>Ga0222623_10000274_pt1 | contig 15603 bp, 14 predicted proteins | sample PLMtaG_FD_177336 | JGI IMG/M metagenome (GOLD analysis project Ga0222623, IMG submission 177336) | Groundwater sediment microbial communities from an aquifer in East River, Colorado, USA - PLM2_30_coex | ecosystem: Environmental > Terrestrial > Soil > Riparian zone | place: USA: East River...
TGCGGTGCTCATCGAGGGCGCGCTGGAGATGCTCCTCGGAGATGAGGCCCTGCTCGAGCAGGATCTGCCCGAGCTGCTTCGGCTTTCGCTGGGTCGTCACCACGTGGGGCTACGCCCTTCGGTCCCTCGGTCGCCTAACCATCGGCAGGGCCATCGCCCCTCTGAAGCAGCCGGCCGAACTCGCGCGCGAGCGAGAATCGGTCGACGTCGTCGTCCTCTGCCTCGGCCTGGTCCGCGGGCTCGACCCCGGCTCCGGGGCCCGCCTCCGGGTCCGCTCCCGACCCCTCGTCCGCCTCGTCGACGGGCTCGGGCTGGGGTTCGGCGTCGGCCCCTGGTTCGCGATCGGACCAGCCCAGCGGGTCGGGGAGCCGCACGGGCGGCGTCGGCTCCAAAGGCGGGTCGGCAGCCGGCTCGTTCGCGTCGCCCGCGAGATCGTCGAACCGGTCGGCATCCGGCTCGTTCGCGTCCCCGCTCACGAGCTGGGCCGGCGGGTCGACCGGCCGTTCGGCGGGTTCCGCATCGTCGCCGGGGGGTTCGTCGATCGGCACCGGCTCCGACCTCCGGAGCGGCGGGGCCTCCTCGGAGGGGTCGCTGGTGGACGGCGAGACGACCGGCGCGGGGACGTCGATCACCACGGGATCCGGAGCTGGGTGCTCGAGTTGCAGGGACGAGCTCGGTTTGGGTTGAAGGGCCACCTTGGCGGCCTCGGTTCCGCGCAGCCACTCGTGCCGCCACCGGCTCTGCTCGGCCGCCAGCAGCACCTGCTCCATGTGGGCGATCATCAGGCCGGGCCGCGCTCCGGGCCCGGCGACGGCGAACCCCGCGTACGGACCTCGGCGGACGTAGCACAAGGTCTCGGTGCCGAACTGCGCGAAGCCGCGTTCGGGATCGCCGATCGCGGCGAACCGGACCCAGGCGGGCGTGGTGGTGCGCTCCGCCTCGGCCGGATGCGCCCCGAGGACCAACCCGTCGCCGGACAGGATCAGACAACCGCGAACATCGGCCATGCCGGCCCCGAGCGACATCGCGAGCGCGTTGAAGTCTTCCAAGGACGACGACCTCCTTCGGAACCCATCGGGAGGCGCGAGAGGGTGCTTGAGGGACCTGGTCCGGCGGAGGCCGAACGGTCCGCGCTCTCAGTCCGTGATCGCTCCCGGAGCCGGGGTACCCGGCTCCGCGAGCTCGCCCAACGCGGCCGCCGACATCACGGGAAGCGGCGCCGACTGACCGGTCCAGAGCTCGAACGAGATCGCCGCCTGCTGGAGCAACAGCCCCAGACCACCGAACGCCGCGCCGCCCGCGTCGCGCACGGCGCCCTGGAACGGCGTCACGCCAGGCCGGTAGAGGAGGTCGACCCCGACGACCCCGGGCGGCAGCGACGGCAGCGGCAGCTCCTCGCCGTGGACGCCGAGCGGCGTCGCGTTCACGATCAGGTCGGCCTCGATCCCCGAGGCGTCGTCGAACCCGACCACCCGCACCTCGGTGGCCGAGCCCTCGAGCGCGGCGCGCAGGTCGTCGGCCCGCGAGGCTTCGCGCACCGCCACGGACAGGCTCGCGAGCCCACATCGGGCGGCGGCGAGCGCGCACGCACGTGCGCCTCCCCCCGCCCCGAACAGCAGCGCCGACCGCCCGGTCGCGTCGAACCCCACGTCGTCGCGGAGGAACCGCTCGAACCCGACCGCATCCGAGTTATGGCCCGCGAGCCCGGCAGCGCCCACGACGATCGTGTTGGCCGCCCGCAGCAGGCGCGCATCCTCGGACAGGTCCTCGATCAGCTCGGCGCTCCGCGTCTTGTGCGGCATCGTGACGTTCGCGCCGGCGAAGCCGAGTGCGACGAGCCCCCGGAGCGCGGCCGGGAGCTCCGCGGGCGCGACCGGGAGCGGGACGTAGACCCAGTCCAAGCCGAGCGCGACGAAGGCGGCGTTGTGGATCGCCGGCGACAGGCTGTGCTCGACGGGCCACCCGAGCACCCCGACCGAGCGCGTCGAACCCCGGACGCGCCCCGGCCGGTCGGGGACGTCACTCACCGCAGCGAACCCGATTGGCCTCGTGGTCGGCGATGGTCACCCCGAACGCGTGGTGCCCGTCCTCGCCGCACAGCACATAGAAGAGGTAGGGCGTGTCCGCCGGCTGCAGGGCCGCCTCAAGGGAGGCTCGGCCGGGGCTCGCGATCGGCGTCGGCGGCAGTCCCGCGTTGATCCGCGTGTTGTAGGGGCTGTCGTACTCCAGGTCGGAGAAGCTGAGCTGGCCATCCGGCGTCGGGTCGTCGTACAGGAGCGTCGCGTCGATGCCGAGGGTCATCCCGAGCTTCAACCGGTTGTAGATCACCCCCGCGATGATCGGGCGCTCGCGATCCAGCGCGGCCTCCCGCTCGATCATCGACGCGATGATGACCACCTCGTACGGCGACACTCCGAGCTCCTCCGCGTTGGCCCACGGCAACGACTCGGCCTCGATGCCGAACTGGTCGAGCAGCCTGCGGATGACCACGTCGGCGTCGGCGTCCTTGCGGACGAAATAGGTCTCGGGGAACAAGAAGCCCTCGAGGCTCGTGGCGTCCTCGGGGAGGTAAGGGGGCAAGGACCAGTCCCCCTCTTCGGTCGCCTCGAGGAACCGCTTCGCGGGGATCCCCAGTTCCTGCTCGACGCGATCGGCCATCTGGGTCAGCCGGTACCCCTCGGGGATCGTGAGGCGGCGCGTGGGGACGGGTTCGGGCGGGGTCGTGAGGATCTCGAACGCCTCGTCGGGCGTCATGTTCGTGGTCAGCTCGAAGCTCCCCGCGCGGAGCGAGTCCTCGAGACCGCTCCGACGGAGCAGCCAGGTCGAGACCAGGCCGCACCGGAGGACCCCGTGGTCGTGGAGATCGCCGACGACCTCGGACCCGTTCGCCCCCTTGTGGACCTGGAACGCGACCGGGTCCCTCGGACCCGACGCCTCCGAGCACCAGCCGTAGTAGCGGTTGCCGGCGATGGCCAGGCCGGCGAGCACCACGAAGACGATCAGGAAGATGCGGAAGCCCCAGTTGGCCCGCCGTTCGGCGCGGTGACGCGGGCGAGCGTCGTCATCGCGCTGCTGAGGGGGGGCGTCCTGCATCGGCCAGGCAGCATAGCGGCCCGCGTCGGGAACCAGGTTCGGCCCGAGCGCAACCGATGCGTCGGGGGGTCAGACGGGCCGGTCGGTGTCGAGCCAGGCCTGCAGGATCACGGTCGCGGCCGAGCGATCGATCGTCCTCCGGCGATCGCGACCACTCGCGCCACTCTCCCGCAGGGCGCGTCCGGCCTCCACGGTGGACAGGCGCTCGTCTTGCAGCACCACCGGGACGTCGAGGGCCTCCCCGATCGCCGCCGCGAACCGCTCGGCGTGGTGCGCTCGCTCTCCTGCCTCTCCCGAGAGCAGCAGCGGGTAACCGACCACGACGAGCGTCACGCCGTGCTCCCGGATGAGGTCGGCGATCGCCCGCACGTCCGCGGGCGCACCCGTCCGGACGGTGCCGAGCGGCACCGCCATCCGCCGGGCGTCGTCCGAGATCGCCACGCCGATCCTCGCGTCCCCGAGATCGAGCCCGAGGACCCGGCCGGGCTCAGCCACCGGCCTGCAGGAGCTCCTTCAGCCGGGGCTCGACCGCGTCGAGCGCCTCCTGGAACGCGTCCCCCTTCGGGCCGCCGGAGAACGCGAGGTTCGGCTTGCCACCCTTGCCGCCGCCCACGATCTTCGCCGCCGGTTCGAGCAGCGCGGGCGCGGTCGCGCCCCGGGCGATCAGGTTTTTCGTGCTCGCCGCCACCAGCAGGGCCTTGCCACCCTGCCCGGTCCCGAGCACGACGGCGGCGCCGTCCGGTCCCTCGAGGCGGTTCGCCATGTCCTGCGCGAGCACGCGGAGCTCATCGGCGTCCGCATCGACGGCGGCGGTGACGAGCTTGGCGCCCTCGACCACCCTCGCCCCGGAGGCGAGCTGCTCCGCCCGGTCCCTCAGCTCCTGCTTCGCCTGCCTGCCGATCTCGGTCTCGAGTTGTTTCACGCGCTCGGCGTAGTGACGGGCACGTTCGAGCGCGCCCTTGGGGTCGGTGCCGAGCTCGCGAGCGATCGCGTACAGGAGGTCGCGTTCCATGTTGATCTCGCGCAGGGCATCGGGGCCAACGAGGGCCTCGACGCGCCGCATGCCGGCGCCGATCGAGGCCTCGTGGAGGATGCGGACGAGCGCGATCTCGCCCGTGTGGTGGACGTGCGTGCCTCCGCAGAGCTCGATCGAATAATCCCCCACCTCCACGACCCGGACGAAGTCGCCGTACTTCTCGCCGAACAGCGCGATCGCGCCCTGGTTCCTGGCCTCGTCCATCGTCGTCTCGTAGATCGTGACCTGCCCGTCCTCGGCCAGCCGGCGGTTGGCCAGCTCCTCGGCCTCCTCGAGGACGTCGCGCGGGACCGCCGAGTGGTGCGGGAAGTCGAACCGGAGACGGCCGGGCGCGACGAGCGACCCGGCCTGCCGCGCGTGATCGCCCAGCACGTGGCGCAGGGTCCAGTGGACGATGTGCGTCGCCGTGTGAGCCCGGGCCGTCGCCTCCCGGCGCGCGGCGTCGACCTCGCCGTGCACCTCCTCGCCCTCGCGGATCTCGCCGGACCCGACGACCCCGGTGTGGACGATGATGTCGCCCGGCCCGAACTGCGCGTCGGTCACGGTGATCGTCCCCCCGGGCGCCCGGACGACACCCTGGTCGCCGACCTGACCGCCGGACTCCGCGTAGAACGGCGTCCGGTCCAGGACGAAGCGGATCTCCTCGCCCTCGCCCGCCACCTCTCCGCGGCCCCCGGGACCGAGCACCGCCAGCATCCGCCCGTCAGACGCCAGGGTCTGATATCCCACGAACTCGGTCCTGCCCGCCTGCCCGGCGACCTCCGCGAGCTCCTCCTCGGCGCGTCCCTTCTTGGCCGCCTTCTTCGCGCGTTCGCGCTGCTCGGCCATGAGCTCGTCGAAGCGGGCCTCGTCGATCTCAAGGCCGGCGTCCTCGGCGAGCTCGGCCGTCAGCTCCTTGGGGAAACCGAACGTGTCGTGGAGCTTGAAGACGACATCGCCCGGGAGCCGCTCGGCTTCGGCCCCCCTCCCGATCGCCGTCTCGAACAGCGTCATCCCCTGCCTCAGGGTGCCGGCGAAGCGTCCCTCCTCCGAGCTCGCGACCTGCTCGACGTAGGCCCGGTTCTCGACGAGCTCGGGGTACACGTGCCCGAACCGTTCGACCGTCCGCTCGACGAGCGCCGGCATGACCTCCTTCTCGATCCCGAGCCGCCGCGCGTGCGAGACGACGCGACGAAGCATCCGGCGCACGAGGTAGCCGCGCCCCTCGTTCGAGGGCTGCACGCCGTCAGCGATCAGGAACGTCGTCGCTCGGCCGTGCTCGCCGATCACCTTGAGCGAGACGTCATCTCGCTCGTCCTTCCCCAACCGCCGTCCCGAGAGCGACTCGGCGACCTCGACGAGCGGCCGAAGCAGGTCGGTCTCGAACGCGTGGTCCACGTCCTGAAGGACGACGGCCAGGCGCTCCACGCTGGCCCCCGTGTCGATGTTCTTGTTGGGGAGCTCGCGCACGATCCGCATCTGATCGTCGACTTCGTCCTGCATGAACACGTGGTTCCAGATCTCGATGTGGCGCTCCTCGTCGACCTCGGGCCCGCCTTCCGCCCCGTACCTCGGTCCGCGGTCCACGTAGATCTCCGAACATGGTCCGGCGGGGCCGGCCGCGTGCGTCCACCAGAAGTTGTCATCCTCGCCGCGGCGAACGATCCGCTCGGCGGGGACCCCGATGTCCCGCCAGATCCCGATCGCCTCGTCGTCGGTCCGGAACACCGTGACCCACAGCCGGTCGGGGTCGATCCCGTAGACCTCGGTGACGAGCTCGTAGCCCCAACGGCAGGACTCGGCCTTGAAGTAGTCGCCGAACGAGAAGTTCCCGAGCATCTCGAACAGGGACAGGTGGCGCGCGGTGTGTCCGACGAGGTCGATGTCGACCGCGCGGAAGACCTTCTGGACGGTGACCGCACGCGGGAACGGCGGCCGGGCGTGGCCGAGGAAGTACGGGATGAACTGGTTCATGCCGGCGTTCGTCAGCAGCAGGCCTGACTCGAGCGGGGGGATCAGCGACGAGGACGGGACGCGCTTGTGCCCGCGCTCCTCGAAGAAGCGCAGGAACTCCTCGCGGATCCGATCGCCCTCCATGGCGGCACAGTCTAGCGGCGTGCCTGCGCCCGACCTGAAGTCGGATCGGCTGCGTCCTCAGGACGGGAGCCGGAACGTGTGGCGCAGCCCCTCGGCTCGCAGCTCGGCGAGCGTGACGGCCGGGAGCCGGCGGTCGTTGATCAGGACGACGTAGCGCCCTGCCGGCGGGAGCTCGACGGTGAAGGGCGCCACCTGATGGCACTGGCCGAGCGGGGCCTCGGGCGTGGCGGGGAGCCCGACCCAGTTCGCGCTCCCGGTCACGATCGTCGTACGGCTGCCGTCGCTGGCCCGGAAGGTGACGGTCTCCCCGCCCACGTACGGGTCGCTCCGGTGGCACGGGAAGCCCGTGAGCTTGACGAACGTGCCCCGCAGGACGATCGCGTTCGAGACGTCGGTGGGTGTCCCGTTGGTGGTCGGTCGCATCATCGACTCCATCCCGGCGACCGGCGCATGAGACGCGCAGGCGGCGAGTGCCACCACGGCGAGGACCCCGAGGGCGGCCGTGCGCGAACGGATCATCTCGATCTGGGGATACGTGTGGCGGATGCGGGCGGGTCGACCGGCCGGCTACCGCAGCCCGCTGCGGAGCTCGTCTTCCTTCTGCTGCATCGCCGCCTTGCCCTCGGCGAGGGAGTCGGAGACGAGCCTGGCCAGATCCATCATGCCGCCCCGCGCCTCACGGGCGAGGTTCGCAGGCGCGACCTTCGCGGTCTGCTTGCGGACGAACCTCGATGCGAGGATCGCGCTCGCCGCCCCGGCCCCCAGACCGAGCGCGACCCAGAACAGCCGCCTCACGCCGTCCCCTGCTTACCACCCTTGCCACTCTTGCCCCGCCTCACGCCGTCCCCTGCTTGCCACCCTTGCCACTCTTGCCGCGCCTGCCGCCGAACCGGCTCGTCGCCTTGCGGACCCCGACCCCGAGCGAGATGAGCTTGACCAGCGGCCCGGAGGCGGCCTCCTCCACGAGCCCCGAGATCCGCCGGACCCGTCCGACGATCTCCCCGGTCGCCTCGAGCACGACGTCGACGCGATCGAGCTCACGGTTCGTGCGCTCCAGGGACCCCTTCACCTCGCGCAGCAGCGGGACCGTCTCCTCGCGCATCACGTCGATCAGGATCTTCGTGCTCTCGAGCACGCGGAACGTGTTGATGAGCACGACACACAGGAACAGGACGAGCAGCCCCCAGAACGCGGAGAGCACGATGAGTGCGACGTCACCACCGTCGAGCGCTGCGATCATGCCCACGTCGCCGCCCTCCTCTCCGCCTCCCGGCCCGCCTCGCCGGCCGCAGCCCGGCCCGCACGCAGGCTCCGGGTCCGCGCATCATACCGGGGGTGCCTCCTCGGCCGTCCCCCCGGGCGTCTCGGACGCGCCGCCGTCGGGCGGCGGATCGGTCTCCTCCCCCTCCCCGGACGGCTCGTAGTACCGGTTCCCGGAGAACCGAGCGGGCAGGTACTCCTGGTCGACCCGGTGGCCCGGGTAGTCGTGCGGGTACTTGTAGCCCTTGCCGAACCCGAGCTTCTTCAACCCCGGGTGTCCGGGCTCCTTGAGGTGGAGCGGCACGGGGTCGGACGAGGCCGCGTCCTTCTGCGCTCTGCCGAGGGCAGCGATCACGCTGTTGGACTTCGGTGCGCGAGCCAGGTAGATCGCGGCCTCCGCGAGGTTGAGCTGGGCCTCGGGCAGCCCCACGTACTCGACGGCCTGCGCGGCCGCGACGGCGATCATCAGCGCGCGGGGATCGGCCAGGCCGATGTCCTCGCTCGCATGCACGACCATCCGTCGGGCGATGTAGCGGGCATCCTCGCCGGCCTCCAGCATCCGGGCGAGCCAGAACAGGGCCGCGTCGGGATCGGACCCCCGGATGCTCTTGATGAACGCCGAGATCACGTCGTAGTGCGCGTCACCCTGCCGGTCGTAGACGATCGCCTTCTTCTGGACCGCGTCGGCCGCGCGCTCGCGGGTGACCGAGTCCTCCCCGGCCGATCGCGTCGCGAGGACCGCGGCCTCCAACCCGGTGAGCGCGACACGGGCATCCCCGCCGGCGACGTCGACGAGGTGCTCGAACGCCTCGTCCGAGACCTCGACGCCCTGCTTGCCCAGGCCTCGGTCCTCGTCGGCCAGGGCGTGCTCGAGCAACGCGCGGAGCTCCTCCGGCGCCAGCGGTTCGAGCTGCAAGAGGATGCATCGCGAGAGCAACGGCGTGACGAGCGAGAAGTAGGGGTTCTCGGTGGTCGCGCCCACCAGGGTGACCGTCCCCTCCTCGACCGCCGGCAGCAGGACGTCCTGCTGCGCCTTCGACCACCGGTGGACCTCGTCGACGAACAAGACCGTCCGGAAGAGCCCGCCCTTGGCCTGCTCGATCACCTTCCGGGCGTCGGCCACGCCCGAGGAGACCGCGGACAGCTGCACCAATTGGGCGCCGACCGCGTCGGCGAGCAGGTAGGCGAGGGTCGTCTTCCCCGTTCCGGCGGGCCCCCACAGGACGATCGAGGGCAGGTGGCCGCCCTCGAGCAGTTGCGTCAGCGCCTTGCTCGGACCGATCAGGTGCGATTGCCCGACGAACTCCTCGAACGTTCGCGGCCGCATCCGGGCGGCGAGGGGGACGTCGGCCACGCCAGATCAGTCCTTGTAGCGGATGATGCGCTTGGGCCGGATCTTCAGGATCTCGCGTACCTGGCCCGGCGTGTACGAGTAGCCGTGGCCATCGTAGCGGTGCGAGAGCTCGTCGATGTGCGCCTCCGCGTGCGCCCCGGTCTCGAACCCCGCCACGGTCCCGGTGATCGAGATCCAGTTGTACGCGTCGCCGTTCCTCATCACGGTGATCGCGACCCGGGGGTTCGCCGCGCAGTTGCGGTGCTTGACCCGACCCTCCGCCGTGTTCACCAGGACGAGCCCGTCGGCCGAGTCCACCCAGGTGATCGTCGCGTGCGGAGAGCCGTCGGGGTTCATCGTGACGAACGTCGCGAAGTTCGTGTCCGTCAGCATCGCGATGTCGGACTCCGTGAGCTCAACCATCCGGCTGCGCCTCCTCGTCCTGTTTCGTCGGGACCACGACCGCGATGCCGAGCTCACGCAGTTGTTCCTCGGTCGCGGGGGCCGGCGCCCCGGTGAGCGGGTCGGCGCCGGACTGCGCCTTGGGGAACGCCGTCACGTCTCGGATCGTGTCCTTGCCGGCCATCAGCATCACCAACCGGTCGATCCCCATCGCGATGCCGCCGTGCGGGGGCACGCCGAACCGGAACGCTCGCAACAGATGGCCGAACTGCTCCTCGGTCTGCTCCGGCGTGAGACCCAGCACCTCGAAGACCCGTCGTTGCACGTCGGGACGGTGGATGCGGATGCTCCCGCCGCCGAGCTCGAACCCGTTCAGCGTGAGGTCGTAGGCACGCGCCTTGGCGGTCTCGGGCGCGAGGTCCTCGGTCAGCGGCGAGGTGAACGGGTGGTGGTTCGAGACCCACTTGCCCTCCTCCTCCGACCAGTCGAACAGCGGCGGCTCCGAATACCAGCAGAACCGCCACTCCCCCTCCGGGATCAGGCCGAGCCGGTCGGCCAGGTGCCGCCGCAACCCGTCGAGCGCCACGTTCGTGCGGTCGGGCTTGTCGGCCACGATCAGGATCAGGTCGCCGGGCCCGGCCCCGGTCGCGCGGCGGACGCCCTCGATCTCGCCGGGCGACAGGTGCTTCTCGACCGGCGAGCGGACCCCCTCGCCCTCGACCGCGATCCAGACCAGGCCGGCCGCCCCGCGCGACCTCGCCACCTGCACCAGCTCGTCGAGCTCCTTGCGGGACAGCTCGGCGCCGCCGGGTGCCGAGAAGGCCTTGATGAGCCCACCCGAGTCCAGCACCGACGCGAACGCTCGGAACCCCGTCCCCGTGAACACGTCGCCGACGTCCGCGAGCTCCATCCCGTACCGCAGGTCGGGCTTGTCCGAACCGTACCGGTCCATCATCTCGTCGTAGGTCATCCTCGGGAACGGCGTGGCGACCTCGACGCCCTGGGTCTCGCGCACGATCCGCGCGTACAGGGGCTCGATCACCGCGAAGACGTCCTCCTCGTCGACGAACGACATCTCGACGTCGAGCTGGGTGAACTCGAAGCTGCGGTCGGCGCGCGGTTGCTCGTCGCGAAGGCACCGGACGATCTGGTAGTAGCGATCCTGTCCGGCCACCATCAGCAGCTGCTTGAGCTGCTGCGGCGACTGGGGCAGCGCGTAGAACGTCCCTGGCCACAACCGCGAGGGGGCCAGGAAGTCCCGCGCACCCTCGGGCGTGCTGCGGCCGAGCATCGGGGTCTCGACCTCCAGGAACCCCCGCGACTCCATCTCGTCGCGGACGATGCGGTTGATCGCATGGCGCATCGCGAGGACCTTGGTCATCTCGGGACGTCGCAGGTCGAGGTAGCGGTAGCGGAGCCGGAGCTCCTCCGAGGCCTCGATCCGGTCCTCGATCACGAACGGCGGCGTCTCGGCCTCGGCCAGCACCTCGAGCTCCGAGACGACCACCTCGACCTCGCCCGTCGGCAGCTCGGGGTTCACGGTCCCCTGGGGCCGCACCCTGACCTCGCCGTCGACGCGGACGACCGACTCCGAGCTCAGGTGCTGGGCGGCGGCGTGGCCTGCCGCCGCGTGCTCGGGATGGAACACGAGCTGGACGAGCCCCTCACGGTCGCGCAGGTCGACGAACGTCACACCGCCGTGATCGCGTCTGCGCCACACCCACCCGCAGAGGGCGACGCGCTTGCCGGCCTGCTCGGCCCGGAGCTCGCCGCACGCGTGCGTCCGCATCGCCGTCCTGAGATCGCTCATCGCTCTGCAGCCCAATCCGTTCGGGAGAGCCAGTTCACAACATCGCCGATCGGGATCTCCTCCTGCACGCCGTCGGAGAGGCGCTTGAGGATCGCGGTCGAGGCCGCGATCTCCTTCTCGCCGACGATCACGGCGTACGTCGCACCCGAGCGGTCGGCCATCTTGAGCTGGGCCTTCAACGGTCGATCCTCGAAGGCGGCCGCGGCGGGGATGCCCGCGTCCCGCAGATCCTGCACGAGACGGGTCCCGACCTGCGAGGCGTCCGGACCGATCGAGACGACGAAGCATGCCACCCCGAGCTCGCCCGGGAGGGTCGCGCCCTCCCCGCGGAGGGCGAGGAGCACCCGGTCCAGCCCGATCGCGAAGCCGACCCCGGGCGTGGGTGGCCCGCCCAACACCTCGGCGAGCCCATCGTACCGACCGCCACCGCACACGGTGGCCTGGGCCTGCGAGAGCGAACCCGAGACGAACTCGAACGCCGTCCGCGTGTAGTAGTCCAACCCCCGGACCAGCCTCGCGTCGTGCACGAACGCGATCTCCGCCGCGTCGAGTCCGTTCCGCACTGCCGCGAAGTGCTCCGAACAGGCCTGGCACAGGTGGTCCGAGATCAACGGTGCCCCGAGCACGAGCGGCGTCTGCCCGTCGACCTTGCAGTCGAACACGCGCAGCGGGTTGGTCCGAAGGCGCGTCCGGCAGTCCTCGTCGAGCTCGTCCCGGTGTGGCTCGAGGTACGCGATCAGCTTCTCCCGGTAGGCCGGACGGCATTCGGCGTCACCGATCGAGTTCACGCGGAGCTCGATCTGCGCGAGGCCGCGTCCACGAAGGTACCGGTCTCCCACCGCGATCACCTCCACGTCCGCGGCGGGACCGGCGGCCCCGATCGTCTCGATCCCGAACGCGCGGAACTCCCGGAGCCGCCCGGCCTGCGGCCGGCCGTGCCGGAACTGCGCGGACACGTGGTAGCCCTTGAACGGCGTCGGGAGGTCGTGGGCGTTCGCGAGGTACGCGCGGACGATGCTCGCCGTCTGCTCGGGGCGCAGGGTGAGCGAGCGTCCGCCCTTGTCCTCGAAGGTGTACATCTCCTTGGTGACGACGTCCGAGGTCTCGCCGGACGTCCGCGCGAACAGTTCGGTGTGTTCGAACGTCGGCGTTTCGACGTAGCGGAACCCGTAGAGCCGCCCGATCCGGTGGGCGGCCTCGTACAGCCCCAGCATCGCGTCGGAGACCGGCGGCAGCAGGTCATCGGTCCCTCGTGGCGGTTGGAGCTCCACTCAGCGGCCCTGCCGGGGGTCCGGGGGGCTCGAGGAGCGAGCGCGGAGGCGCGAGCGGTAGCCCCCCGGTGGCAGGAAGGGGTTGCGTTCGCGTTCGCGCGCGACGGTGGTCCTGGGACCGTGGCCCGGGAGCACGTCGGTCGTGTCGGGCAGCTCGAGGAAGCGGTCGAGCGATCGCTCCATGTCGGTCGGCGACGAGTTGGGGAAGTCGCTCCGGCCGATCGCGCCGGCGAACACGAGGTCGCCCGAGAGCACCAGGGCGTCGGTAGACAAGCACACGCTGCCCGGGGTGTGGCCGGGCATGTGCACGACCTCGATCACGAACCCGGCGAACGTGAGCACGTCCCCGTCGACCACCGTTCGAACGTCCTTCACGGGAACGGGCGGCGTCTGGAACCCCGCTCCCCACCCCTGCGGATCGGTCAGCGCGGCGACGTCCGCCTCGTGGATGTAGAAGGGCAGGTCGTCGCCGCAGAAGACGGCCGCCGACCCGATGTGGTCGAAATGACCGTGTGTGGCGAACGCGGCGACCGGCCGCCGGCCTTCGGCATCCAGCATCGCACGGACGCGTTCGGGCGAGAACCCGGGGTCGACCACCACCACCTCATCGGTCCCGTCAGCGCCGAGCAGCCAGCAGTTGGTCTCGAACGAGTTGTCGGAGAAGACGTCCAGGTACATGGAGGGAGTCTATCGAGCGCCGCGTCGACGCCTGCCGCGGCCGAACGCGATCAGAGCTGGGTCTGGCCCCTGAGCACCCGTCGGCTCCGGACCGATGGCGGCGGCGCCGGGTGCTCCACCAGCGCGACCACCCGATCGGCCATGAACCGCCCGCTCCGGACCGGCTCCCCGTTCCTGGTGACCTCCGAGACCTCGATCACGCCGCGCGACGTGGCGACCTCGACGCGGCGCCCCGCCTTGGTCGCCTCGATCTCGTAGGTCAGCACGCCGGAACCCGAGTCGACGACGATCTCCACCCGGTCGCCCTTCATGCAACGAGCCTACTCCTCGGTCGGGACAGGCTCCGCGGCACGGCTCCGTGAGCCGCATCAGCCGGCGGGATCGATCCAGAGGGTGACCGGGCCGTCGTTCACGAGCTCCACCTGCATGTGCTCCCGGAAGGCTCCGCGACGGACCGTTGTGCCCCGGGCCTCCAGGGCCTTCGCGAACGCCTCGACCCGGTCCTCGGCGATCTCGGGCGGTGCGGCCCCGTCCCACGAGGGCCGCCGGCCCTTGCGGACGTCGCCGTACAGCGTGAACTGCGGAACGACCAGGATCTCGCCGCCCACGTCGGACAGTGAGCGGTTCATCTTGCCGTGCTCGTCCTCGAACACCCGGAGGTGGACGACCTTCTCGGCCAGCCGGTCGTACTCGCCGAAAGCGTCGTCGGCGCCCACGCCGACGAGCAGGAGGAGGCCGGGTCCGATCTCGGACACGAGCTCGTCGCGGACCGTGACCGAGGCTCGGGCAACGCGCTGCAGCAGGACCCTCAACGCGGCACGACGCGGAACGCGTCGTAGACGTTCTCGACCTTCTTGACGGCCCCGAGGATCTCGGTGAGGTGGGTGATGTCCGCGAGCTCGAACGTGAACCGCAGCATCGTCGTCCGGTCACGGCCGACTGCCGAGGTCGCCGACAGGATGTTCACGTGGTGATCGGAGAGCACCGTGGCCACGTCTGAGAGCAGACGCGTGCGGTCGAGCGCCTCCACCTGGACCGCGACCACGAACGAGGTCGGCTTGCCGGCTCGCCACGACACGTCGATCAGCCGTTCGGGCTGGGAGATGAGCGACTTCGCGTTCGGGCAGTCGGTGCGGTGGACCGAGACGCCCTGCCCGCGCGTGACGAACCCGAGGATGTCGTCCCCGGGCACCGGGGTGCAGCACCGGGCGAGCCGGACCCACACGTCCTCGGACCCGGGCACCACGACGCCCGAGGTCACGTCGGTCGAGCTCGGCTGCCCGAGGTGCACCGGCCGCGCGAGCGGGACCTCGCCGACGTCCTCCTCGGTCGAGCCCTGCACGCTCCGCGCGAGGCGGGCGACGATCGACTGCGGAGAGACCTGCCCCTCACCGATCGCGACGTACAGCGACTCGAGGCTCGGGAACTTCATCTCGTCCGCAAGCTGCTCGAGCGCGTCCTCGGTCGCGAGCCGCTTGAGGGGAACGTTCTGCTTGCGCATCAACCGCTGGAGCTGCTCCCGGCCGTCCTCGAGTGCGTCCTCGCGCCGCTCGCGGCTGAACCATTGCCGGATCTTGTTGCGGGCGCGTGGCGTCTTGACCCACCGGAGCCAGTCCTGCGACGGTCCCTCGCCCTGCGCCTTGGAGGTCAGGATGTCGACCGCGTCGCCGGTCCGCAGCTCGTAGTCGAGCGGGACGAGCTTCCCGTTCACCTTGGCGCCGATCGTCCGGTGCCCGACCTCGGTGTGGATCGCGTACGCGAAGTCGACCGGCGTCGCGCCGGCCGGAAGGTTCATGACGTCGCCCTTCGGCGTGAAGCAGAAGACCTGCCCGCCGTACAGGTCGATCTTCAGACCCTCCATGAACTCGCGCGGGTCGGCCATGTCCTTCAGCCACTCGAGCATCTGACCGAGCCACGCGAGGTCGGCGGCCTCCTTGGCCTTCTTCCCGTCGCGCCCCTCCTTGTACCGCCAGTGGGCGGCGATCCCGTACTCGGCGGTCCGGTGCATCTCCCTGGTGCGGATCTGCACCTCGATCGGACGGCCCTGCGGTCCGACGACGGTCGTGTGCAGCGACTGGTACATGTTCGACTTGGGCATCGCGATGTAGTCCTTGAACCGCCCCGGGACCGGCTTCCACAGCGAGTGGATCGCGCCCAGCGCCGCGTAGACATCGCGCACCGAGTCGACCTGGACCCGGATGCCGGCGAGGTCGTAGATCTCGTTGAACTCCTTGCCGCCGACCACCATCTTCTCGTAGATCGAGTACAGGTGTTTCGGGCGGCCCTCCACCTCGGCCTTGAGCCCCGCCTCGCGGATCCTCGCGCGAGCGGCCTCGAGCACGCCCTCGACGTACTGCTGCCGCTCGCCGCGCCGCTTCTCGACGAGGCTCGCGATCTCGTGGTACGGCCCGGGGTGCAGCGTCTTGAACGACAGATCCTCGAGCTCCCACTTGACCTGCTGGACGCCGAGCCGGTGCGCGAGCGGCGCGTAGATCTCGAGCGTCGCGGTGGCGATCCGCCGCTGCTTGTCCTTCGGGAGCGCGGAGAGCGTGCGCATGTTGTGCAGTCGGTCGGCGAGCTTGATCAGCAGGACCCGGATGTCGCCCGCCATCGCCACGATCATCTTGCGGACGTTCTCCGCCTG
>Ga0222623_10000281_pt1 | contig 15500 bp, 15 predicted proteins | sample PLMtaG_FD_177336 | JGI IMG/M metagenome (GOLD analysis project Ga0222623, IMG submission 177336) | Groundwater sediment microbial communities from an aquifer in East River, Colorado, USA - PLM2_30_coex | ecosystem: Environmental > Terrestrial > Soil > Riparian zone | place: USA: East River...
GTGCGGCAGGAACACATGGGCCAGTCCGCTCTCGTTTCCCTCCGCGACGAATCCTCGGACCGCGGAGGTGATGTCAACCACCCGCCTCCCGCTGGTTTCAACCTCGAATTCCGTGACCCGCATGCCTCACGCCTTGACGATTACGAGTAATGGTGTAATTATGCGGGTCATGAGAGGCCCAGTACACGTCTCGGACGAGGAACTCGCGGGTTGGTTCGCCGGGCGGCTCCCGGCTGGGTGGTTCTCCGGGCCACCCGAGGTCTCCTCCGACCGGGAGGAGATCCTGGTGGTGGGGACGCTCTCCGAACCCGAGCTCGCCGAGGACGCGGCTCCCGAGGCGGTGGGCGCAGCTCGCAGCGCTCGGATCGACGGCTTCCGCGAGGACACGCGGGGGCAGCGGATGCGGATCGCGGACGAGGCACAGGGCCGGTTCGGCCGACGGGTCTCGTGGGGTGCCCGATGCGGCGATCTGACCAGGCTGTTCACCACGGTCTCGGTGCCCGCGATGACCCGGCTTCGCATGCCGGAACGACGCGTTCTGGACACCCTGGTCGATGCCGGGGTGGCTCGCTCGCGCAGCCACGCGCTGGCATGGTGCGTGCGCCTGGTGTCCGAGAAGCAGGACGATTGGTTGAAGGACCTTCGCCAGGCCCTCACCGAGGTGAAGAAGGTTCGCTCGGAGGGCCCGAAGACCTGAGCCCGGCTCATTCCTGGCCCAAGCCCATGCCGTACACGCGCTCCCCCCGAACGTGATCCTGCAGCACGACCTCCTCAACCCCGTTCTCGTACAGGTCGCGCCAGGCCGTGCTGAGCCATTCTTCGGCCGAATCGGAGTCGGGGAATCGCTGCGAGTGCCCAAGCTCCTGGCCGCTCGCGTCACGGTAGATCCACTCGAACATCGGCTCGGAAGCCTAGTCCACTCCCGTTCGCGGGCGCCGGAACCTCAAGACATGGTCTCCGGGACGGATATCAGGCAGTCACCTGGAGCTCGCGTTCCAGCGCCCCGCGCTCATCCTCGGTGAGGGGTCGAGACGTCCCGGTCGACGGGTCCCTGGCCACGACGACGGACCCGGCCTCGGCGCAAACGGTCCCATCGACCTTGGCCACCTCCTCCCGAGTCTTCAGGCTCGCTCGCCCGATCGAGTCCAGGCGGCAACTCACGAGGACCTCACCATCGTCCTGCGTGAGCTCCACCCTGTAGTCGATGGCCACCCGAGCTAGGACGAAGTCCCACGTGTTCGTGACCGGACCTAACACCTTCTGTACCAAGGCGTCGCGGGCCTCCTCCAGGTAGTTCAGGTAGACGGCGTTGTTCACGTGGCCGTAGGCATCCATGTCGCGCCACCGGATCGCGATCCGCGCCTCGTGCATCAGGAATCCTCGATCCGGTCGACCTGCACTCCCTGATCGGCCAACCATCTCGCGGCCTTGGCGATGGACTCCTCGGTCCCCTCCATCTCCAGGATCACCCACGCGTGACCTTCCTCGATGTTGGCCCGACGGATGTTGGTCACGAGGTCGAAGTCCTTGCCCAGGCGATGGATGACCGGCTCGTTGATCAGGCGCTCAGGGAAGGTGAGGTGGAGCTTGCCCTTCACGTGGTGCCCTCCGGGTTCATGCTGCCGGAGCGGAACCCCTCCAGGTCCAGGGTGACGTAGCGGTAGCCCAGAGCCTTCAGGCCGTCCACCACCTGCGCTCGGATGCCCGGCTGGGCCAGGCGGGGGAGATCGTCCGTCTCGACCTCCACCCGAGCGACGTCCCCATGTACCCGGACCCGGCACTGGGCGAATCCCAGGTCCTTCAACAGCCTCTCGGCCCGTCCGACCTTCGACAGCTCCTCCACGCTGATCCTCACCCCGAAAGCGATCCTCGACGACAGGCAGGCCGACGCGGGCTTGTCCCACGTCGGGATGCCGAGGCCCCGGGCGGCCTCCCGGACCTCCGCCTTGGTGAATCCCACCTCGACCAGAGGGTGGCGGATCCCGTGCTCCTTCGCCGCCCGGAGCCCGGGCCGGTAGTCCCCCAGGTCGTCCAGGTTGGCCCCCGAGACGACCACCGAGGTGCCGGCATCCTCGGCCACCCGGCCGAGGACGCCGTACAGCTCGGACTTGCAGTGGAAGCAGCGGTCGACGCCATTCGCCAGGTAGGCCTCGTCTTCGGTCTCCCGGGTTCGGACGGCGCGGTGGCGGACCCCGATGACGCCGGCCACCCGGCGGGCCTCGGCCAACTCGCCCGGCGGGAGCGAGGGCGAGACCGCGGTGACCGCCAGGGCCCGGTCCCCCAGGGCCCGCACCGCGGCCGCCGCCACAAGGGTCGAGTCCGTGCCTCCCGAGTAGGCCACCACGACGCCGGGATGTGGCTCGAACCACCGTTGGAGCTGGACGAGTTTTGTCGCGACGTTCCGGTCCACCATGCCCGAGGATTGTGGCACGCGCGGCCGTGCCGGAGATGCAGACGAGCCCCGGGACCTCGGTCCCGGGGCCCGTCTCGCCGGAGAGAGGGGGGCTCCTGCGAGTTCTTCGCCGGCGCCCCTCCGCTGGTTCGGATGCCGTTCGTTGCGGTTGTGTGACAGCCTAGAAGTCGTCCATCCCGCCGCCACCGCCCGGCATGGCCGGCATCTTCTCCTTCTCAGGCTTCTCCGCCACGACGGCCTCGGTGGTCAGGAACAGGGCCGCGATCGAGGCCGCGTTCTGCAGGGCAGAGCGCGTCACCTTGGTGGGGTCGATGATCCCGGCCTTGAACATGTCCACGTACTCGCCGGTGGCCGCATTCAGGCCCCAGCCCGGATCGAGCGTTCGGACCTTCTCGATCACAACGCCGCCCTCGAGGCCGGCATTCGCCGCGATCTGCTTGAGCGGCTCTTCGAGTGCGCGCCGGACGATGGTGGCTCCGGTGAGCTCGTCGCCCTCCAGGTCCACCTTGTCCAGACTCGACTGGGCGTTCAGCAAAGCCACGCCACCGCCGTTCACGACGCCCTCTTCCACGGCGGCCTTGGTCGACCGCACGGCGTCCTCGATGCGGTGCTTCTTCTCCTTCAGTTCGACCTCGGTGGCCGCGCCGACCTTGATGACCGCCACCCCGCCCGCAAGGCGGGCCAGGCGCTCCTGCAGCTTCTCGCGGTCGTAGTCCGAGTCGGTCTTCTCGATCTCGGCTTTGATCTGGTTGACCCGGCCCTTGATGTCCTCGGGCTTGCCCGCGCCCTCGACGATCGTCGTGTCATCCTTGGTCACGACGACCTTACGGGCCTGGCCCAGGAGGTCCAGGGTCGCGTTCTCCAGCTTCAGGCCGACCTCCTCGGAGACGACCGTTGCGCCGGTCAGGATGGCGATGTCCTGGAGCATGGCCTTGCGCCGGTCGCCGAACCCGGGAGCCTTCACCGCCACGGAACGGAACGTGCCCCGGATCTTGTTGACTACTAGCGTGGCCAGGGCCTCGCCCTCCACGTCCTCCGCGATGACGATGAGCGGCTTGCCGCCCTGCATGACCTTCTCCAGCACCGGCAGGAGATCCTTCACCGCAGAGATCTTCGAGTTGGCGATCAGGATGTACGGCTCGTCCAGGACCGCCTCCATTCGCTCGGCGTCGGTGATGAAGTACGGGGAGATGTAGCCCTTGTCGAACCGCATCCCCTCGACCAGCTCGAGCTCCATGCCGAAGGTGTTCGACTCCTCGACCGTGATGACGCCGTCCTTGCCCACCTTGTCCACGGCCTCGGCGATCTGCTCGCCGATCTCGGGATCGGCCGCCGAGATGGCACCGACGTGGGCGATCTCATCCTTCTCCTCCACGTCGCGCGACTGGTTCTTGATGGCCTCGACGGTGAGCTCGACGGCCCGCTCGATGCCCCGCTTCAGGCCCATGGGGTTCGCCCCGGCGGCAACGTTGCGGAGGCCCTCCTTGACGATGGACTGGGCCAGGACCGTGGCCGTGGTGGTACCGTCGCCGGCCACGTCGTCGGTCTTCTTGGCGACCTCCTTGACCAGTTCGGCTCCCACCTTCTCAAAGGGCTCCTCGAGCTCGATCTCCTTGGCGATCGATACGCCGTCGTTCGTGATGGTGGGCGCGCCCCACTTCTTCTCCAGAACGACGTTCCTCCCCTTGGGGCCGAGCGTGATCTTGACGGCGTTGGCCAGCTGGTCCATGCCCCGTTCCAGCGCCCGCCGCGCCTCCTCATCGAAGGCGATGAGCTTCGGTGCCATCGCTTCCCTCCTCCTCGTTCGTGCCACTCCGTCCGGCCGGCCCCGCCATCGGGCCGGGCCGCGGCTAGCACTCTCCCTTGCCGAGTGCTAACGCATTGTACCGGCTGGACCGGGGGTGGTGGCAAGGGGGCAACCCCCCGGGCCTCGGGGTCGTACTACTAGGAGGCCTGGGCTAGGCCTTTGGACCAATGGCCGATGCCCGATCGGGCCGAACAGCATAGGTTGACCGGTGTTCGTAGCGCTCTGGAGGAGGTGCTCGATGAGATCGAAGATCCTTGCGGCCGTGCTGGGGCCGCCCCTGATAGCGGCGTTCGCCCTCGCGGCGGTCCCCGCGGCGGTGGCGGCGTCGGACACATCCGTGCTGGTGAACGTGGGGAGCCCGCCCACGCCGTTCTCCCAGAACAAGCAGAACGAGCCGGCCGTGGCCATCGACCCGGCCCATCCGAACGTGGTCGTCGCCGGGGCCAACGACAACATCGACGAGGAGGCATGCAACGCCGGAGACGACACGACCTGCCCGTTCACGCCCGGCGTGAGCGGCTCGGGTGTGTACTTCTCGTTCGACGGTGGCGCCAGCTGGAGCCAGCCCACGTACACGGGCTATTCGGCCAGAGCATGCCTGGGTGTCGTGGGCAACGCCGATCCGGACTGCACGCCGAACCCACAGGGCCCCATCGGGACCGTCCCCAGGTACTTCGAGAACGGTCTGGTCGCTGACGGGGACCCCGCGGTAGCCTTCGGCCCCAGGCCGGCCTCGGACGGCACGTTCTCCTGGACGAACGGGTCGCGTCTGTATTACGCGAACCTGACGTCGGCCCATCCCACCCAGCCCTCCCAGCTCAAGGGTTTCGAGGGGATCGCGGTCTCGCGGACCGACGACGTCGCGACCGCGGCAGCTGGTGGCGCCGCGGGGAAGGCCGCCTGGATGGACCCGGTCATCGTGTCCAAGCAGGCCTCCGCCACGTTCAGCGACAAGGAGCAGATCTGGATCGACAATGCTTCGAGCAGCCCGTTCTTCGGCACCGCGTACGTCTGTTTCGCCAGGTTCCAGGGGTCCGGCGCCGCGCCGATGGTCGTGGCCACCTCCAGGGACGGCGGTGACACGTGGGCCTCGAAGCAGGTCAGCCCGGCCCACAACCTGGCCCCCAAGCACTTCGGGCAGTCGGGGTGCACCGTCCGAACGGATAGCCACGGCCGTGCGTACGTCTTCTATGAAGAGTTCCAGTCGCCGTCGCTTGCGAACCCAGTTAGCAAGCACCTCATGGTGACGTCGAACGATGGAGGGGCGAGCTGGTCCCGTCCCGTGGCCATCGGCCCGGTCACGGATCCCTGCTTCGCGCTCCAGTTCGACGGGACGAGCCTGCGATGCGTGAACGACGGCGTGGCCGGCGCCAGGAACGACCTCGCAGCCGCGCCGAGTATCAGCATCGCGAACGGAGCTCCCACGGGTGCCGGCGCGACGGACGAGATCGTGCTCACCTGGGTCGACGGGCGCGACGGAGTCAACCACGAGCACGTGTTCGTGCGGTTCTCCACCAACAATGGAGCGACATGGTCGGCGCCTACGGCCGTCGAGACCCCGGGTGACCACGGGTATTACTCGGCGCCCGCGCTCTCACCGGACGGGAAGGATCTGTACCTCGTGTACAACGCCTTCACCACCCCGTTCCGGGACAACACGACGGATCCGCGGGGCCTGGTCGGCGTGGTCAAGCACGCGGACGTCGCGCCCGACGGCACCGTGGGGACGCTGACCGAGGTAAATCGGGGGGCCGTGGGTGATCCCCGGGCGTCCAGCCAGAACAACCTGTTCATCGAGTTCCTGGGGGACTACGTCTACGCGGCGGCGACGAACGACTACGCGGTGGCCGTGTGGAACGACGCCCGGGCCGGAGATGACTGCCCGGCCATCGACACGTGGCGGGCCCAGGCCCAGATCACACGATCGATCGCCGGCAGGCCGGCGCCCCAGCAGGAGTGCCCGGCGAACTTCGGCAACAGCGACATCTTCGGATGGAGCGGTCTGGACCCGACGACGCCGTAGGTCGAGTCTGGCGGACGGGGCCGACCCGGCAAACGGGCCGGCCCCGTCCTCTCTCTCTGACCGGGCGCTATTCCTCGGTGCCGGCCCCCGACTGGACCATGTCGTGGATCTGTTCCACGACCTCAGCATTCGCAAGCGTCGTCACGTCGCCCAGGGCGCGTCCCCTGGCCACGTCGCGCAGGAGCCGGCGCATGATCTTGCCGGAGCGGGTCTTCGGCAGGTCGTTCGTGAAGATGAGGGCGTGGGGCCGCGCGATCTTCCCGATCTTCTTCGCCACGTGCTCCCGGAGCTCCGCGGCCACGACATCGTCGCCCTCATACCCCGACTTCAGCGTGACGAACGCCACGATGGCCTCGCCGACCACGTCGTCGGGCCGCGACACCACAGCGGCTTCGGCCACCTTCGGGTTGTCCACGAGGGCGCTCTCGATCTCGTAGGTCGAGAGGCGATGGCCGGCGACGTTCATCACGTCGTCGATCCGCCCCAGCAGCCAGAAGTAGCCGTCCTCGTCGCGCTTGGCGCCGTCGCCGGCCACGTAGACCTCGGGCCCGTACTTGCTGAAGTAGGTCTGTACGTACCGGTCGGGATCGCCCCAGATGGTCCGGGCGATGGCCGGCCACGGACGCTTCAGCACGAGGTATCCACCGCCGCCGAGCGGGACGGAGTGCCCCTCCTCGTCCACGATGTCCGCCTGGATCCCTGGGAACGGCAACGTGGCCGACCCCGGTTTCAGCGGGATGACGCCCGGGAGGGGCGTGATGAGGATGCATCCGGTCTCCGTCTGCCACCACGTGTCGACGATGGGGCACCGGCCACCGCCGATGTATGTCCAGTACCAGACCCAGGCCTCGGGGTTGATGGGCTCGCCCACCGTCCCCAGCAGGCGGAGCGAAGACAGGTCGTGCCTCTCCGGAAAGACCGGCCCCCACCGCATGAAGGCCCGGATCGCCGTGGGCGCCGTGTACAGGATGCTCGCCTTGTTCCGTTCGGCGATCGACCACAGCCGATCCTTGTCCGGCCAGTCCGGCGCACCCTCGTACATGATGCTGGTGGTGTGGTTGGCGAGCGGCCCGTAGACGATGTAGGAGTGACCGGTCACCCACCCGATGTCGGCGGCACACCAGTACACGTCGTCGTCGTGGATGTCGAAGATCAGCCGGTGAGTGGCAGTGACGGCGGTCATGTAGCCCCCGGTGGTGTGGACGATTCCCTTGGGCTTTCCCGTCGTGCCGCTCGTGTACAGGATGTACAGGGGATCCTCCGCATCCATCTCCTCGGCCGGGCAGTCGGGCATCTGGCCGTCGATCAGCTCGTGGTACCAGTGGTCGCGCCCGGGGGTGAACCCGTGTTCGTTGCCGGCCCGCCGCACCGTGATCACGTGCTGGATCGACGGGCATTCGACCAGAGCTTCATCGGCGTTGGCCTTCAGCGGGACCAGGGCGCCACGCCGATACCCACCGTCCTGGGTGATCAGGACCTTGGCCTCAGCGTCGTTGATCCGGTCCCGGAGCGACTCGGCTGAGAACCCGCCGAAGACGACCGAATGCGGCGCCCCGATGCGGGCACACGCCAGCATGGCCACGGGGAGCTCGGGGACCATCCCCAGATAGATGGCGACCCGGTCACCCTTGCCTACCCCGAGAGCCTTCAACGCGTTGGCGAACCTGCAGACCTCGTCGAGGAGCTCCTCATAGGTCAGGGTCCGCTCCTCGCCGGGCTCTCCCTCCCAGTGGTAGGCGACCTTGTCCCCACCCCCCGCCTCCACGTGCCGGTCCAGGCAGTTGTAGCAAGCATTGAGGGTCCCCCCGGAGAACCATTTCACCCAGGGCGGGGTCCATTCCATGACCGAGTCCCACGTGCGGAACCAGGTCAGGCGTTCGGCCTGCTCAGCCCAGAACCCCTGGTAATCGGCCTCGGCCTGGTCGTAGATGGTCCGGTCCTCGACCAGGGCCTTGGACACGAAGTCGGGCGGCGGCTCGAACACACGTTCTTCGGACAGGAGCGCGGCGATGTGCTGCTGAGCATCCGTCATGTCCTCTTCGCCCTCCTCGAGGCCCGTCGGTACCCGAATGGTATGCGGGACGGGTCGAACGCGGCGACCCTGATCCATGCCCGGCAGGTACTTGCATCCGTGCCTGGGAAGAGGGAGCATCGTGCCTGCGAGGCCGCCGATAACGGGCGGCCTCGCAGCCTAGTCGGGAACGATCGGCTCAGATCGATCGCCAGAAGGAGGCCAGCAGTGGCCAAGTACGAGGCGTACTGTGTGAAGTGCCGGGCCAAGCGCGAGTTCGAGGGCACCGAGGTGACCCTCAAGAACGGGCGCAGGGCGGCGCAGGGCACCTGCCCGGTGTGCGGCACCAAGGTCATGCGGATCCTGGGGAAGGCCTCCTAGCGGGGCGAGGACTCGGGAGGGACCCCGTCGACGCCTGGCTCGGGCCTAGGGCAATCTGCTGAGCAGCTCGTCGGAGGAGAACACCGGTCGCGTGGGCGCCATCCGCCGGTGTCGGTCGGTCAGGTCGGCCACAGTGGTCTCCTCGAACACTCCCTGGATGGCTCGGGCCACGTCGCCCCAGAACCCCTGGAGGCCGCACCTCGAGTCCTGGAAACAGGTGTGGTCCGACGGCTCCAGGCAGAACATGGGGAACAGCTGCCCCTCGATCGCGTCGGCGATGTCGGCCACCTTGATCTCGGCGGGATCCTTGGCGATGCGGCATCCGCCTCCCGCCCCGCGGAAGCTCTCCACCAACCCCGCCTTGTGCAGCGCCCCCAGCTGCTGCTCGAGGAACCGAAGGGGCACCTGCTGTGCGAGGGCGATCTCCCGCGCGGGAACCAGGCCGCCGTCCTCTCGACGCAGCGCCAGCTCGATCATGGCCCGCATCGCGTATTCGAGCTTCTGGGAGATCTTGAGCACCACCGACTCCTATCGGCTCCGGCCGACTCCAGCCGGCACCGCGGCCAATGTAGGTTCGGGGTTTGGCGGTGTCAACGCGCCCTCGGGGCGACGTTCGGAAGGACACTCCCCCGCTCGAACCGACGATTAGCCCGGTCGGACTATGCAGACGAGGTCCTCCGGTGCCGAGAATTTGGTCGAGGAGGAACCGTGCGCGTTCTGGTGATCGACGACGAGCCCGACATCCTGCTCCTGTGCCGGGTCAACCTGGGGTTCGCTGGCCATGAGGTCCTGGAAGCCCCAGACGGTGAACGGGGCATGGAGCTGGCCATGCGTGACCGGCCGGACCTGATCGTCCTCGACGTGATGCTGCCCGCCCTCGACGGCCTGTCGCTCCTTCGGATGCTGCGGGAGCGCCCCGAGACCTCCGAGACGCCGGTGATCCTCCTCACGGCCAGAGCCCAGCTCGACGACCAGACCCGGGGGTGGGAGGCGGGCTGCGCCGAGTACGTGACCAAGCCGTTCTCGCCCGTCGAGCTCGCGAGCATCGTGGCCAGAGCCCGCGAGATGACCCCCCAGGACCGGCGGCTCCGTCGGGATCAGGCCCTGTCGGATCTGGCTCGCGCGTCGAATCTATGAGCCGGAGCCGGAGCAGCCGCTAGACTGCGCCTCATGCTCCCCACGGTCCCGCTAGCGGACAAGCACGTCGACGAATATGCCGCTCCCGCAGGCGAGGAGGCCGTGGAGCGCCTTCGCAAGGCGGCCAAGCCCTTCGCCGGGGCCAGCATGCTCCACGTCAACAGCACCGCGTACGGGGGGGGCGTGGCCGAGCTCCTTCAGTCACAACTCCCACTACTGAACGACCTCGGCATCCAGACCACGTGGGCGTTGCTCGAGGGGTCCGACGACTACTACGCCGTCACCAAGAGCGTGCACAACGCGTTGCAGGGCGCCGAGGTCCCGTGGACGGAGGAGATGCGGAGCGCGTACTGGGACAGGATCCGGGCCAATGCGGCGGAGTTCACCGATAGCTACGACTACATCTTCGTCCACGATCCCCAGCCGGCCGCCCTGCTCACCGTGCTCGACGAGGAGGGCCGGCGCTCCGGGAGGTGGATCTGGCGATGCCATATCGACCTGTCCACCCCGTTTCGTCCCGTGTGGGAGTTCTTCGAACCGATCGTCAACCGATACGACGCGGCGATCTTCACGATGGAGGATTTCGCCCAGCCCGGGGTGACCGATCCCGTGCATGCGTTCATCCCTCCATCCATCGACCCCTTATCGACCAAGAACCTCGACCTCCCCGACGAGACCATCACGAATGTGCTGCAGACCTATGGGGTCGACCCGGACCGTCCGATCGTGATGCAGGTTTCCCGATTCGACCCCTGGAAGGACCCCCTCGGCGTGATCGACGCCTTCCGGTTGGCCCGAAAGACGTTCCCCGACCTCCAGCTCATCCTGGCCGGGTCCATGGCCCACGACGACCCGGAGGGCATGCGGTTCCTCGACCTCACCGAGGAGCACCGGGCGGGCGATCCCGACATCCACCTCCTCACGAACGTCCACAATGTCGGGAACCTCGAGATCAACGCGTTCCAGCGTGCATCCACGGTCGTGGTCCAGAAATCGATCCGTGAAGGGTTCGGCCTGGTGGTCGCCGAGGGTATGTGGAAGGACAAGCCGGTGATCGGGGGGAACGTCGGCGGGATCCGCTTGCAGATCACCGACGGGCGGACCGGCTTCCTGGTGGACTCGGTGGAGGGATGCGCGGAGCGGATCGTCCAGTTGTTACGGGACCCGGAGCTACAGAGGACGATCGGCCTCGCGGCACGGGAGGTCGTCCGCGACCGGTTCCTCACGGTTCGAGAGCTCGAGGACTACCTGGGGCTGATGACGTCGCTGCGATGAGCGCGCTCGATGCCCCGATCATCGTCGCGTCCAACCGCGGTCCGGTGACGTTCGAGCGCGACGATTCGGGCGAGTTGTCCCCTCGCCGAGGTTCGGGCGGGTTGGTGACCGCCCTGGTGGGAGCCCTCCAGGCCTCCCGCGGGCTGTGGGTGGCCGCCGCGATGTCCGAGGGCGACCGCGAGGTCGTGGCCAGGGACGGCCGAGGGTTGGTGGACATGGAGGCCTACGGGTGGCCCTATCGGGTGCGGTATCTGGACATCCCTCCGGTCACCTACGACGCGTACTACAACCACGTCTCGAACGGCATCCTGTGGTTCGTCCACCACTACCTGTGGGACACCGTTCGCTCACCCTCCTTCGACGACGACACCGTACGGGCGTGGGGTGAGTATGTCGAGGTGAACCGAACGTTCGCCCAGGCGCTCGCGGAGGAGGGCGACCAGCAGCGGTCCCAGCCCGTGTTCCTCATCCAGGATTACCATCTCTCGCTCGTTCCACGTTTTCTCCGGGAGCTGCGCCCCGACGCGCTCATCGCGCACTTCTCGCATACTTCCTTCGCCGGGGCGACGTACATGCGGACCCTGCCGGGCACGATCCGAGAGGGGATCATCCGGGGGCTCCTCGGCGCCGACGTGCTCGGGTTCCACTCACAGGCCTGGGCGGAGAACTTCATGATGTCCGCGCGCCCGTTGCAGGGGGTTCGAGCGGACCTGGCACGATCCCGCATCCTGGTCGAGGGCCGCGAGGTCCTGGTCCGGATCCACCCCATCTCGATCGACGTCGGGCCCATGCGGGAGGCCTCGGCCAGCTCCGAGGTGCGAGAGCTCCGCAAGAATTTGAACCGGTGGCGAGGGAACACGCGCTTGGTCGTCCGGGTCGATCGCTTCGAGCTCACGAAGAACATCGCCCGCGGGTTCCGAGCCTTCGGGCTGTTCCTCCGGCGACATCCGGAATGGCAGGAACGGGTACGGTTCCTTGCCCTCCTCTCGCCGTCACGAACAGAGGTTCCCGAGTACCGGGCCTATGCGGAGGAGTGCATGGCCGAGGCGGACGCGGTCAACCGGGAGTTCGGCCATCAGGGTTGGGAACCGATCGAGGTTCGGGTGAAGGACGACCATGCGGGTGCGATCGCCGCGTATGGGCTGTACGACGTCCTCCTGGTCAACCCGATCTACGACGGCATGAACCTCGTCGCCATGGAGGGTCCGGTGCTGAATCGGCGCCACGGGGTCCTCGTGCTGTCCAGGAACGCCGGCGCATACTGGCGCCTGGGACGGTACGCGCTGCCGGTGAACCCGTTCGACCTTGGCGAGATGGCCGATGGGATCGCCACCGCGTTGGACATGCCGGCGGACGAGCGGGCCCGTCGGGCTCGGGGCCTGTCCAGGTTGGTTCTCTCCAATCCGCCGCAGCGATGGGTGGGCGCGCAGCTCGACGACCTGGAACGCGTCCGTCGACGCCGGGTCGTCGTTCACGTCAGCTGACGAAGCAGCTCCACCAGCCCCGTTGGCCCGTCGACCACAACGGCGGCCCCGTGCAGGAGCTCCTGGGGCGTGTCCTCCCCCCGGACGGCCACCTTGACGGCGAGCAGGCCCTGCTCGGCGAGTGAGTCCAACACGTGGAAGGCCTCGACGTCGGCCACGTCGTCGCCGGCGAACAGGGCGGCCGACAGCTCGTTCTCGCCGACGATGCGCTCCACCGCCCCTCCCTTTCGAGGCCGACCCGCGGGGACGAGCTCGACGACCATCTTGCCCTCGACGAGTTCCAGGCCGGCGGAGGACGCCACCTCCTCGAGTGCGGCGATCAGCTGGGCCCTGGCACTGGCCGGATCGGGAGCCTGGCGGTAATGCACCGCGATGGACGCCCCCTTGTCCTCCACCCAGGCTTCGGGGACGGCTGCGGTGGCGGCTTCAACCCTGGGCGCCACCACGGCCACGAGCTCCGGCGCGGACTCTTCCAGCCCGTACAGGCCGAAGTACCGGAGCCCCGGCACGTCCAGGAGCGCCGCCACCTCCTCCGAGCGGCGGCCGGAGATCACGGCCACCACCCGGTACCGGACGGCCAGCGCCGCCAGGACCTCCCGCGCTCCTTCGACCGGCCGAGCATCCTCCGGCCTGGCCACGATGGCCGACAGCGATCCGTCGAAGTCGAGGAGGATGCCCGCCTCCTCGGCCATGCCTCGGAGGCGGTGGAGGCTACCCGCCCTGGGCGCCGGCGTAATCGGTGCCGAGGTAGATGGCGACCTGGACCTTGTTCTCCACGTTCGTCGCGGTGGCCGGCAGGCGCGAGATCTTCACGTCGAGATCCGGGAAGAAGTTCGTCGCCAGGGATTCGGCCTCGATCCGGTCGCCGGCGACCCGGTAGTAGACCGTGGTCACGGCGACCGGGGACGGCGCGTCGGCGACCTGTGCGGGGACGTAGCCGTACTTCTTCTCGAGCTGTGACGCCGTGGCCGCGGCGAGCCCCGTGACGCCGGCTCCGTTGAACACGCCGACGCGCACCCCCACGACTTGGGGGCTGGGCTTCCCCGACGGTGAGGACGAAGGGCTGGCGCTGGGCGAGGGCGAGGAGCTCGCGCCGCTTGCAGGTGGCGCCGCGGTCCCACCCTGAGGGAAGGCCTGGTCGATCAACACCACCCCTCCCACCACGAGGGCGACGATGAGGGCGAACCGAATCGTGCTGGTGGCCAAGGAGAAGTAGAAGCTCCTGTCGCTCGGGGGTTCGTGCCTGCCGGACATCCTATCCCGTTCCTCTCGGGCCCGTCCCGGGCGGGCCTAGTGCTCGAAGCCGAGCTGGCGGGCGAAGCGCTTACGCCGCCGGCTCTCCCGCAAGCGGCGGAGCCTCCGCACGAGCATCGGGTCGTAGGCCAGGGCCTCGGGCCGGTCGATCGCTCGGTTGAGGAGATGGTGATAGCGCGCAAGGGAGAGACCGAACCGCTCCCGGATCTGTCGTTCCTTGCCGCCGGGGTGCTTCCACCATTCGCGCTCGAAGTCCAGCACCTGGCGCAGGCGCGGTTCGAGCTCCTGGGCGGCCTCGGGGGGCGGGACGCTCACGCCCGGAGGCTAGCAAGCCTCGCGGACGGTTCAAGCACCTGCGTCCGCGCCCGCACTCAGGAGGTCAGGGCACGGACCTGGCGAAGGGCCACGGTCATGGCCGCCAGGTCGTTCGCGTCCTCCAGGGCCATGCCCCGCATGAACCTGGACAGGCGGTCGAACGCCTCCGACCGGCTGTGGAGGAACGCGGCCACTCCCTCGTCCACCGGGCGGTCCCCCGCCTCCTCCAGGACCTTCTCTGCCACAAGGCGCCGCACCAGCAGCAGATCGTCCTGGATGGCCTGGATCGCCCAGCGGTGCCACTTGCTGGGGGCGGGGAGCTCGGCCAGCCTTCCCTCAAGCCAGTCGATGAACAGCGACTCGCCAACCGCGAAGAAAGCCCTGGCCACCTGGGGTACCGGCCTGCCCGTTCGCTCGGCCACAACGACGATGTTCGGGCCGTGCACCAGGCCCGGTTGGAAGGCGTGTCGCCTGGCCGTCCCCTCCGGCACCCCCTGGTCGACGAGCCGCCACGCGTATCGTTCGCGCTCGTGGCGCCATGCTTCCGTGACGACGTCCGGCAAGGCCTCCGACAACTGACGGAACGGCTCGCGATGGGCCTCGATGGCCCGGCCAAGACGGTCCGGCATGTTCGCCAGGTACCACCGCGAGGTCCGCTCGACGAGCCGGTCCACCCCGCCCAGGAGGTCGCCGAGGGTGGATGGCTCGACCCGCCCAACGAGGGCCTCGATGGCCTCCCAACGCTCGACGGCGCCGGTCACGTCGCGGGCCACCCGGTACGCCCGAACAACGTCCGCGGCCTCCGCTCCGGTCTCATTCGAGAGCCGGGTGACGAACGTGATCCCCTGCGAGTTCACCACGTCGTTCGCCGCGATCGTGGCGATGAGCTCCCGGCGCAGAGGGTGTTCCGGGAGCAGCTGGTTGAACCGTTCCACAATCACCGGCGGGAAGTAGTTCCGGAGGTCCTGCTCGAGGTACCGCGAGTTCGGAAGGCTCGATTCGAGCAGCGCTCCGGCGAGGCTTTTCTTCGCGTAGGCCAGGAGCACGGCGAGCTCTGGGCGGGCCAGGCCCCGGCCGGTCCGCCGGCGCTCGCCCAGCTCCTCCGTGACCGGGAGGGCCTCGAGCTCGCGGTCCAGGACCCCTTCGCCCTCCAGCGCCTGCATGAGATCCTCGAACGCCTCGGTCCTGGAGACGGACTGGTCCACCTCCTGGGACAGGATCTGAGCCTGGAGGAAATTGTCGTACAGCACGTGTCGCACGACGTCCTGCTCGACCTGGTGCAGCAGCTGGTTCCGATCCTCGAGCGAGAGCTCGCCTCGGTGCATCGCCAGGTCGAGGAGGATCTTCAGGTTCACCTCGTGATCGGAGCAATCCACGCCTGCCGAGTTGTCGATGAAGTC
>Ga0222623_10000286_pt1 | contig 15410 bp, 8 predicted proteins | sample PLMtaG_FD_177336 | JGI IMG/M metagenome (GOLD analysis project Ga0222623, IMG submission 177336) | Groundwater sediment microbial communities from an aquifer in East River, Colorado, USA - PLM2_30_coex | ecosystem: Environmental > Terrestrial > Soil > Riparian zone | place: USA: East River...
GTTCGAGAAGTTTCGAAATAATTCGTGCGGTGCATTCCTCCACCGTCTCTACGGCTTTGATTCCAGCTTCGACGACACCGGTATGGCCGACCATGTCGGGATTGGCGAAGTTCAGGATGATGAGATCATAATTCGCCATTCGTGCCAGCACTTCGTCGGTGACCTCAAACGCGCTCATCTCCGGTTTCAAATCATAGGTGGCGACTTTTGGCGACGGAATCAGTTTGCGGTCTTCACCGGGAAACGGTTTCTCAATTCCGCCATTAAAAAAGTAAGTTACATGCGCATATTTCTCGGTCTCGGCGATGCGCAGTTGCGATTTGCCGGCGGCGCTCACGACCTCAGCCAGGATTTTGCGAAGCTCTTGCTGCGGAAAAACAAACGGCGAAGGAAATCGGACGTCGTATTGCGTGAGGCTGACAAAGTGGACTTTCGGCCACACCTCGCGGTCGAAGCTATCGAAGTCTTTAAATAGAAAGGCTTGCGACAATTGCCTGGCCCGATCGGCGCGAAAGTTAAAAAAGAAAACTGAGTCGCCATCGCGCACCCGCTGCTCGTCGGCGTCGGAGAAAATCAGCGGAGGCATAAACTCATCCGTTTTGCCAAGTGAGTATTGTCGCTCAACCGCCGCGGAAGGCGATGATTTGCAGAACTCGCCACGGCCAAGAACGACTGCGTCCCACGCTTTCTTCGTGCGGTCCCACCGCCGATCACGATCCATCGCGAAATACCGGCCAACGACGGTAATTATCTTGGCGGCGCTCTTCTCCAGTTCCTTTTCGCATGTTCGCAAAAAACCGGCTCCGCCAGTGGGAGAAGTATCTCGCCCGTCGGTGAAAGCATGGACTAAGATTTCTTTTACGCCTGCTTTACGCGCGGCGTTAGCCAGCGCAATCATGTGCGAATAATGGCTGTGCACGCCGCCGTCGGAAACCAGTCCTAGCAAGTGAAGCCGATGACCACGCGCAGCTGCGAATGTTTCTTGCAAGACTGTATTACGCGCTAATTCGGCGCCTTCGATTGCCTTGTTAATTCGCGTCAGGTCCTGGTAAACGATTCTACCTGCTCCCAGGTTTAGGTGGCCTACTTCTGAGTTGCCCATCTGTCCCTCAGGCAAGCCGACATCGGCGCCGCTGGCGCTCAATTCAGAACATGGATAATCCCGGTAGAGCTTGTCGTGAAAAGGAGTCGACGCGAGCAGCGTGGCGTCTCCATTCTCTGTGCGCTTGTCCGGGCCGGTTGGATTGATGCCCCACCCATCGCGAATGATGAGCATCACCGGGCCAGCCATAGGTCGCCCGCACTTTGGCGATGAATGAGAAAGCCGACAAGCAGTTCTTTCGTTGACAACCGAACAGACGCGCGCCTACATCGGCCTCGTGAAATGGCGCAATCAGTTGCTGGCGCTTTTTTGCCTGCTGGCATTTGCTGGAGTGGGTGTTCTCTATTTTCAACACTGGGTTATCCGCAAACCTTTCGGAATTATTTTGTTTGTCGGAGAAGGGCTTTCTCCTGCTCGGTTGGCGCCTACGCGTGCATATGCTGCCGGAGCCGGCACGCGCTTGAACGTGGATTCGATGGCTCATGCAGCTTTGGTGATGAATTACTCGAAGGATTTTGCCGCTCCCGACCAGCCGGCTGCCGCGACCGCGATCGCAACGGGCGAGAGAGTGACCAATCGTGCGCTTGCGGTGAATGGCGACGGAAAACCCATCAAGAGCATCGTTGAACTGGCGCGCGAGCGTGGACGAGCCACAGGGCTGGTGACGGACACAAAACTCACTGATCCGACCAGCGCGGCTTTTTACGCGCACCCGAGTGTGTCAACCGATGTCGAAAAGATCGCCGCCGATTTCGTGGATCGAGGAAATATAGACATCGCATTGGGTGGCGGCGCGGCCCAGTTTCTTCCCGCCACAAAAGGCGGCGACAGACAAGACAATCGCGATCTCTTGCTCGAACTCCGTGGCAACGGCTTCGATATTGTTCGAACACGAACGGAGCTGGAAACAATTCCCGCGTGGCGCCGGCCGAAACTTTTCGGTGTTTTTAATAATGGCGACCTCGCGTTCACGAACCAGGTGGAAGAACGAAGTCAGCAGCCCAGTCTTTTGGATATGGTGCGGCGCGCAATCCAATTACTTCAATACAACACTGGCGGCTATTTACTGGTTGTTGACGCGGGGCTGATGCGCAAAGCAGCAGAGGAAAACAATGGAGAAAGGACGCTCAGCCAAACAGTTGAACTGGACCGCGCAGTTGGCATTGCACGAAGCTATGGAGGACCAAGATCAACAATCATAGTCTGCGGCGATGCCGCGATCGGTGGACTAAGCTTAAATGGATTTCCTTTTCGCAAAGATAGCGGCATTGCAGTGTTAGGCTTTAATTCAGCGGGCCAGCCCTGGATCACTTGGGCAACCGGTCCTCATGGCGCCAAATCGTATGGAGCGGCGAAAATACCCGGGAAACAAGACGGAAATGAGATTAAAGAACCGGAACAAGAACAGCCGGAGCCGGCGGCGTTCTACACCAAATCCGCGCTGATCACTGTTGAAGACGTTGTTGCGTTCGGCAGCGGCCCCGGAACTGACGCGCTCGAAGGGGTAGTGGAAAGCACAGCTGTTTTCGAGACTTTGCGCGACGAGCTTTGATATTTGTCGATAGCGGAACGGATAGCACGCGCGCGAATCGCCGTTACTTTGAGGTCTCGCGGTAAGGCATGTCCAATCGGTAAAGGGCTATCTGTTGTTCAAGCTCCGTGGCTAACGAATCATCGTCATTCATTCGCGCCAGCTGCACTGCAGTGCGGGCGCTTTCAATAGCCTTCGTGAATTGCCCATTCTCCGCATATGCCGCCGCCAATGTACGTAGCACAACCATGTTAGTACCTCCCGATAGCTGATCCGCTTGCTTTGCAATCTCAACTGCTCTGCGACCGTTTCGCAATGATTCATTGGGAGAGGTGGCCAGCAGCCAAGCTAGATTAGTTAAGGCGGGAATCGATTGCGGAGAAATTTGCAGCGCTTTTTCGTAATGCCGGATGGCTTCGGCTGTTTCGCCTTTTTCATCGAGGGCAGCAGCCAGGACTGTGTGACAATCTGCGTCGTCAGGACGGATCAACAAAGCAGCCCGACAATGCTCGACTGCAGTGTCGAGTTCGCCTTTCTCAAGAAACGCACGGCCGAGACTGTACCGGGCAAGAAAGTGATCGGGCCATATTGCCATTGCTTTTTGATAATGAACGATCGCTTCGTCAATTCGCTTTTTCTCAAGTAGAGCATTGCCCAAAGACACCTGAGCATCTGGATCGTTTGGTTCCATGGCCACTGCTCTTTCGCAATGGAAGATCGCCTCGTCCACTTTGCCTTGTCCTAAAAGAGCCGTGCCCAGATTGTACTCGGCATCCCATGAATCGGGCTGCATTTGCAGGGCAGCCCGGTAATGAGTGATCCCATCATCGATCTGGGCTTTCTGGAGAAGGACAATGCCCAGGTTAGTGTGAGCCATCCAGCATTCGGGATTTCTTGCCAGAGTGGTGCGCCAAAGAGTTTCAATATCGCCATACATTGCGGCTTGTCGCCACGTCAACGCCGTCAGTGTCGCAACCGCAACTAAAGCCGCGGTCAAAATGAAAGCGCGATACTGCTTAAACAGGCCGGCAAGGCTAACTACACCTGCCGAAAAAAGCGCGATTGGTCCTATGCATGCGAGATACTGATAGTGGTCCGCCACGAATGTGTAGCGAAATGTAAAGAGCATGATAAACCCAAGCACAGGGCTCAGAGTGGCCACGAAAAATGCGGCTGCGACCTCGCCACTGCGCCCCACGTAGCGCCTAAGGAAGTAGATCGCTACGCACAACACGATTCCCGCCAGCAACCACGTGTAATCCGGCAGGTGCCCCGCAGAGATGTTCCATTTGGGATAAATGAAAGTCAGATTGGACGGCCAGATGAGTTTGCTCAGGTAAAACCACACAGCCCGGCTCGCGACGAGAATGCGGTCAATAGGAGTCAGGAACGCAAAGACGGCTCGGCTTGTGCCCTGATGGTATCGTTCCCACCAGACTGTGAGCAGGCCCATACCGATGCCCAAGATTACAAAAGGAAGAATCTGGATGAGACGCCTCTTGTTGATCGGCTTTTCCTGTAACCAAAGAGTCAAGAACAATGCCGCTGGCAAAGTACAGGCCGTGCTCTTAGCTGAGAGCGCAAGTAGGTAGAGGATCAGGGCCAGCCCATAGAAACGCCAGGGTCGCTTCGTCCGGTCATCAATAAACACAATCCAAGCCAGGAGCGTGAGCAGAAAGAAAAAGGCCATCAGCACATTTTTGCGTTCCGTTATCCAGGCGACCGATTCTACCTGCACCGGATGCAGAGCGAAGATAGCGCCCGCGAGCCACGCGCCCGGCACTTTCAAGCGTGACAGCACTCGCCACACTAGCAGCGCGTTCGCAACATGAAGCAAAAGGTTAATCCAATGATAGCCGGCAGGATGCAGTCCCCAAAGTGCGCGCTCAAAGCGAAAGGTGGTATAGACGAGTGGAAAATATTGGGAAGGGGAGTCGAGAGAAAACCAAATCCGCCGTAAACCATCAGATGCAGTCAGCAGATCGTTGTTTATCACGTAAGCGTCATCGTCCCATAGGAACCCGCCATTCCATGCCGGTCGATACGCAAATATCGTCACGGCTGCCAGCATCACGCCAAATACCAAAGCGCGACCGCGCGGAGAAAAGACGACTTCGGTAATCTTCCGCACCATCACCGTATTAAACGCCATTTCAAGAAACGGCAGTGCAATAGAAATCGCTCAGTTGCAAGCCGCCGCTTTGTATAGGAAAAACACGTTCCGTGACGCATAAGAGCGATAGCAACCCGGAAATATTGCGGTTTGGCTGGTGCACACTGGCTGTAATCGTTTTCGGCCTGGTGATCGCAATCCGAATTCGACTGCTGGGGATTCCACTCGAACGCGACGAAGGAGAATATGCTTATGCCGGCCAACTGATGTTGCAAGGCATCCCTCCATACAAGCTCGCCTACAACATGAAGTTTCCGGGAAGCTATGCCGCGTATGCCCTGATTATGTCAATCTTCGGACAGACAACCCTCGGCATTCACTTGGGTTTGCTCCTCGTCAATGCTGCCACAAGCGGGCTGATTTTCTTTTTAGGGCGACGCCTGATGAATTCGACGACCGGAATCGTCGCAGCAATGGCGTATGCCATTTTATCTGTGAGTCCATCGGTCCTTGGGTTGGCTGCGCACGCAACGCATTTTGTCGTGTTGCCAGTCCTTGGGGGAACTCTGCTTTTGCTCAACGAACCGGGTCGCCAACAGTCGGGTCGATTATTCGCGAGCGGACTCCTCTTTGGGCTTTCAGTACTAATGAAGCAGCCCGCTGTTTTTTTTATTCTGTTTGCAGTGATTTATCTCGTCTTCAAAGAGGTCCAGCGTGGATTCGGGCTAAAAAGCACTCTTCTGCGAACCTTGTTCTTTAGTACGGGTGTGATTCTTCCCTTTGGAATTGCATCCTTTTTTCTCTGGCGCGCAGGCGTATTCGACAAATTCTGGTTTTGGACAATCGACTATGCGCGCCAGTATGCCACCTTGATTCCTCTCAGCCAGGCGCCGCAAATTTTCTTGCGTAGCATAGAGGAAGTGATCGGAGCTGGCTGGGCACTTTGGATGCTGGCTGGAATGGGAGTAGTCATGGGGTTGTTGGATAAGCGGATGCGCGCCAGCGCAATATTTTTGCTCGCGTTCCTCTTGTTCTCAGCATTAGCCATATGCCCTGGATTTTATTTTCGATATCATTATTTCATCCTGGTCCTACCGGCGGTCTCGCTTCTTGTGGGTGCTACGATCAGTAAACTTTCTGATCTTCTGGCCGGTCACATGGTTGCGGTCAGATTCGTGCCGCTACTACTGCTTTGTGCGGTTCTGAGCTTGCCAATTTTGTCGGAGCGAAAATTGCTGTTCGCGCTTTCTCCGGTTGAAGCGTGTCGAACGATGTATCCCGAGAGTGCGTTTCCGGAATCGGTCAGGATTGCGGAGTATGTGCGCGAACATACGAGTGCGGATGATACAATTGCGGTGCTGGGATCGGAACCGCAGATTTATTTTTACTCACACCGACATTCGGGAACGGGATATATCTACACTTACGGCTTGATGGAACCGCAAGCATACGCACGGCACATGCAGGAGGAGATGATTCGCGAGATTGAACGTGCTGCTCCCAAGTATCTGATATCGGTAGTAATGCGCGATTCGTGGTTACAGCGGCCTGGAGCCGATCGTCTGATCTTTGACTGGGCAAATCAATACACCGCCCAAAACTATTCCGTCGCCGGTTTTGTGAACATTACAACTGGCAAAACTGATTACTTCTTTGGAGATGTTCCCAGGTCGGTTGAGAGTCTCAAAGACTATATATTGATTTACAACCGTAACCCTTAAGCCGGCTTTTGACGAAATTTTAGCGCCACGTGCACGGTATTAGTTCCCATCAAATCGCTCTCCCCAAAAGGGGCCGTCATTGGCTAACTATCTGCGTTTGCGTCTTTCTTGCAGTGCTGACATGGATTGTTTTTGGCCAGACACTACGGCATGACTTCGTTAACTACGATGATCCGCGTTATGTCTATCAAAATACCAGAATAACGAACGGCCTTAACATTGCCGCCGTCGCCTGGGCATTCACCCATATCCATGCTGAGAACTGGCATCCGCTTACGACGATCACACACATGCTGGATTGCCAGTTATACGGATTAAGGGCTGGAGGGCATCACCTTACCAACGTGCTTCTTCATGCAGTTGCCGTGGTCTTGCTCTTTGTTGTCCTCCAACAAATGACCGGTGCGCTTTGGCGGAGCGCGTTTGTGGCAGCAGTGTTCGCGATTCATCCGTTACATGTGGAGTCGGTCGCCTGGATAGCGGAGCGAAAGGATGTGCTCAGCGGAGTTTTCTTCGTGCTAACTCTGATGGCATACACCCATTACGCTCGCGCACCTTCGATCTGGCGCTATTTAATAGTGGCATTTGCGTTCGCCTTGGCTCTCATGTCCAAGCCAATGGTGGTGACGCTGCCCTTCGTGCTGTTACTCTTGGACTTCTGGCCGCTCAATAGAATCCGAGATGAGAGATCAGGCCTCGGAGGTCAGCTGCCAAGGCTGCTCCTGGAAAAAGTCCCATTGATCACACTTTCTGCAATTTCGAGCATGGTCACATTTTTAGCGCAGCGAGGTGCCCTCGGTTGGACTGAGCAATTGCCAATGTTGGCACGGATTTACAATGCGGTGGTGACCTACGTCATCTACATGCGGCAGATGTTTTGGCCAGCAAACCTGTCGGTGTTCTACCCTCACCCTGAAACCAGGCTGCCGTCGTGGGAAATTGGCCTGGCCCTGGTCCTTCTCGTTTGCATCACCACGGCAGCGTTTGTTATGCGAAAGAATGCGCCTTACTTAATCACTGGTTGGTTGTGGTATCTCGGAATGCTTGTTCCAGTAATTGGGTTGGTGCAAGTCGGATGGCAGGGCCACGCTGACCGATACACGTATTTGCCACAAATCGGCCTTTACATCGCCGGGACCTGGGCTGTTGCGGATTTGACGACTTCATGGTTTCGCCAACGTGTAATTCTAGGCGCTGGTGCGTTAGTAATAATCGGGGCTTTAAGCTGGAGTGCCTGGATCCAAACGTCTTATTGGCGCGATAGCGAAACGCTGTTCACCCACGCGCTTGCCGTGACTGGCAAGAACGATGTTGCCGAAAACAATCTCGGCATAGTGTTTTTGCAAAAGGGTGAGCTGGACGAGGCTATTGTCAGGTTACAGGCAGCTATCGATCTCCGTCCGGAAAATGGTCCTGCCCATAACAATCTCGCAAAAGCCCTCCTACAAAAGGGCCGGCTAGCAGAGGCAATGGTTCATTATCGTAAATTCCTGGAAATAGAACCCCAGAACGTAGAAGCACGAAATATTCTTGGAACAGCACTCATCCAGCAAGGCCACGTAAGGGAAGCGGTTGAGCAGTGGCAGGATGCGCTGGCAATCGAGCCAGAAAACGGAAATGCTGCCAGCAATCTTGCATGGGTGTTCGCAACCTGCCCCGAAGACTCAATCCGAGATGGCGTGCGGGCAGTTCAGCTGGCGGAAAGAGCTCTGCGCCTCTCGGGCGGAAAGATTCCAATGATTTTTCGAATATTGGGAGCCGCCTACGCAGAGAATGGGCGTTTGTCCAAGGCAATTGAAACTGCGCGGCGCGGCTCTGAATTAGCTAACAGCCAGGGCAATCCCGGATTGGCGGCCGAGCTTCAGAATAATATCGCTGTTTACCAGTCTGGCAGACCACTACGCGATCCGAAACTAACAATTGGCAGTTCGTCGCCTCACAGTGAATAACAAGAGGCGGCAGGTTGAAGACCGGCCGGGTCTCACGGCAACAGGCTTTCGAGGTCGTACGCGAACTATTGTTATATACCTGTTTCTTGCCGCAATTAGCCTGGTCGTATTCGGTCAGACAATCCGGTATGATTTTGTTAATTTCGACGACGATTTATATGTCTATAATGCCCCGGCTATTCAAGCTGGCTTAACAGCACAAGGCATAGCGCTGGCCTTTACTAGCCAACACGCGCGCAACTGGCATCCACTAGCGACTCTTTCGCACATGCTTGATTGCCAATTATATGGTTTGAAGCCCGGAGGCCATCATGCTACCAACGTCATCCTGCATATCATCACCGTGCTCCTGCTGTTTCGTGTGCTGCGGGAAATGACCGGCGCGGTATGGAAGAGTGCGATTGTGGCAGCATTGTTCGCTGTTCACCCACTGCATGTCGAATCGGTGGCATGGGTAAGCGAGCGAAAAGACGTGTTGAGCGCAATGTTTTTTCTCCTAATGCTGGGCGCATACGTTCGTTATGCACGCGGACCCTCTATGACACGCTACCTTTTGGTCGCTGTCCTGTTCGCAGCCGGCCTCATGTCCAAGCCAATGCTGGTAAGCGTCCCCGCCATCCTTCTCCTTCTCGATTACTGGCCGCTCCGTCGATTTGAACAACCCTCCTCAACAACAGGAAAGACCAAGATCGTAAACTCCGGAAATCAACCGTGCACAAGGCAGCGGCTCTTCCTGGAAAAGATTCCCTTGTTCGTTCTTGCAGGAGGCTCCTGTGTCGCCACATTCGTCCTGCAGAAACGCGCTACTGGCGCGATACCGCCATTGCCGTTCCTCTGGCGCGTGGAAAACGCGTTCGTGAGCTACATGATTTACGTTTGGAAGACGTTGTGGCCGACGCATCTCGCCGTCTTCTATCCTCACCCAAACAATACCCTGCCAATTTGGGTAGTTATTCTCGCCATGATGCTCCTGCTCGCCATCACTGTGTCAGCAATCGTTTTCCGAAATAAGAGACCGTACGTGTTCACCGGCTGGTCTTGGTATCTTGTCATGCTGATGCCAGTGATTGGCCTCATTCAGGTTGGAGAACAAGGCCATGCGGACCGCTATACTTATCTGCCGCATATCGGGCTTTTTCTGCTCGCGGTTTGGTTCGCTGCCGACGTGGCAGCCGTCCGTGAGTCCAGATCAAGGTTTGCCACAGCCACCGCCGCAGTAATCATCCTTGCTCTGGCATCGGCTGCATTCATTCAGGCGTCCTACTGGCGCAACAGCGAAACCCTTTGGACTCATGCACTCGACGTGACTTCTGACAACGACGTTGCCCACAATAATCTCGGGTACCTGCGCGTGGACCAGGGTGAATTGGACAAAGCGATCGCACACTTTGAGGCGGCGTTAGAGATTAGATCTCGTAAGCTGGATCCGCACTACGATGTAGGTTCAGCTTTTGTGCAAATGAACCTCGCCGACGCTCTGGCCCGAAAAGGACAGCCCGATGAAGCGCTAGTTCACTACGAGGAGGCAATAAGATTGCAACCGAATTATGCAAATGCCTATTACAACCGCGGAAACGTTCTTTTTACAAAAGGACGTATCGACGAAGCAATGGCCGATTGGGAGAAAACACTCCAAATCCAACCTAATGATGCGGACGCCCATACATGCATTGGCAATGCTTTGCTGCGGCAGAGCTCGCCCAAGGAGGCGATCGCCCATTACGAAAAAGCAATGGCACTAGCTCCCGGAGATCCTCATTCTCGCAATAACATTGCCTGGGTCTTGGCCACATCTTCTGATGCCTCAATCCGCGATGGCGTCAAAGCAGTCGAGCTCGCGCAAGAAGCAGTGCAGCTTTCGCGTGGCAGAGATTCAAAGTTCATACGGACGCTTGCAGCTGCGTACGCGGAGAGCAGCCGATTCCCTGAAGCGATCGCCGCCGCACAACAAGCAATCACGATAGCTGCCATGCAGGGTAACACCGGACTGGCGAATACGCTCAGAAAAGAAATCGCGCTCTACCGCGGGCACATATCGCTCCGGGAAATGGAACCCAGGAATTAAGAGCGAGCCTTTCTCTTTCAAGGTTCAAGCCGTCCGCATGTCGCGAGCCGCTCGAGGCGTTCCTTCCGAACGACATGGCAACACAGTGCCATCGCTACAACATTCGTATCTAACTGGACGATCGCGATTGAAAACGAGCTAATTCATCTACGCTCCTTGTGATAAGGGCGACCCGCCTCGTAAAGCGCAATTTCTTTTCGCAGAACATCGCTCAAGGCAACGTTACCTTGGTTATCGGCTGCTTGGAGTGCCTGGTGAGCTGTGTTCCTAGCCTCATCAAAGCGGCCAGCCTCGGCGTAAGCAGCGGCCAGTATTCGCAGGATGAGTGGTCTGTTACCATCCGATAAACGACTGGCCTGTTCAGCAAGCAAAACCGATTCCTGCCCGTTTCTAAGCGATGGGTCCGACGAAGTCGCCAACAGCCAGGCGAGGTTAGTTTGAGCGGCCACATTTTCCGGCGCGACACGGAGTGCGTCCCTGTATTGTGCGATTGCATCTTCAATGCGGCCTTTTGCAAGCAACGCGCTCCCCAGATTTGCATGCGCGTCCGCGTTCTGGGGAATCAGCTCGAGAGTTTTTTGGTAATGAGCAATCGCTTCATCTGTTCGCCCCCTTCGAAAAAGGGCGCTTGCAAGGTTGTATTGAGCATTGGCATTCTCGGGCAATACGGCCACACACGTGAGATAATGAGCGATCGCGCTGTCCATGTCGCCCTTGGAAAGAAGCGCATCCGCCAAATTGCAGGAGGCTTCGGCGTAATCGGCTCGGATCGAGAGAGCTTTTTCGTAATGCGCGATTGCGTCATCGACACGCCCATCTTGGAACAACGTAGCGCCAAGATTGTTGTGCGCTTCCGAATCAGTGGGATTGATCGTTAACGCTGCTTCATAATGATCGATGGCATCGGAAAGGTCGCGCTTCTCAGCCAGCAACCGGGCAAGGTTATAGTGTGCTTCCGCATAACCTGGCCGTAGATCGATCGCCTCGCGATAATGCATCATGGCGCGATCAATGTCGCCGCGATCGTGAAGAGCGATTCCCAGGTTGTAATGCGCCATCCAGCACCCTGGATTCTTCGCGAGAATCCTCGTGTACAAAGTTATGACATCGTGGTAAACAGCACTTTGCCGCCACGTTAAGGCCCCGAGCAACAGCAATAGAACACTGCAGAGTCCCACCCGCAAAAATACGAGTCCTCGACCAAGCGACGCAGCTACAGCCAGCCGGCTGAAGCTTTCGGTCACGGCAGCGCCGGCCAACGCAAGCGGTCCCATGCTCGCGAGGTATTGGAAGTGATCGCTCACAAACGAATAGCGATAGAAATAGACATCAAAAAACCCGAGGACTGGAAAAAGGGAGATCACATAGTATGCGGCGGCAAAGAATACAGCGCGACCCGCTTTTCGCGGTACAAACCACAAGAGGACCAAACCAACTGTTGCTCCCAGCAACGGCAGATAGGCGAGCCATTGCGACGAATGAATCTCCCATCGCGGATAGATGAAAATGAGCGGATCAGGCCAGGCTAGCTTCTCCAGGTAAAACCACGTCGCTCGTCCTGCGATGATCAGACGCTCTGGCCAGCTCTGCGCCCACTCTGGACCAACAGCGGATGCGTGAAATTTCTGTTCCCAAATTGTCCACGCACTCGCGATGGCTGAGATCGACAGAAATGGAGCGAGGGGTACTGCATCTCTCCATCCGATCCGCCCTCGCCGCCACCAGAGGCACAGCGCAAGCACGACGGGCAACATGACCACGGAAGGTTTGCTTAACGTCGCCAACCCGAAGCAGAAAAGGGAAACAGCGAATAACACCAAGGAGCGGCGGTTTCCAGTCGGCCGCTGGAGCAGTATCGAAACCGTCGCTCTTTGGTCTCGCGATTCCTCTTCCCACTTCAAAAAGAAGAAAATGGATAACAGATAAAACAGGCAGGACTGGGTGTTCTTTAGCTCAGTCACCCAAGCGACTGATTGCGCCATTACGGGGTGCAAGGCCCATAGTGCCGCGCCCAACCATGCGCCCCGGACCCCGAGTTGTCTAAGAACGCGCCAAAGCAATATCGCCGATCCCGCGTGGAGCAACGTGTTTAGCATGTGATAGGGGAAGGGATGCAAGCCGACGAACTTGTGCAGCGCCCAGAAGGTCGTCAGCACGAGCGGATAATAGACTGCTCGCGTGCTGGTCCAGATTTCCTTCAGCCCAAGCGGGCCGACTACGCACGGATTCTGAGTCAGATGCGATTCATCGTCCCAAACGAATCCGGCATGGAACACTGGGATGTACGCGATAAAAACAAACGCAACAAGAAGTAGCCCCAAAAACCAATCTGCCTCCCAGAATGGTGATCGACCCGGCCGCGACACAAAGCTTCGTCCGCCAAACACGCTAGATACGATTTAAATTTGATACGAATTTCACGATTCCCACGAATTGATCGGAACGAAGCTCGTGATGGTTCGTGTAGTTCGTGTCACCGAAGCTCAGCGCCGCTCTCTTTGGCAATGCGCAAGTTTTCCTCGGCCTCCGGAAAGTCCGGATGGAGACGTAACGCTTCTTTGAATTGCGAGACCGCCTGCGCGACGTCGCCTTCGCGCATGAAAACCTTACCCAGATAGTTATGTGGTTGAGCAAGTTTTGGGTTGAGGTTGGAGGCCTTCTGAAAATGCTCCTTTGCTTCAGCCAGGTCGCCCTTTTCAAAAAGCAAACTTCCGAGGTCAATATGAGCATCGACCAAACGGGGATCGATTTGCAGCGCCTGTCGGTACTGCGCAACTGCTTCCTCGGGTTTGCCGTGTTTTTCCAGGAAGGCGCCATAGCTGTAATGCGCTTGCGCGGATTTGGGGGCCAGGCGAATGGAGGCTTCGGATTCGGCAGCCGCTTGCTCGTCGCGGCCAAGTTGCTCCAAGACATAAGCATAACCCGAATGATACTCGGCATTGTTGGGATCGATTCGCAACGCGTGTTCAAAATGCGTTTGCGCCTCGTCGAGGTTTCCTTTCTCCATTAGCAGCGCCGCCAGATTAACATGCGTTTTTGCTGACTTGGGATTCAAACGTAGTGCTGCAGAAAATTGCCCGGCTGCTTCATCGGTCCGTCCAGCCTCTTGCAAAGCCGTCGCGTAATTGGAATGAGCCCGCACACTGGACGGAAGATCAGCAACGATCGCGGCGAGACGCTCAACCTTACCCTGGGCGGAGTGCACCTCGGTAAACCAAAGCGCTGCAAGAGGGATGATAAAGACCGCTACCCATTTCGCGCCGTGCAGCGCCCAACTCGGCAGAAGAGAATTTGTTGAAACATCAACCCTGCCCCCACTGATGCCGAGAGATTGTCGCGTGGATTTCTCGCGGACTTTCCAAATGAAACCGTCGTAATAAAAATGGAGCAGGGCCGACGCCGTCACCACCCCGGTGAGAATACGTTTAACGGCGTCGATGCCGACATATGACTTGGACAAGCTCAGCCCACCGTACGCGAGCACCAAGCCAACATAAACGCCCACGAGCGCGCCACTCCGTCGAAATACGAAACGCATAAACCCGCCGATCGAGCTGTCGCTCTCGACGCGTTTACGATTATAGATCCAGACAAGCGAGAGGTACTGCACATCGTGGAACACTTCGAATAATGCGATGCCGACGAGAACGCTGGCTACGATGTTGTTGCAATACCACCAAAAGGAAATGCTCGTGGCAAGAAGCACGAGCTTTACCGGACTTGGTCGCTTCCCCTGCATCCACATCCAGACGAAATTCACCAGGAACACGCCTGAAACGGCGCAGGCGAATGCCAGCAATCCTTGCTGCGCTGCCCGCAGGAGAGCCGGGGGAATAAAAGGTCCGCCCGCCGCATAATAGCTCTCCAACGTGTCGGTCATCCGCTGGGGCGAAAGAAGGACTGCCGTTGCAAACCAGATCCCGCACAATGCAAAATCAAGACGACGAGTGAACTCAGCGAAGGAGCCGACCTTCGCATCGTAGATGCGGCAAAACCCGTATGTTTGCATCATTCCATGCCAAACGCCCCACACAAACGCAACCAGCACAATGCCCTTCAGGTCCCAAAGAGAAAACGCCGCGCAAACCACTACGAGGAAAATCGGCGCGCAAATGAATCGCCAACGGAAACGCTGAAATAAGACGCGGTCGCCATAGGCGCGAATCATCCCCGGCAAGTGGTGCCCCATTGCGCCGAACGCCGCGACAAACAGATAAATGTCTTCGGCAGCCCAGAGTCCCTGTGCGGCTATGAAGATCGGTACCAGCAGCAGCGGCGTACAGACGTAGAGAATCAAGTCGCGCCAACTGTCCAGAATCCACAAATTAGACTTTCGTCCGACGGTAGGCACAGCCGGAACAGTTTGAGGACGTGAGAATGCAGAAACGTGCTGCATGCCTTTTAGCGGAACCAAGTCTTCCTCAAACCGCGACGAAAATCAATCCTGAATCATTCTTCACAACAAAAATGATGACACGAAGTTCTTTTCTTTTGCTGCGATTCACGAGCGAATCGCGTCTTAGAGGTCCCCGGGAGACTCGACCGGTAGACTGAGACCAATCGTCGATTGATTACGATATTAGAGATGTCTAGACTTCGCTCGACATGACAGACCCTACTACGAAAAGCAAAACGGCCGGGCCCGTTAAGAGCCCGGCCGCTGTGAATTTTTCCGGCTTACGCTTTAGAAGCGCTTCTTTAATCCAACGTACCAGTAACGGCCTTTGATGGTTGCGATCGATTCATCGTAGCCGTTCTCGAAGCTGCCTGCTACGAACGATGGATCTTCGTCCAACACGTTCTGCATACCGAGCGTGATCGTGGTGTTGTTGAGCCACCATCTCCAATTGTTGCAGCCGTACTCGGCTGTTGAGACTGGCACCACGTTTTTCTCCTTGCCGTCCTTCATCTTCACGTTCTTCCCGCCAT
>Ga0222623_10000292_pt1 | contig 15312 bp, 14 predicted proteins | sample PLMtaG_FD_177336 | JGI IMG/M metagenome (GOLD analysis project Ga0222623, IMG submission 177336) | Groundwater sediment microbial communities from an aquifer in East River, Colorado, USA - PLM2_30_coex | ecosystem: Environmental > Terrestrial > Soil > Riparian zone | place: USA: East River...
GCGCGGGACTACTTCCTGTTGATGGGGCTGATCCTCATCGCCTCGACGTTCGTGATCATCTGCAACCTCATCGCCGACATCCTCTACGCCGTCGTCGACCCGCGCATCCGCTACGACTGAGGTCAAGGGCATGGACCAGGGCATCCGCCCGGAACTGGACCAGGGCATTCGCCCGGAAGTCGAGGAGATCTCCGCGGACGTCGCGGCGACCGCCGCCGCCGAGGCCGGAACCGGGGCGCCGGGCGACTTCGAGGTCGCCCTCGAATCGCTCAACCAGTGGCAGCTCGCCTGGCGGCGGTTCAAGCGACACCGCCTGGCGCTCATCGGCGCTTCCTATCTGATCTTCATCATCGCGGTCGCGATTCTCGGACCGCTCGTCTGGCCCTACGACGCGACGAACATTCCCAACGCCAAGCACTCCGGCGGCGATCCACCGACGCTCAACCCGCTTTCAAACCTGTTCGGGACAGACGACGGCGGCCGGAGCGTCCTCCAGTTCGTCATCGTGGGCTCTCGGATCTCCGTTGCGGTCGGGCTGTTCACGATGATCATCTCGACGTTTCTTGGCGTGCTCGTCGGCGCGGTCGCGGGCTTCTTCGGCGGCAAGATCGACGGCATCCTGATGCGGTTCGTCGACCTCATACTCGCGATTCCATTCCTGTTTGTCGTCCTCGTCGCGGCCCGCTTCTTCGGCGGCGGCGATCCGGTCGTCGTTATCGTGATCTTCGGCCTGCTGTTCTGGCCGGGCCTTGCCCGGCTGGTTCGGGCGCTCTTCCTGTCGCTTCGCGAGGCGGAGTTCGTGCAGGCGGCGCGAGCGGTCGGGGTCAGTGACATCAGGATCACGTTCCGCCACATCCTGCCGAACGCCCTCGGGCCGATCGTCGTGTCGGCGACCCTGATCATGGCCGGCGCGATCGTCACCGAGGCGTTCGTCAGCTTCCTGAACTTCGGGATCCGGGCCACCGACATCAGCTGGGGCAACGCCCTGTCCCATGCGCAGGGTGCGCTGGCCCTCGGCAATTGGTGGTGGGCCTTCTTCCCGGGCATGGCCCTGGCCCTGACGGTCATCGCCGTCAACTTCATCGGCGACGGTCTGCGCGACGCGCTCGACCCACGCAGCAAGGAGTGACAGTGACCACTGCTGCCACGGTGCGGGACGTCGGTGCCGCCGATCCCACGCCGTCTGACCTGCTGCTCGACATCCGCGACCTGCGGACCTATTTCCACGTCATGGATGGGACGGTCAAGGCCGTCGACGGGGTGAGCTTCTCGGTGAAGCGCGGCCAGACGCTCGGTGTCGTCGGCGAGTCCGGCTGCGGCAAGAGCGTCACGGCCCTGACCGTTATGCGGCTGCTCGACATTCCCCCGGCGGAGATTGCGTCCGGCCAGGTCATGTTCAAGGGTCGCGACCTCCTGAAGCTGCCGGACCCCGAGATGCGGAAGGTTCGCGGCAACGAGATCGCGATGGTCTTCCAGGAGCCGATGACGAGCCTCAATCCCGTCTACACCGTCGGCGACCAGATCTCCGAGGCGGTCATCCTCCACAAGGGGATCTCGAAGAAGGCCGGTGTCGAGAAGTCGATCGAATCGCTCCGTCTCGTCGGCATCAACAACCCCGAGCGGCGGATCAAGCAGTATCCCCACGAGCTCTCGGGCGGGATGAGGCAGCGGGTGATGATCGCGATGGCCCTGTCCTGCGATCCGGATCTGATCATCGCGGACGAGCCGACGACCGCCCTCGACGTCACGATCCAGGCCCAGATCCTCGAACTGCTCCGCAAGGTCCAGGACGAGACCGGGGCGGCCCTGATGCTCATCACCCACGATCTCGGCGTCGTCGCAGAGACGGTCCAGGATGTGGTTGTGATGTACGCGGGGCGGGTCGTGGAACGTGGCACGGTCGAGGAGGTCCTTCTCGCGCCGAAGCATCCCTATACGATGGGGTTGCTCGATTCGATTCCCTCGAAGGGCAAGCGCGGCCAGCGTCTCAACGTGATCAAGGGCACCGTCGCGAACCCCTTCAACCTGCCGCCGGGCTGCAACTTCATGCCGCGCTGCCCGTTTGCATTCGAGCCCTGCCAAGTGCACGACCCGCGGATCGAAGAAGCCGACCCGCCGGACGTCGCCTGCTGGCTCTACACCCGGGCGCCGGGCATCTCCCTTCCGCCACGTAAGCGACCGACTGTCGCTCCGCTCGAGGCAACCCAGTCGTGATCGATTCTGCATCGAGCCAGGCTCCGGCCGACCCGAAGAAGCCGATGGGCGAACCGCTCGTCGTCGTCGACAATCTGGTCAAGTACTACCCGATCTACGGCGGCGTCCTGCGGCGCAAGCTCGGCGACGTGAAAGCCGTCGACGGAGTGAGCTTCGATATCAATCGCGGCGAGGTGTTCGGGCTCGTCGGCGAGTCAGGCTGCGGCAAGTCGACCCTGGGCCGGACCCTCATCCGCCTGATTCCGCGGACGTCGGGCACCGCCTCGCTCAACGGCCAGGACATCTTCAGTCGCAAGGGCGATGACCTGAAGCGGCTTCGTGGCGAAATGCAGATCATCTTCCAGGACCCGGTTGGCTCGCTCAATCCGCGAATGCCGGTCAGCGACATCATCGGCGAGGGCCTGCTCGCCCAGCAGGACAAGGAGAACGGCTGGGGTCGCCGGGAGATCCGCGACAAGCGGGTGGGGGATTACCTCGACGCCGTCGGGCTCCGTCGCGACTACGCGCGGCGCTATCCGCACGAGTTCTCAGGCGGCCAGCGCCAGCGGATCGGGATCGCCCGGGCCCTCGCCCTGTCGCCCGAGATCGTCATCTGCGACGAGCCGGTCTCCGCGCTGGACGTTTCGATCCAGTCCCAGATCCTCAACCTGCTCCTCGATCTGCGGGCCGAGTTCAACCTCACGTACCTCTTCGTCGCCCATAACCTGTCGGTGATCCAGTACATCAGCGATCGCGTTGGGGTCATGTACCTCGGGACGATCGTCGAGATCGCGGGCGTCGACGAGATTTACTCAAACCCGCGCCACCCGTACACGATCGCCCTGCTGTCGGCCGTGCCGGAGCCGAACCCGCGGGTCCGGAAGCGCCGGATCGTCCTCAAGGGCGACGTTCCGAGCCCGGCCGCGCCGCCGTCCGGTTGCCGCTTCCACACGCGTTGCTGGCTGCGCGAGCAGTTGGGCCGACCGGAATCATGCGAAACGACGATCCCGGAGCTGCGCGAGATCGCCGGCGGTCACCGCGTGGCCTGCCACTTCGCCGAGACTGTGACACCGGCGGCTGCCGCGGAGGCCGCTCACGTCGTCGTCCCCGTCGCGCTCGCTGCCGAGGGGTTGGCTGCCGCTGCGCCGCTTGCCGCGATTGCCGGTGGCGAGGTCGAGGAGACCGAGAGCGATGCAGCCGAGACGGCCGCTGCCATCGCCGCGGCCTCGACCACGACGGAGAGCGGCACCTCGACGGACTCGAGCGACTCGGGCTCGCCGCCCCCGACCGGCCCGCAGAACTAGGCTCCGGCCGGCGCCGACCTCACGTTGGCGCGGTTACGCCTGCCGGCGACGACCGGGCTGCCCGCTTGGCGGCCGCCATGGCTGCGCTGGTGCCTGCCTCGCCGCCTGCGCCCCGGAAGTGGCACGCCGCCAGGTGGTCGGGCGCCAGCTCGAGCAGCGGCGGCTCGTCGGTCACGCAGATCTCCGGCCCGCCGAGCTCCGCTCGAAGCTGGCAGCGGGGATTGAAGTGGCAGCCCGACGGCGGGTTGACCGGCGAGGGGACATCGCCGCGGAGGATGACGCGCTGCCGGCGGAGCTCCGGATCCGGGACCGGGATGGCCGACATCAGCGCCTGGGTGTACGGATGCTCCGGTGAGCGGAACATTGCGCGCCGGTCGGCCAGCTCGGCGATCTTGCCGAGGTACATGACGGCGACCCGGTTGCTGATGTGCTCGACGACGCCCATGTTGTGGGCGATGAACAGGTAGGTCAGGCCGAGCTCTCGCTGAAGCGACTTCAGCTCGTTGAGCACCTGGGCCTGGATCGACACGTCGAGCGCCGAGACGGGCTCGTCGCAGACGACCAGGTCGGGTTCCAGGACGAGCGCCCTCGCGATGCCGATCCGCTGGCGCTGCCCGCCCGAGAACTCGTGCGGGTAGCGCCGGGCGTGGTACGGCGCCAAGCCGACCATGTCCATCATCCGCAGCACCTTGGCCCGCCGCTCCTTCGATGAGCCGAGGCCATGGATCCTTAGGCCCTCGCCGATGCTGTCACCGATCGGCGTGCGCGGATCGAGCGAGGCGAACGGGTCCTGGAAGATGATCTGCATCCGGCGCCGGTACGGCTTGAGGGCGGTGCCCTTGAGGCCGGCGATGTCGGTCCCATCGAACCGGATCTGGCCGCCGGTCGGTTCGATGAGGCGGAGCAGCAGCCGGCCGACCGTCGTCTTGCCGCAACCCGATTCACCGACGAGGCCGAGTGTCTCGCCGCGACGGATCTCGAAGCTGACGCCGTCGACGGCCTGGACGAGCCCGACGGTCCGCTGGAGCACGCCGCCCTTGACCGGGAAGTGCTTGACGAGGTCGCGGACGACGACGAGCGGCTCCGCATCGGGCGCGGCACTCGGCGCGGGCGCGGGTGGCGCGGCCATCGGCTCCGGCATGGCGCTCACGTTGCGACCTCGACGCCCGGCGCTGTATCCGTCCGCGGGATCCAGTCCGGCGGGCGGGGGATCGGCCGGCCGTTCATGTCGTGGTAGAGGAAGCAACGGACTTCGTGACCCTGAGAGAGCGGGTGGAGCCCGGGGTGGACGTCGAGCGCCAGCGAGTTCTCCTCGATCACACGTGACGCGCAGCGCGGCGCGAATCGACAGCCCTTCGGCAGGTCGATCAGGTTCGGGACGTTGCCCTGGATGACGGCCAGCTCGTCGCGCTCGACGCCGACGACCGGCAGCGAGCCGATCAGGCCTCGGGTGTACGGATGACGAGGCGACCGGAAGAGCGTCGTCACGTCGGCGTGCTCGACGATCTCGCCGGCGTACATCACCGCGACCCGGTCGCACATCTCGGCGACGACACCGAGGTCGTGGGTGATGAGGATGATTGCCGTCCCCGTCTCCTCGCGCAGATTGCGCATCAGGTCGAGGATCTGGGCCTGGATGGTCACGTCGAGGGCGGTCGTCGGCTCGTCGGCGATGAGAAGCTCCGGTTCGCAGGCGAGGGCCATCGCGATCATCACCCTCTGGGCCATGCCGCCCGACATCTCGTGCGGGAAGTTCTTGAGCCGCCGCTCCGGATCCGGGATGCCGACCATCCGGAGCAGCTCGCCCGCCCGGGCGCGGGCAGCGCCCCGCTTCATCCCGCGATGGAGCTCGAGAACCTCGGCGATCTGGCGGCCGACGTCCCAGACCGGGTTCAGCGACGAGGTTGGCTGCTGGAAGATCATGCTGATCCGCTCGCCACGGACCTTTCGCATTTCTTCCGGCCGGAGCTTCAGCAGATCCTGGCCGTCGAACATGACCTCGCCGGCCTCGATCCGGCCGGGCCGTGCGACGAGCTGCATGATCGAGAGCGACGTCACGCTCTTGCCGCAGCCCGATTCACCGACGAGGCCCATGATCTCGCCGCGATCGACGTAGAAGTCGATTCCGTCGACCGCCCGGACGACGCCGTCGCGGGTGTGGAACGATGTCCGCAGGCCGCGGACCTCGAGGAGCGGCCGCTCGCCTCGCTCGCGCTTCGGGCGGCGCGCCGAGGCCGGGACGAGCTCCTCGACGACCGTCTCGGTCAGGCTCGGGCCGAGGGTGTCAGGCAGCGTTTCGGTCGTCCGCGTCGGCCCCGTCGTCTCGCTCGTTGTCGGTTCTGTCATCGTCCGCTCATCAGCGGTTCAGGCGCGGGTCGAGCGCGTCGCGCAGGCCGTCGCCGAGCAGGTTGAACGCGAGCACCGTGAGCGCCAGCGCCACGCCCGGGAAGATGACGAGGTGCGGGGCGGCGAACATCGAGTTGCGGGCCTGGCCGATCATCGAGCCCCACTCGGCCGTCGGCGGCTGGGCACCGAGACCCAGGAACGACAGTGCCGCGACATCGATGACAGCGCCTGCGATCCCGAGCGTGCCCTGGACGATCAGCGGTGTCAGCGCATTCGGCAGGATGCGCCGGAACAGGATGCCGCCGCCGGACTCGCCGAGCGCCTGCGACGCGGTCACGTAGTCGCGCTCCTTGATCGAGAGGACCGACGCTCTCATGATTCGGGCATAGATGGGGATCGCGACGATCCCGATCGCGAGCTGGGCATTCAGCAGCGTCGTCCCGAGAACCGTGACGATCGCGATCGCCAGCAGCAGGGCCGGGAATGCCAGGATCACGTCCATCAGCCGCATGAGGGTGTTGTCGACCTTGCCGCCGGCATAGCCCGACACGGCGCCGATCAGCGTGCCGATGACGATCGCGAAGCCAACCGTCAGGAACCCGATCTGAAGCGATATCCGCGTTCCGTGAACGACTCGGCTGAACACGTCGCGGACGTTCTGGTCGATTCCGAAGTAGTGCTCAGGCTGGGCCGCCGGGCAGCCGAGCGCGTGGATGCACGGCCCGGCGAGCTTTTTCGCCCCTTCCTCCTGGCCGAGCAGGACGGCGATCGGGTCGTGCGTCGCGACCTGGTCGGCGAAGATGGCCACCAGCACGAAGAACGTCAGGATCGTCAGCCCGACGACGGCATTTCGCTGGCGGAGGATATTGCCGAGGGTATCCCGCCAGAGCGACGTCCGGCCCTCGCCGACCAGTTGACCGGCGACGGCCTCGGGGATCGGGGGTGCGGTGGCCGTCATCGGTCAGGCCAGCCGGACTCGCGGGTCGAGGTAGGCGTACGAGATATCGACGATGAGGTTGACGATGACGAAGCCGACCGCAATCACCAGCGTGAAGCCCTGGATCACCGCGTAATCGCGCGATGCGATAGCTTCGGTCACGGCCCGCCCGACGCCCGCCAGGTTGAACACAGTCTCGGTCAGCACGGCTCCCCCGAACAGGCCGCCCAGCTGGAGCCCGATGACCGTTACGACCGGCAGCAGCGCGTTTCGGAAGCCGTGCCGCATGACGACGTTCCGGTCGCGCAAGCCCTTCGCCCGGGCGGTCCGGATGTAGTCGAGCCCGAGCTCGTCGAGCAGGCTCGAGCGGGTCATCCGGGCGATGATCGCGAGCGGGATCGTGCCAAGGGCCAGGGCCGGCAGGATCATGTGCCTGAACGTGTCGGCGAGGAGGCTGAAGTTGAACGTCACGATCGCGTTGAACGTGTAGATGTTCGACGCGAAGTCGAGGATCAACCGGAGCGGTCCGCCGAGGCCCTCGAGGCCCCAGACCTTCGCCAGCGGGATGACCGCCACGCCGGCCGCCAGTCGGCCCGAGGGCGGCAGCGCTAGAGGCGTGTCCTTGAACGTGATCGCGAAGAGGTACGCGAGCACCAGTCCGAGAACGAAGACCGGCGTTGAAACGCCGAGATTGGCGAACATCATCGTGCCGACGTCGACGATCGAGTTCCGGCGGTACGCGGAGATGATGCCGAGCGGGATGCCGACGACGATTGCGAACAGCAGCGCGTAGAGCGCGAGCTCGACGGTCGCCGGCAGGCGCTGCAGGAGGAGGTCCGTCACCGGCAGGCCGAACTTCGAGGAAGTGCCGAAGTCGCCCTTTACAACCGACCCGACGTAGTCGACAAACTGGTTGGCGGTCAGGGTGGCCGGGATGTCGGCCACACGAAGCTCGATCTTGCCATCGACCCGGAAGAAGCCGGGGACGATCGCCTTGTCGAGGCCGTGGGCCCTGGAGTACTCGGCGCAGGTCTTGGGATTCGCTCGTTCGCCCAGCGCGGCCACGCATGGGTCACCGGGGATGATCCTCGCCAGGGCGAAGACCACGAACACGATCCCGATCAACACCGGGATGCTCAACAGGAGCCGCCGGATGAGGAAGCGCGTCATCGACTCAGTCGATCCTCAGACGGGTCCGGGTGGAGTGAAGGGAAGGGGCGCCACGCTTCGTGACGCCCCTTCGTTAGGTCGGGTCCAGGCTTACGGCGCCGGAGGCGGCGGGTTCAGGAACCCTGCGAAGAGGTAGGTCCAGTAGTCGAACAGGCCCTCCCGTCCCTTGTGGAGCGGGTGCTTGGCGTCCCACTGGACGGCGTACGTCGTGACGACGTCGTTGGCGTCGAACGTGGCGCCGTCGTGGAACTTCACATTTTCACGAAGGGTGCAGGTCCAGAGACTGGAGTCGGCGTTCGGTTCGCAGCCGGTCGCGAGGCTCGGCTCCGGATCGGTGCCGCCGGTCTTGTACCGGTAGAGCGACTCGAAGACCTGCTCGCAGACGCGGAGCGCCTCACCATCGGTCTCGTCGGCGCAGTACAGGCCTCCCGGCTCACCATTCTGGAGCCAGATGATCGTGTCTCGATCGCCGGCCTTCATCGCGAACAGGGCCTCGTTCCCGAGGGGAGACGAGTGGCCACCCGCGACATCGGCCTTGAATACGGTGGCGGAGCCGCCGTGCGCGATCGGGATCATCGGGACGTGCTGCTTGATGGCGTTGTTGGCTGTCTTGTAGAACTCGGCCCGGGCGGCCGGGTCGGCTGTCTTCGCGCCGTCGACGAGCGGCCCCGTGATGTCGTCCCACTTCTTGCCGAACTGGTCGGACGAGCCGACGCCGAAGTGGACATCAAGGAAGTTCGTGACGTCGGGGTAATCCGCTCCCCAGCCGAGGAGGTGGATGCCCTGCAGCTCGCCGCGGCTCGCCGTCGTCAGGTACGTGGTCGCATCCTGGACGTCAATCTCGGCGGTGATGTTGAGGTTGGCCTTGAGCTGGGCTTGGATGTCCTGGGCGACGGTCACGGGCGACGGCAGGTAGCCGCGCACGACGTCGCGCAGGTGGAGCTTCGTGGTGAAGCCGTCCGGGAAGCCAGCCTCGGCGAGGAGGGCCTTGGCCTTCGCCGCGTCGAATGGGTACCACTCGTCGCCGCTGCAACCGCCGGCGATGTCGCACGGCGTGAAGTGCGAAGCGACCTCGGAGCCGGGCGGATAGAAGTTGTCAACGATCCGCTGGCGGTCGATGCCCTGGGCAATCGCCTGGCGGACCTTCTCATTGTCGAATGGCTTGAAGTTGTTGTTGAACCCGACGTAGAAGATGTTCATCGCGGTTCGCGGATAGAGCTTGAGGTCCGGGTTGGCCTCGATCGTTGCGAAGTCGTCCGGACCCGGGTTGTCGATGCCGTCGACGTTGGCCGACGTGAGCTCGACGAGCCGCTGGGCTGCTTCGGGGCTCCACTTGATGACCGCTTTCGGCGTAAGGGGCTTGTCGCCCCAGTAGTCCGCGAACGTGTCGAGCGAGATCTCCGTCCCGGTGGTCCAGGCCGTCATCTTGTACGGGCCCGTGCCGTTCGGGTTGCGGAAGAGCGCCTCGCCGCCGCCGCCGGTCGTCGTCAGGTAGTCGCTGTCCTGGATGGCCAGCGAAGTGAAGGCGATCTTCGAAAGGAACGCGGCGTCAGGGGCGCACAGGCTGAACTCGACGGTCTTGGCGTCGATCGCCTTGATCGAGCCGATCTGGCCCGAATAGCCCTCGGTCCCGCAGGCGGACGAGCCGTCCTCGGGATACACGAGGCCGTCATACGGTGCGACGCTCGCCGGCGGCTGGCTCGCGGCCTGGCTCCCGGGGGCGCTCGCTGCGGGGCTCGGCGAAGCCGCGCCGCCACAGGCAGTGAAGACGAGCACAGCCGTCGCGCACAACGCGAGCAGCGGTGACCACCTCGGTGATCGGGACATGCGGTTGTCTCCTCCTCAAACGGCTCCCCCGGGCTCGTGATCCGATCCGGGCGGAGCGGCCGTTGCCGCGCGCAGTCGGCCCGCAGGCCGCAAGGTCGCGTGCGCGGAAGCCTAGCACCGCCGAGCGCGCGTCGTCACCCATCAACGTACGGCCCAAGCACGCATCAGGTTCACCGTCTGCGTGTGCATTTTCGGGCTGTCTTTCGGCCCCCTTCGAACCGCCGTTGCGCTGGCTGCGCTGCCCGAACCGCTATCCTCCGTTCGTGAAGCAGCTCCGGATCGCCCTCGCCCAGATCGCCCCCCGACTCGGGATGTTCGACCTGAACCTCGCCCTCCACCATGAGCTGATTCGCGAGGCGCGGGCGAAGGAGGTGGGACTCCTTGTCTTCCCCGAGCTCGGGTTGACCGGCTACCTGCTCCAGGACCTCGCCTCGGAGGTCGCCATTCGCCTCGACGACCCTCGCCTGGCGACGCTCGCCGCCGAGACGACGGACATGTCGGTCGTGGTCTCGTTCGTCGAGGAGTCCGGCGACCATCGGCTCTTCATCGCGGCGGCCCTGCTCGAGAACGGCCAGATCTGCCACGTCCACCGGAAGCTGTTCCTGCCGACGTACGGCCTGTTCGACGAGCGGCGGTTCTTCGCCGCGGGCGATCTCCTGCGGGCGACGCCGTCGCGGCTGGGGTTCGGCGTGGGGCTTGCGGTCTGCGAAGACTTCTGGCACCTGTCCGTGCCCCAGCTCCTCGCCCTCGACGGCGCCCAGATCCTGATCAACGTCTCCTCGTCGCCCGGCCGCGATCTGGCGGCCACGAATGAGGTCGGCCTCGGGACCGCGACGTCGTGGCGAACGCTCATGCGGACCTATGCGCAGCTCACGACGTCGTTCGTCGTCTTCTGCAACCGGGTTGGCATCGACGAGTCGATCTCGTTCTGGGGCGGCTCGGAGGTGATTGCGCCGTCCGGCGAGCCGCTCTTCTCGGCGCCGTTCTTCGAGGAGGGCCTGTTCACCGTCGATGTCTCGCTGGCGGATGTCCGACGCGAGCGGGTCGCGCTGCCGCTGCTTCGCGACGAACGCCCGGAGCTCGCGGTGCGGGAGCTCTCGCGCATCGTCGCCGAGCGGGCCGGCCTCCACCCCGACACGACGGCCGACGACCGGGCCGAACCGGGCCTCGACGTCGCCCCTGGCGAACCGATCGAGCGGCCGATCGGCTTTCAGCCGGGTGCTCGGCGATGACGGCCGTCCCCGACGCGATCGACACCGGCGGCCTGTTCGAGCTGCCCGCCGAGCTGGCGATCGACACCGACATCGCCCGCCGCGTCATCGGCCAGTTCATCCGAGGTCAGCTTCGCCAGGCGGGCTTCGAGCGCGCGGTCCTCGGCCTGTCGGGCGGGATCGACTCGGCGCTCGTCGCCTATCTGACCGCCGAGGCGATCGGGGCCGACAAGCTCCTGTGCGTGCTCATGCCGTATCGGACGTCGTCGCCGGCTTCCCGCGCCGACGCGGAAGAGGTCGTCCAACGGCTTGGCACAGCGAGCGAGGTCGTCGACATCAGCCCGATGGTCGACGCGTTCTTCGCGAACGAGCCCGAGGCTGCGGCCGTGCGCCGCGGCAACTTCATGGCCCGCCAGCGGATGGCCGTCCTCTACGACCGGTCGGCCACGTGGGGCGGGCTCGTCGTCGGGACCGGCAACAAGACCGAGTCGCTGATCGGCTACACGACCCTGTTCGGCGACAGCGCCTGCGCGTTCAACCCGATCGGCGACCTCTACAAGAGCCAGGTGCGCCAGATCGCGGCGGCGATGGGCGTCCCGGAGCAGATCATCACGAAGGCGCCGTCGGCCGACCTGTGGCCCGGCCAGACCGACGAGACCGAGGCCGACTTCAGCTATCCGGTCCTCGATCGGCTGCTCTTCTGGCGGATCGACAAGCGGCGCTCGATCGACGAGATGATCCAGCTGGGCTTCGACCGGGCACTGGTCGAGCGGGTCGACCGCATGGTCGCGACCTCCGAGTTCAAGCGCCAGGTCCCGCCGATCGCGAAGCTCGGGCCGCGGACGGCGGGCGTGGATTACCTGTACCCGCGACGCCGGCCGGGTTCCGCGCGGGGGTGAGCGCGGCCGGCGGCCGGCTGTTCGTCGTCGCGACGCCGATCGGGAACCTCGGCGACGTCACGTTGCGAGCCCTCGAGGTCCTTCGGGCAGTCCCGCTCATCGCCGCCGAGGACACGCGGGTGACGCGGCGGCTGCTCGATCGGCATGCGGTCGAGACGCGGACGATCAGCTACCACGCACGGAGCGGCCCCGCGCGGGCCGCGGAGCTGCTCGATCACCTGCGGCGCGGTGAGGACCTCGCCCTCGTGACCGACGCCGGGACGCCTGGCGTCAGCGACCCTGGGGACGACCTCGTCGCCGCCTGGGCGAGCGAAGGCGGGGCCGTCATCCCGATCCCGGGCCCATCGGCGGTGCTCTCCGCTGTGGTCGCGAGCGGGATCGCTGGTCCGCGCTGGTCGTTCGAGGGGTTCCTGCCCCGGAGCGGACGAGATCGCCGTGAGCGAATCGCCCGGATCGCGGCTGACGAACGCGGTACGGTCATCTACGAGGCACCAGCCCGCGTCGCCGCCACGCTGCGCGACCTGGCCGCGGCCTGCGGTCCGGACCGGCCGGCCGCGATCTGCCGCGAGCTGACGAAGCTCCACGAGGAGGTCGTCCGGGCGCCGATCGGGGAGCTCGCCCGGCGGGCCGCGGACGGCGAGCTGACGCTCCGCGGCGAGTTCGCGATCGTCATCGGGGAGCAACCGGGCGGGCCGCCCCGCAGCGCGGCCACCGAGGCCGCGGCCGGGGCCGCACTCGCGTCGGCCCGGGCCGAAGTCGAGAGACTCGTGGCCGCTGGCACGTCGCGCGGCGACGCCGCCCGCCAGGTTGCGGCCGCGACCGGCATCCCGCGGCGCCGGCTCTACGGCGCGCCCGAGGACCGATAGGATTCGGCGATGACGGCAGCCCACCCGCCGGCGCCCGGCGGCATCCCGATCCTGGGGCCGCTCGGCCCAACGACAAGAATCTTCCTGGTCGGCACGGTCCTCGTCGCCGTCGTGGCGATCGTCCTCGACTTCATCCTCCACGCCGACCCGACGTTCGTCTTCATCATCTCCGCGGTGGCCATCCTCGGCCTGGCGTGGGTGGTTGGCCTGTCCACGGAGCGTCTCGGGGCGATCAGCGGGCCCCAGATCGGCGGCATCCTCAACGCGACGTTCGGCAACATCGCCGAGCTGATCATCGCGTTCTTCGCGCTCCAGGCCGGGCTCATCGAGGTCGTCAAGGCATCGATCACGGGCTCGATCATCGGCAACCTCCTGCTCGTTCTCGGTGCGAGCGTGCTTCTCGGCGGGCTCAAGAACGGAACGCAGCGGTTCAGCCAGAAGGTCGCCGGCTCGAACGCGGCCCTCCTCGTCCTCGCGGCGATCGGGCTGTTCATTCCGGCGGTGTTTGCCGCTTCGACGGCCGTCCCGACGACTGGCAATCTCGTCCAGGAATCGGTCCTCGTGGCGCTGCTGCTAATGGTCGGCTACGTCCTGTCGCTCGTCTACCAGTTCACGAACCCCGCTGAGACATTGGGCGGTCACGGGCCGGCGGAGGGCCACGGGGGGCCAGCCTGGACGGGCCGGACCGCGGTTTTTGTGCTGCTCGCTGCCGCGGGCTTGCTCGCGGTGCTGTCGGAGATCCTCGTCGGCGCGATCGAGCCCTTCATCGAGCGGTTCGGCCTGTCGGAGTTCTTCGTCGGCGTGATCCTCATCCCGACGATCGGCAACCTCGCCGAGCACCTCGTGGCCGTCCAGCTCGCATTCAAGAACAAGATGGAGTTCGCGATGGCCGTGGCCTTCGGGTCGAGCCTCCAGGTCGCGCTCTTCGTCGGCCCTGTGCTCGTCATGCTCGGGCTGGTGGTCGGTCAGCCGATGGACCTCGTATTCGAGCCGCTCGAGGTTGCTGCCGTCGGTGTCGCCGTCGGGATCAGCGCGCTCATCGCGTTCGACGGCGAGTCGAATTGGCTCGAGGGCGCGCTCCTCATGCTCGTCTACATCATCCTGGCCGTGTCGTTCTTCGAGTTCATCGGCCCGCACGTCTGAACGGGCCGGCGGCGGGGAGGGGAAAACCGCCGCCGACCCATGAAGTCGTTCGCGTTCGGGTGGATCAGGCGGCCACGGTCTCCGCCTCGGTTGCCTCCTCCGACTCGTCCGCCGTCACTGGCTCGCCGGCGGCCGCTACCGCCGCGTCCTCGTCGTCGCCGTAGGCCGCGGCCTGACTTGCCAGGGCGTTCGCCGCCGACTCGGCGGCATAGTCCTTCTTCCGCCGACCCGACAGCATCTCGACGTGATTGGCGACGATCTCCGTCTTCCAATGACGAACGCCGCGGTCGTCGTCCCAGCTCCGGGTCTGGAGCCGGCCTTCGATCGCGACCTGCTGGCCCTTGCCGAGGAACTCGCCACAGGTCTGGGCGAGCCGGTCCCAGGTCACGATGTTGTGGTACTCGGCCTTTTCCTTGCCCTGGCCGATGTACTCGTTTGTGGCGATGCTGAACTGCGTGACGGTCTTGCCGCTCGACAGGCTTCGCATCTCCGGGTCGCGGGTGAGGCGACCGGTCAGAAGCACCTTGTTCACGGTGCGCGTTCTCCTTCTCGGCCGGCCGACGGGGAATCGGGCCGACCCTGCGTGGTCCGGCGGGATCGATGCGGCGGGCTGGGGCGGTATGAGGCGGGCAGGCGAGGGTTGCCGGCCCCGGCGGTCGGTCCTGGCGGGTCGGCGGACCTGCGGTGGTCTGCTGACCGTCGGTAGGCGGTCGGCGAGGCCGGCTGGAGCCTGGCGGGCACGTCGGACGCTAGCAGGAGGCCCTGCACCCGGACTCACCGGACGCTTCACGTCGGGTTACCCCGGGCTTAACATCGCTTCGCTCCGGCCTACCCCGGTGGGACCGTCCTCGTCCGCGAGTGGCGGCCTTTCCCCCGTTCGACTCGGGGGTACCGGAGCTTCTTGCTGCGCCGACCAGCAGTCGATCTCATTGGCGCCGGGACCCAACTGCCACGAGGAGGATGGTCCAACTCAGGGCCAGGATGAGCTCGACGGTGCTTGCGGTCTTGACGGCTGGGATCGTCTGGGGCTGCGCGAGCAAGATCACAGGCATGAGTTGTGTCGCGATGAGGACGGTGAGGAACTCCACGACCACTCGCTCACGCGAGCGACCACGCTTCCAGAACGCATCCGCGAGGGACGCGTGAACGACCTGGAGGGTGGCCGGCAGCCGCCTTTCGCTCCCAAGGAGCGTGAGCAGGTCCAGCGTCGAGAACAGGAAGTAGACGATGATGCCGAAGAACAGCCCCAGTATCGCGAGGCTGTCCCCTTCGCCCATTGGCCCATGGTAAGTCCGGCTTCGCGGTCCGGCTGGCGGACCAACCAGCGGGCGACACGTCGGAAACCGCGGCTCAGCGCTATTCCTCCGCCCGTTGGTCCCGCCTGCGGACCAAGGAGCGGGGAACGTATCGGAAAGA
>Ga0222623_10000293_pt1 | contig 15305 bp, 10 predicted proteins | sample PLMtaG_FD_177336 | JGI IMG/M metagenome (GOLD analysis project Ga0222623, IMG submission 177336) | Groundwater sediment microbial communities from an aquifer in East River, Colorado, USA - PLM2_30_coex | ecosystem: Environmental > Terrestrial > Soil > Riparian zone | place: USA: East River...
AACAGGCGCACGGCCACGGCTGGCGGGTCGCGGCGGTACGAGCAGTTCATGACGACGAGCGGCCGCGGAACGCCGAACCGTTGCTCCATCACATCGGCATACGGCTCGTTGACGGTCGTCACGCGGCTCGCCCGCCGCGCCCAGCGCCGCTCGACTGCTGCGAAGAGCCGGCGTGCCGGGCCGGGCAGCCTGGCGACGTTCGCGGCATCGACGTAGATGTCGCGCGCGTCGTACACCACCGCCGCCCTGTCGCGCCGGCCCAGGTCGAGCCCGATCGGGATTCCCATGTACGCCATCGCGTGGACGAGATCCGCCGCTGGCGCTAGCGGACGCGTGGCGATCCGCTGGGAGCGAACCGTGAGGGCGATCGCCGCGAGACGAACGACCGCCGCCCATGCCGATCGGACGCGGCCCAGCACGCCGCGGTGGCGGGCCGGCCCCGTTGACGGGCTCCCGGGCGGTTCCTGGCCCGTCTGGCCGGGAGCGGCCCGGAATCGCGCCCACAGTGCCCGCAGCGGACCCGGCAGCCCCGCCGCGGCCGAAACCGGCACGCGGATGATCCGATACCCGCTCGCGTGCGTCTCCTCCGCTGCGACCCCCGGCTCCAGCCGCCCCATCACCGTCACGTCATGCCCGCGGGACGCGAGGGCGCTCGCGATTCGCCAGGCCCGGGAGTCGAACCCGCCGCTCGACGGCAGGACGAGCGTCGCGCGCTGCCGGACCGGCTCCGGCGCCGGGTTCATCTCCCCCGTTCCAGATCGGCGTACAACTCGACCAGGTGGGCGGACTCGGTCTCCCAGTTCCAGCGTTCGCGAGCCGCTTTCCGGACCCGAGCCGAGAGGTCTGCTCGATCCTCCGGCGAGAGCTCGATCAGGGCGCGGATCGCGCGACCGATGGAGGACGGATCCGCCGGATCGCAGAGTTCCCCGAGCGGGCCGTCGGGGTCGTCAACAACGATCGAGCGGAAGCCGGGAAAGGCGCTCGCGGCGACCGGCACGCCCGCGGCGAACGCCTCGAACATCTTGTTCGGCGTCGAGAGGTAGTAACTCCGGTTTGTGGCCTGGATCGCCATGGCCGCGACATCGGCCGACGCCACCCAGCGAACCACGTCCATCGGCGGAACCGGGTCCAACAGGTGGATACGTCCTGCGAAGCGTGGCTGGGCGGCGAGCTCGCGGACCTCGGCCGTGCCCGGCCCGAAGCCGAGGAACACGAGATGAGCGGACCCCAACCCTGGCTCGCGCATCGCCTCGGCCAGCTCGCGGATCCCGCGGCCGGCCCGCAGGCCGCCGTGGTAGAGCACGATCGGCGCTCCGGCCGGGATACCCGCAGCGTCGCGGATCAGGTCGGAGTGCGGTACGTCGACGACCGGCCGGGGCGGGCAGTTGTGGACGACGACGACGACTCGCTCGATCCCCAGGAGGGGACGGAGATGATCGGCGTAGCCGTTGCTCACCGTGACCAGGGCATCGACCTCGGCGGCCCATTCCTGCTCCCGCCGCGCGAGCCAGTCGACGGCCCAGGACGGCCGGCCGACCGTCGCGCCGGAGACGATGAACAGCTCGTGGCTGTCGTACACGAGGCGCGCGTCGGGCCGATGCATCCGACGGGCGAGGACGGCCGCCGGCAGCCCGGTGAGGTCGTGGCCGTGGTAAACGTCGGCCGGGCCCGCCTCACGAGCCGCTGCCCTGGCCCAGCCGAGGTTCCCGAACCGCCACATCGCGACCCAGTCGAGTCCATCCATCCGCGACCCGGGGGCGCCACCGCGGCGGCGGACGATCGACCACAGCCGCCACGGCGCCCGGAGCCAGCGCCACCATCGCCGCCAGCGCGGCAGGGGCACGCGGAGGATCGTGAAGCCGTCGCGCTGCTCGCGCTCGACTTCCCGTGGGGCTCCCGGCCGGCTGATTCCGATGATCGTGACGTCGTGCCCGGCGTCTCGCAGCGATCCGGCCTCTTTGAGCACCCGGGCGTCGACGAGAACGTCGTTCCGGACGAACATGACGACCCTCACGCGGCGCCCTCGAGGGCCGCCACGATCGCTTCGGCGGCGCCCGCGGGCTGGAGCGCGTGCGCGGCGGCTCGCGCCTCTGCGAGTCGGCCCGACGACTCGACCGGCGCCAGTCGCTCAAGTTCAACGACCGCCCGGCCCAGGTCGAGCCCGACGACGACCATCGCCCCGTCGGAGGCCTCGACCGCTTCGACCCATTCGGTCGAACTGCGAAGGACGAGGCACGGCACGCCGAGCCAGGCCGACTCGCGCTGGACCCCGCCCGAGTCGGTCAGAACGGCAGCTGCGTGGAGCTGGAGGGCCAGGGTTGACCGGTAGCCCTGTGGCGCGACGACGCAAACCTCGGCAGGGAGCGTCGCGCCACTCGCCTCGAGGGCAGCGCGGGTGCCCGGGTGGAGCGCCAGGATGACCGGCCGGTCGGGACGGGCCGCTGCCGCGAGGATCGTCGCCCAGGCGCGGACTGCCTGCGGGCTCCGATTCTCGGCCCGGTGGATCGTCGCGAAGACATACGCCCCGGGCGCGAGCCGCAAACCGAGCCGCTCCGCGATCGGTGGCAGCGCGGATGCCGCGTCGCGAACCTCCCCCGACACCCGCGCCGCGAGGTCCTGCATGACGTCCCCGGTCAGGACCACGCCGTCGCGAATCCCCTCCGCGGCCAGGTTGGCCACGGCCATCGGCGTGGGGGCGAAGAGCCAGCGCGAGACATGGTCGGTGAGGATGCGGTTCGTCTCCTCCGGCATCCTCCGGTCGAAGCTCCGGAGCCCGGCCTCGACGTGGGCGACGGGCACGCCCGCCGTAACGGCCGCCAGCGCCCCCGAGAGCGTCGAGTTCGTGTCGCCGTACACGAGGACCGCGTCCGGCCGCTCGCCGGCGAGGATGGTCGCGATCGCGGGCAGCATTCGCCCGACCTGTTCCGCCGATGTCCCGCCGCCAATTCCGAGGGCGTGATCGGGCTTCGGCAAGCCAAGCTCGGCGAAGAAGTCGCCTGCCATCACATCGTCCCAGTGCTGGCCGGTGTCGACGAAGACCTCGTCATGACGCGAGCGGAGGATGGGGAACAGCGCCGCCGCCTTTATCAGCTGCGGACGCGTCCCGACGACGCTGAGGATTCGCACGCGATCAGCCTAGTGCGTGCCGACCGGGCGAGTGAGGCCCGGGCATGGCCCGGCGTAAGGCCCGGTCAGCTCGACGCGGGTGTCGTGGCAGCGCGGGCCCGGCCCGGCAGCCCGATCCCGCGATACGCCACCGTCGGCGGCAAGTCCAAGCCACGCAGGCTGTCGCGGCCATCGAAGACCACGGCGAGATCCGGGAAGAGCGACGGGTCGAGCGTCGCGAAGAGCGGATCGGCCGTCTGGGTCACGATCGCCTGGAACGGACCCGGCTCGCCCCAGCGGTAGGCAGTGGCGCAGCAGCGCTCCGTCTCCTCCGGATCAACCAGCGGGTCGAACGCCGAGACGATTGCCCCCTGGTGGGTCAGCCGCTCGATGAGCGGCAGCGCCCGCGAGTAGGCCAGCTCCTTGACGCCGTGGCGATACGTCAGTCCGAGGACAAGGATCGGGACGCCCGCGAGCCCACCAAGCTCCTGCTGGAGCGCCCGGATCGCGACACCGATCTGGCCGTCATTCGTGCGGCGCGCCAGCTCGACGAGCTCGAGCTCCGGCGCCCGCGACAGCAGGAAGTGCGGGTAGACCGGGATGCAGTGCCCGCCGACACCCAGGCCTGGCTGATGAATGTGGGAGTACGGCTGGCTGTTCGCCGCCGCGATCACCTCGTGCACGTCGACCCCGACCCGCTCCGCGTAACGAGCGAACTCGTTGGCGAGGGCGATATTGACGTCGCGGTAGGTCGTGTCGGCGAGCTTGCTGAACTCCGCCGCCTCGGCGCTCGACATCGCGACGATCTCGGCGTCGAGGACCGCGTCGTAGAACGCGGCGGCGCGTGCCGTCGACTCCGGGCCGATCCCGCCGACGAGCTTCGGGTAGGTCGCGAGGTTCTTGAGCGCCGCGCCGCTGTACAGGCGCTCCGGCGAGAAGGCGACGAAGAAGTCCTGTTCCGCGGTCAGGCCGGACGCGGCCTCGAGCTTCGGGGTGAACCGCTCGCGCGTGTCGCCGACCGGCAGCGTCGTTTCGAAGATCACCAGTGAGCCCTTGTGGATCCCGGGCGCGATCGAGTCGACGGCGGCATCCATGTAGCGGTAATCCGGCTGCTGCTCGTCGTCGAGCATGACCGGCACGATGAGCACGACGACGTCGGCTGCGCGCGCGGCCGCGGCGGCGTCGGTCGTTGCCCGGAGACGGCCGCGTCCATGGGCCGCCCGGACCAGGTCGGCGAGGCCCGGCTCCTCCCCGACGAGCGATCGGCCCTCGTTGATCGCGTCGACGACGGCCTGCTGGACGTCGACGGCGGTGACCCGCCAGCCGTGGTCGGCGAACTGGGCGGCCAGCGGCAGGCCCATCTTGCCGGCCCCGACGACCGCGACGCTGCCGGCCGTCCCGGGCTGTCCGACCCAGGGACTCACCTCGCTGCCGGGCTCGTGGCCGCAGGCCCGGACAGGCAGCTCGATCGAGCCACCGAGCAGGCTCTGGACGGACGTGGGGCGGGAAACGATCGTCATGCGACGGCAAACCTCGTGGACAGCTCTGAAAGGTCGATGGCGTAGCCGCCGGTCGCCGACTCCAGGAGCGACGTGGCGACCGCAACGGCCCAGAGGCCATCCTCTGCGTCGACGACCGGCCGGCCGCCGTTGCGGACGACGCCGAGGAACGCGTCGAGTTCGGCGGCCAACGGCTCGGCGGATGCAACGGGCACCTCGGCAACCTCGCCCTCGAACGTCGGGGCGTAACCACCGATGAGGCGCGGATTCGTCGTGTCGGTTGCCCGGGTGAACGTCAGGCGCTGGGTCAGGTAGTCGAGCTCGAACATGCCTTCCTCGCCGACGACGACGAGCTGGCGGCGCTTGGCGGGTGTCAGCCAGTTGACGTCGAGCATTCCGGTGGCGCCGGACGGGAAGTGGAGGAGCCCGAACAGCAGGTCCTCGTGGTCGGCGTGGATCCGCTGGGCGGTCTCGGCGTAGACGCGCGACGGCCGCTCACCGGCGATCCACGACAGGATGTCGACGTCGTGCGTGGCGAGGTCGACCGTCACCCCGACGTCGCGGATCCGGTCCGGGAACGGACCGGCCCTTCTCGAGGCGATCGCGTAGACCGCCGACAGCCAGCCCTCACCGATGAGTCGGCCCAGCTCGAGGACGGCCGGATTGAAGCGTTCGACGTGGCCGACCTGGACCGGCACCCCGCCGAGACGAGCCGCGGACACGATCGACATTCCCTCTTCGACCGTCGCCGCGAGCGGCTTCTCGACGAGGACCGCCGTGCCGCGCTCGATCGCGGCGAGCGCAAGGGGTACGTGGGCCATCGTCGGTGCGGCGACCACGATCGCGTCGAGCTCGGCCTCCGCGATCATCGCGAGCGGCTCGGCGAATCCCTGGGCGCCGCACTGGGCCGTCGCGCTGGCGACCGCGTCGGCGAGCGGGTCCGCAACCGCCGCGAGGCGGACGTCGGAGCGGCCGGCGAGGATCCGGAGATGGTTGCGTCCCATCGACCCCAGGCCCGCCAGGCCCACGCGAAGTGGCCGATCCCCGGCTGGCCGCCAGGCTGCCGTCATCGGGCGGCGACACCGGCTTCGGAAGCGGTTCCGGCGGTCGCGTCCTTGCCGGCGTTGTCCGCATGCCGCAGGACCGAGGTTCGAAGCGCCTCGATCACCTGTCGCTGCTCGTCGTCGGTGATGCCCGGGAACATCGGCAGGGCGAGAGTCCGCGCCGCCGCCGCGTCGGTGACCGGCAGGTCCGCGTGGAGGCCGCGCTCCATGATGTATTCCTGACGGTGGACCGGGATCGGGTAGTAGATGTCCGCCCCGACGCCGCCCTCGCGCAACTCGGCGAGGATCGCGTCGCGCGCCTCACCGACATCGACCGTGTACTGGTGGAAGACATGGTGCCTGCCGTCGGGCGTGACGGGCAGTCGGACGGGTAGGTCCGCGAAGGCCTCGTCGTAAGTGGCGGCGATCGCCTGGCGCCGGGCGATGTTGCGCGGCAGCTTCGCGAACTGGGCGAGGCCGATGGCAGCCGCGAGGTCCGTCAGCCGGAAGTTGAAACCGAGGATCTCGAACTGGTAACGAGCCCGCATCCCCTGGTTGCGGTACAACCGGAGCCAGTCGGCCAGTCGGTCGTCATTCGTGGTGACGAAGCCGCCCTCGGCGGTCGTCATGTTCTTCGTCGCGTAGAGGCTGAACGCCCCGTGGCCAAAGCTACCCGCCTTCCGCCCGCGGAACGTCGCGCCGTGGGCCTGGCAGGCATCCTCGACGACGATCAGTCCATGGCGGTCGGCGATCGCCCGGATCATGTCCATGTCGGCGACGAGCCCGAACAAGTGGACGGGGCAGATCGCCCGGGTCCGCGGCGTGATCGCCGCCTCGATCTTCTTCGCGTCGATGAGGTATGTGTCCGGCTCGATGTCGATGAAGACCGGCGTCGCACCGGTGTAGAGGATCGCGTTCGCCGTGGCGGCGAATGTGTGCGCGACCGTGATCACCTCGTCGCCCGGCTCGAGGCCGATCCCCGAGAAGATCGACATGAGAGCGAGCGTGCCGTTCGCGGTCGCGATCGCGTGCCGGACGCCGATGTATTCGGCCCAGCGCTCCTCCAGCTCGGCCACCTTTCGGCCCTGGGCGAGCATGCCGCTGCCCAAGACCTCGGTGACAGCCTCGAGCTCTTCGGGGCCGAGATCGGGGCGGGCGATCGGAATCATGCTGGTGCTCCTTGGCGCGGGCCGGATCGCTCCTCGAGCGTCTCGGCATCGGGGACGTAGGCGTAATGGCGCTCGCAGCTGCCACACACGAGGTCGGTGTGGGCCGCATACCGACCCGGCTCGGCCTGGACGGGATCGCCGTTGGCATCGACGAGGCGGGCCCCGCAGGCACAGACCCAGCCGATCCGGTGAGCCGGGCTGCCGGCGACGAGGGCGTGACTGGGGACGTTCCGGGTGACGACCGCTCCCGCGCCGACCATCGAGAACCGGCCGATCTCCACGCCGGCAACGACGACCGCCCCGGCACCGATCGACGAGCCGTAGCGGACGACGATCGGTGAGATCTCCCAGTCGGCCGCCCGGGCGAGGTCGCCGGTCGAAGTGATCGCCCGCGGGTAGCGGTCGTTCGTCAGGATTGCCCCCGGGCCGATGAAGACGCCATCCTCGACGCTCACCCCCTGGTAGACGAGGGCGGCGTTCTGGATCTTGACCCGGTCGCCGATCACGACCGCCTCGTCGATGAACACATCGCGACCGACGACACACTCGGCGCCGATCGTCGCGCCGGTCCTGACCTGCGCCCGTTGCCAGATGCTCGTGCCGGCCCCGACGCTGACGTCGGGCTCCAGGTCCGCGGCCGCATGGATGCGCGCGGAGGGGTCGATCACGGGACGGTGGGCTCCTATCAGGGGACCGGGTCGGGGGAGACAAGCGGTCGCGCGAGGGTCGCGGGCCGGTGATCGAGTATAGCCGAGCCTCGGTTCACACTCGCCTCGCGGCCCGGGCTGCGGGCCGTCGTCAATCTACTTCCGACGGCGGAATACCGACACGACGACGCCCAGGGCCGCCCCGAAGGCGACCGCGCCGCGCCAATCGAGGAGCACTCGGACGTCGCCCTCGACCCGACGCGCGAGGAGGAACAGGACGCCCGTCGTCCGTTCGAAGATCACGTTGTTGGCGATGACGCTCCGGACGGCGGACTGCTCGATGCGCACGTCGCGGGCGAGCACTGAGCCGACGGCACCCTGGGTCACACGGACCTCACCGCCAAGGGCGGCGCCGATTGCGCCCATCTCGACCGACACGCGATCGCCACGTGCCATGCCGATCCCGCCCTGGGAGACGGCGATATCGACAGCCCGCGCGCGGCCGATACCGCCCCGGCTGACGTCGACGTTAACTGCGTTGACCTCCCGGGCCCCGGCTTCACGGACCGAGACCGATTCGAGCCTCGTGATCCGATCGCCGGGCGCCGAGGATGGCTCGATGACGGTGATCGGTGCGGTCTTGGTGGCCGGCGTCGTGGATTTCCGGCTCGTCTTCGCCTTCGGTTCGACGACCTTGGGTCCGGCGGACTTGGCCGTCTCAGCACGGGCGGCCTCCGCCTCGGCCTCGCGGGCGGCAGCCTCTTCGGCCCCAGCCAGGGCGCGGGATTCGTCGGCGGCTGCGTCGGGCTGCTCTGATTCGGGCATTGGGTCCCTCGCTTCGCGTCGGGGTACTGTTCGAAGGCAGCCTACCCGAGTGGTGCGGCCGCGTCCTCGACGGCCACGATGCTATCGAGACGATGAAAGGGGCCACTCAGAGTATCCTGCGCGTCGGATCTCGCCGACGGCCGTCACCGTCACCTCGACGAAGACGTCTCACGCCAGTCGCCCCGCGCCATCGCACAGAGGGACCATGGACCCCCAGAAGCCAGGCCGCCGATGAAGCGGCTGATCGTCCCGATCCTGGCCATTGCGGCCGTCGTCACCGGACTCGCCATCGGCATGCTCGCCGCCGCCGCAGCGCCCGGCCCGAGCCTCGACCCGGGGCAGGTCGCCGGGGCAACCTCTTCGCTCATACCAACCCCGTCGCCGACGCCTTCGCCCACCCCGACGCCGTCGCCGACGCCGCTGCCCACTCCGACCCCCTCGCCGACGCCCGTGCCGACACCGGCTCCCGTGCCGGCTCCGCTCACTGGCGTCCTCGTTCCGCCAGAGGTCGCCGCCCAGCACCCGATCGCGGTAATGATCGACGACCTGGGAGCGGCTCGACCGCAGTCAGGCTTCAACGCGGCGTCGGTCGTATGGCAGGCACCGGCCGAGGGCGGCATCCCGCGGTACATGATGATTTTCCAGGAGAACATCCCGGCCGTTGTTGGTCCGGTCCGGAGCTCGCGCTACTACTACATCGCCTGGGCTGCGGAATGGCGAGCGGTCTACGCCCACGCCGGCGGCTCGCCGCAGGCCCTCCAGACGCTCCGCTCGCAGGGCAACGGGCAGCTCGTCTTCAACGCCGACGAGTTCCGTTGGGGCAAGTCCTTCTGGCGGGTCAAGGACCGGTACGCGCCGCACAACCTCTACACGGACGGCAAGCATCTCCGGAGCCTCGCCAAGACGCTCAAGGCGAAGGACGCGGCGGCAACACCGGTCTGGCGTTTCGCGCCCGATCTGCGGGTGGACTTCCGCCCGCGTGGTGGCCGGATCGATGTCGCCTACTCGTACAACAAGATCCGCTACGACTATGACTGGACCACGAACTCGTATTACCGCTCGGTCACCGGCGAAAAGCATCAGATCGACGCCGCGACCGGCGGCCGGGTTACGCCGAAGAACGTGATCATCATGTTGATGAAGTTCGGGCCGCTCAATGACGGCTCGAAGAAGCATCGACTCGAGGCGGACGTCATCGGCCGGGGAACGGCCTGGATCTCGACGAATGGCACGACGATCAAGGGCACGTGGCGCAAGCGGTCGCTGACCGATCCGACGATCTTCTTCGACGAAGCAGGCGAGCGCGTCACGCTGACCGCCGGGCAGACGTTCGTCCAGGTGATGCAGACCGGGACGAAGGTATCGCTCACCCCGGGGATCCCCGCCCCGCCCCCGAACGCGTCGTCAAAGGGCGCCTTCCCCCGCTAGCTCGTCGCTACCGCCTCCTTAGCGCGGCCGGACGGCGTCCGCGTAGACCGCCCGCGTCTCGTCGGCGACGTCTGCCCACGTCCGCTGCTCTGTCTCGGCGCGTTCGCGGGCAATCTCGACGAGGGAGCCGTGGACGCGATCGTCGACGAAGGCAGTGGCGAGCGCCTGGGCGAGCCGGGCCGGGTCGCGCGGCTCGACGAGGATCCCCGCGGCACCGACGATCTCTGGTAACGCCCCAACGGCCGACGCAACCACCGGCGTGCCGCAAGCGATTGCCTCGATCGCGGCATGGCCGGCGCTGTCCGAGACGACGGGCAGGAGCGCCACGCGTGCGCCGCGGACGAGGCTCGCGAGGCGTTCGTCGTCGAGGTGCGGGGCGTAGGCGAGCGTCTCACCGACCCCTTCTCGAGCCGCCGCCCGGGCGAGCGCCGCGCGATCGTCCGGTGATGCACCGGCAAACAGGACCCGCGGCGGCCACGGAGCGTCCTCGGGCAGGCCTTCGGGGCGGCCGGCGGCGGCCAGCTCCGCGAGTGCCCGGAGCAACGTCCCGAGGTCCTGGCGCGCGTCGTACCGCCCCGAGTAGATGACGTAGCGTTCGGGCAGGCCGAGGCGGTCGCGCTCGGCGCGCTGATCCCGGCTTGTGCGCGTCCCGCCGGTGACCGGCGACATCGCGCCAGCCGTGTACCTGAATGCCGGTCGCGGCGCGAGGGCCACGACCCGGATCCGGTCCCGCGGTATGCGGAGCAGCCGTCGAGCCGACGCCCCGACCGCCGCGGTTCCGACGATCACGGCCGCTGCGTCGCGCAGGAGCCGCGCCCTCAGCCGCTGCCCGAATCGGGAAGCCGTACCGCGCTGGTACGCGCCGGGCAGCTCCCACGGCGCCAGATCGAGCAGGGTCACGACCAGCGGCAGGCCCGTGACGAGCGGGATCGACCCGCCGACGGCGTGATACACGGCGCCGGCCGCGCCGCCTCGGTCAGCCCGCCACGCTGCCCCAAGCGAGGCGCCCGAGAGCAGGAAGGGATCGACGGTCAGGACCGCCGAGCGCAGGAGCCGCGTGGGCGGCATGAGGCGCCGACCGACAACGGACAAGCCCTCGAACCGCTCGGTCGGGTCGTCCAGGTCGGATCCGAGGAGGAGGGCGAACGACTCGCCGCTGAGCGGTGCGGCGTTGAAGGCGCCGAGAAGCCCGTCGAGGTAGAGGGCAGTCAGAGGCGCGCGATCCGGCTCCTGGAGCGGCCGCGCGTCGAGTACGACACGAACGCCGGGAACCCAAGTCGCCGCGCGACTCGCGTCGGCGGAGCCGAGAGGCGCGTGGAACGCCTGGGTCACCGGCCCTCGCCGGCCGCCGGTGTGTCGAGCGCCGACGGACGCGGGATCTCGGTAGTGATGCGATCGGCCGGAGCCGGAGCCGGGGGCGGTTCAGGCACCCCGGCGATCGGCTTTGGCCGACGCCCCGGCAATCGGCCGGCAAGCTCCTCGGCTCGCAGGGTCACGACGACGACGAGCGCCTCGACGACGATCCGGCGGCTCATCTTCGACTGACCGACCCGCCGGTCGCGGAATGTGATCGGTGTTTCGGCGACGCGCGCTCCGAGGCGCGACGCCCGGAACGTCATTTCGATCTGGAACACGTAGCCGCCGGCATGGACGCCGTCGAAGGGGATCGCCGCCAGCGTCGAGGCGCGCCAGGCCTTGAACCCGCCGGTAAGGTCCCGCGGCCCAAGGCGAAGGACGCTTCGAGCGAAGATGCTGCCGCCGCGCGAGATGATCCGTCGGCCGAGGCCCCAGTCGACGACGCCGCCACCCTTCGTGTAGCGCGACCCGATGACGAGGTCGGCCGTTCCGCCAGCGATCGGGCCGATCAGCGATGGCAGCGCTGCCGGGTCATGCGACCAGTCCGCGTCCATCTGGATCACGATCTCCGCCCCGCCCGCCAGGGCCACGCCGAAGCCGTCCAGATAGGCCCGCCCGAGACCCTGCTTCTCGGGTCGGTGGCGAACGCGGATCCGGGGGTCGGCGGCAGCCAGCTCGTCCGCGATCCCCCCGGTTCCATCGGGCGATCCGTCGTCGACAACGAGAACGGTCGCTCCCGGCAAGCTCTCGAGAATCCCGGCCGTGATCGTCCGGACGTTCTCCGCCTCGTTGTACGTCGGCACGATGACCCACGTTCCGGCACCCTCGGCGGGCGCCGGCTGGGCCGGCCCCGGGCGCGGAGCTGTCCCCAGACTCAGGCGGGTTGCGGCTGCTGCCTCACGGCGCGGGGTGGTCATGGTCGGGGCCAGTGTAGTCCCGGCCTCTGCCCCTGGAACCCGCCCGATCGTCCCGTCCTCGGTGCTCAGCGGAAGTAACCCGTGATGTCGAAGATGACGTTCGCGGAGGCACCCGTGGGTCCGTTGAACACCGCCCCGAGGCCGCCGCCTGCGCCGACCCGGACCGTCAGCCCGTTCGCCCGGATGTCGCCCTTCGGGATGTTGATCGTCGAAGTTGCGCTCAACGCCGTGCCGGACGGGCCGACGATCAGCCAGCCGCTCGCCGAGGGCAGCACGACGGTTGCGCCACCCGTCACGGCGACGGCATTGACCGGGACGGTCCCCCGGCCGGTTGCCTGGAACGTCCGGACGACGTTTCTCGGGAACGGACCGGCGAGGCCGTTCGCCACGCGCGTGTCGAGCACTCGCGCCGGGTCGAGGGGGTAGTACGTCGCGCCGGCCGAGCTGTTCACGAAGTAGCCGGTGACATCGAACAGGACATGGGCCTTCGCTCCGACCGAGCCCTGCCAGACGACCCCGAGCTTGCCGCTGCCGTCGAGCTTGACGGTCACCGACGCGGCGCGGATGTCGCCCTTGAGGACGTTCAGGGTCGAGCTGGCTGGCCTCGATGCGGCCACCGGACCGATGTAGAGGTAGCCGGCGCTCGTCGGCGCGACGACGGTCAGGTTGCCCGTCACCGCCACGGCGCCGGTTGGAACGCCGCCGCGACCGGCGACCGCGAACGACCGCGGCACGCCGGAGGTGAACAGGCCGGAGAGGCCACTGCCGGTCCGCGTGTCGAGAACGCGGGCTGGCGTCAGCGGCACGTACGTCGCGCCCGTCGCCCCCGGCACGAAGTAGCCGCTGACGTCGAAAACGAGGTTCGTCGTGGAGCCTTCGGCGCCGCGCCACAGCGCGGCCAGCGAACCGCCCGCACCCAGCTTGACGGTCAGTCCCGAAGCCCGGACGTCACCGAGCGGCGCGTTGACGACGGATGATCGGGCAACGGTCGCCGCCGACGGGCCGAGGCTGACGTAGCCTGCGCTCGTCTGGCCGACGACCGTCAGCGTGCCGGTGACGGCAACGGCATTCGACGCGACGCCGCCGCGGCCCGCGACCGGGAACGTCCGTGCGGCGCCAGTCGAGAACGGACCTGACAGACCAACCCCGACGCGGGTGTCGAGGAGGCGGGCAGGATTGATTCCGATGAATCGGGCGCCTGCTACGGGAGCGACACTCGCAGGCAGGTCAACCACGGTGGAGTTTGGAGCCCCGACCGCCGCGACGAGCGTGCTCGAACTGCTGCTGCTCGCCACCCAGACATTCGTCCTGACTCCGGCGACAGGTGCCCACTCCTTGATGGGCAGGCTGATCTCGTACCAGCTATAGCCATCGGCGCTGACCGGCCCGCCCGTGATCGCGAGGATCGTGCCGGCAGGCGCTGTTGTTACGAGCGGCTTCGAGATCCCGGCGCCCGAGCGGACGTTCAAGGTCGAGACGACGACCTTGCCGAAGCTGCCGGGCGCGAGGGCGACCTTGGATTGGTACACGCTGGCCACGTTCCAGGCCCCGACGTTGTCCTGGGTGTCGCGGGCACGGACCCGGAATGCGTAACCGTAGGTGTCGGCGCCCGCATAGGTGGCGCTCGTCGCAGTCGTGTGGATGAGCCAATCGTGCCACGGTCCGCCGTGGATCGAGACCTGCAGGTCGTAGTCGAGGATGCCGCTGTCGTCCGACCCGACCCACGACACGTTGAATGTCTCGGTCGCCTGACTCGGAGCGAACGCCCGGATGCCGGCGAGTGGCAGCGTCTTGTCATAGAGGAACTTCTCGGCGATGGCCTTGCGCAGCTCGACCCGGTCGGCGTCATACCCGAGCGCCCAGATCCCGGCGCCCCGGAGGTCCTTCCGGTTGATCATGTCGTAGCGCCGCTTCAGCGATTCGGCGTCGTCGTAGTAGACCTGGCGCCATGTCGTGACGCAGCCGTACGTCGTCGTGCAGTTCTGGCGCTGGTAGGCGATCCACGGACTCTGCTCGCGAGTGTCCCATCGCCGGCCGTACTGCTTGGCGTAGTCGGCGGCCGTGTCGTACAGGACGCTGTTCGACTCTCCGTACTTCAATCCGGACTGGGTCCTGGCGTTGACCGCGTCCGAGACGGTCGACCAGGCGCGCCCGTACCACGGCACCCCGAGGATCAGCTTCGACGGCGCGACGCGGGCGGCATAAGCATTGACCGTGTCCTCGAGGTCGTAGGCGGGACCCGACAGCGGGTCGATCGAGCCGGCGTAGCCTGACCCCGCCGTTCGATAGTCGTAGCCCATGATGAAGATCGCGTCGGCGCCGCCCGGTGCGGTGGCGGCCTCGATTGGGTAATTGCCGATGTAGCCGGTCGTGTCGAACGTCAGCTGATAGCCGGCCGCCCGCTTGTTGAGCTCGGCGCGAACGGCTCGGACGAAGAGCGTGTACTCGTCCGCGTAGCCGTCGGCAATCGGCTCGAAATCGAGGTTGATTCCATCCGCGCCGCGGGCGCGGACGGCGTCCGCCGCCTGTACGGCGAGGTTCTGGCGGGCGGCCGGATCACCGAGTAGCGCCCCCTGCAGCGCGGCCTGGCCGCTTGTCCACGCGAACACCGAGATCGTCAGGACAACACGCGTGCCCTTGGTGTGGGCGGCGTTGATGATCGAGGTCATCCGCGAGCTGGTCCAGCCGCCCCAGCCGGTGGTCGGCGTTCCGTCCGGGTCCAGCTTCCGGAGGTTGCCGAACTTGTCGGCACCGACGCTGAAGTAGGCGATCGTCGAGAGGAGCTCGTAGTCGAGGACGGCATCGCTGACTTCCCAGTACGGGAGGAAGCCCATGACCTGGCGGCGGAGACCCGTTCCGTCGACCTGGAGCGGGTCGGCGGCAGGGGCAAGGACGGCCGATGCGCCGTCGGCGACGGGGACCTCGGAGGGATCGATGGCGGGGGCGTCGATCGGGGTCGTGGCGGACGCGGTCGGTTCGGCGCTTGGCTTGGCGGCCGGGGCAACACCGGGTTTCGAAGGCATCATCTCGCGACCCGACGCCGACCCGGCGGGCAGCGCGAGCGGCGCCCGGCCGCCGACGTCCCACGTGTCGTTGGCGCGCGGCCGGAAGCCGACGGTCACGCGGCCGCCGGGCTTGAAGTCGATCCGATCGTCGGCGTGGGCGAGCGCATCCTCGTAATGGATTCCCGGTTGGAGCTTCGTGGCCTCGGGAGCCTGCTCCTGGGCCGTGTCGATCGGTGCGCCGGCGGGGCCTCGGCCCAGGATCGGCGCGGCAAGGAACAGCTGGGCGACCAGCATGGCCGCCGCGAAGGCCG
>Ga0222623_10000295_pt1 | contig 15245 bp, 14 predicted proteins | sample PLMtaG_FD_177336 | JGI IMG/M metagenome (GOLD analysis project Ga0222623, IMG submission 177336) | Groundwater sediment microbial communities from an aquifer in East River, Colorado, USA - PLM2_30_coex | ecosystem: Environmental > Terrestrial > Soil > Riparian zone | place: USA: East River...
GCGTCCAGATCGACGTTGTCCAGGCCGATCCCCGCCCGCGCGACGACCTTGAGGTTGTCGCCCGCCTCGATCACATCGGCCGTGACCTGGGTCTGCGACCGCACGACGAGGGCGTCGTAGGGGGCGATCGCCTCGGGGAGGCCCTCGGCCGCGAGCTCGGGCCGGACGTCGACCTCGAAGTCCTTGCGGAGGAGATCGAGGCCCGCGTCCGACAGCTTCTCGGTGACGAGGACCTTCACGACCCGCCCACCCTCACGACCGGCCCACCCGCACCGCTGCGCTCGTTTCCTCGGGTCAGGCGCCGAACGCGTCCTGGAAGACGCCCTCGGCCGCGGCGACGGCCGCGCCGCGCTTGACCGGATGGCCGAGCCGCTCGAGCGTCATCTCGAGCGCGGCCAGGCCCCGGACGATATCGAGCTCGCTGAAGTATCCGAAGTGGCCGATCCGGAACACCGTGCCCTTGAGCGGGCCCTGCCCCGGCGCGATCACGCAGCCGAAGTCCGACCGCATCCGGTCGCTGATCGTGTCGGCGTCGGCGGCCTCCGGAGCGCGGATCGCGGTGACGGTCCAGTTGTCGTCCAGGCCCTCGCCGAACAGGTCGAGCCCGAGCGCCTGCGCGCCGTCCTTGACCGCGCGCGAGAGCGTGCGGTGACGTTCGAGCGCGACGTCGACGCCGTCCTGGAAGTACAGCTCGAGCGCTGCGTGTAGGCCCTGCATCACACTGATCGCGGGCGTCCAGGGGTTCTCGGGCTCCGGCTTGTCGGCGTAGTCCTTGTAGATCGACCAGTCGAAGTAGAACCGGGGCATCGTTGCCGTCCGGTGCGTCGCCCACGCGCGATCCGAGACGGCGACGAAGGCGATCCCTGGTGACGCCGAGAGCGCCTTCTGCGATCCGCCTACCGCGACGTCGATCCCCCACTCGTCGAACGCGAACGGCACCGCGCCCAGGCTCGAGACCACGTCGACGATCACGAGCGCGCCGGCCTCGTTCGCCACTCGGGCGAGGTCGCGGATCGGCTGGATCACGCCGGTCGAGGTCTCGGAGTGCGTGAGCAGGACCGCCTTCACCGGGTGCTCGGCCAGCGCCGCCGCGACCTCGCCGGGTACGATCCTGCGGCCCCAGTCGTACTCGACCTTGCGCACGACGAGGCCGTGGGCCTCCGCGAGCCTGGTCCAGCGCTCGGAGAAGAACCCGGCGAGCGGTACCAGCACCTCGTCGCCCGGCGAGAACACGTTCTGGATCGCCGACTCGAGGCCGCCGGTCCCCGACGAGGTCATCAGCAGCACGTCGGCGGCCTCGGTCCGGTAGAGCTCCTTCAGGCGGGCGGTCACGTCCCGCATCAGCCCGCCGAACCCGGGACCGCGGTGGTAGACGAGCGGGCTCCCCTGCGCGAGCAGCACCTCGGGCGGGATCGGCGTCGGGCCGGGAGCCAGGATGATCTCGGGACGGTCCATCGACGTGCTCCTGTTGTGCTCTGGTCGCGTGTTCTGGTGCCGTGCGGGGGTCCGGTACCGTGCGTGCGCGGCCCATCTCGGGCGCGTCGGCTCAGCGTATCATCGTGTGTCTCGCCGCCAGGTTTCCGGCGGCGTTCGTGCTGTCATGGCGACCCTGCGATTCCTGCTGAAGCGGTTCTTCGCCCAGCGCCTGCTGGGTCTGGCGATCGTGGTCACGCTGGGCTTCACGATCGGCGTGCTGGTCGCGGGGCCGATCTACGCGGACGCTGCCCGCGAGGCGATCCAGTCCTCCGCGGTCTCGACGGCGTCCGTCACCGTGAAGAACGTTCGGTTCCTGACCTACGGCAACCCCGTCTACGACTACGAGACGGCGAACGCAACCCTCGAGGATGAGGTCTCGCGGCTGCCCGTCGGCGAGATCGTGCCCCAGGGCCGCGGGACCGTTCGGCTGGTCGGGACCGATCCGAACGCCCCGCTCTCGCTCACGGTGTTGTTCCGCGACGGCGCCGCCGACCACCTGCCGTTCCGGGGCGAGCCTCCCCAGGGGCCCGGCGAAATCGCGCTCCCGGGCGGGATCGCCCGGCTGCTCGGCGTGGACCTCGGGGAGACGGTGACCGCGGTCGGGCCGACCGGCGAACAGGCCGAGCTCACGCTGGTCGGGCGCTTCGACCCGCCCAGTCGCGACGACCCCTTCTGGTTCGGCGACCAGACGCCGTTCCCGCCGCCGGACTCGACCGAGCTCTCCCCCGGGCTCATGGACCGTGCCGGCTACCTCGAGGTGGCGCCCGCGCTCGGCGTGACGAGCGAGTACGTGTGGGACGTCTATCTCGACCTGGTCGGGGTCCCGTTCGTGCGGGCGGAGCGGATCCCGCAGGAGATCGAACGGATCTCCGACGAGCTCCGCGCGACGCCCGAGTTCACCCAGCTGCAGGTGAGCACCGGCCTGGACACGCTCATCACGCTCGTGCAGCAGCGCGTCGAGGATCTCCGCGTCCCGATCTTCCTGGTCGTGTTCCAGATCGGCGCCGTCACGCTCGCGATCCTCGCGGGCGTCGGCTCGCTGGTGCTGTCGAGGCAGTCGTTCGAGCTCGCCATCCTTCGCAGCCGCGGGTTCTCCGGCGGCAAGCTGCTCGCCGCGCAGGGCGTCCAGGCAGTGTTCACGGCGATCGTGGCGTACCCGCTCGGCCTGCTGATCGGCATGGCCCTGGCCAAGCTCGCCTCGAACGCGAACGGGCCGTCCCTGCCGGGCGTGCTGTTCCCGATCGGTCTGTCGACCTTCGCGCTCGTGCTCGGTGCGATCGGGGCGTTGATCGGCGCGATCACGCTGCTCCTGCTGTCGCTGCCGCACGTCCGGCGGACGATCCTGGAGGAACGGCGGCTGCTCTCGCGCGAGGACCGGCCGCTGATCTCGCGCGTGCCGGTCGAGCTGTTCGTGCTCCCGGTCGCGCTGTTCACGTTCGTCGAGCTCAGAGGAACGGCGGTGCAGTCGACGAGCGCCCGGGACCAGCTCGACCCCCTGGTGCTCCTGACGCCGACGCTGCTGATCTTCGCGCTCTCGTTCCTCGCGCTCCGGCTCCTGCTCTGGTTCCTGCGCCGGCTCGACCGTCCGGTCGCGCACACCAAGAGCCTGCCGATCTACCTCGCGACCCGGCGGCTCAGCCGCTCACCCGGCACGAGCTTCGCGACCTCGCTCCTGCTGGTGCTCGCGGTCGGCCTGCTCATCGTCTCGACCTCGTACCGGGCGATCGTCCTCCGCAACCACGAGGACACCGCGCACCAGCAGGTCGGCGCCGACTGGAACGTCCAGATCGCCGTCCCCGACGATCCACTGATCGCCGCGAGCTCGGTTCCGCCGAACGCCGTGGCGGTGATCCGGAGCCAGCCCGTCTTCGAACTCCCGGGCTCGTTCACCCTCTCGCCCTCCGTGATCGCGGTCGATCCCCAGCGCTTCGCCACGGGTGGATGGTGGCGATCGGACTACTCGAACACCCCGCTCGACACGTGGCTCCGGGACATCGAGGTGCCGGACCCGGCGGTGCCGGTCTCGGGCGGGTCGTTCACGGCGACGGTCACGGCCGGTGCGCCCGCCGAGGGCCTCCAGCTCCAGGTGACGTACGAGACCGACGACGATCGCGTGCGGACCGCCTCGGCCGGGACGATCGTCCAGGGCACGGGGACGTACGAGGCCGCGCTCGACGGCGCCGACGCCATCCTGTCGATCACCTTCCTCGAGGAGGCGGCGGCCGAGGGCCCGGACTCCTTCGCGCTCGAGCTGCGGGACGTCGCCGCGGGCGAACCCATCGCCCTCGGAACCTGGACACCGCTGCAGTGGCGCGGGAGCGACGGCACCGTGACCCCCGCGGGGTCGGGGATCTCGGTCACGATCGATACGGGGGCGGGACACGTCGTGGGGGGCATCGCACCTCCGATCGGCCCGCTCCCGGCGCTGATCTCGCCCGAGATCTCGCGGTCGCAGGGCTCGCCCTTCGTCGCGACGATCGGTGGACAGCGGCTCGAGTTCCAGCAGGTCGCGCTCGCGCAGGCGTTCCCCTCGGTGCTCGGCGACTTCCTGGTCGTCTCGACGCCGGCGCTGCTGCGCGCGGCGGTGCGGATCCCCGAACCGGGGCTCGCGCTGAACGAGGTCTGGGCGATGGGCGAGGACGACCCCCGACCGGCCCTGCGGCAGGCCGGGATGATCCCCGGTCCGACGCAGGCGGCGGGGGCGATCATCGGGGCGCTCGCGCAACTGCCGCAGTCGCTCGCGGTCGGGATGAACTTCGCAACGGCCGTCGGCGGGCTCGGGCTCGTGGTACTCGGCGTGGCGATCGGTTTGTACTTCGCGCAGCGGCGCCGGGAGTTCGAGTTCGCGTCGCTGCGCGCGATGGGGACCGAACCCAAGCAGGTGAGCCGCGTGTTGCTGCTCGAGCAGGGGCTGATGATCACGTTCGCGATCCTCGCGGGCGCGGGCATCGGGTTCGGGGTCCTCCGGCTGCTGATGCCGTACGTCGGCCGGAGCATCGGGTCGGCGTTCCCGCCCCCGATCCTCGTGTTCGACTGGCCGGCGCTCGCGGTCTCGCTGAGCGCGATCGTGGCCGCGTCCGCGATCGGGTTGCTCGCGGCGCTCCGCGCGCTCCTGCGCTCCTCGGTGACCTCGGTGCTGCGGGGTGAGGCCGAATGAGCCAGCAGCCCGGCGCACCGACGGGCCGGCGGATCGAGACGGAGCTGCGGCGCGGGGCCGAGCCGATCGGCACGTTCCGCGAGGCGCTCGTGCGGTTCCGGCACGTGTTCAAGATCTATCGCGTCGCCGACACGGGCGTCGTCGCGCTCGGCGGCGTCGACTTCGACGTGGGCGAGGGCGAGTTCCTGGCCGTGGTGGGCCCGAGCGGCTCGGGCAAGTCGACGATCCTGAACATGATCGGTGGACTCGACCGGGCGTCCGCCGGCACGGTCGAGGTCGAGGGTCGCGACCTGGGACGGCTCGACGAGGACGAGCTCACGGCGTACCGGCGCGACCGCGTGGGCTTCGTGTGGCAGGGGACCGCGCGCAACCTGGTGCCGTACCTGAACGTCGTCGAGAACGTCCGGCTCCCCTCGACCGCGAGCGGTGTGAAGATCCCCGCTGCGCGCCGGACGCCACGCGAGCTGCTCGAGGTCGTGGGGCTCCCCCACCGCGCGAACCACAGGCCGGGCCAGCTCTCGGGCGGCGAACAGCAGCGCGTCGCGGTCGCCGTCGCGCTGTCGAACCTGCCGATGATCCTCCTCGCGGACGAGCCGACGGCGGAACTCGACAGCGAGTCGGCCGCCCTCGTGCTCGACGCCTTCCAGAGCGTGAACCACGAGTTCGGCGTCACGATCGTGATGGTCACCCACGACTTGCTGGCCGCGAAGCGAGCGCACCGGCAGCTCCGGCTCCGCGACGGCCAGTTGCTCGTCGAGGGCAGGCCGATGGAGCCGCTCGGCACCGACGGCAGGGCACGGCTGCCCGACGAGGCGATCGACGCCCTCAGCGGCGTGGACCTGGAGATCGAGGTCCGCGACGGCGAGGTCCGCATCCGGCGCAAGGGCGAGGGGGGGCTTATCGGTGAGTGATCGCTGGCGGCCACCGGGTTCGGAGGGCGCCCGGGCGCACGCCCCTTCGCGCGCTCCGGATGGACGCGAGCCGTTTCTCTCGGCCACCGACATCGTCCGCACCTACCGGGGCGCGAACGGCGTCCAGGCCGTGCGCGGCGCGTCGATCTCGCTGGCCGCGAAGGACTTCGTGGCGCTGATGGGGCCGTCGGGCTCGGGCAAGACGACGTTCCTCGGGGTGCTGTCGGGCCTGGACGCGCCGGACACGGGCGAGGTGCGGTGGAAGGACCGGCCGATCCGCAAGCTCCCGTTCGACGAGCAGATCGCGCTCCGTCGGAGCGGGATGGGCTTCGTGTTCCAGAGCTTCGGGCTGCTGCCGACGCTCTCGGCGGTCGAGAACGTCGAGCTGCCCCTCCGCATCTCCGGGACCGACCTCAAGGAATCGAAGGCTCGCGCCGAGATGTGGCTGGCGCGGCTCGGGCTCGGCGACCGGATGTACAACCGGACGTTCGAGCTGTCCGCGGGGCAGCAACAGCGGGTCGCGGTCGCGCGGGCGCTTATCGGTGAGCCCGAGGTGGTCCTCGCCGACGAGCCGATCGCGGAGGTCGACACCGAGAACGCCGACCTGATCCTCGAGGCCCTGTGGGAAGTGATCCGGCGCGGCGGCGCGGTGCTCGCCGCGACGCACAACCCCGAGGTGCTCCGCTACTCGAGCCGCGTGATCCTGTTCCGCGACGGGAAGGTCGAGGCCGAGGGCAGGCCCGAGGAGGTTTCGGCCCGCCTCACCGTCGACTGAGCGTTTCACCCGGCCCCATCGGGGGAAGGACCTCGCACGATGACGGATCGACAGGGAACGGTCGCCGCGCTCGGCGAATCGACGCTCACCGGCTGGCGGGGCGCCGTCGGGAACGCGGTCGCCAAGCCGGTCGCCAAGCGGACCCGGTTCACCGAGGAGCAGATCCGCGTCGCCCTCGGGCTCGCGCTCCTCGCCTACGGGCTGTATCGCGTGCTCTGGCCGCCGATCCGCGCGCTCATGCGATCGCGTTGATCCTCGGCCGCGGGCACCGGGGCAGACGCCGAGGAAGGCCTAGAACCGGAAACCGTGGAACGCGTCTTCGGTCTCGCAGGGCCGGAGGTCCTCGGCCGAGAGCTCGAGCCCCGGCGTTCCCCGGCGAAGCAGCCGGTCGAGCCACGAACGCTTGCCCATCCGCCAGGCCACCGCTCGAGCGAGTGAATCCTTCCGGGCGTCGTGCCGCTTCTGCTGCTGGTTCAGGTCGCAGGGCATGTGCGTGATGTTCGGCTGCATCACGTCGCCTGCTCCTTCGGCGGGTGGAGCTGACGGAGGTCGAACTCGGGATCGGCGAGCTGCCGGCTGTCGGGGTGCAACTTCGTGGCGATCAACGGCATCGAACGGCGGACGTCGAACTTCCGGTTCATGCTGAACGTCGACAGGAGCCGGCCGTCCTTCAACAGGAACGCCGAGAAGCTCCGGTCCTGGATGCTGCCACGCACGACCATATCGTCCCACTCGGTCGCGAAACCGGCCATCTGGATCTCGGCGTCGTACTGATCCGACCAGAACCAGTGCGCGTCGTCGAACGCCGCCGGCGTGTCCAGCAGGTTCTTCGCGACGTGCTCCCCCATCTTCAACGCGTTGTCGAAGTGCTCGACCCGGATCGGCCCGAACACGGGGTGGTCGTGCCGAGCGACGTCGCCGATCGCCCAGACCCCGTCGACGCTCGTCCTCAGGTTCGCGTCGACCGGGATGCCGTTGTCGACCGGGACGCCCCCGTCGGCGACCTCGGTGACGGGCTCGACGCCGACACCGACGACGGCGAAGTCCCCCTCGATCCGGCGACCCTCCTTCGTGATCATCGCCTCGAACCGCCCGTCGCCCTCGAACCGCTCGGCTCCGTCGCGGAAGATCATCTCGACGCCGTGGTCCCGGTGCAGGGACTCGATCGCGCCGCCGAGCGTCGGCCCGAGCACCCGCTCCAGGGGCGTACCGAAGAACTCCACGACCGTGACCTCCAGGCCGAGCTGCCGGAGCGAGGCGGCCACCTCGGCGCCGATGAAGCCCATCCCGACCATGACGGCCTTCGAGCCTTCCTTCGCCGCGCGCTTGATCGCGTCGGCGTCGGGCGCGAAACGGAGGTCGAACACCCCGGGCAGATCGAGGCCCTCGATCTTCGGCCTGCGGTTGCGGGCGCCGGTGGCGATCACAACCTGGTCGAACGGCACGCGCTCCCCGCCCTCGAGCTCGACGACGCGGTCGGTGACGTTGACGCGCTCGGCCTTCGCGCCGAAGCGCGCGTCGATCTGGTGCTCCGCGTACCACTCGGGCGGCCGGACGAAGTGGTGGTCGGACTCGCCGCGCAGGTATTCCTTCGAGAGCGGCGGCCGCTCGTAGGGCGCCATCGGCTCGGCGCCGATCAGGACGAGGTCGCCGTCGAACCCCTCCTCACGGACCTTGGCGGCGGCCGTCGCGCCCGCGACACCAGCCCCGACGACGACGAACGCGGTCACTCCTCGTCGACCAGGACCTTCAGCTCGCCGTCCTCTTCCTTGACCTCGAACACGCCGACGGGGTCGACCGCGGGCCCGCCGATCGCCTCACCGGTGATGACGTCGAACAGGCTCCCGTGGCAGGCGCATTCGACCGTCGTACCGTCCAGTTCGCCCTCGGCGAGCGAGCACTGTTGATGGGTGCACGTGTCGTCGAACGCGTGCAGGTCCCCCTCGACGTTCGCGACGGCCACCTGGCGCTCGCCTGCGGCGAACGCGGTGATCTCGCCCTCGGGCACCGAGCCCGCCGACCCGACCCTCACCCACTCCGCCATGCTCGGGCTCCCCCTTCGTCCAATGGTCCCTCCCGGCGCGGCGTCACGCCCGGAACGGCTCCGGCGCAGCCTACCCTACCCATCGGCGAACTCATCCACGCCGGCGCGCGAGGATGTCCGGGGTCAGGTACCCGATGATCGCGACCAGGTACAACGCCGCGAGGATCAGGAAGCCGTCTCGGAAGTCGATCGGCGCGAGCGCCGGGATCAACGCGCCGCCGACCCACGCGAGCTGGAACAGGATCTCGTACCTTACGAACACCCTCCCGTACGAACCCCCCGGCGCGAGCCGCTGCATCAGCGTCTGGAACGCGAGCCGCCCGAGCTCGGAGGACGCACCCACGACGGTGGCGAACAGCACGAGCACCACGAGCTCGAACGCGAAGAACGACAGCGTCGCGCCGACCCCAGCCCCGATGAGGCACCCGATGACGACGGCCTCCTCCCGCAGGTTGGCCGGCAGCCGCGGAGCGATCACGTCGCCCAGGAACGCGCCCGCCGTGGCCGCACCCGCGAGAAGGGCGAACCACAAGGTCGGCTCGCCGCTGCGCCGGAGCGCGAACGCGAGCGCGAACAGCAGGAACCCGCTCGCGGCTCGGAGTCCGGCCGCACCGATCGCCGGCGCGGTCAGCTGCGGGATCGCGCCCCGCTTGGTGACCTCGGCCTGCCCGCCCGTCACCTGCGGGTGCGGCAGGCGGAGGTTCAGCAGCGCGGCGATCCCGTAGACGACCGCCGCGCCGTACAGGACGGCCTCAGCCTCCCCGAGCTTCAGGAGCGCGAAGGCGGGCCCCGCCGCCAGCACCGCGCCGCCCGTGCCGATCCGGCCGAGGCGAGCGTTCGCCCGCACGAGGCCCTCGTTCGGGCCCGCGTAGGCGACGGCGAGACCGGTCTTCGTGATCGCGTGCACCTTCGAGAGCACCAGGAGCAGGAACGCGCACGGGAACAGCAGCAGCGTGCCGAACCGAGGGGCGGCGTAGATGCAGACGGCGGCCCGGGCCAGCGCCGCGCCGAACGAGATCGCGCGCCGGGGTCCCGCGCGGTCGAGCAGCGGCACCAGGAACGGCCCCGCGACCGCGAGCGGGGCGATCGTGAGCGCGAGGAACGCCGCCACCTTGAGCTCGGCCTTGGGAGGCGGGATGTCGAAGAAGATCGAGCCCGCGAGCGCGATCGCCACCATCGCGTCGCCCGCCACGCTGCCGAAGTGCGCCAGCCCGTACGTGTCGAGCGGGTCCTCCGAGCGCCACATGCGTCCGAGGGGCCGGAACAGCGCCTCGACCATCGCCACGAGGCCGAGCAGGATGAGCTGCCACCAGGGGTAGCGTTTCGGCGCCCTCCGGTCGACCCTCACCGGCGGCCGGTTCAGGACCCCGACAGGCGCTGGAGGAGCAGCTCGCGGACGGCCTTCGGGTTGGCCGAGCCACGGGACTTCTTCATCACCTGGCCGAGGACCGCGTTGAGCGCGCCCTCCTTGCCACCGCGGAACTGCTCGACGGGGCCTGGGTTCTCCGCGATCGCCTCGTCGACCCAGGCCTCGAGCGCCGCCGGGTCCACCACCTGCCGCAGGCCACGGCGCTCGACGATCGCCCCGGCCGTGTCGCCGGTCTCGAACGCCTCCTCGAGCACCTGCTTCGCGCCGGTCGCCGAGATCGTCTGGTCGGCCACGAGCGCGACGAGGTCGGCCACGTGCCGCGGCGTCACCCTGGCGGCGTCGAGCTCGATCCGCGCCGTGTTGACGAGTCCCGCGAGGTCCTGCGTGATCCAGTTCGCGGCGGATGCCGGATCGGCCCCGAGCGCGACCGTCGCCTCGAAGAACGCCGCCGTGGGGGGCGAGCCCGCGAGGATCCGGGCCTGCTCGGGTCTGAGACCGAGGTCGGCCACGTACCGGTCGCGCCGCGCGGCCGGGAGCTCGGGCAGCTCGGCCTCCAGCCCCTTCACCCACGCGCGGTCGGGTTCGAGCGGGGGCAGGTCGGGCTCGGGGAAGTACCGGTAGTCGAACGCCTCCTCCTTCGAACGCAGCGTGTGCGTCGAGCCGGTCTCCTCGTCGAAGTGACGGGTCTCCTGGACGAGCGGCTCGCCGCGTTCGAGCGCGGTCCGCTGCCGCTCTTCCTCGTAGCGCAGAGCGCGTTCGAGCGAGCGCACCGAGTTGAGGTTCTTGATCTCGACCTTGGTGCCGAGCTCGGTTTCCCCGGCCCGCCGGGTGGAGATGTTGGCGTCGCAGCGGAGCGAGCCCTCCTCCATCCACACGTCCGACACGTCGAGCGCCTCGAGCGTCGCACGGAGCTCGCTGAAGTACGCGCGCGCCTCCTCCGCCGAGCGCAGGTCCGGCTCGGAGACGCACTCGACGAGCGGCACACCGGCGCGGTTGTAGTCGACCAGGGCGTACTCGGCCCGCCCGATCCGCCCGCCGGCGCCCACGTGCGTCGTCTTGCCGGTGTCCTCCTCCATGTGCACGCGCGTGACACCGATCGTCCGCCGCTCTCCGTCGACCTCGATCTCGAGCCGCCCGCCGACGCACACCGGAAGGTCGTACTGGCTGATCTGGTAGTCCTTCGGCATGTCGGGATAGAAGTAGTTCTTCCGGTGGAACAACGAGTCCGGCGCGATCGTCGAGCCGAGCGCCAGCCCGATCCGTACGATCGACTCGATCGCCATCTCGTTGGGCACCGGGAGCGACCCCGGCAGACCGAGGCACACCGGGCAGACGTTCGAGTTCGGCGGGGCGCCGAACACGTTGCGGCACCCGCAGAACATCTTCGTGTCCGTCGAGAGCTCGACGTGGCACTCGAGCCCGATCACGGTTTCGTATTCGTCCGCCATGACGCGCCAAGCCTATCGGAGCCATCCGTCGCATCCGGTCGCCAGCGCTCGAGAGGTCACGGGACGCGGTCGGTCGACTTGCGGTGCGTAACCGCCAAACATCGGAACGATAGTGACACCGACGGCGGGCGGCCCGTATCGTGATCGGCATGTCCGCTCCGATCGAGCAACCGACCGCTCGAGGGAGCGGGTCCCCCGCCGCGATCTGGACCGCGCTCTCCCTCGTCTACGTGGCGTGGAGCACGACGTTCGTCGCCATCCGGGTCGTCAACGAGACGATGCCTCCGTTGCTCGGCGGCGGCCTCCGCTTCCTGATCGCCGGCGGGCTGCTGTTCCCCGTCGCGCTCCGGTTCGGCGATCGCCGCGGCGACCGTCCCCGCGCGGCGCACTGGCGCGGCGCGGCCGTGGTGGCGGCGCTGATGATGTTCGGCGGCAACGGCGGCATCGTCTGGGCCGAACGCACGATCCCCTCGGGCATGGCCGGCTTGGCGATCGCCACGGTCCCGCTGTGGATGGCGGCGATCGACCGCATCGTCCTTGGCCACCGCCAGCCGCGCGTCGTCGTGATCGGACTCGCGGTCGGGTTCATCGGAGCCGCGCTGCTCGTGGGCGGGAACGCGCTGGAGGGCGAGATCGACATGGGCGGGCTCGTGCTTGCGCTCGGGGCCGCCGCGAGCTGGGCCGCGGGCTCGATCTACCAGCGTCACGCCGTGCTGCCTCACCGCCCCCTCGTGGCCGCCGGGATGGAGATGCTGGTCGCGGCCGGGTTGTTCTTCGCAGTCGGCGGGCTCGTCGGCGAGTTCGGCGACGTCGACCCGGGATCGACCTCACGGGCATCCTGGATCGCGCTCGGCTACCTCGTGGTGGTCGGGTCGTGGATCGGCTTCACCTGCTACCTGTGGCTGCTCCGGAACGCCCGGACCTCGCTCGTCGCGACCTACGCGTACGTGACGCCGATCGGTGCCGTCATCGTGGGCGCGTTGATCCTGGACGAGACGTTCACGGCCAGCACGCTGCTCGCCGGCGTCCTCATCGTGGTGGCGGTGGCCCTGATCGTGTCGGCCGGGAGCAACGCGCGCGAAACCTCAGGCGGCGATCAGCGCGGGTCTGGCGTGGAACCCGAGCGCAGCCTCGAGGGCGTTCGCGACCCGTAGCAGAGTGGGTTCGGCCAGGACCGGCGCCGTGAGCTGGAGGCCGACCGGCAGGCCGGCCGGGTCGACGCCGCTCGGGATCGAGATCGCCGGCATGCCGGAGAGGTTCGCGGGGATCGTGAACACGTCGTTCAGGTACATCGCGAGCGGGTCGTCGATCTTCGCGCCGATCGGGAACGCCGTGGTCGGCGACGTCGGCGACACCAGCACGTCGAACGCACCGAACGCCGCCTCGTAGTCGCGGATGATCAGCGTCCTGACCTTCTGCGCCTGGCCGTAGTACGCCTCGTAGTAGCCCGCGGACAGCGCGTACGTGCCGAGCATGATCCGGCGTTTGACCTCCGCGCCGAACCCGGCCCCTCGTGTCCTGGTCATCATCTCGACCGAGTCCGCGCCGTCGACGCGCAGCCCGTAGCGGACGCCGTCGTAGCGCGCGAGGTTCGACGACGCCTCCGACGGTGCGATCAGGTAGTAGGCCGAGAGCGCGTAGTCGGCGTGCGGCAGCGACGCCTCCCCCACCCGCGCCCCGAGGTTCGCGAGCTCGTCGACCGCGTGCCGGACGCTGTCGCGGACGCCCGGCTCAACGCCCTCGCCGAACGCCTCCTTGACCACGCCCACCCGCAAGCCCGAGATCGCGCCGTCGAGACCCTCGGTGTAGTCCCGCTTCGGCTCGTCCAGGCTGGTCGCGTCCATCGGATCCTTGCCGGCGATCGCCGAGAGCAGCAGGGCGGCGTCACGGACGCTCCGCGTGAGCGTCCCGACCGTGTCGAGCGAGGACGCGAACGCGATCAGCCCGTACCGGCTGATCAGCCCGTAGGTCGGCTTGAGCCCCACCACGCCCGAGAGCGAGGCCGGCTGCCGAACCGAGCCGCCGGTGTCGGTCCCGAGCGCCCACACGGCCTCGCCCGCAGCGACCGCCGCCGCGCTGCCGCCGCTCGAGCCGCCGGGCACCAGGTCGAGGTCCCACGGGTTGTGGACCGGTCCGAACGCCGAGTTCTCGTTCGACGACCCCATCGCGAACTCGTCGCAGTTGGTCTTGCCGAGCAGGACTCCCCCATCGGCCTGCAGGCGCTCCCAGGGCGTGCAGTCGTACGGTGGGACGTAGGTCTCCAGGATCTTCGATCCGCACGTCGTGGCCACGCCCCGCGTCGACAGCACGTCCTTCAACGCGAGCGGGATCCCCGCGGCCCTCGGCGCGTCACCCGCGGCGATGCGCGCGTCGGCCGCCCTCGCCTGCTCGCGCGCGAGCTCGTCGGTCCGGGCCAGGAACGCGCCGACGCGCCCGTCGAGGGCGTCGATGCGTCCGACGCTCGACTCGAGGATGTCGACGGCCGAGCACTCCCCCGCGCGGAGCGCGGCCGCGAGCTCGCTCGCCGTTCGGTCGCACAGCTCGGTCACTCGACCTCCACGACCCTCGGGACCTTGAACCGGTCGTCCTCGACCTCGGGGGCGTTCGACAGGACCTCCTCGGTCGTGAGCGATGGCGTGATCTTGTCGGGTCGGAGGACGTTCGACCTCGCGATCGCGTAGGCGGTGGGCGGCACGTCGTCGGTGGCGACCTCGCTCACCTTCGCGGCGGCCTCGAGGATCACGCCGAGCTGCTCGCGCAGGCGGGCTTTCTCCTCGTCCGTAAGCTCGAGGCGCGCGAGACGCGCGACGTGCTCGATGTCGATCTCCACCGGCATGCGCGCAGTCTAGCGGCGGCTCGGGGTCCGGTGATCTCGAGGTCGGTAGGACAGGCAGGCTCGGCGGGAGACCCTTGTCAGGTCTCTGTCTGTCAGGGTTCTGTCGGAGCGCCGTTGTGGAACGACTCCGGCGATAGGGTTCTGTCTGTCAGGGTTCTGTCGGAGCGCGCTTCCTACGGGTCCAAGGCCGAGGCGACGGCCGAACCGCGAGCACATGACCCGACCTCATCGGAACAGGCCGAACCGCGGCTCCACCTGATGGGCGATCGCCGCGGCCATCAGCGCGTTGCCGACGAGCCAGACGTCGGTGATCGGCCCCACACCGCCGGGCACCGGCGTGATCGCCTCCGCCTTTGCCGAGACGGACTCGAAGTCCAGGTCCCCCACCATCCTGGTCTTGCCGGTTTCCTCGTCCTTGACCGCGTGGATCCCGACGTCGACCGCGACCACGCCCTCTTTGACCATCGAGCCGTCCACGATCCCGCGGACGCCGGCGGCCACGATCAGGATGTCCCCCTGCCGCGTGTACGCCTCGAGCGGCTTGGTCCGGCTGTGGCACGCGATCACGGTGGCGTCGCGCTGGAGACCGAGCATCTGCGCGGGCTTGCCCACGCTGTTCGAACGCCCGATCACCACCAGCGTCCGGCCCGAGTAGAAGCTCTCGTGCCCGCCGCCGTTCGCGTCCGCGTAGTGGTCGAGCAGGTAGAAACACGACGCGGGGGTCGACGGGAGGAACCGTGGACGGCCCTGCGCGAGCAACCCGGCGTTCAAGGGATGCACGGCCTCGATGTCCTTGAGCGGGTCGACGGCGCTGTTCATCTCGGCCTCGGGGATGTGCGGCGGGAGCGGGTGCAGGACCAGGATGCCGGTGATCCGCGGGTCGGCGTTCAGCTTGCCGAGCGTCGCGATGACGTCGGCCAGCTCGATGTCCTCGGGCAGGCGCTCGCACACGTACCGGTAGTCCAGGCTCTCGGCCAGCCGCTTGACGTGCCTCTCGTACGCCTGCGCGTCGAACGACTCGCCGATCAGCACCGTGGCCAGGCCCGGGCGGACCTCCGACAACCGCAACACCTGGAGCTCGTCGGCGATGCTCCGCCGGAGCTGCTCGGCGATCGCGTTCCCGTCGATCACGACGGCCGTCACGAAGGCTCCTTCCACTGGGGGATGCGGGCAATCGTGCCACAGGTGGGCGGCCGCTCGTCTACGTGCGGCCCAATCGCTTGCGGAAC
>Ga0222623_10000296_pt1 | contig 15233 bp, 10 predicted proteins | sample PLMtaG_FD_177336 | JGI IMG/M metagenome (GOLD analysis project Ga0222623, IMG submission 177336) | Groundwater sediment microbial communities from an aquifer in East River, Colorado, USA - PLM2_30_coex | ecosystem: Environmental > Terrestrial > Soil > Riparian zone | place: USA: East River...
AATCGTGACGCAGAATGTGCGCAATTACCACACCGAGGCGCGCCATGTTCTTCTTCAATGTTTCCAGCCGCTCAAGGTCGCGATCGCAAGCCACAATCATTCCAAGGTTTCCCATGAGTTGCGCGATGTAACCCGTCTTTCCGCCGGGCGCGGCGCACGCATCGAGGACCCTTTCTCCGGGCTTTGGATCCAAGACCTGGCACGCGAGCAGGGTACTCGGATCTTGAATGTAGCAGTGCCCCCGCGTCAGAGCGTTTGTTGGCAGTGAATCAAATTCCACAAATTCAAAATCACGCGTCAACGGCCGCGCGCCTGAACAGAGCCGGAGAAACTCGTCACGGTCGATCCCAAGCCGGTTAATCCGGCAGTAAACTGGCGCAGGAAGGTTGTTCCATTTGCACAATGCTTGGGTGTGTTCTACGCCGAAGTGCTGCTGCCAGCGTTCAACAAGAAATTGCGGGTGCGACATACGAACAAACAGGGGCTGCGCATTCGCGGATGCGCGCAGCTCGCTCCGTCGCCGCGTTGCGGCCCGCAACATGGCATTGATGATTGGTCGCTGCCTTTTCGAGCCAAGCTCCACCGTCTCATGGACTGCTGCATGTTCAGCCGTTTTGAGAAAGAAGAGTTGATATAAGCCGAGCCGCAGAATATCGCGAAGATCGGCGTCAACTCGCGAAACACGCAGGCAAGCGATCCAAAAATCCAGCAACGTTAAATTGCGAAGCACGCCGTAGAACAGTTCCAAGACAAACGCGCGATCGGAAGGAGTAAGCCCCGCTTTCGCCAAAAGCTCAGACACGATGGAGTCGGCGAAGCGTTTTTCTTTTCGCCACAACCGCAAGGCCGCCAGCGCGATTTGGCGAGCAGAGAGCTGCGCCATATTTCCTGCGCGCTACTGCGGCTTCGCGTTTGCGCGTCCAATAGAATGATAATGAAACCCTAGTCGCCGCATCGTTTCAGGATCGAGGAGGTTTCGTCCATCGAACACGATCGGAGTTCTCATTTTCTCTTTGACGACTGCAAGGTCCACATTGGCAAATTCATTCCATTCTGTGGCGATGATCAGCGCTTCTGCGTCAGTTACGGCGTCCAGAGCCGATGAGGCAAATTCTGCGTCGGCAATCGCTTTTATCGCGCGCGCTTTTTGCATTCCCTTCGGGTCGTAGGCAACCACGTGCGCTCCTTCGCGCAAGAGTTTTGTGACCAGTTCTATTGCCACAGAAGAGCGGACGTCGTCTGTGTCTGGCTTGAATGTCAGGCCCCAAACTGCAATCCGCTTCTCGCGCAACACCCAGAGGCTTTCCCGGATTACCTTCAGAAAAAGCTCTCTTTGAGCAGTGTTTATGCGTTGGACTTCCTTGAGCAGATTGAACGGAGTGCCAAGCCGCTCGCTGATCGTAATGAATGCGGCAATATCTTTGGGAAAACAGGAACCGCCGTAGCCGATCCCAGCGCTGAGGAAATCACGGCCAATGCGATGGTCCATTCCAATTCCGTCGGCGACTTTTTCGACGTCAGCGCCGCTCGCCTCACAAATGGCCGAGACCGCGTTAATATACGAAATCTTCAGCGCCAGGAATGAGTTCGCGCAATGCTTGATGAGCTCGGCGCTGTTAATATCAGTCACCAAGATAGGCGCCATAAATGGCTCATAAACCTTCTTCATCAGATCGATGGCATGTTCGCTTTGCGCTCCGATAACAATGCGATCGGGATGCATCAGATCCGCTACTGCACAGCCTTCACGCAAAAATTCAGGGTTGCTGACCACATCGAAGTTTGCGCCGTGGCGGTTGTATCTTTTGATTGATTCGGCCACTTTCTCGCCCGTTTTCACAGGTACTGTGCTCTTGTCAACAATCACGCGATAATCAGTCAAGACTCCGGCGATTTCTCGCGCAACCTTCTCCAGAAAACTGAGATCGACATCGCCATCCGGCTGCTGGGGAGTAGGAACAGCGATGAAGACGATTTGTGAATTGTTTACTCCCTCTTCGATGCTGCCAGTGAAGCGCAGCCGACGTGCCGAGACGTTGCGGTGAATAATCTCTTCTAGGCCTGGCTCATAGATTGGCACCTCGCCGGCTTGCAGTTGTTTGATCTTTTGCACGTCGTTATCGACGCAAATGACATTATGGCCGACGTCGGCGAAACAGGCGCCCGTCACCAAGCCAACGTAACCGGAACCGATGATTGAAAGATCCATGATCGAAGAACGGTGCGAGCGAATCAACGGCAGCACAAGTGGCCGCAGGCCAGGGGCATCAGCGTTATTCCGGCACTTTCGGTCATTCGCCCTGGGACGTAGGGTCGAAGTTTAAGTCAAAACCAAATTTCGGGAATGCTTTAAGCGTTATGGTAAATAGAACGCCGTATTCATTCACTCCGGAGTTATCGCGTATCACTCCCCCGAACGAAGCTACCCATGCCGACAGATCGCGGTAAATAGAATAGCGCTGCTCCTCGAGGATTCCGGTCGTAGCTTCATACTGTTCCTGAACTCCAATGCCCCAGTTATCATTGAGTCGACAATATCCACCGACAACAAACAAGCTGCTGTTCTGAAAGAACGGATTGTTATTTAAGTAGCGATGTCCGACGGTCAATTGCACATTGGATAGCGGCTGAACGTTCGCCAAAGTATTGACTTCCGTAAAACCCTTCGCGAAAGCGGGCACTTGCGAGTTTACAGTAAAGGACATCCAGGGCAGCGGTGAAAACCGGAGATTATTAAAGAAGTTTGAGTACTCCGTGCGGTCGTACGGATTGTCGAAATTCACGTCAAAGAATGTGTCGAGTTCGAGCCAGGTGATCGTTTGATCGTCGCGCCGCGTTTCCAGGCGATTGCGGACACCAACCCGCCACACTGTCCAATTATCGATTGAGTCGATGGTCGTAAACTGCGGGAAGTCAATTGCACGCAACTGCGTCGAGGGTTCAAACCGGTCAAACTGCAAAATGGCCGTGGGGTTAGCTCCGTTTTCATCGACGTAGGAAAAGTTTGTGAACGGTTGAATCACATGCATGAGTCCGTCCAAACCGAACGCGCGGCTTTGCACATTCTCCCAAGCACGCGAGATCTTGAATGAAGCTTCCGCGCCCGCGTTAAAAACGGTGCGAAATACGTCTCCGTCGAACTTAACCGGGTTAGCCGTTGTGGGGGGCGGCAAAATAAAGTCAGGGACCAGCGGATTTGATGGTGGCACAAAGGTTGTCGATCCCAAGTCCCATGTCTTGCCATAATACGTTCCGCGAAAGCCAACCCGCGGCACGATGGAAAGCCATCCAAAGTATGTGTTTGGATAGGTCAGTTGATGGAAGGTATCGAAACGATCCGTATTATAATTCTGGAAACCTGAATCGTCGGGGAATTGCAGTCGCAAATTCGCAAAGCCGCTCTCGCCTTCGTAAAAAATTGGCCCACCGAAAAGCCCATGCCGTTTAATGTCCAGGACTACTTCTGGCAAACGTTCTGTTGTAGTGAAAAACTCGTTAGCCTGAAAACGCGTAATGCCGGTGAGGGTGAAAAAAGGGTTTGTCTTCGTCAATGCGACCACGTTGTCTGGAACAGGGTCAACGCGAAATTCGCCTGGATAGTAGTCTTCCATGACATATGGATCGCTAAGCTTGGTGAGATTGGCGATGCCGTAGATGCTATCGGTAAAATTCGTGCGATCTTCCAGACTAAGCCGGTATCGCCCGGTAGGAACACCCTGCCGAGGGATCGACGTTTGATTCAGGTTCGGATCTTGATCCTGAATATAAAAGGATTTTATCCTCGCCTCACTGTTCTCGTCCTTGCCATAATCAATAATGGGATCGAAGCCGATGGCGGGTCCACGACGGCCAAAGTAGTCGAGCCGGAGCCGCCCCTTGATGTTGTCCGTGATCGGAAAATTTACTTGAGTCAGCAGGGAAGGTCCCCAGTTGCTCGTATATGCGGGTGAAATCGAAAAGCTGAACGTGTCACTGAGCGATTGATAGAGGTAGGGCCACCAGAAAACCGGCACCTTCCCGACGTACGCCGTCACGTATTGGAAAACCACGCGGTCCTTCTCATAAATGCGAATCTTCCGTGCGTGAAGATGGAAATCGGGTTTCGCCGAATCCTGCGTCGTAAAAGTGCCGTCATGTACAAGATAACCATTTTCCGAGATTGAGTTCACATCCGCACCACTCAGATAATAAGGTTCTGACTCGGTCCGCCCATTCGCTGTCCGGATCTTTTTTGTTTCGGTGTTGTACACGCCGCTTTCCGCGGTGTAGAGGCTCGTATCGCGGTAGATTCGCACATGCCCTCTCAATTCCACGTCGTGCGTAGTGGAGTTGTATTGCGCGTAATCGGCGTAAATGTCCGTGTTACCAAGGTGAATCGCCACGTTATCGCGCGCTGTTGCCAGCCCGTTTTCATAGGTCGTCTCGCCGGTGGACGTGATTTCAATCGGCACATTCTGTGGAGTTTTTATTTCTCCACTGACCAAACCGGCGCTCGCAAATACAGCGGCGAGCAACAAGACCAGTGTTCGCATGGCGCACGCCGAACGTACTGCGGCAGAAGCTTCCTGCAAAGCCAAAACGGCCTACGGAGAGATAAAATATGCTGGCCGAGCCATTTCGACCCCTTCTCAAGCCGAAAGTCGTCCGCGTTATGCCTTGATTAAGGCTGCAATCAACGGTTTTCTTCATCCGGGATGAGCAAGTCTATCGACCAGGTCTTCCTCAACGCAAAACAATGGCTGCTTTCGTGGCTGGCGGGGTTGCCCACTTGGATGGTTCAAATGGTATCGAGTTTGATCAATATTTTCACGCTGCTCGCTGTCTTCCTCACACTTTTCGCACTCATGTCCGTGTTGGAGCGGAAAATTCTTGGGCGAATGCAAAATCGCTACGGCCCGAATCGCGTCGGGCCGTTCGGTCTTTTCCAACCAATCGCCGACGGCATTAAAATGCTGGTTAAGGAAGACATCGTGCCGGCGCGGGCCGACAAGATCGTGCATTTCCTCGCGCCGGTGCTCATCGCCGCCGTGGCGATCCTCACCTTGGGCGTGATTCCGTATGGCCGGAACATGACGCCGTTTACAATTGATGGTGGCATTCTCTTTTTTTTCGCCGTGGGATCGGCTACGGAACTTGCCGTGTTCATGGCCGGCTGGGGCAGCAACAACAAATTTTCGATGCTCGGCGCGATGCGAGCCATCGCGCAAATGATCAGCTATGAGCTGCCGCTTATTATCAGTGTTCTTCCGGTCGTGATGGTGGTCGGCTCGCTTACCCCTGACCGGATTGTCGCCGCACAGGCTGAATACACGTTTGGCGTGGTTCCGCGCTGGTTTGTCTTTACGCCATGGGGCGCAGCCGCGTTCATTCTGTTTTTTGTATCCGGTCTCGTGGAGTCAAATCGCACTCCGTTCGACGTTCCGGAAGGCGAATCCGAGATCGTCGCGGGTCACATGACCGAATATTCCGGATTCAAGTACGCGACGTTTTTCATGGCCGAATACATTGGCATGTTCGCCATCAGCGGTCTCGGCATAACTCTTTTCCTGGGTGGCTGGCATGCGCCTGTGCGCGCCCTCGAGTTTGTTCCGTCCTACGCCTGGTTTTTCGCAAAGCTGAGTGTGCTGCTATTCGTTTACATCTGGATTCGCGGGACGCTCCCACGCATGCGCATCGATCAGATCATGAATTTCGCATGGAAATTCATGTTGCCGATGGCGTTCACGTGCATCATCGCCGCTGCCGCGTGGCATTATTGTGGGCGGGGCGCGCGCGGCTGGCTGTGGTCGTTTTTGGTGATCGCAATCGTTTATACTGCCCTGTCGATGTTGCTCGATACGAAAAGAAAGTTCGCGCCGCGCGTTTATCGCTTCGCTGAATGAACAGCGCCGCGTTTATCGTCACTGCCATATTCACGGTCGCCGCGGCGCTCGCGGCTGCGACGTTGCGAAAATTGATGCACGCCGCGCTCAGTTTCGCGGTCGCATTGGTTGGTGTCGCGGCGCTTTTCTTTCTGCTGGGTGCTGAATTTGTCGGCCTGGCGCTGGTATTCATTTATATCGGCGCCGTCGCGGTCTTGATCGTTTTTACGATTCTCCTAACGCGTCGCGATGTTGGGAGAAATCGCGGATTCAACTGGGGCGGGGCTATCGTCGCTGTCGCTGTGTTTGGCAGTTTGACGTGGTCGATTTTAAAGACGCAATCGCTTGCTATCATCGCCCCACACATGCCGGCGCTTACGGTCAAACAAATTGGCGCAGCATTGATGACCACTTATGTCTGGCCATTGCAATGCGTCGGGCTTCTGCTGACTGCCGCGCTCATCGGCGCGCTCATTCTCGTAATGGAGGAAAAGCGATGAGGGCGGAGGTCTTTGCCTGGGGAGCGCACGGTTACACCGTGCTGGTTTCCGCATTCTGCGGAAACGGACTTCCTCGCCGCGTAGTCTGTTTGCGGTGTGACAACGAAAGTTCGCGATCGCCTGGAGTCGATCGCCAGCACGCCAGAGGCGTGCGCTCCCCAGATCCTCGATATACGGCATCATGACAGTAACACTCCAACTCTTCCTCATCGTTTCTGCCGCACTATTTTCCATTGGGCTGCTCGCGGCGCTGAGTCGCCGCCACGCTATTTTCATTCTCATCGGGATCGAGATGATGCTGGCGGCTGCAAACGTGAATTTTATCGCGTTCTGGCGTTTTGGTCCGCACCCTCAGCCTCCAACGGGCGTTATGATCGCACTTTTTTCTATTGCCATTGCCGCTGCCGAAGCCGCTGTTGGTCTTGCCATGGTCATCGCCGTTTATCGCCACTATCACACGACCAACGTCGATCAGCTTGACCAACTCAGGGGATGAATTCCTGGGTCCTAACCTGTCTCTGGTTGATCCCCGCAGCGCCGTTTGCGGCTTCCTTGATTATTTTGAGTTTGTCGAAGGCGCGGCGGAAAAGCGCAGTCGCGCTCGCAGTAGTTGGCGAGATACTCGCGCTCGCGCTGTCGATCTTGGCCTTTGTGTCCACGCTGCAAGCCACGGGCCTTCGTGCCGTTCAGAATTTCAATTGGTTCACGTTCGGCGAACACGTCTTGCGCCTCGGATTTCTCCTCGATCCGCTGGCTGTTGCGATGCTTGTGATGATTGCGCTAGTGGGGCTCTGCATTTTTGTCTTTAGCGTCGGCTACATGGCCGATGACAAAAATTTCACCCGCTTTTTCGCGTACCTCTCGTTCTTCTCCGGCGCGATGCTGGGCCTGGTCATCGCAAATAGTTTGCTTTTGCTTTTCATTTTTTGGGAACTTGTCGGGCTCGCATCGTATTTACTCATCGGGTTCTGGATCGAGAAACCGAGCGCTGCGGCTGCTGCAAAGAAGGCATTCATCACAACGCGTATCGGCGACATGGGATTTTTTCTCGGGATGCTGTGGCTTTATTGCCGCGGCGGCACACTTCTTTTCTACGATGGTGGAAACGGTTGTCTGGAAAGTGCAAGTCTGGCCATGCTCGGCGCAAGCGCCACGTTCATTGCGCTGCTAATCTTCTGCGGTGCTGCAGGAAAGTCCGGACAATTCCCGCTGCATGTCTGGCTACCGGACGCGATGGAAGGTCCGACGCCAGTGAGCGCGTTGATCCACGCGGCGACGATGGTTGCCGCCGGCGTGTTCCTTGTGGCCCGCGTCTATCCGCTTTTCTCGTTAGGCGCCATTAATGGCGTAACGCCCTCCCTTATCGTCGTAGTGTGGATCGGAGTAACCACAGCGCTGATGGCCGCGCTCATCGCGATCGCGCAGGAAGACATCAAACGCATACTGGCGTATTCGACCGTGTCGCAGCTTGGTTTGATGATGGTCTCATTGGGCGTCGGCGGCGTCGCGGCTGGGATCATGCACCTCCTTGCGCACGGTTTTTTCAAAGCGCTTCTGTTCCTCGGCGCAGGCTCTGTGATCCACGGATGCCACGGCGAACAGGACATTCGCAAAATGGGCGGTCTGCGGCGCCTCATGCCGGTGACATTTATGACGTACGCCATCGGGATGATGGCGCTTAGCGGCGTGCCGTTCTTTTTCTCCGGCGGCTGGACCAAAGAAGAGATTCTGCACGCAACCGCGCATTGGCACGCTTCGCGTTGGCCGTTTTATCTCATGCTGGCTGGGGTCATTCTCACCGCGCTCTACATGACCCGGCAAATGATCTACGTCTTTTTCGGCCAAACACGCTCTTGTTCCGAGCACGCGCACGAAAGCACACGTGTAATGACGATGCCTCTGATCGTGCTGGCGCTTTGCGCAATTTTTTTCAGCGTATTGCTTACGCCTGCGTGGCCCTGGCTGCACGGATATCTACTCGGCGAACCTGTGCACTTCGAGATCGCGGGTTTGGTTCAGCCGATGCTATTTGTTTCGCTCGCACTCGTTAGTGCGGGTGTCCTTGTCGGGGTCTGGATGTATCGCAAGGCTGGTGTGTCAGACCGAGATCGGCCAGCGGAGATAGACCCGCTGGAATACGCGCAGCCTGCGTTGTTTCGGTTTCTCGCGAACAAAATGTGGATCGACGAACTTTACGACGGCACGGTCATCGCCTTCAGTTGGATGGCCGCACGTCTGTCCGACTGGATGGATCGCTATTTCTGGGACGGCTTGGTGCGCGGATTTGGCGCTATCGGTCAACTTTTTGGAATCTTTACGGCCGCCGTTGATGAGCGCGGGATCAATGCCGGAGTCGATGAGACGACCGCCGGTGCGCGCGGTTTGGGCCGTTTGATGTCCGGTGCGCACTCGGGACAAATCCAAACTTATCTCGGCGCGGTAGCCATCGGAATGCTGGCGTTGCTCCTTCTCTACGCATGGTTGGCTTGATTACGGCGATTATTTTTGTGCCGCTCATAGGAGCGCTCGCGGTCTGCACCTGGCCGCACGGCGGTGGTCGCCCAATCGCTTTAATGTTCAACGTCATCTCCGCGGCATGCGCTTTAGCATTATGGCGGAATTTTGATGCCACGGCTGCAGGACTCCAGTTCGTCGAACGCCATGCGTGGATCCCCGCCGTCGGCGCTGAATATCTGGTTGGCATCGACGGCTTGAGTCTGCTGCTCGTATTGCTTACGTCCTTGATCATCCCGTTTGCATTTCTGGCGCAACCCATTGCAACCGGCAGTCGCGCGTTCTACGCGACCATGCTGGTGATGCAGTCAGCCCTCTATGGCACGTTCACAGCCCAGAATTTTGTTCTCTGGTTCCTGTTCTACGAAATGAGCCTGATTCCTGCGTTTTTGCTGATCAAAATATGGGGCGGCGAGAATCGGGACCGCGCCGCGACCAAGTTTTTCCTTTACACGTTCCTGGGCAGCGTGGCGATGTTGCTCTCGTTTATCGGAATTTATTTCGCGAAAGGCACTTTCGATTTTGCCGCTCTTTCTGGCTTCGGCAAAAATGGTCTGCTCACAGGCAAGCTGGCGTGGCTCGCGTTTGCCGGAATCTTCGTCGGCCTTGCAGTAAAAGTGCCGCTGTTTCCGTTTCACACCTGGTTACCCGACGCGTATCAAACCGCGCCCACCGGCGTCTCGATGGTGCTGACGGGCGTCCTTTCGAAAATGGGCGTTTATGGTTTTGTGCGTCTGTTGCTTCCGCTTTTTCCCCACGAGATCAAGGTCATCGGTCCGTGGCTTCTTGCGCTGGCGATCTGCTCGATTGTGTTTGCTCCGTTGGCTGCATGGGCGCAGCGGGATTTGAAGCGAATGATCGCATATCTGTCGATCAATCACCTCGGTTACTGCATGCTTGCTCTGTTTGCCATAGCCGCCTCACCTGTCGTTCCTACCAGGATCGACACGAATGCCGCGCTGAGCGGTGTGTTCATGCAAATTTTCAACCACGGCATCACCGCGGCTACGCTTTTCTACTTCGTTGGCTTGCTGGAACAACGCCGCGGTTTGCGCGGGATCGACGACTTCGGCGGCCTGATGCAGCGGACACCGCTCCTCTGCGGATGGATGAGCGTGGCCATGTTTTCCTCGCTCGGTCTACCTGGACTAAACGGGTTCATCGGCGAGTTTCTGATTTTCAAAGGCTCATTCGCGATAGCAGCCGCGTATACGGCCATTGCGGTGATTGGGCTTCTTGTCACAGCCATCGTCTTTGTGCGTGCTATGCAATCCCTGTTCAGCGGGCCGCTCGCAGAAAGTTGCAGCGGTTTTCCAGATCTTTTGCGAGGCGAAAAATTCGTCATCGTTCCTGTGACATTGCTCATGTTTGCCATCGGCATCGCGCCGCAGTTCCTGTTCAACATTTTCAACACAACCGTCGCTCACTTGGCGCAATTGCTTGGTTAAATGTCCACGCGAATGAGCAAAGAGATCATCGGGCGTTTTCCATCCGACCTTATGTTTTGCCCTGCGGCTGAAGAAGCGACTGACTTGAAATGCCAAATTGGCATTTCAAGTTGGGATGGGCGACGCGCATGATCGCCTGGACGATTTACATCACCTTCACAGGCGCAGTGCTGCTGCTGCTTTTGCCGCGCGCGTTTGCGCGATGGATCGCGCTGCTTACAACAATCGCAGGTCTTGGCCTTGGTCTCATCGCGCTGGTTCGCACGCCGATTTCCGACGTTGCGCACTTCACAACCATCGTGCGCGTGCCGTGGGTGCCCGCCCTGGGCATGAATTACCATCTGGCGATCGACGGCATCAGCCTCACCATGGTTCTTGTCACGGGTATTTCCGCCGTAAGTACGGTATTGTTTTCGTGGGACGTCGAACATCGGCAGAACGAATTTTTCTTCTGGTTACTGCTCGTGGTGGCTGGCTGCTACGGAGTTTTTCTGAGCGCGGATTTGTTTCTGTTCTTCGCGTTCTACGAGCTGGTGATCGTGCCGAAGTATTTTCTTATCGCCGTCTTCGGATCGACCAACAAGGAATACGGGGCGATGAAGCTGACGCTCTATTCGTTTTTTGGCGGCATGCTCGTATTCATCGGGATCCTTACCGGGTACGTAACTGCCGGATCGCTGGATCTGAATCAGTTGTCGCAATTCCAATTTTCGCCGCAACTGCAATCGTGGGCATTTCCCGTGTTATTTCTCGGCTTTGCTGTGCTCGCGGGAATCTGGCCGCTGCACACGTGGGCGCCGACGGGGCACGTCGCTGCGCCTACAGCCGGCTCGATGCTTCTAGCCGGGATCGTTATGAAACTTGGCTCGTATGCAGGACTGCGCGTGGCGATGAATCTCTTTCCACAGGGCTTCCAAATGTGGAGCAAATGGATCGTCTTTCTGGCAGTCGTTGGAATTGTTTACGCCGCGGCGGTGGCGCTCCGCCAGCGTGATCTGAAATTCGTTATCGGTTATTCGAGTGTCAGCCACATGGGCTTCGTCTTGCTCGGTCTGGGCGCGGCAACAGCGCTGAGCGTTTCAGGGGCAGTATTGCAAATGTTTTCACACGGCGTTATCGCGGCCCTTTTGTTTGCCGTCGCTGGACGCATGATTTATCGCCGCACACATACGCGCGACCTCGATGCGCTCGCCGGTCTGAATCTGGGGCGTGCTTTGCCATTTGCCGCGTTCACCTTTGTCATCGCGGCAGCCGCGTCGATGGGCATACCCGGTTTCAGTGGATTCGCGGCCGAGATCACAATTCTTATTGGCGCATCGAAAACTTATCCGCTGGCAGTTTGGATCACAGGTGCCGGCATGGTGCTCGTCGCCGCGTTCACCTTGCGCGCGTTAAAGCAATCGTTCTTCGGCGAGACAAAGCCAGACGTCCACTTGCAGCAAGCTCGCGTAGCGCTCGATCCAGATTGGAATGAGCAACAGCCCATCACAACCGCGGAAAAATGCGGCGCTTGCCTGCTCATGTTCACGACGTTCGTAGTGGGAGTTTATCCAAAATTGTTGCTCGATCGCATTATGCCGGCAGTGGAGGCAATGAGGTTTCTCAAATGAAAGCCGCCGGCTTAACAATGTCTTATCTCGAACTGCTGAAGCTCGCGTTGCCGGAGACGATCGTAGTCATAACTGCGCTTGCGGTTCTTTCGATTGGGCTTGGGACCGGACGCGTGAAATCGACCGCAACAGTCTCCACGGCGAAGCCTGCTCAAAGCGCGAACGACACGTCCACCGCCACGGGGATTTGTTCTGCGGTTGCCGCGCTCGGGCTCGCTATCGCGATCGGCGCAGTGCTGATGTTGCCGCGCAACGCGACCCCCTTTGGCGGGATGATTGTGATCACGCCGCTCACGTTGCTGTTCAAAATTATCTGTATCGCCCTGGCTTTCTTCACAGTCCTCCTGACGACGTCAGAAAAGTCGCTGCGTCATCCGGGCGAATATCTGGCGCTTGTTCTATTTGCAACAGTTGGCCTGATGCTGCTCGTCGGCAGCGAGGAGCTACTCATGATTTTCATCGGACTCGAACTACTCGGCTTGTCGCTCTATGTGATGACGGCATTCGACAAGACGGATGTGCGTTCGGCGGAAGCCGGCCTGAAATATTTCCTGTTCGGCAGCACCTCCAGCGCTTTCACACTCTTCGGAATCAGCTTGATCTACGGAATGTCGGGCACCACCAGCCTCGCGGCGGTTTCGGAGAAACTGGCGACCGTATCGGTCCAACCGTTGCTAGCCGTTGGGATTGTGATGACGCTTATCGGCTTCGCCTTCAAAATTGCCGCGGCACCATTTCACCTCTGGGCGCCCGATGCGTATCAGGGCGCGCCCGTCCCCAGCTCAGCGTTTATTGCGTCAGCCTCTAAGGTCGCGTCATTTGTGGTACTGGGAAAGATTGTGCTGGTCGGGTTTGCTCCTTTTCACGGCAGCGCCGCATGGCATGCGATGGTTGCAGGTTGGTCGCCCGTGCTCGCCGCGCTGGCAGCATTATCGATATTGCTTGGAAATCTCGTCGCGCTTGCGCAATCAAATGTGCGCAGACTGCTTGCCTACTCCGCGGTGGCGCATGCTGGATATACACTCATTGGACTGGTCTCTGGCGATCGAACCGGATTTTCCGCCGCATTATTTTACGCCACCATCTATGCTATCACACTCGTCGGTGCATTCGGCGTCGTCGCCATGGTGCGGCGCGAAACTGGCGGCGACGATTTCTCAAACTTTGCCGGATTAAGTTCCAGGTCGCCCCTGCTTGCGGGATGCATGTCTGTCTTCATGTTGTCACTGGCAGGGATACCGCCGCTCGCCGGGTTTTTTGGAAAATTTTATCTTTTTAGTGTTGCGCTTCGCGCCGGTGCAAACCACGGCTTGCTCTGGCTCGTGGCAGTCGCGCTTCTCGGCAGCTTTATCTCGCTTTACTATTACCTGATGGTACTGAAGGCGATTTTCGTTGATGAACCTGTGCTCGCCTCCCCGCGACAGGTCGGTGTCCTCCCGCCGGCTCTGCTAACGCGAGCCACGGTAGCTGTGCTTGCGGCAACAGTTCTTTTGTTGGGCATAACACCGGAGATCCTGGCAGCGCCGATCCTTGCCGCCGTACCGTAAAGAAATTTTCGGGAAAGGCGCGATTAACGCTTGACTGCCGCGGTAAAAGTTTTGCATCAAAAGCGAGTGGGCCTGAATGGAAAAGTTGCGAAGTGAAAATGGGCAGCATCAGCCAGTTCATTGATCGCCACTACCGGCATTTTAACGCCGCTGTCTTGAAAGACGCTGCCGATGCCTACATCGCTCACCTCGATCGAGGTGGAAAAATGATGATCACACTCGCGGGAGCGATGAGCACGGCGGAACTGGGCGTCTCTCTGGGGGAAATGATTCGCCAGGACAAAGTCCATGCCATCACCTGCACCGGAGCGAATCTGGAGGAGGATCTTTTTAATCTGGTTGCGCGCACCCAGTATGTCCGCCTGCCGAATTATCGTGAGCTGACTCCGCAACAGGAAGAAGAGCTGCTCGGTCGTCATCTAAATCGGGTCACCGACACGTGCATTCCGGAAGAGGAAGCTATTCGCCGCATCGAACGAGTAGTAATCGACGAATGGGTTGCCGCTGCGCAAAAAAAAGAGCGCGGCTTTCCGCATGAGTTCCTTTTCAAAATCCTCCGAGAATGCCGGCTCAAGAAGTTTTATGAGATCGATCCTGCCGATAGTTGGATGATTGCCGCTGCGCACAAGGATCTTTCAATGTTTGTGCCTGGCTGGGAAGATTCCACCCTGGGGAATATTTACGCTGCACGTTGCATCACGGGAGCAATCACTGATGTCCACACTATTCGTTCCGGAATTGAATACATGATGGCGCTCGCAGAATGGTATCGCAGCGTGTCGCAGGATTCAGCCATCGGCTTTTTCCAAATCGGCGGTGGCATCGCTGGCGATTTCCCAATTTGTGTTGTGCCGATGTTGAACCAGGACGTTGTCCGCGAGCCCGTGCCGGAGTGGGGTTATTTTTGCCAGATCAGCGATTCCACGACCAGCTTCGGATCGTACTCGGGCGCGGTGCCGAACGAGAAGATCACGTGGGGAAAACTCAGCGTCGACACTCCGAAATTCATCATCGAGTCGGACGCAACGATTGTGGCGCCGCTGATTTTCGCAAAGATTCTGGGCTGGTAACGATTACTGTCTCTTGGCTACTGCCAGTGCCCCGGGACCCATACATATCCGCCGTAACGAGGCACCCAATGGCCTTCCACCCAAACGGCGGCTGGTCTTGGGCGGACTACCCAAGTGCCCGGCACCCACACGTAGGTTGTTCCAGTCCATCGCCAATAACCTCTCGTCCAGAAGTATCCAGGTCCAGGCGCCACGGTCTGAGTTTCAACGCGAATCGGTGGCGGTGCTCGGGTAACTACAACCTCTCGCGCCGGCCCCGTCGTGGTCACCTCCTGGGTGGTGGTTGTCGTCGTGACCGCGGTTGGTTCTGCCACGCAACCGACTAAACCCACAAGCGTTAGCATAGATAAGTAGGATCTCGTTTTCATGTTTTCCTCCGTTTACGGATTCGTTTTGCAACAGCCCTTCGGCTTTGTAATCGGTTGAATCGTTTCGTGGGTTAGCGTGACGCCGAATTTGATCCGATGATACGTGCATGCTTTACGTGGTGGCGACGCCGGTCGGTAATCTGGGCGACATCACCTTGCGGGCTCTTGAGGTCCTGAAGGGTGTTGACGTTGTGGCGGCGGAAGACACGCGGCATTCCGGCTTACTACTAAAACATTTCGAGATCAAAAAGCCCTTTGTCAGCTACCACGAGCATAATGAAGCGGCGCGCACGGCTGAGTTGGTCGAGCGCCTTG
>Ga0222623_10000298_pt1 | contig 15216 bp, 14 predicted proteins | sample PLMtaG_FD_177336 | JGI IMG/M metagenome (GOLD analysis project Ga0222623, IMG submission 177336) | Groundwater sediment microbial communities from an aquifer in East River, Colorado, USA - PLM2_30_coex | ecosystem: Environmental > Terrestrial > Soil > Riparian zone | place: USA: East River...
CTCCTTTGAGCGCGTTCCAGAGCTGCGGCAGCTCATCGAGGCGAAGTTTCCGCAGCCAACGCCCCAGAGACGTCACACGACGATCGTCTTTTCGCGTGTAAATGTCCTCGTCCGCTTCATCGCAGCGGCGCATTGTTCGGAATTTAAAAAGAATGAACCGTCTTCCGTCACGGCCGACTCGTTCCTGCCGGAAAAACACTGGACTGCCGTCCTGGATCCGGATGAGCAGAGCGACAAGGGCAAAGATCGGAGCGCAAATGATGAGAGCTATCGACGAGGCAACGACATCGAAAAGCCGCTTGAGATAATGGTAGGGAGAAATGCGAGCCAGTTGAAAACCACTCTGGAGCGGCCAAAACGGATCGATGATGCCGAGCGGCAGATAACGCCATTGAGTTTCGTAGAAGGATTCGAGCGTGTAAACGCGCGTCTCCTGAAATTGCGCATGCACCAGGCGCTCGAGCAGTTGCGTGCTGAGCGAGCTCGCTTTCGCAGCGAGAATGATCCCGCTATAACGTTTGCTGAGATTATTTAACTTTGCGGCGAGGTCTCCCTGCACAATCGGCGATCCTTGACCCGCAATCGGCTGGCCCACCCGTTCCTCATTTACATCTACGAACTCGAGCTGTTGTCCGTTTGGTGACTTGCTGTACGCCTCGTAAAAACGAGCCGCTGTCGCGCCGCCACCAATGACAAGAAACGATCGCCTGGCACTGCTGGCAACCACGTACTGCCGAATCCACCGGCGGTAAGCCAGCGAGACTGGCAGAAAAATTGCAAAGCTCAAAAGAAGAACGCTCCGGCTCGGCTTCATTGTCTGATCGAAGGTGGCCGCGGAATAAATCAGCATCGCACTGACCACGGCCGCGGCAGTGACGGCAAGAATGTGTTCGGCCGCATAACCAAGAGTTAACTTCTCGACAGTGCGATCGTAGCCGCCGACAAAATAAAGCGCCGTCACGATTACGCCGAGCTGAATCAGATAGATGATGAAGAACTGAAACGGCGTAGCATAAAACGCATCGTACCGAAACCAACCTGTCACTCGATAGATTGCAAGCCAGCTCACTACATCCAGAAAAAGATACAACAGTGCAGAAGACCATTCGTGGGTGAGAAAATGGGACCAGAGACCGGCTCGCCTCACGTGGCCAGCTGCGGTCCGAGGCTCGGCCACCCCTGCTGAAGAGGCCTCCCGGAATGGAGGCATTTCGCGAGCGATCGTCTGGGAGTCTTCGCTGTTCACCATGAGGCCGGCAATTATATGCTTAATCGCAGCCAAGTGAAAGATGACTTTGTTTCGACTGTGGCCCGGTTTGGGGGTCGCCGCGGCGACCCGGCGAGCAGTTCTCGCGAGCCCCGAACTTTCCTGCGCGCCTGAACCGGATCTGTGATTCGCAAACAAGGAAAAGCGGGACGCGGGCACTACTCTTGACGCTCCAAGCCGCATCCATAGTCTGAAACACGCGCCGCTCGACCGGCGCCGACTCGTAACGTGAATATTTTGGCAGCCTTTTATCGCTCGTCGGTTGGGAAAAAAATGATTGTCGCGATCACGGGCATCATTTTGATCCTCTTTGTGATCGGGCATTTGCTTGGCAATCTGCAGATTTTTATCGGCCCCGACTGGATCAATGGTTACTCGCAACACCTGCGCGACCTCGGCCCGCTGCTTTGGGTAATTCGTTTGTTCCTCCTCGCGTCCGTCATCATTCACATCTGGGTGACCATCCACCTGGCAATTGAGAATCGTCGTGCCCGGCCAGAGGCATACATTGACAGGCACTACGTCAAGGCAGACTTCGCATCGCGACACATGGTGATGAGCGGCCTGATCGTACTAGCGTTCATCATCTATCATCTGGCGCATTTCACCGTTCGTGTAACCGATCCACGGTTCGGTTTGCTTAAAGCGGACCCGCTCGGCCACTACGATGTGTATTCGATGATGGTTTACGGCTTTCAAAATTACTTGGTATCTGGCTTTTACGTGCTCGGCCTGTTTTTGCTGGCGCTGCATTTGAGCCACGGATCGTCGAGCTTTTTTCAATCGCTCGGATTAAACGACAAGAAACTGACTCCGCGTCTGGCGCTGGGCGGTCGAATTTTTGCATGGCTTCTCTTTGCTGGCTACACCTCGATCCCTGTCGCCATCCTGCTTGGCTTCATTAAGCCGGCGCAGCAATTATGATCGGGACGCTGGACGCAGGAACTCCGCCGGGGCCCCTCGCGCAAAAATGGCGCAGCCACCGAGACCACATGCGGTTGGTGAATCCGAACAACCGCCGAAAGTTTGATGTCATCGTTGTTGGCAGCGGCCTGGCCGGTGGTTCGGCCGCGGCGACTCTGGGAGAGCTGGGTTATCGAGTGAAATGTTTTTGTTTTCAGGATTCGCCGAGGCGCGCGCATTCGATTGCAGCGCAAGGCGGAATCAACGCAGCGAAAAATTATCAGAACGATGGCGACAGCGTTTACCGCCTGTTCCATGACACGATAAAAGGCGGCGACTTCCGCTCCCGCGAAGCGAACGTTTACCGGCTCGCGGAGATCAGCAACAACATCATCGATCAATGCGTTGCGCAGGGCGTGCCTTTCGCGCGTGAGTACAGCGGGCTACTCGCCAACCGCTCGTTTGGCGGCGCGCAGGTGTCACGGACGTTTTACGCACGCGGTCAGACCGGCCAGCAACTTTTGCTGGGTTGTTATCAGGCGCTCTGCCGCCAAATCGCCAGCGGCACTGTGCGGATGTTCCCTCAGGCGGAGATGCTCGATCTGGTGATCGTGGATGGACAGGCAAAGGGAATCATCACGCGCAGCCTGCGCTCAGGAAAAATCGACAGACACGCGGCGGACGCCGTCGTGCTCGCTACCGGCGGATACGGCAACGTGTTTTATCTCTCCACGAACGCGCGCGGCTGCAATGTCACAGCCACATATCGCGCTTACAAACGGGGTGCGCTTTTTGCCAATCCAGCATTCACGCAAATTCATCCCACGTGCATCCCGGTCAGCGGCGACTACCAATCCAAGCTCACCCTGATGTCCGAGTCGCTGCGGAACGACGGGCGCGTCTGGGTGCCGAAGCGCAAGGAAGACCGCGACAAGCCGCCGGGCGAAATTCCCGAAGCAGATCGGGATTATTATCTCGAGCGAAAATATCCGAGCTACGGAAACCTCGCGCCGAGGGACATTTCATCACGCGCAGCGAAGGAAGTTTGCGACGAGGGTCGTGGCGTTGGGCCTGGCGGACGCGGCGTGTATCTGGATTTTGCCGACGCGATCAAACGCCTGGGCGAAGATGTGATTCGCGAGCGCTACGGAAACTTGTTCGAAGTTTACGAAAAGATCACCGGTGAAAATGCCTACAAGATGCCGATGCGGATTTATCCCGCCGTCCACTACACGATGGGCGGGCTTTGGGTCGATTACGACTTGATGAGCAACGTGTCGGGTTTGTTTGTTATCGGTGAAGCAAATTTTTCCGATCACGGCGCGAACCGGCTCGGCGCTAGTGCGCTGATGCAAGGTTTGGTGGATGGTTATTTTGTTTTGCCTAACACCCTGCCGAATTATCTCGCCGGCCAAATGGGAAAACGGCCGTCGCCGGATTCTCCGGAGTTTCAAGAAGCAGAAAAAGATGTTCGCGCCAGGATCGAGAAACTCCTGAAAGTCAATGGAACCCGTTCGCTCGATTCGTTTCACCGAGAACTCGGCCTTCTTCTCTGGGATAAATGCGGGATGTCGCGTCACGAAAAAGGGTTACGCGAAGCGCTCGAAAAAATTCCCGAACTGCGAAAACAATTCTGGCGCGAGGTGCGCGTCCTGGGCAGCGAAGAAGATTTTAACCAGTCCCTGGAACGCGCCGGGCGCGTCGCCGATTTTCTCGAATTTGCTGAGCTGATGTGTACGGACGCGCTCGAGCGCGACGAATCGGCTGGCGCGCATTTTCGCGAGGAACATCAAACCCGCGACGGCGAGGCACTACGTGACGATGAACGTCATGCTGCAGTGTATGCATGGGAATTTCAAGGTGATGGGCAACGCCCGAAGCTGCATCGCGAGCCGCTGCATTTCGAGACCGTGCATCTCGCACAAAGGAGCTATAAGTGAAGTTAAGAGTCGTTAGTTGAGAGTTGAGAGACAAACCTATGTTCAATTTCGAAAAGCTCGATGTCTGGCAGAAGGCGATTGATTTCGCCAACCTGGTTTACAACGAGACCCGAGCATTCCCAGCCGAAGAGCGGTTTGGCCTAACAAACCAGCTCCGCAGAGCAGCCGTTTCAATTTCGTCGAATATCGCAGAAGGTTCGTCTCGATCTTCTAAGGGTGATTTTGCTCGATTATTGGAGATCGCGGCTGGGTCCGTCTTCGAAGTAGTCTCGCAAGCTTTCATTGCGCAGCGTCAAGGCTTTTGGAGCGACGTCCAGTTTCGACGAATCTACAACGATGCCGAAGAGTTGAGCCGAATGCTCAGCGGCTTGAGAAAATCGCTACTCTCAACTCTCAACTCTCAACCATGAACTTTCAGTTGAGAATCTGGCGGCAGCCGACCCCAAAATCCCCCGGCAAACTCGTCGATTACGACGTGGAAAACATCTCGTCGCACACGTCGTTTCTGGAAATGCTCGATATTCTGAATGAAAAGTTGCTCGCGCGCGGCGAGGAGCCAATTGCATTCGATTCCGATTGCCGCGAAGGAATTTGCGGTACGTGTTCACTCACGATTAACGGCGAAGCTCACGGTCCCGATCATCCGGCCGCGGTATGCGAGCTTTACATGAGAAAATTTCGAGACGGCGCCACGATCACAGTCGAGCCGTTCCGCGTCGGCGCTTTCCCTCTCGTCAAGGATCTGGTGATTGATCGAAGCTCGTTGGATCGCATTGTGCAAGCCGGCGGGTTCATCAGTGCCCGTGCCGGTTCTGCCCCGGAAGCAAATTCGATCCCGATTCCCAGGCACGATGCCGATCTGGCTATGGAAGCCGCGGCCTGCATTGGCTGCGGCGCGTGCGCCGCGGCGTGTCCAAACGGGTCGGCGATGCTCTTCACTTCCGCTAAAGTCTCACACCTTGCGTTCCTGCCACAGGGCCATCCGGAGCGGGAAAGTCGAGCGTTGAAAATGGTTCGCGTGATGGATGCGGAGGGTTTCGGCAATTGCACTAACACTTATGAATGCGAAGCCGTGTGCCCCGCCGAGATCAGCGCCAGTTTGATTGCGAAATTAAATCGCGAGTACGCGCGAGCACAATTACGCCAACGCCTGGGCGAGTAATCCCCCGCGCGTGTTCGCGAATTCTGGGGAGCGCACGCGTCTCGCGTGCTGGTTTCGGCGTCGCGCCGAAACGATCTTTTGTTTGATTTCCATTGTCGTCGACGATAAACGGACCTAGAGGAAAGTTCGCGATCGCGCGCTCGCCAGCGCGGACGCGCGGGCTACCCGATCGTTTCGCAAGCACATGTCCACAATTCCGGATCGAACTCTGCCTTCGCCCGCTCAGCTATACGATCGGCCTCTGTATCCTCGCGCAGCACTGCGAACGTTGCCGAGCCAGAACCAGACATTAGCGCCGCGCCAACTTCCGGTTGCTTGAGCAACCACATCTTCAACTGCGCGAGAAAAACAAACTTTTCAAAAACCGGACGCTCAAGGTCGTTGACGAAAGTCTGGTCCCCGAATTCTTGAGCTGCGTAAGAGACGCTTGGAATTTCTCGCGGGCCTAGCCAGTGGTGATATGCCCATGAAGTCGAAACGGCAAAGCCCGGTTTGACCAATAGCAGCGATAGCCTTTGCCGTAGCTTTAGGGGCGTGACCAGTTCGCCGCGTCCCTTACAAACTGCGGCGGACTGGAAAATAAAAAATGGAATGTCTGATCCGATCGTTTCCCCTATTTTCGACAGCGCTTCGCGCGGCAAGTTCGTCTCGAACAGTTGGTTGAGCGCCAGTAGCGTGGAAGCTGCGTCGCTGCTTCCGCCACCCAGACCCGCACCATGGGGAATTTTCTTGTGGAGCTCGATTGAAATCGCGGCATCGATCTTTGCCTTGGCTACGAAAGCTTTCGCCGCGCGCACGACAAGATTATCGTCGCCCTGCGGCACCGAAGGCACGTCGCAGCGAAACACAATACCCGTTTTACCGCTGCGCTTCTCAACTTTGATCTCGTCGTAAAGCGAGATCGGCGCGATGAGCGTTTCGATTTCGTGAAAACCGTCGCTGCGCCGTCCGAGGATTTTCAGCGAAAGATTGATCTTCGCAGGCGCGAGCACTTGCATATATCGTCATGTCGAGCGTAGTCGAGACGTCCCGTGTTGCCAGTCAAAGCTAGTGCCGCGGGATCCCTCGACTCCGCTCGGGATGACAGACGCTGCTGACAAAATCATCGTCGCGCTGGACGTCGCGACAAAAGAAAAAGCGCTCGAACTCGTTCAAGAGTTGCGCGACCAGATTTCTTTTTTCAAAATCGGACTCCAACTTTACACAGCCGAAGGTCCGGAAATCGTGCGCGCCGTCTTAGCTACCGGTTCCAAGGTCTGGCTCGATCTGAAACTCCACGATATTCCGAACACGGTCGCAGGAGCAGTCAAATCCGCGAGTCACCTCGGTGTGCACATGCTTACCATTCACTTGAGCGGTGGGAGCGAAATGATCCGCGCCGCCACTGACGCTCGCGCTAACGACGTAGTGATCCTTGGGGTGACTGTTCTGACAAGCGCGACGGAACAGACACTGCGCGAAATTGGGATAGCCGACAAAGTGGCCAATCAGGTCCTGCGCCTGGCTGGGCTAGGTGTCGAAGCAGGCATCGATGGACTTGTGGCGAGCCCGCACGAAATCAAAACTCTTCGCAGTGAATTCGGCGGCAAAATCAAAATCGCCATCCAGGGAATTCGTCCGCGCTGGGCGGAACCGGACGACCAAAAACGGTTCATGACGCCGCGCGAGGCACTCGAAGCAGGCGCAGATTATATCGGGATTGGCCGTCCAATTACCGCGCAGCGAAATCCGCGAGAAGCCGTGGAACGAATTTTGGAGGAACTATCGCTGCGCTCATGACATTAACGTTGACTGAATGAAAGCGATGCGAAGACACATCGCACTCCCAAAGCACTTCGTGCAAAATCCACGGGAAACGCCCGCCTTATTTCGCGAAGCTTTTGGAGTGCGTGCTCGTCCTCGCGCCGCTTTAGCGTACGGTCACCATGTTGCGCGAAGATGAATAGCCGCGCCTGACGCGAGATGTCGATGTTTGCCGCGCTCAACGTTTATCATGACGCCGCTGCGCATTCGGCGGCGATGAACATGGCCATAGACGAAGCTCTTCTGGAGTACGCGACGGTGCCATCCATCCGCTTTTACCGCTGGCACTCCCCTGCTCTGTCATTCGGTTATTTTGGAAAATTTGCTCGTGTGGCGTGTTACGCCGGTGAGCGCGATTTGGTCCGCCGCTGGACGGGCGGCGGAATCGTTTTTCACGGAGATGATCTTACCTATTCGATTGTAATTCCCGCGAACGATAACGCCTTCTCGGAATCATCGATGGCGATCTACGAAAAAGTTCATCGCGTCTTGTGTGATGCTGTGGGCGCCAACGGGAAACGTGCGGTTGTAGCCGGGGGCGGTAACCCCGGCGGCGCTGCGGATGCCATACGGATCGCCTTCAGCGATGGCGGCTACAATTGCTTTGCGAACCCCGTGCGCGCCGACGTGATTGTCGATGGTCGCAAGATCGCCGGTGCGGCGCAACGCCGAACGCGTCGCGGATTGTTGCAACAAGGCAGCATTCAAGGGATCGATCTTGAGAACGGCTTGTCGGAACGATTTGCCGTAGAGTTGTCGAACAATTGCCAGCCGCAGAGTTTGCCGAAAGCCGTTCGATGCCGGGCGCGGGAAATTGCCGCACAAAAGTACGGAGCCGAAGCCTGGTTACGTAAACGTTGACCTAGGACGCCGGCGTCCAACCGACAGCGTTTGACCTGGCGCCCTACGTTCTCACTCATCGGCAACACGCTGACGAAAACACGCCAGATGCGGCGCGCTTCCGGAAAATTTACGGCGCGAAGCTTTGACAAGCTAGAACCCGCGCCGCTATTCTCGCCTCGTGGAATCCACTGCGCACTCACGCCCGAGGCGAACTGGTCTTACGGCTTTCGCTTCGCCTGCCAGTTCGTTGGCTGAAGTAGCGCGGTTAGTTCAGCCGCATCTCGAAGAAGTAGAGATCCGAATTGCACAACAGGCGGCGGCATTTGATCCGGCGCTGGAAGGCTATGTTGTGTATGCAATTGGCAGTCGCGGCAAACGCCTTCGGCCGATTCTGGCGCTTCTCGCTGGCGGCGCCACGGGCGAAATAAACTCGAACCACGTCGACCTCGCCGTCATTGTCGAGCTCATCCACATCGCCACCCTCGTGCATGACGATGTGATGGATGAAGCGGAGCGACGCCGCGCTCAGCCGACCGCCAATGCGCGCTGGGGAAATTCGCTCAGCGTTTTGCTGGGCGATTGTCTCTTCGCGCATGCGCTCACGTTATCGACAAATTTCGAGAACACAGATATCGGTCGCGCGATTGCGCGCACGGCCGCAACTGTTTGCTCTGGTGAAATGATCCAGACGCAGCGCCGGTTCGATCTGAACCTTACCGTGCAGGATTATCTGCGGATCGTGGAGATGAAGACCGGCTCGCTTTTTTCGACGGCAGCGGAATTGGCCGCAGTCACCAGTGAAGCCGACTCGAACGTGATTGAGATATTCAAAAACTTCGGAACTCAGGTTGGTACGGCCTATCAGATTTATGATGATTGCGTCGATATCGCCGGCAGCGAGAGCGTGACGGGCAAAACGCTTGGGACCGACTTGCGAAAGGGAAAGTTTACGCTGCCAGTCTTAATCTTTCTCCGCTCCGCCTCGGAGTTTGAACGGGAACGCTGTTGCCAGCTTATCCTCGACGAACGAGTCGAGGAGATGATTGATCTCCTGAAGAACGGGGCGACGAACGGAGCGCTAAACGAATCAATCGCAGCTGGCAGCGATTTGATTCGCCAAGCGCAATGCGCGCTGGATGGAATCGCATTGAATCCTTATGCCGATGCATTGTTCTCGCTCGGTGACGCGTTGTGCGAAATGTTCGATCAGCTTCGCGTGTGAAATTGGATCTGATGGAGGGTCGAGCTCCTGCGAGAGCTGATTCCGATTTGCTGGAACTCCGTGTTCCAGATTTTGATTAGATGTCGCAGCTCAAAATCCGCGAAATGCCGCAGGATCAGCGGCCGCGAGAGAAACTGCTTGTGCACGGAGTGTCGGCGCTGAGCGATCCGGAATTGATCGCCATTCTGTTGCGCACGGGATTGCGCGGCGCGAACGCGGTTGAAGTCGGGCGTCAACTTCTCGAAAAGTATAAATCACTGACAGGTATAAGCCGCTGCAGTGTAAAAGAACTGCGCGAGATTCCGGGCATTGGTCAGACGAAAGCCCTTGAGTTGGTAGCAGCGTTTGGCTTGGGCCAACGACTCGCACACGAAACCCTGTCGAAGCAAAAGCTCGATTCACCCGAGCTCGTGAGTGAGCTCGTCGGACAGGAGATGCGCCGGCTACGAACTGAATCGCTGCGCGTCATTCTGCTCGATACGCGATATCGCCTTCTGCATATTGAGGAGGTTTCGGTCGGCAGCCTGAACGAGAGCATCGCTCATCCGCGCGAAATTTTTCGCCCGGCGATTACCTACTCGGCTTATGCTGTGATCGTCGTGCACAATCATCCGTCCGGCGATGCGTCGCCGAGCCAGACCGATCACAGCCTCACGCGGCGTTTGGCCGAAGCCGCCGAACTTTTACAAATCAAATTGCTCGATCACATCATCATCGGCGCACCCTCGGAGGGGAATCCGGGCTATTTCAGCTTCAAAGAGGCAGGCGTCCTATGACCGCGAGATTTTCAAGCACGCATGCGTTCTGGGGAGCGCACGCGTCTCGCGGGCTGGTTTCGGCGTCGCGCCGAAACAGTCTTTCTTCGTGCAGCGCTTGCCACCGAGCGAAGTCGCAACGGAAAGTCCGCGACCGCGAGGACGCGTTCGCCAACACGCGCGACGCGTGTGCTCCCCGGAATACGCAGCCCACATGACGCACGCGACGATTCATCCCACTGCTCTTGTCAATCCGGATGCGCAAATCGGCGCTGATGTAGAGATCGGACCGTTCTCGATAGTTGGACCGCAGGCTGTGATTGGTGAAAAAACGATCGTTCAATCACACGTCGTGATCGAAGGCGAGGTCGTGATCGGCAATGGCAATTTTATAGGTCACGGCGCGATTATTGGCGCGCCGCCCCAAGATCTTTCGTTCTCGCCCGAACGGAAAACAAGAGTGGAAATCGGAAACGACAACATCATCCGCGAATATTGCACGATTCATCGCGGCAGCCCGGAGGGCAGCGCCACGAAAATCGGCGACAAAAACTTCCTAATGGCAGGCGCGCATATTGGGCACAATTGTGTCATCGGCAACAACGTCGTCATTGCAAACAACTGCTTGTTGGCTGGGCACGTGCGCGTGGATGACGGCGCATTCCTCGGCGGCGGATCGACCTTTCACCAGTTCATGCACATCGGCCGGCTGGTGATGGTGCAAGGCAGTTCCGCCTTCGGCAAAGATATTCCACCGTTCGTGATCGCAGCGGAGCGCAATTACGTCTTCGGAGTAAACGTGGTTGGGCTCCGTCGCGCCGGATTCAGCTCAAAAGATCGAGACGAAATCAAGACCGCGTTCAAGCTCGTTTACACGACCCGACTAAACATATCGCAAGCTCTTGAAAGAGCGGCGACGATGAAATTCGGCGCACCTGCGCGCGAATTCCTGGACTTCGTCGCGAACGCAAAAAAACGTGGCATTTGTCCGCTAAAACACAGTCACACTGTAACACAGGCTTCCTAGCCTGTTAGGCGAGCAGACGTTTCGCTGCAGAATCTCCGAAACTCACCGTGTACCGCAGGCGGAGACGTCCGCGGGACCCAAAGAAACGACGCCTGCGTTACATCAGGTAATCCCAAGCAACGCCAGCATGCGTCCGGTTTTTCCTTTTTCGGCGCGATAGGAGTAATAGCGATCCAAATCGCAAGCGGTGCATACGCCGGAGTCGTGAATTTCCCTAACGCCGAGCGGGCGACATTGCTGGGCGATCTCCGCCGCGAAATCAGCTTCATAGTGTGGCGGACGAATGCAGGGGCTGAGTTGAATGATCATGTCCGCGGGTTCGGAGCCGAAGCGATCAACCATTTCTCTGATCGCGGTGGGAACCACCCCGACCTCGGTACCTTTCCGTCCGGAATGCACGAGACCGCTTGCAGGCGTTTTGGGATCAATGATATAAACTGCGCAACAGTCAGCGACGTAGATACCCAGTGCCACACGACGCTGATTCGTGATAAGACCGTCGCAGCGGGGAAATTCGCGGCCCACAAGGCCGCGGGTACAGTCCTCCACGATAGCGATTTTGTTTCCGTGAATTTGTTGGGCCGTGAATAGCGGCCAATCGCCGATGCCAATTGCATTTCGAATTTGGCGATGAGCGACATCCAGCCGCTTTAACACCTCCGCTTTGTCATGTGAAACGTCGATGCCGGCAATTCGTTGCGTGAAAGCGTGATCACAGATTTCAATCGCGCTCAGCGCCGGAAATTGCTCAAAGGGCAAATCCATCATTTAAGCTCCAAAACCCACCCTCTAACATCCAGAGAAGCTCCAACACTCTGTCATCCTGAGCGGAGCGAAGGATCTCTGTTGTTTTTCCGTGCTCCCGAAAGCGTTGATCTGAGATGTTTCGCTCCGCTCAACATGACACTACGGAAGGCATCCGCCTTATTGAAAATTTAAGCCTTCTCCAAAACTTGGAATTTCGGCCTTGAGCTTATTTGGAATCAGAAGTTCGGGATCTTCGGATCGAAGTCCGCACCACGGTATCCTCCGCCTGTTTTGGCTTTCCTTCCGCATCCACGCCACTGCCGGTGTAATAAGTCTTTGTTTTCGTGGCGCGCGGGGCGAGGTTAGCGAACATTTCGTGGTACGTGCTCTGCGCGCCCGTGGCCCGATCGAACTCTGCCAACGACGAGTTGTATCCAAAGAGGGCCTGCAAACGCGTCGATTGCGCAGTGAGTAATTGTACTTGGGCATTCAGCACATCCAACTGAACTCCCGCACCGGCATCGAGGCGCGCCTTCGCCAGACGCAACGCTTCGTCGGCGAGCTCGACGTTTTTCTCCTGGCTTTTAACCAGCTCCTCGTTCTGCTGCAGATTTGAGTAGGCTTGTTGAATTTCCAGTTCCACCTGTCGAACGTCGTCATCATAGGTGATCTTGGTTTCCGAAAGAAGGGCGCGCTGTTGTATGACCTGGCCAGCGATCGCGCCGCTGTCCCAGATTGGCACGCTGCCCTGGACAGTAGCGAGCCAACCTTTCGAAATATCATGCCAACTGGAGTTGATCGGTGAGCTCACCCATTCGCCGCCGCCTGTTGTGGTGATGGTGGGGAGCCACTGGCCTGCTGCCGCACGTACTTGTTGGAGCTGGTTCAATACGTTTGCCCGCGCTTGTTTGAGAAACGGTCGCCGTTCCTTTCCCATCTCGATCGCATCGGCCAGGTTAATGGATCGCGGCGTGTATGGCATTTCACCTACCACTTCCAAGGGCGGATTTTCACCGCGTCGCGGTTGGAAGTACAGACCAAGGGTCTTGGCTAGCGTCAACTTCGATATTCGTAAGTTGTTTTGCGCGGTAATCAGTAGAGGAAGTTGATTGTAGAGTGCCACCTCTGCCTGCAACACGTTGAACCGCGGAACGGTTCCCGCTTCAAAACGATTCTGCTGATCCTTCAATTGACTCTCCAGAAGATGCACCGATTGCTCGTTCACCTTGACGAGCTCTCGATTGACCACGATCTGATAGAACTGCGTTTTCACCGTCGCGATGAGTTGATCCAGAACATTCCGGAACGCGAAGTATGCGCTGTCTCGCTGGAAGAAAGTGCCCCGGATCTCATTGAAAGTGGTGCCGTTAAAAATCAGCTGCGACCCAAGGACGCTAATGCTGTAAGAGACATCACTCGCCTGAGCATTTGTAATAGGTGGTGTCGGTGAGGCAGCGGCCAGTGGTGGCTGAACATCTCTGACCTGCGACCGCGGCGACTCAATAAGGGCTGCAGCACTAGCCCCGCCTGTCGTGGTGCCCGTCCCCGTCGTCGTGCTTGTTGTTCCAAATATGCGGGCGCCAGTTAGGTTTGGGTCAATCCATTCAAATTGCGCTCGTGCGTTGACCTGCGGCAGGGCCTGCGCGCGGACCTGAATGATCACGCCTTTAGTCCGTTTGATCTCCTGCTCCGCGTTGAGAAGAGTCGGATTCTGTTGGAGCGCCGTCACGATTGCTTGATTGAGAGTAAAAGTGGGAACTCCTCGATACGAATACGTATCGCTTCCGCCAAAGGTGAGCTGGCTCATGCCGCCGAACGCTGCAAAAATCCCCAGGGAAAGAAAACATTTTCTCATAGCGGTTTGGCAGTTAGATGCGCGAACTGCCGCGCTCAGATTTAGCTTTGGCTGTTTTGCCCCGATTTGGTAGCACCGCCGGCAAACAAATGAAAATCATTTCGACTGGCAGTAATCGTAAATCTTGCTGTAAATCTGCAGCCAGGCTTTCTGTTCATCGGGCGTGAGGTGGTTCAGTATTTTCATCAGGTTGCCAACCATTTCCTCGCGGATCCGCCGGACGAGGGCCGAACCCTTCGACGTAATGCAGACCATCACTTTCCGGCGGTCATCGAGCGCAATGGAGCGCATGACGTAGCCAAGATTCTCCAGCCGGGCGACCAGACCGCTTGCGGCCGCTGTAGTGTGCCCCATCTTTTGTGCAATTGCGGACATGGTGAGCACTTCTTTTCGATCGAGATAAGTGAGCAGAAAAAATTGCGGGAAGGAAACGTTGCCCGGCGCGAGTTCCTTACACAGATGCAGCACAAAGCAGCGCTGCATCTCCAAAACGATGTGGGAAAGCCGTTCGGCATCCGCACGAATTGGATCGATGGAACTCCGTGCAGATGCGGTAACAGTTCCCGTATTCAAGGCGATTAAACTAGAAATGCGTGCATAACCTGTCAAACCCGCTCCGGAGACTTTGGACCGCGGCGATCCGGCAGCTGCCGGACCACTTTCGGAAAGCGCAGATCCCGCGAGCGTGGACCGCACTCCAAATGCACAGCGAACCTCTCGCTAATCCCAGATTTGAACATCAACAATTTCATCGGCTCTCAATGACTGGCCGAGGTCAAGCCGCAGCAACGCATTCGATTGGCTCAATCCAAAAAGAGCGTGCGATTCCTGACGCCCTACTGGAGTAAATCTTCCGTCTTCGAGTTTCCCGCGAAGGTAATGCGCTCGATCGCCTTCATTCGTTATATCCACGGCCAACTTCGCTGGAACCTCCGGAAGATTGAGATTGGTTGCGCCCAGCATTTTCAAAATCGCCGGACGCACGAATTGCAAAAACGTTACGAAAGCCGATACGGGATTTCCCGGCAGCCCAAAGATGAAGCAGCTCCGTAGCACAGGCATCTTGTCCGCCGGTCGGACGGACTCGTCCTGTGGCGAGCCTGAAAATGATCCAAACAAAAATGGCTTGCCCGGTTTGATCGCCACGCGCCAGATCTCAATCTCCGCTCCAACCTCGCGCAATATATCCTTTACCAAGTCGTGCTCTCCTACAGAAACGCCGCCGCTGATAATGAGAATGTGATTTTTCATCCCGCGCTTGATCGCCTTGCGCAACGACTCGCGTTCGTCGCGACAATGTTCCAGAAAGTTTACTGCCGCGCCGCAACGGTGGAGCAATGCGCCAAGCAACGCCGAATTGCTCTCGTAAATTTGTCCAGGATCAAGTTTCTCCCCCGGCTTCACCAGTTCGTCACCGGTTGAAAGGATTGCGGCGTTCACCTCGCCGCCTACCGTTAGATCACCAAGGCCTTGCGACGCCAACAGAGCAATCGTTGCCGCGCGAAGTCGTTCGCCTTTGGCCAGTATTCTCTGTCCCTCTGAAAGATCGCAGCCGCGTCGCCTGATAAATTCGCCGGCTGTAACCTCTGTATTTATGACAATCTCGTCGCCGTCACGCGTAACGTCCTCCTGCATGACAATCGCGTCCGCGCCTTGCGGCATCGGCGCGCCAGTAAAAATTCGGATCGCTTC
>Ga0222623_10000303_pt1 | contig 15070 bp, 15 predicted proteins | sample PLMtaG_FD_177336 | JGI IMG/M metagenome (GOLD analysis project Ga0222623, IMG submission 177336) | Groundwater sediment microbial communities from an aquifer in East River, Colorado, USA - PLM2_30_coex | ecosystem: Environmental > Terrestrial > Soil > Riparian zone | place: USA: East River...
AACGGTCGCATCCCGCTTCGAGGACACCGTCACCTTCTTCCCGATGCTCGGCGAACCCGAGATCTGGCGGTTCATCAACCTGACCGAGGACACGCACCCGATCCACGTGCATCTCACAAGCTTCCAAGTGCTCGGCCGGATGGCTTCGGTCGTGGAACTCGACCAAGGCGCGACAACGAGGGGCGCGACGGCGGCGGTCGTGCACATCGGTCGCCAGCCCGACGACAACATCCCGCACGGGCTCGACGAGAACGAGCTCGGCCTCAAGGACACGGTGCGGGTCAACCCCAACGAGGTCGTCGACATTGCCGTGCGCTTCGAGGTGTTCGCGGGCCGGTACATGTACCACTGTCACATCCTCGAGCACGAGGACCATGACATGATGCGTCCCTTCGTCGTCATGCCGGAGGAGCTGATGCCGTTCATGGAGAGACACAGCATGGATGGCGAAGTGATGCAGGGCATGAACGCGGACCACACAGAGACGTGATCCGTCAGTGGCTGGTTCGTCACGGTTCACGCCGGTCTAGTGAGGCCCCATCATGTCGATGAACCGCTCGTCGAACGACGCCAACATTCGAACTCCCTTGGACGTTGGGCTGCGATGCCCTTGGGAGAGCCGCCGACCCTGTCAGCCAGCGCAACCGCCTGATGGGATGCGTGAGGAGCGGGACCACGATATCCCACGGGTCGATGCGATCATTCGCTTACGCGTCGAGTCCTTTGACAGTGGCCGGGATGATGCGAACGTCTCCTCCGAGTTGGAAGACCAGGTTGTGGATATCCGCCGCCGCCATGGCACGCAGGGTTGGTAGCTCTGTCGCCGCTTGCTCAACTTCGAACACGTTGAGTGGCCAGTCGCCGACGCTGCCACCCTGCAGATGCGGGTGGGCGAATCCGGGACCGAAGTAGGCGCGGATGACGACCGGTTTGATACCGGCGGCCTCCTGTTCTGGCCATGACAACGCCCAAACGGCATCGATGCCGTCGTCCGCTGAGCGGCGAACTCCCGTGGCGGTCACCTTGCCGGAGTCGAGCAGCACATAGGTGTTGATCTCCTCGAGCGCCTGCCGGGCGTACGGATCGATCAGCGGGACGGCTTCAGCGAAGAGGCGCTCCTTATCCCGTCGCGCACTGGCACCGCCGTGAGTGCCGTCACGCAGATCGGCGAAATGGCGTAAGAGCGCCGCGGTGTGCTCCGGACCAGAGCTGTACGTGGTCCCCGTTGGATGTGGGGACACATGCGGGCTCGATGTGCCCACCCTTGTACTTTGCCTCTCGTGTCCCTTTTCGATGGCCATCAACTTCTCCTTGGTGACTCTCTGCTGGGCCGTCGATCGCTGGAGTGTGGCGACCGCGCTCCGGTTGGTGTAGGCGGTGGTGGGGGTCCGGATCACCCGGTGAGGGCGGCGCCCCGCTCGCGGACTCGATCGCGCCGGCCGCCTGTGAGCCGGGCGAAGCGTTTCCTCGTCTTCGCGGGTCTCCCAGAGTAGCGCGTCCGGGACACGGAGGGGTCAGCCGGTCGTTGATCGGACGGCTTGCTCGATCAACCTGACGAACCGCGCCTGGTAGTGGGTGAAGCCGCCGGCGTGGCTCGCGTCGTCGAACTGGACGATCTGGGATCCGGCACGTTGCGCCATGAGGAGTTGGAGTGCCGGGTCGATCACGCGGTCGGCCCCTGAGAGTGCGTACCACGACGGGATGTCGCCCCACGCGACGGGGCCTGAGGTGTCGGTCAGGATGGCCAGGCTGGTCGCGCCCTGTGCGGTTGCGAGGGCTGCCGCGAGCTTGGGATTCAGGTCTTGCGCGAAGTCCTCGCGGAAGAAGGCGGGATCGATCGTGGCGAACGGGAACGGGTTGAACACGAGGTGCTCGGGGGCCAGGAACGATGGCGGCGCGTAGCCCACACCGAGGCTTGCGATCGAGTCACCCTCAGCGGGGACGAAGGCAGCCGTGAACACGAGGCCGAGCACGTCGGTTCGGCCGGCAGCTGCGTTCGAGATGACGATCCCGCCGTAGGAGTGTCCGACGAGGATCTTGTCGCCCGAGATCCCGTCCAGCGCCGACCGAACGATCGCGACGTCCCCGTCGATCGACGCGAGGCCGAGCGTCGGCGTGACCGTCGAGTAGCCATCTTTCTGGAGCCCCGCCACGACCTCGTCCCAGGCGGACGGCCCAGAGAAGGCGCCGTGAACCAGGACCATGGTCGGTCGGGTGGTGACCGTTGCTCCGCTGTTCGCTGATGCCGGTGTCGACGCGAGCGAGAGAGCGAGCAACGCGGCGACAACCAGGATCACCTGTCGGGCCCGGATCTTCATCTTGTACCTCCCACGTGTTTGCGTATCGCTCAGGTCTTCGCGTACTTCTGAACGAACGCGAGCGCCGTATCGGCGACCGCGCGCCAGCCGTTGTCGATCGTGAGCGCGTGGCCGCGGTTCGGGATCTTGACGATCTCGGTCACTCCTTCATTACGTGCCTGCCGCTTGTAGGACGCGTTCGCGATGGCCCACGGAACCACGTGGTCCTTCTCGCCGTCCAGGATGAGTAGGGGGCCCCGGTCGGGGTTCTTCGTGTCGACCTTCGCCTCGGTCCACGGGTTGAGGTTGGCCACCGCTGCTTGGAAGATCGGCTCACCGGAGGTCGGCACCGCGAAGGTCTCGTAGAGCTCTTTGGCCTCGTCCTCGCTCACGGCGTTGGCGAAGGAGTAGCGGAACTGCTCGTAGGTGAGCGGCACCGCACGGTGGTAGTTCGCAGGGTTGCGGAGCACCGGCGACGCGGACCTCAGCGACGAGATCGGCAACGGGAGCACGCCCCGGAACGGCGCAGGGTCGATCGCCACCGACACCGCCGCCAGTCCGCGACCCGCGAGGATCTGCGCGAGCAGCCCGCCGAACGAGTGACCGATGATGGCCGGCTTCTTGTTCAGACCATGGATGACATCCTGGAAGTGATCCGCAACGTCACCCACGGACTTGTTGGCGAACACCTCCGGATGCGCCTTGGCCTCGGCGACAGTGTCAGGGTCATCCGGCCAGCCAGGCGTCAATGCGGTGTATCCGTTCTTCTCGAAGAGCTTCGCCCACCGATCCCAGCTGGTGGGGAGCAGCCACAGCCCATGCACGAACACCACGGGAACGCTCCCGGCGGTGTTCGCCCGTTCCACCTGCTTGGCCTCGATCTTCGTGATCGGTGCGCTCTCCTTCGTCTTCACGCCATCCCTCCTTCGGATGCCTCCTTCGCGATGCCACCAAGTTGGAAGCGCGAGAAGCCGCCCCACGGGGACTGGTAGGTCGCGCCGAGGCGGCTCAGATCGGCGGCCTCGCGAGCGACCTCTTCCATCGCGTGCCAGTCAACGCGGCGGCGAACACCTCCGCGAACTGCAAGAACAGTCCAAGGCGCTCGAGTTGCTCGACACGCCACTCCTGGGCGAGCGATTCCTCGCCAGCAGCGCCTTGAGCCGGATCTCCGCTGTCGGCCACTCCATGACACAAGGTTACGCACGCAAGAAGCGGATCGAATCACGTGGTCACGTAGTCGTTTCTGCGAACGTGTGTAGTGCGCTGCCGGTACCAGCCGATCGCTTCGGCCTCTTCGGTCAGGCGGTCTGTCCAGGCAGGTTCCTAGCCTTGCTGGACCAGGTTGGGTTCGCTGGGGAGCACCCGTTGGAGCTGCATGCGCGAGTTTATGTCGAGCTTTCGGAACACCTTGCGCAGGTGGTAATCGACCGTGTTCGCGCTGATGAAGAGCCGCGCGCCGATCTCGGGGTTCGAGAGACCGTCGCGGGCGAGCCGGGCGACTTGGGCCTCCTGAGCTGTGAGCTCGCCGCTGGTCTCGACCGCGCGTTTGCGGGCAGTCTCCCCCGTGGCGAGCAGCTCGCGTTCGGCGCGCTCGACGAACCCCTCGGCGCCTGTCACGACCAACATCTCGTACGCCGTACGCAGCTGCTCGCGCGCGTCCGTGCGCCGACGCTCACGGCGAAGCCACTCTCCGTAGAGGAGGTGGGCGCGTGCGAGAGCCCAGCGAACGCGGGTGCGGCCAAGGCGGTCGATGGCCTCCCGATAGAGGCGCTCGGCCGCCTCGCCGTCGCTTACAAGCGCTCGCGAGCGGGCCTCGATCCCCAGCGCCCAGTCGCTGCCGCTGGCGCGAGTCGTCTCCGAGAGCCGCTGGAGGGCGTCGACCGCGCGCGCGGTCTTCCCGGTTCGAGTGGCCGCTTCGATCAGCTCGACCAGCGCCCAGGCGAAGGGCAGCTCCTCGGGGTGCTCGCCGGCCCGCTGGGCGGCGTCGAGCGCATCCTCATGGCGGCCGATGCCGTTGTAGAGCACCGCGCTCGTCCAGTCGATGAGGCCCAGCCCCTGACCCTCGCCCCGAGCGACCACCTCCTTCATGTTGTTCTCGATCAGCTCGGAAACCTCGGCTTCCCGGCCACGGAATGCGGCGAGCCCGAGGGCTCCATAGGGCGCGAGGTGGCTCCCCGTCGCCTCGGTGACGGCCTCGACCTCGTGGTTCAGCGAAGCGGCCGCGGCGAGCTCGCCGGTCCACAGTTGTACCCCCATGCGCGAAATCAGGGCGATGGGAAGCACGCTCAGCGCGCCGGCATCCCGGGCGAGCTGGACGTGGCGGGTGGACAGCAGATACCAGCTCTCGTCGTCCCACAGATCCACGGCCGCGCGGCAGGCGAGCCAAAGCCAGCGGAGCCCTTCCTCTCTGGAGATATCCTCGCCGCGGAAGGCGCTCAGGGCTCGCCTCACCATCGGCGTCCCAGCCGCATAGCCCTCCGTGATCAGCAGCGCCAGCCCATCCAGCAGCAGTTCAGGCGCGCGTGAGGGCTGTGACGACGAGGGCGCACCGCGGGCAGCCTGCGCGACCTCCAGCAGACCGCCGTCGCTGGCCAGGCGGCCCACGAACATCGCCGCCTGCAGCGCTTCCAGATACGTCTCGCGTGTGAGCCCCACGTCGAGGGGCTCAAGCCGCTTGGCCGCCTTGAGCAACAGCGGCGGAGCGTCGCGACCGCGGTTCACCGTGAACGCGATCTGGGCACGCAGCAGGTCCACGAGGGCGCGCTGAAGCTCGCCCAGCGGTCCCGCCTGCGCCGTAGCCAGCAATCGCAGCGCCGCATCGGGCGCGCCGGCTTGGAGCTTGGCCCGTGCCGCGGCCAGCGCGCGCTGCCCCCGCCGAGTCGGGTTGGGCGTCAGCCTGGTGGCCTGCTCCAGGAAAGCGGCGGCCGCCGCCAGCCCGCCCCGTGCCTGCGCGCGCCCGGCCGAGCGCTCGAGGTCGGAGGCGACGTCCTCATCGGGTCCGGACGTCGCCTGCGCGCGGTGCCACGCGCGCCGATCGGGATCCCGGTATTGGTCGGTGACCTCCGACAGGACACGGTGCGCATTCCGCCTTTCCTTCGGCGACGCAGCCCGATAAACCGCCGACCGGACCAGCGGATGCCGGAACCGCACCCCAACGCCGAACTCCACCAGCCCGTCGGACTCGGCGGCATCCGCCGCATCGACCCCGATCCCGAGCCGCTCGGCCGCTCGCCACAACAGTGTCGGCTCGCCGACCGGCTCGGCCGCCGCGACCAGCAGCAGCCGCTGGGTCTCGGTCGGCAGCTGCTGAAGCCGTCGCCGAAAGCTGTCCTCGATCCGAGCGGGGAGCGACTGGACATCCGGGAGCCCGAACCCGCCCGCCATCTCCGCCGGCGTCAATCCACGGGGCAGCTCCAGGAGTGCCAGCGGATTGCCGCGCGTCTCGGCGATGATCCGGTCGCGCACGTGTTCATCCAGCGGCCACCTGATCACCGAGCCCAACAGCGCCCGCGCATCACCGTTACCTAGACCCTCAACCACCAGCTCCGGCAACTGGGCCAGCGGCTGCTCTTCGCCGGAATGGCGGGCGCCGAACACCAAGGCGACCGACTCCGCCAACATCCTCCGCGCCACGAACTCAAGCGCCTGCAGGGACGCCCGGTCTAGCCACTGCGCATCATCCACCAGGCACACCAGCGGCCGCTCATCGGCCACCTCGGCCAACAGGCTCAGCGTGGCGAGACTGACCAGAAAATGATCCGGTGCGTCTCCGGCACCCAGGCCGAACGACACGCTCAGCGCATCGCGCTGCGGTGCCGGCAGCTGCTCTAGGCGATCCAGCATCGGCGCGCAGAGCTGCTGCAGCCCAGCGAACGCGAGCTCCATCTCGGACTGCACACCCGCGGCACGCGCCACCCGACACCCCGACGCCCGCCCGGCCAAGTACTCCAACAATGCCGACTTGCCCACCCCCGGCTCCCCGCGTACCACCAGCACGCGGCTCTCACCCCCACGAACCGCCTCGAGCAGCCGGTCGAGAACCTCACACTCGCTGCGCCGGTCCTGCAACACCACCTGGCAACACTGCCACGCGGGCGGCGCCTTGTCGCGCCCCGCTCAAGGAGGACCGCGCCCATCTGTCCGGCGCGTAAGGCGCCGCTTCGCCAGCCTCGCCAGCTCGGTCAGCTTTGGCTCGGCTCCGTGTCCAGCACGACCGGGACGCCGGGCACGCGCTCCTTGCTGAGCACCCGCTCGACGTCTTCGCCGTCGATCGTCTCCCGTTCGAGCAGGAGCGCTACGACCTCCTCGAGAGCGTCACGGCGTGACTCGAGCAGCGCACCGGCGCGATCGTCGGCCTCCTTGAGCAGTCGCGTGACCTCCTCATCGATCACGCGCTGTGTCTCCTCCGCGTACTGCCGGGTCGTGAGCTGCTGAGCGCCGAGGTACTGCGGGCCGTCCTCGGAGAAGCCGACCGGCCCGAGGCGGGGGCTCATCCCGAACTCACGCACCATCCTCGTCGCGAGCTGCGTGGCGCCGGCGAGATCGTTCGACGCCCCCGACGACATCTCGCCGAGGACGAGCCGCTCGGCCGCGCGCCCTCCGAGGCGGATCGTCAGCGAGTCGAGCAGGTAGCTCTCCGGGTAGATCCGCCGCTCGTCCTCCGGGAGCTGCTCGGTGACCCCGAGGGCCCGGCCCCGTGGCAGGATCGTGACCTTCGCGACCGGGTCGGCGTTCTCCGAGAGCGCGGCCACGATGGCGTGCCCGGTCTCGTGGACGGCGACCGCGCGCTTCTCCTCGGGGAGCAGCGCGTTCGAGGCTTCCCTGCGGCCGAGCAGGATGCGGTCGCGCGCTCCCGAGAAGTCCTCGGCGGTGATCGTCTCCCGGCCCGCGCGCACCGCGAAGATGGCGGCCTCGTTCACGAGATTCGCGAGATCGGCGCCGGAGAACCCCGGCGTGCTTCGTGCCACCACCTCGAAGTCCACGTCGGCCGCGAGCGACTTGCCCTTCGCGTGCACCGTGAGGATCGCGGCCCGCTCCTTCTGGTTCGGCAGGGGGATCTCGACGTGGCGGTCGAAGCGCCCGGGGCGAAGGAGCGCCGGGTCGAGGACCTCGGGACGGTTCGTCGCCGCGAGCACCACGACGCCGGTCGAGCGATCGAAGCCGTCCATCTCCGCCAGCAGCTGATTCAGCGTCTGCTCGCGTTCGTCGTTCGTCGAGAACCCGGCGCCGCGCCGCTGGCCGATCGCGTCGACCTCGTCGATGAAGATGATCGCCGGTGCCCGTTTCTTCGCGTCGTTGAACAGGTCTCGAACGCGTGAGGCCCCGACACCGACGAACAGCTCGACGAAACCCGAGCCGGTGATCGCGAGGAAGGGGACCCCGGCCTCGCCGGCAACGGCTCGAGCGAGAAGCGTCTTGCCGGTCCCCGGCGGCCCTACCATCAGCACGCCTCGCGGACCCATCGCGCCGGCCTTCGCGTAGCGCTGAGGGTTCTTCAGGAAGTCGACCACCTCGCTGATCTCCTGCTTCGCGCCCTCGTAGCCGGCCACGTCGCTGAATCGGGTCGACGGGGCCTCGGCGTCGTAGACCTTCGCGCGCGAGCCGATGATCCCGCCGATCCCGCCCGCGAGCTGGCGCTGCGCTCGCCTGCCGATGTACAGGTACACCCCGATCAACAGCAGGAAGGGCAGGAAGCTGAGGATCACGCCGAGCACGCTCGCCCCGGGCTCGCCCTCGCCGGTGATCTCGACCCCGCTCGCTTGGAGCTCCTTCGCGAGATCGGGGTCCTGGAGGGCGATCGGGATCTGGGTCGCGTAGTCCCCACCGTTCTCGAACGTTCCGGAGACGGCGCCGCCGGGATCGATCACGGCAGTCGCTATCTCGCCGGACTTCACGCGCGAGAGGAACTCGGTGTAGCTCAGCTCCGACACGCTCGGTTCGCGCTGCGGCCAGAACAGGATCAGCACGGAGACGATGAGACCCACGACGAGCAGCCAGTTTCGCCAGGCGGGAGGAGGCGGCGGCGCGGCCGGTCGCCGCCGATCGGTCGACGGGTTTGACTTCGCGTGCTCGGTCATGAACGCCTCCAGGGATCGGTGACGAGGCCTCATCGTACGGAGCCTTCAGGCCTCCCGCACAGCTGGCGCAACAGGTCGAGCGACGGGAGCGGTCGATCGAGTGGGCGGTCGTACCACTACGGGGCCGCACCGGGCGCTGCCGAGTCCGACCCGATCGACGAGACGACCGTGAAGACGACCGCCGTCACAGGAACCGCGAGATAGGCCCCGAGGATGCCGAACAGCGACGCACCGGCGGCGACCGCGAGCAGGATCGCGGCGGGATGGAGATCCACGGTGCGGCTCTGGATAATGGGCTGGAGGAAGGTTCCCTCGATCAACTGCACGGCCACCACGAGAGCCAGAACCGCGAGTCCCATCTCCCAGCCTCCGTCCGCGAAGGCGACCAGCACGGCGACGAGGCCGGAGATGAACGCGCCGATGAAGGGCACGAACGCGCCCAGGAAGACGAGCACCGCGAGGGCGAACGCGAGCGGCACGCCGAGCACCCAGAGACCGATGCCGATCAACGAAGCGTCGACGACCGCGATGAGCGCCGTTCCCCTGACGAAACCGCCGAGCACGACCCATGCCCTCCGTCCCGCTCGGTCGATCACCGGCCGCGTCTCGGGCGTGAACCGGCGCAGGATCCAGTCCCACAACGACGTGCCGTCGCGAAGGATGAAGTAGAGGATGGAGACGGCAAGCACCAGGCCGCCGAGGAGGCCGGCACCCGCCTGGGCGCCCGAGACGAGGTACCCGGAGGCTTCGCGCCAGGAATCTGCGAGGGACGCCCCGAGATCCTCGGCCAGGGAGAGGTTGAACGGTTCGCCCTCGAGCCAGTCCGCGATCTCGTTCACGGCCCGGGAGACCGAGGAGGCGAGCTCGTCGTACTGCGCAAGGACCGAGGTCGTCACGATCGCGATCAGCCCGGCAACGACCGCGAGCCCCACCAGCAGGGCGATCGCGGCGGCCGAGCGCCCGAGTCGAAGCCGGCTCCGGACGAACCGGACGACAGGGGACAGTGCCGGTGTGATCGTCAGCGCGATCATGACCGGCAGCACGATGATGCGCACGTACCAGAGCACGCCGAGCACGGCGAGCAGTGCCGCGGCGCAGACGAGCAGTCGCCACGACCAACCCGCAGCCCGCTCCAGATTCGCGGGCACCGGCGGAAGATTCATCGAGGCCCTCGTGGCACCCAGTGCATCTCAGATCGAGATCCGAGGATCCGGTCGTTCCAAGTGCAGCGATCGTAACCACCGACCGGTTCCGGTGATCTGAACCATCATATTCATGTGGAGAGTGATCTCGATCATCGGAGGGGAGTCTCGGCCATGGGGAACGCCGAGGAACGCGAGTGGCCTTCAGCGCCTCCATCTCAGGTAGCACGCCGAACATGTCCCCCACGCACAATGACAGGATGGCCACGTCACTGCCGCCGCCCGAAGCACCGCCACCCAGCGCTCCGAGAAACGACTATGCAGTCGCTTCGTTCGTCCTCGGGCTGCTGTCCGTGCCGTTCTATATGTTCGGCATCATCTCGATCCTCGCGGTCATGGCTGGCGTCCTGGGTTTGAGGAAGCCTCCTCGCGCCCTCCCGAACATCGTGCTGGCCTCCACGGGCATCGCGCTTGGCGCGCTGTCCTTTCTCATGGGCCTCGTGATGTTGGGGGTCGGACGCTAGACCGCAGATTCTCGTGGGCGCCCGGGTCAGGAACCTCGTCCGGAAGTGTCAGTCCAAGCCTCTTGGGGCGCTCGTCGTAGTCGCGGCCGGGTTCGGACGGGCCTTGACCGGGTGGATGCTCGTCATGACGGTGCTTCTGGTGTTCATCGGCCTCCCGATGTTCTTCTTCGGCCTGGCCGTGATGCAGACGCAGGAGCGCTGAAGGGCTCGCCGCCGTTACGCGCCGAGCGCCCTGAACCCTTCATAGACCATGTACGCCGGCCAGAAGATTGCCTTCGGGAAGATCGCCCAGACGTACTCCCAGAACGCGTCGGCTTGCTGCCAGTAGTAGAACAAGGCGCCGAAGACCCCGATCCCGTAGATGGCTCCGCCACCCGCTGCCGCGCCACTGCTGCCCTTCCCCATCGCCGACCTCCTCCCCCGTCGGTCCTGCGCACGAGGCCATATCGAACTCGTCGTTCCACTGTGACGATTGAAGTCCCTTCGGACAACGCAGTCAGCCTGGCCCCACCTCTCAGGCTCCTAACGGCTCCCACGCCCGGAATCAGAGCAGCGGATGTGGAGCAATCATAGGTCGATGTGGCGCCCACGGCTCTCACCAAAGCCTCCGGACGGTAACGTTGAGATCGATGGACTACGTGAACCTGGGCACCACCGGCCTCCGCGTCTCGCGCCTCGTGCTCGGGATGATGAGCTTCGGCAAGGACCCGGGGCGGGAGTGGGCCCTCGACGAGGATGCCGCCGAACCCATTGTCCGCCGCGCGGTCGAGGGTGGGATCACCTTCTTCGACACGGCGGACGTCTACAACGGCGGCCAGAGCGAGGTGGTCACCGGGCACCTCCTTCCGAAGCTCTTCGGCATGCGCGAGGAGTACGTGGTGGCGACGAAGGTGTTCTTCGAGACGATGCCGAGCGCGAACGGCCGCGGCCTCTCGCGCAAGCACGTGCTCGCTTCGATCGACGCATCGTTGGAGCGGCTCGGGCTCGACTACGTCGACCTCTATCAGATCCACCGATGGGACCCGCTCACGCCGATCGAGGAGACGATGGAGGCGCTGCACGACGTGGTCAAGGCGGGCAAAGCTCGTTACCTGGGGGCGAGCAGCATGTACGCGTGGCAGTTCGCGAAGGCTCAGCGCGTCGCGCCTACACCGTTCGTCTCGATGCAGAACCACTACAACCTGGTGTACCGAGAAGAGGAGCGCGAGATGATCCCGCAGTGCGTCGACCAGGGGGTCGGTGTCCTGCCGTGGAGCCCGCTCGCGCGCGGCCTCCTGGCCGGGAATCGAACGCGCGAGGGCGAGCGACTCACGACACGCGCCAAGACCGACGAGTTTGGCGAGAGCCTCTACACGCCTGAGGTCGACTTCGCCGTCGTGGACCGGGCGAACGAGGTCGCCTCCGCGCGCGGGTTCACGAGCGCCCAGGTCGCGCTCGCGTGGCTCCTGCACAAGCCCGCGGTGACGGCACCGATCGTGGGGGCGACGAAGGTCGAACACATCGAGGACGCCATCCGCGCGGAGGGATTGTCCCTTTCCGGGGACGAGATCGCACGACTCGAGGAGCCGTACATGCCGCACGGGATCTCGGGTCACTAGGAGCGGCGACCCAGTCCGGCGCTACCCTTCCGAAGAGAGAGCGTTGGCCACTCGATCAGTACCTTGTGCGAGCGGTACGCGACGAGGCGCTAGCTCGACGGTGACTCGAGACGCGCCTTGATCTTCTCAACGTCTGCCTGGAGCCCCGCAGGTAGGTCTCGCGAGATCTTCCAGCTCGTTATCTTGGCCAGGAACGAGCGGTCCATGAACTCCGCGCTCTTCGTCAGGGTCGTCCCGCCGTCCGCAGCAGCCACCGTGAACCGATGGTGCACGGTGCCGAGGGTGCCCTTCGAGTCCCAGCCGAAGACCTTGCCCTGCTCGAGCTCGGTAACCGTGCTGCGCTCGCGCTGCGTGCCGAACTGCTTCGCGACCGTCGAGTAGGTCGACCCGATCGCGACCGGGCCGTCTGAGTCCTTCGTGACCTGCAGGCCGTGCCCGGCCCATTCACCGTGCTTCGTGAAGTCGCTCACATAGTCGAAGACCGTCTGGGCCGGCGCGCTGATCGTCGTCTTGGCTTCGAACGTGTTCATGGGCACCCTCGTGTCGAGATGCGCGGGAGCCTATACCCGCAACGTCCTTCGGCCCACAGGTCCCTCCTCCCGTTCGCGGACCGTACCATCAGTGGACCGGACGTCCGAGCAAAGCGTCGCTTCGCTAGTTCTTCACATGCTCGTCCAGGCGCGTGCCCGACATGACGCTCGCCCATCCTGTTGCTTGCGATCGTGGTGTTGAGGCGTCCACTGGATTTCCGCCCCAAAGCTGCTATGCCACCTCTCGACGATGGCTCTGGGCGAACTCCTGGAGGCGGATCTGGCACGTTGGGCAAAGTGCGTCGGGACGAACGATCGCCTGCCCACCGACGAACGCGCAGAGATAGACGCGCGCGAGTTGCTGGGCGCATCGGGGGCAAAGCGACGGGTGAAGGATGTAGCGCGACGTACGCTCGACGGTAAGGAGCCGCCGGTCCCGCGTCAATCGCCCGATCTGGGCACGTCCGAACGGTGGACACCGAGTCATCGAATGGCGAGTTCGGACTGGTCCTAAAGTCCCCCTGGCCGCTGCCGATTTCTTTCTCATGAAACGGCTCAGGACTCGGCGGCTCATGACGCCAGTCGATCCTTGGGTTCAGGAGGAGCGTGAGGCGCAGTTCGCCCGGAACATGGATGCCTTCATCCGTCGGGACTTCAGCGTCATCGACGAGACCATGCGGCCGGATGTCACGCTCGAATTGCCTGGCTCGTCCTGGCTGGCGGGTACCTACCGGGGTCTGGAGGCAGTGAGTCGCGGCGTGATCGCGCTCCGCCAGGTGTTCAACTCGGACAAGAGGTTGGTCACGTTCCTCCACGAAGGGGACCAGATGGTCGTGAGACACGCGATCAGCGTGAGCGGCCCGCGCCACGAAGTAGAGATGAACCTGGGTGTGAGGATCGGGTACGACGAGCAGGGGAAGTTCGCGACCATCGATGTCGAGCCAGCCGATCTCGATCTCTTCGACTACGTCGTGAACTCGCGCCTCAAGGAACCCTCTCCGTAGAGAGGACAGGAAGTCCGGTGTGTCCGCTACATGCCCCGCGTATGCTGGGCGATCTGACATCTCAGAACTCCGCTCACGAGACCCCTGATCGGCCTCTGTGCGATCGCGGTTCGGCTCGACCGGCGCCGAAGCGCTCTTTCTGTGATCGTCTGTCGGTCTATCCGCGGGTGGATGGTTGATCGGCATGGTGGTCGAGATTTCCTTGGTCCCCGCGCGCTACGACCGGGAGCGACATCTGCCGCTCCTTCTCGAAGCGGACGAGTCGGAGCAACACGTACGCGTCTACCTCGATCGCGGCCAGCTCCTCGAGATCTGCAACGCCGAGGGATGATCGGCGTCACGGTGCTCGTGCGTGATGCCGACGAGGTCGAGATCTGGAACATCGCGTTGTCCGAGGGGTACCGCGGTCGGGGGCTCGGCCGGGCCGCCATCGGTGCCATCGCGGACCGGTGCCGGCGGGACGGCGCATCGCGCCTGACCGTCGGCACGTCCGACTGCAGCCTCGGCACGATCGCGTTCTATCGCAAGGTCGGCTTCCGCTTCGCCGGGGTCCGCCAGGGCTACTTCGACACGTACCCTGTGGCCGTGGTCGAGAACGGCATCCGCGCGCGCGACATGGTGATGTTCCAGATGCCACTCCCGCCATCTTCCACGTCGAACCGGGACAACAACCACTGACCTGCTACAGCGACCGATCAACCGACGCCTCCCTTGCGCTGCTCAGCCGATCGATGCGTCGATGTACGACCGCGCCGCGTGCGTTGAGCGCGACGTTGGACGGCGGACGAGCGCCTCACTCGGTCCGAACGGGCACGTGCCCTTCGATGGTCGTGCCGGCACCGGAGCGGGAGCGGACGGTGAGCGTGCCGCCCAGCGCGGCCAGACGATCCGCCATGTTCTGGAGGCCGGCGCCGAGCGGTGTCGCGGCGCGGTCGAACCCCCGGCCGTCGTCGCGGATCGAGAGCTCGAGCTCCCCGTGGTCCTCGTGCAGGCTCACCGCGACCTCGTTCGCCTGCGCGTATTTCGCGGCGTTCTGCAGGGCCTCGAGCGTGCAGAAGTAGACGGCCGTCTCGAGCTCCTGTGGATAGCGACCGATCCCGTCGGCCTCGACGTGCACCGGTACGGCTGAGCGTCGAGCCTGCGCCTCGATCGCGGCCGTCAGTCCCTGGTCGGCGAGGAGCGGAGGGTAGACGCCGCGCGCGAGCTCGCGGAGGTTCTCGAGCGCGTCGGTCACGTCGCCCTCCAGCTGCTCGAGCATCCGGTCGGCCTCGGCGAGGTCCTTCGACACGGTCGTTCGAGCGAGCCTCAGCCGGACCGCCAAGGCGACGAGCTGTTGCTGCGCACCGTCGTGCAGGTTGCGCTCGAGGCGTCGTCGCTCCGCGTCCTGGGCGGCGACCAGCCGCTGACGGGAGGCGCGGAGATCCTCGATCAGCCTGGAGTTCGCGAGCACGAGCCCGGCCTGGCCGGCCAGGTCGGCGACGAGCTTCTCCTCGACAGGTGAGAGGGGCTCGTTCGGCGGCTTCGTGACGGTGAGCAGTCCCAGGAGCTCCCGCTGGTGCCGGACAGGTATCGACGCGGTCGCCCCGTCGACCACGGGCGGCTCGTCGGCCACGAGGTGGATCGCGGTGGCCATCGCTCCGTTCGTCGGCCACGTCGCCGCCGGCCGGACCTCGTCGCCGACCCGGAGCCAGACGACGGCCGACGTGGCGCCCGTCCCCTCAGCGAGGAGTCGCGCCATCCGAACCAGGATGTCCTCCCCCGAGTAGGTCTCGCCGACCTGCTCGGAGAACCGGGACAGGACCTCGTAGGGCGTCGCCCGCTCCCCGTAGACGAGCCGGTTGGCGATCTGTTGCGCCCGCCGCCTGATCGGCTGGAACGCCACGGCGACGACCGCGGTC
>Ga0222623_10000309_pt1 | contig 14971 bp, 14 predicted proteins | sample PLMtaG_FD_177336 | JGI IMG/M metagenome (GOLD analysis project Ga0222623, IMG submission 177336) | Groundwater sediment microbial communities from an aquifer in East River, Colorado, USA - PLM2_30_coex | ecosystem: Environmental > Terrestrial > Soil > Riparian zone | place: USA: East River...
CGGTCGGCCTCCCGCAGCATCCCGACCAGCACGGCCCGAAGGGTCCGGTCCTCCTCGCAGTCGATCAGGGGCTTGGCGAAGGAGCGACTCTCCGGGTAGCTCCAGAACTCGCCGATCCGGTCGGCTCGCTCGAAGTCGGGCAGCATCAGGACGTGGAGCAGTTCGGCGCGGGGAGCGGGAAGGGGACTAGCCCGATGCGGCGCGGTCTGTTCAGTCGGGACGTGATCGAATCAATCAACCGACAGGAGGACGGCGGATGAGGAAACTGTTCGAATCGACGTTCGTGACGCTGGATGGCGTCATCAGTTCACCAGAGAAGTGGGGGCCGCCCTATTGGGATGACGAACACGACAAGTACGCCCACGACCTGCTCTGGGCCTCGGATGCCCTCTTGCTGGGGCGCGAGACCTACGAAGGGTTCGCAGAGGCCTGGCCATCTATGACCGGTGATGATTACGCCGACAGAATCAACAGCCTTCCCAAGTACGTAGCCTCAACCACCCTGCAAGAAACCAAGTGGAACGCAACGCTCATCCGAGGGGACGTCGCCGACGAGGTAGCCAAGTTGAAGCAGCAGTCCGGCCAGAACATCTTGAAGTTCGGTACCGGCGAACTTGACCGCACGCTTATGGAGCACAACCTCATTGACGAGTTCCACTTCTGGCTCTTCCCCGTTGTCGCCGGCAGCGGTCAACATCTCCTCGACGGCATCGGTTCCACACACCTGAACCTCCTAGACACGACGAGGTTCAGGTCCGGAATCGTTGTCCTCACTTACGCCCCCAAATAGCGTCGGGTCCACGAGCAACTCGCGCGGATCGGAGACGAGCCTTTGGTGGTAAACCTGCAGGCCGTCCGGCGCTGATGAACGCCGGCCACGCCAACCGCATGGAGTTCATGGGCTAGGGTGCTTTAGGGGCGACCACTTTGCTCTCCGGCGGCCAGGGAGGAACGGGACATGGGCAGCTCAGTTCTTTGGGTGGTTGTCGGCGTGGTGGGATTTATTGTCCTGATTCTCCTGTTTCGCACGACCCGAGGCAGACGAGGTTAGGGTCGGAGATTCGGGCGGCGGCCACGCCGACCTCGTGCAGTTTCTCGGCTAGGGCCAGGGATTCTCGCGGCGCTTAGGGTTCGATCTCTCGAAGCATCCCGACGAGCACCGCCCGCAAGGTTCGGTCCTCCTCGCAGTCGATCAGGCTAGTTGACTGCGAAAAACATCTCCGCCTCATCGAATCCGCTGGGGTCAGTGATCACCAAGAAGAGGACTGCGCCGTCAAGCCCAGCCCGCGGAACGTCGAATGCTATCCGTCCGAGGCCCGTCCCCCCCGTCGGGACCTTGTTAATGGCATCCCACCCGTCCGGTAGGCAGCAGGCCTCGTCGGATTCGGGGAAGGTCTGACCCCTCACAACGAGCGATGCTTGCATGTCAAAGTATGGATCGGAGGACTGGCCCTCTGTGCGGGTAAATCGAACCGTAGCGATAGCGTAAGTTCCCTTCCGCGGCGGAGCGTTGAATTGATTGGCTTGCTCGACGACATCGTTGGCGTCGGCATTGAAGTCCACGACTTTGACCGTCCACCCGAATGCCTCCCCGGATTCGCCCTTGGGGAACGGGTCGCTCAGCGAGCTGTCCGTGCTGCTGCCGGTGGCGCTAGGCCCTGTTGGCCCACTCTGGAACGTGAAGCCGGTTGGGCCGCTCGCCGACTCAGTTACAGTCGTCGTCACCGTGACTCCCTGAGGCGCGGCACTCGAGTCTGACTGGTTGCCATTCCCCAGGGCGAAACCGATCCCGGCCCCAAGAAGGAAGGTGACGACGATGACGACGGCGGCTATGGCCTTGTTGGGCGGGCCTTTCGATTGCCCCGAATCACTGGGTGGAGGCTGTGGGAGTGTCGTCACCGTGGCGGGATTGTGCCTCGGTCCTCCCACCAAGTCCAATGATGGAGCAGCGGTGTGGGACCTAGCGATGCTCCCGCAGCATCCCGACCAGCACCGCTCGGAGCGTCCGGTCCTCCTCGCAGTCGATCAGTAGTTCGGCGAAGGCGGCGACTCTCCGGGTAGCTCCAGAACTCGCCGATCCTGTCGGCCCGCTCGAAGTCGGGGAGCATGAGGTCGTGGAGCAGCTCGGCGCGGGGAGCCGGACCGAGGGCGTCGAGGCGTTCACGGAGTCGGCGCTCGACCTGCTCCAGGTCCACTGGGTCGCAACGCTAGCACCGGTGTCGACGGCCAGCATGCCCTTCGGCGAGCGAGCTAGGGCGGTGGAGGCGGAGGGTCAAAGGAGGCGGGCGAGGTGTCGTATCCGCACTTCGGACACACGGTCACACCCGGCTCGACGCGGGTGCTGCACACCTCGCAGGGTCGTCCCCTCCGCTTCGTTACGAGCCGTGGGAGGCCGAGGATTCCGTCAACTAGGGACCGTGAGAACGTCCTGGGTCCCTCCTCGGATTCATGCATCAGGTGTCGACTCTGCTAGCTCGTGTCAGACCGCGAGACTGATGCGACTAGACGGCGAGGATGCGACGAGCACGATCCGGCCGTCATCCGCGATCCCAGATCGCTCGAGCGATCGAGTCGCCTCCCGGTCGGGTATGTACAGCACCACCATCGTCTGATCCTGACCCATGTACTCGGCCACATTCTTGATCGCGGTGCATCCCTCGTCCGTCACCTCTTCGATCTCACATAGATCGACCGTGACATCGACATGGCGCGAAGTCAGGACACGTGCGAGCAGGCGTCCCTCATCTTCTTCCGTCAACCGTCCCCAAGCCACGACGTATGGGCGTGACTCTGGCTTTCCGATCCTCTGGATGACCGCCATGACCGGCGAATCGTGGCATCTCGAAGCCAGCAACACAGTCGGACCATTTGGGGAGCCACACCGCCGAAGGTCTACTCCCCAGAATCCCTACAGAATGCGGGCTTCTACCGCCGCGCTGGGACGTTCGCCGATCGGCACGGAACCGGAGGGCGCGGCAGCGGGAGGCCCCCGGACCTCCTCTCAGCCTGAGCCTCCCGTCCTTTCGGAGGTGCTGACGTGATCACCCCCGCCGAAGACGGGGCCGTACTCGCGATACGTCGATTGCGTGATTGCGCGCAACGCTGAGGCATGCCTAGGGTCAAAGTGTCCACTAGCAAAGGAGGCTTCCCCATGCAGTGCGACCTCGTCCGCAAGACCCTCGGAGCTGCATTCATCCTCATGGTGGTCGCTGGCATCTCCGCGCCAGCGACGGCGCAAACGGACGGTGACACGGAGGTCACCGTCGGAAGCAACGACGGGATCTTCTCGCAGAACAAGCAGAACGAACCCGCGGTCGCGATCGACCCTGCGAACCCCACTGTCGTCGCCGCTGGGTCGAACGACAACATCGACATGGAGGCGTGTAATGCCGGGCCGCCGACCGATTGTCCGTTCACACCCGACGTTGGAGGGTCCGGCGTCTACTTCTCGTTTAACAGCGGCGATTCGTGGATCCAGCCGACCTACACCGGACTCACGGCTCGGGACTGCCTTGGCAACCCTGATCCCACGGTGACGACGGACGTGTGTGTCGCGCACCCCGGTCCGATCGGGACGCTGCCCCACTACGACGAGGCCGGCTTGGTCTCCGACGGGGACCCGGCGCTCGCGTTTGGGCCGGTGCCGGACGCGAACGGAGACTTCGCCTGGGCGAACGGATCTCGTCTGTACTACGCGAACCTCACGTCAAACGTCTCGGTGAGCGAGACGACCACGTTCAAGGGCTTCGAGGCAATCGCGGTCTCCCGGATTGACGGTGATCCGGCGCTGACGCCCGCGATCGTGGCCGATGAGGACAACTGGCTCGACCCGGTCATCGTAAGCAAGCAGTCATCCGCGACGTTCGCGGACAAGGAACAGCTCTGGGTCGACAACGCCGAGAGCAGTCCGTTCTTCGGCAACGCGTACGTATGCTTCGCGAGGTTCCAGGGAGGCGGAGCGGCGCCGATGACGCTCGCGACGTCCACGGACGGCGGCGACACCTGGTCGAGCGACCAGGTCAGCCCCGGGCACAACGTCGCTCCTCGCAAGTGGGGCCAGTCAGGGTGCACGATCCGCACGGACAGCGAGGGCGTCGTCTACGTCTTCTACGAGCAGTTCCAGAACCCCGAGGTGTTCCTCCCACCCACCGGCAGCCACTTCATGGTCAAATCCTTCAACGGCGGTGGGTCGTGGACCCGTCCGCAGTTGATCCAGACGATCACCGACCCGTGCTACGCGTTGCAGTTCGACGGTGCGGGCAACCGATGCGTTCAGGACGGGATCGCGGGGGCGCGCAACGACCTGGCGGCCTCGCCCAACATCAGTATCGCGAACGGCGCGCCTACCGGGGCCGATGCGACGGATGAGATCGTCCTCAACTGGGCAGGCTTCAACGGCGGCTCTGCCGAGCACGTCTTCGTGCGGACGTCGACGGACGGTGGAGATTCATGGTCGGCGAGGGTCGCCGTGGAACGGGCGGGGGACCGGGGTATGTACACGGCACCGGCCTTCTCTCCAGACGGCGACGACATCTATCTCGTCTACAACGCGTTCACCACTCCCTACCGCGACGACACCACGAGCGCCCGTGGCTTGGTCGGCGTCGTTCTCCACGCCGACGTGGGCGCGAATGGCATACCGGGCGTTTGGACGGAGCTACATCGAGGAGCCGTCGGCGATCCGCGCGCCTCTGCGCAGAACAACATTGTGATGGAGTTCCTCGGCGACTATGTCTATGCGGCAGCCACGAATGACTACTCGGTCGCCGTCTGGAACGACGCGCGTGACGGGGCGGTCTGCGGACCGGTCCAATCGTGGCGCGCAGATATGCAGGAGGATCCAGCATCGTTCCCCGAGGGGCGGCCAGCGATACAGCAGGAGTGCGCAGCCACGTTCGGCAATACGGACATATTCGCTTGGTCGGGAGCCGATCCCACGCCATAGATCAGACGGACGTCGCGTTCCTAGCGGAAGGAGGAACCGTGATGACACGTCGAGCGCTCTTCTCGCTCGTCACCCTCGGGCTGGTGGTGGGCCTCGCGGTGCCCGCGCAGGCCGCCACCGAGTCGAAGGTGACCGACGACGACACGGCGGGCAGCTACCAGCGCGCGACCGGTGGGACCGACGCCACCATGACCGCATGTAGCGTCGGGCGGCGCCAGCAGAACGAGCCGACCGTGGCCATCGACCCCATGGACACGGACATCGTCGTGGCGGGCTCGAACGACTACTGCGCCTCGATCGTGAACAACGAGGTCTGGGCCGGCTACTACCGCTCCACCAACGGTGGGCAGACGTGGTCGCTCAGCCTGGTGCCGGGATATCCGGACGACACTTCCGCTGCCGGCGTGGCGTCGCCGGTGCACGGAACATGCGGCGCGTCCGGCGACCCGACGCAGTCCTTCGACGGCGACGGGAACCTGTTCTACGGGTTCATCTGCTTCAACCGGTCGAAGCCGATCAACGGCGGGGTTTACGTGGCCAGGTACTCGGACCACGGCGCCGACTACGACCAGACCGTGCTGGTGAAGAGAGGGTCGCCCTCGGGTCTGTTCGGGGCAGGACTGTTCCAGGACAAGATCAACCTGACCGCTGACCAGACCGACGGCGAGTTCTCCGACAACGTCTACGTGGCCTGGTCGCAGTACCACGGCCTGCAGTCGGGCAACAACGCCGTGCTGTTCGCGCGATCGACCGACCACGGGCTCTCGTACACGAGGCCGTTCAAGGTCACGCCGAATGAGCACGGTACCGCGTCGTTCGTCGACCTGGCGGTCGGTCCCGACGGCACCGTCTACCTCGCGTACCTGACCTATCCGTCCAGCAGCCGACCCACGGCCGACGTGTGGTTGCTCAGGTCCGACGATGGCGGTGTCTCGTTCACGTCCCCGTCGCACGTCGCCTCGATCGAGCTGTTCGACTCCAACCAGTTCGCGGGTGCGACCGGGACCGTGGACTGCGGGGACGGACCGTTCATCTGCGAGAGCGGGTTCACGTTCTCCCGGTTCTTCAGCAACTCGGCCGTGGCGGCGGACGAGGACGGCGTCCACGTGGTGTGGGCCTCGGAGCTGGCGACTGGTCAGAACAAGGTCTTCGTGCGCAACTCGACCGACGGCGGCGAGACGTTCGGCAGCGCTGCGACGCTGGACGGGGTGACGGTCGGCCACCAATGGTTCCCGGACGTCGCTTCGGCCGAGGGCGTGCTGAGCGTGATCTTCTACGACTCGCGGACCGACCCCGCCTACGACCCGAACCGGCCGCCCGGCAACACGGCCTCGGGTCTGAACTCGGGCAACGTGGTGCAGGCACGAGTCGCGCAGTCGTCCGATGGAGGCGAGACGTGGTCCGAGCAGGTCGTGAGCACGGCCGGCAGCAACTTCGGGTGGAAGACCCACGGTTCGCGAAGGGTCGGCTTCTGGGGCGACTACCTCTACGTCTCGGCCGTGCCCGGGGCCGTGAACGTGGTGTGGACCGACTCGCGCGACCTCGTGCCGGGTGACGATCCGAGGGACGGCGCGATGGAGAATGGGTTCGCCGTCTTCCAGCCGTGCACGTATGTCCCGAACGACATCAACGCGCCGGCGTACACGTCGCCGACGAATGCGGATCCCTGCCTGAACCAGGGAGGTCTAGACCAGAACATCTACGGCGCTCGCCTGTAGGGAGGTCGAGTAAAGAGGAGGAGGGCGGGCTGCCGGCAACCGTCCCCGGTGTAGACGGCTGGCACCAGCGCGACGTCGAGCCGTCTACGGAGGACTCGGCGATCCTGCAATCGTTCATGAACGCCGGCCACGCCGTCAGCGTGGAGTTCCTCGGCTGACGTGCCGCACACGTGCCGCAAGAGGAATAGCACGGACCGATAGGGGCTGATACCCGAGTGGCCCCTGAGCAGGGGTTTCGTGCAACGGCTCGCATCTCGTGCGTGCCTGGACCACCTTGCCAAGGTGGGGGTCGCGGGTTCGAATCCCGTCGTCCGCTCCAGAGAACCGCAGGTCCGACGCTACGACGGGCTCGACGGGACCCGACGCCGAACCCTCCGCGTGCCGGAGCCGTGCCGCACCGTGCCGCGCCCCCAACTTCGATTTCGATGCCATTCGCATTGAGGCATACGCGCAAGCGCGTATCAGCACGAGGAAGTGAACGCAATCGTGGGTGCTTGCAAGGGTTCGAAGAACGCACCCGGCAGCAAGCGAGCGCCATGCGGTAGCACGGTCAAGGTGCCGTGGCCGCATCCGACACCGAAGGGTAAGTAGGTACTCGCGGCGGGACTCGCGTCTCCACGAAGAAGGGCCGCCGGTGAAGGGATGGAGGGCCGCACCGCAGCAGTGGTCGGTTCTCGGTTCGGTATGGACCGAGGGCCTCGGCTCCCAGGCGCAAGGAAGGCTGCTCCGGGTCCTCGGCTCACCGGGCCGGGAATGCGCTCCACCGACCGCATTCACCACCTAGCTCCGGCCCCTCCTAGGCCCGCGGGACGGTCGGGCCGCGGCGGCCGGCTACCGGCCACGGCCCTCGATACGAAATGTCCGGTCTGAGAAGGTCGGGGCGGGCCCCTCTCGTGCCGACGAGCTCGGGGCGGCGCGCGCGCGCATGCTCCGAGAGCCGTAACAGGCCGGCGAAGAGAAGCACACTGAAGAGGGCGAGGACAGGCAGGGCTGCAAGGGAGCCGAGCTCGCTCTTGGGAATTGTCAGTGCGCCCAAGATAATGAAGTTCCAGACCCCATGGATGGCGATGGGGAACCAGATGGACCCGGTCCGGAGACGGACAACGCCGAGCATGAGACCGAGGATGGTCGCCGCCAAGACTCGGTGCAGTGACTCCCCGAGCGACCAGCCGAACGCAAGACCCGCAAGATGGGTGACGCCGAAGAGCACACTGCTCAGGATGAGAGCGAAGCGCCGGCTGCGCAGGCGTTCGAGGCCATAGAGCAGGATCCCCCTGCTTGCGGTCTCCTCATTGAAGCCGACCATGAATTGGCCAAGAAGGAGCGTCGGCACGAAGCCCGCCTGAGCAGACGGAAACGCACGGAAGGCGATTCCTACACCCGCGACGACCAGGAGGCAGACAGGGAGGAGCCCTACCAAGAGACCAGGCCGCAAGGGGGGCACGACGAACCCGCAACCGCGCCGCCACCCCAGCCGAAGGACGATCGCCAGCGCCAAGGTTCCGGCGAATGCCCCCGGGAGCACGACCCGTCGGACCACGTCCTCGGGAGTGGCAGCCTGGCTGAACCATTCCGGGCCGACCGCGAGGAAGCGCGATGCGAAGATGTTCGTCAGGGCGACTCCGAAGTAGGCCGCGATGAGTCCGGCCATCCCCAGATGGGCCTCGGGGGCATGCGTGATGGTCTTCGCGCCTTCCAGTGGTGACTCCTTCGGGGGCACATCGTTCTATCGGAAGAGGGGATACGGGACTCAAGCAACGTCTACGAGGGGCCCGCCGACCGTCGTGTCCGGCTCCACCCGCTCGACGCGAAGACCAGCCACCGGGCGGGGGGGTGCGAGTCCGCCTACGAGACCGATCCCGCCGTGCTCAAGGCCCTCCTGAAGGTAAGCCCGGCGCTGGCTGTTACGACTGGGTGGAGTGCGGCAGCTGCGACGCCGGCTGGCTGGGTCCGTACTTCGCCGAGAGCGTCAGGTGACGAGACGTGCGAGGGAATCCCGATGAGGTCCGTCGGCGGCTGACGTCAGGCGATCCGGAAGCTCTCCTCGACAATCAGCTGCGACCCGAGATGCTCCTCGAAGGCACTCGGCGAGGCCGTGAGCGTGATCACATACCCGGTGTCGTCCCGGACCTGGTACGCCTGACGTTGACGGAGCGCCGTCCCTTGGCTCTCCCAGCGATAGTCCATCCACCGAGCGGGCTGCCCGTCGATCCGCGTCCGCCCCTCGTCCACGAGTTCGAAACCAGCGAACGTGCCACCCACCGCCTGCTTCGACGCCAGGTAGTACTCATCCGTGCTCAGCTCGAGTCGGAGGGGCTCCATGACGACGTTGATGTTGGGGAGGACCCCGTCCTGCCGAGCGGCGCTCGGCGCGGAGATGACAACCTCCACGAGCCCCGTCGCGGGTTCGCCAGGGATCCACGACGCCGGATACGAGAAGGAGTATCCGTCTCCCTCGTAGGTCCGGGTTTCCACTGGACCCGAGGACCCCGTCGGGGTCGGCGTCTCGGTCGGGGTCGAACGCACCGCTGCGTCCCCGCCGCACGCGGCGAGTGTGAACACGATCGCGACGCCGATCGCCCGTCGCCGCACGTCCATCGGCGCACGATAGCGCGTGATGCGCCAGTCTTCGGACACCCTTGCCCTCATCTATTGGTTATCGGCCGGACGAGCGCAACGACTGAGCGGGTGTGGAGCGCGACTCCTCGGCACGGGCAATTCGCGTGCGACGCGGCCATCAAGTGGCCGGCCTCCCGCAGCATCCCCACCAGCACCACCCGCGCTTGAATCGGGCTCGTCACCGATTCACGACGTCGACTTGAGCCGGGAGGCGATTCGTGCTGCCAGGTCCTTTGCGCGTTGCGGGACCAGCGCGCTGATCCACCGATAGGCCGGGTATCGCCGCAGCGTTATGTGAAGCGGAATGGCCGGCTCGTGAAGCCGATCCCAGGCCTGATCGTTGAGCTCGGGCACAGACATGATGGGCACCCGAGCCCGGGTGAACGCGGCAAATGTGGCGCGGTTGGGGCTCTCCTCCACGAGGGGCGGCAGAAGGCATTGCAGTACCGACGAGTAGCCCACGTCGGCGAGGGCATCGCACAACGATGCCCGGGTGAGCTGGAAACTCATGGGGTTGCCGATGGAGGACCACAAGGCATCACTGGAGAGTGGAGGCGTGTCCGGAGGGGGCTCCGGAAACGGCATACCCAGATACTGGCGGCCCCGATGATCGCGCCGTTCACTCGGGTAGGTGCGACGCGGGTCTCAATGATGACGAGGTCACGGCAGAGGTCCCGCATGCGTTCAAGCAGCCGGAAGACGTCGGGGGCGCATCGAGATGATAGAGGAGCCCCAGGCAGAGAACGACGTCGAACGCGCCGTGCCGCTGCGGGTCGAGTGCGCGCACGTCCTCCAGCCGTACCTCCAGATTCTCGAGCCCGAGCGCCTCCTTTGCCAGGCGCATCTTCTCGAGACTGGCCTCTCGGCCTTCGATGGCGACGACCGTGGCACCCTGCCGAGCGAGTTCCACGGCGAAGAGACCCTCGAACGCTCCCAGATCGAGGACGCGCAATCTCTCGATCGGCCCGTGCGCGAGGTCTGCCACGAGCTGTACCACTCGCCGGACACGAGCCTCGTTCCCGCCTGCAACCCCTCGCCGAATGGTGTAGAGATCGTCTTGGAGCTGCAGGTTGTGCGAGATCCAAGCTCCGTAACGGCGCTCGACCTCGCGCTTCCTGTTTTCGAGCTCGTCCCGATTCACCGCGCCCCCAGACCGTCAATGACCGAGTGAACTCAATCCCCATCTTGCGTGGTCGTACCGCCTCCCTCCAATCCTAAGACGGCGGCGTGTGAGCAGTCGGCCAGGATCGTGCCGACGAGCGTATGACGGCGGCCTCGCAAGGCGGCCGCGGAGCGCGACGAAGTGCCCGAGCCCGAAGCGCCTCCGGAGGACGTTCTAGGCCTGAGGTATCGTCGGGTCGGTACCAGGAGGAGCGGAAGCGAGATGCGTTTCGAGCACTACTCGTTTGGTTCCATACAGATCGACGGCGTCTCGTACGATCACGACCTCGTCGTCGACCGGGGGAAGATCCGTAAGCGCAAGAAGGCTGCGTCCAAGAGGTTCCGCGACGCGTATGGACACACGCCGCTTTCGCTGGTGGAAGAGATTCCTTGGCGGTGTCGACGGTTGGTGATCGGCACCGGTGCTCACGGCTCTCTGCCGGTGATGCGGGAGGTCGAAGAGGAGGCTCGCCGACGGAATGTCGACCTTTTCATCGCGCCCACGGCTGACGCGATCGAGACCCTGAACGAGAGCACGAAAAGCACCAACGCGGTCCTCCACGTGACGTGCTGAGTCCCCCATAGCCTCAGGATCGGACAACCAGGCTGACCGGTTCCATCCTCGAGATGGCGGTTCGCCGCTCCTCAGGCCGTCAACTCCTGCGTCGCCTCGATGTTCCCGTTGACGTCGACAGCCCGGAACCGGATGTTGCTTCCGGCGGCGAGGACAAACGGGCCCGCGTACCGCTGCCATGGACCGAGATCGAGCCGGTATTCGATGCCGGCGACGGCGACGTCGTCGGCGGCGGCCAGGATCACCCACGTGCCGCCCTCGACCGGGGCCGTCGCGGCCGTGGAGGCCGGGGGGATCAGGTCCGTGAAGTCAAACGTCGCGGCCCAGGTCACGTCCGCCAGACCCCGCTGTCCCTCTAGCGAGGGATGGAAGTAGTCGCGCCTCGAGACGTCCTCCGGGGTGAACGGGTCCTCGAACACCGCTCCTTCGTCGAAGCGGCAGTGGACATACATCGCGCAGACCTCGGCAAGCTCGGTGTTGAAGGTGATGTTGCGCTGCCTCACGCTCCTACGGCGCGCGACGTCCCCGGGGTTGGTGGATCGCGGATCCTCGAGCAGGGACTGGCAGACATCGAGCGTCCGCCATGCCACGCGGGCGAGGAGATCGTCCTTGAGGATGGCCCACAGCCCGTAGACGTTGGGGATGCTCACGACGTAGATGCGGGCGCGAGGAGAGCCGGCTGAGAGGGTGCCCATCGCCTGTTCGAAACGGGATCGGAAGTCATGGATCGAGGTCATCCCTGCGACCGTCCGGGTGCAGAGGTCGTTGGCCCCGATCAGGATCGTGACGTAGGCGACGCTCTGCTCGGTGGCGGTGCTCACCTGAGCGTCCAGATGGACCATCTTCGCACCGCTCATTGCGTCGTTGAAGTTCCTCTCGAGGATCGCCGGATCGGCGGCAAGGATGCGCACGTAGTGGCTTTGCACAGAGGTCCGCGTGCCCGTCGACCAGGAGTTCCCAGGCGCGTCGGTGAACGGCACCCCGCCCGTGTTGAACGCCCGGGTGATCGAATCGCCGAGCGAGGCCATGGAGTTCGGATACCCGGTCAGGGTCGGAGGGGGCCCAGCGAAGAGGCCACCGAGGACGACGAAGCCGGCCACGACGCCCCTCAGGGACCGTTGCATCATCCCTCAGGCACCTCCGGAAGGCGCGCCCTCACGAGACCGCATCGCCGCTAGATCTGCCCCGCTCCGCGGGTGCGAGCGCCTTCTTCGAGCGTGAGATCGTTCCCCGCATCCTTCCTTTCTATTCCCTCCCGCCGACACAGGTATCTTCCCCAAACGACCACGTTTCGCCGGGTCGGTCCATGCTCGTCGGCAACCTCCGGTGAGCAAGATGTCTTCCCGCGCTCAGGCGACCAGCCTTGCGATCGACCGTCGACCCTTTGTACCCTGACGCAGCCATGAGCAAGACGTCCGCTTCGAACGCATCGCAACGACCCGCGCCGTAGGCGCGCGTCGCTTCCTGCCGTCGCGCGCCTACCCCTCCGCGGAGGGGTTCTTCGTTTACGGAGAGAGACCGATGAACGCGCGTGTCCGAGCGACGGAGGGAAGTGTTCGTGATGATCGAAGAGTTCGGAGGCGGTGTCGGGGTCAGGTCGTGGGCTTCGATCCTCGACGACAAGACGAGAGAGCAGGCGGAGCAGACCGCGCTGCTTCCTATCCTCACGGAGCCGATCGCGCTGATGGCCGACGCGCACCTCGGGTACGGGGCGACCATCGGTTCGGTCATCCCCACCGAGTCGGCGGTGATCCCATCAGCGGTTGGCGTCGATATCGGGTGCGGCATGGCGGCCAGGAAGGTGGATCTTGCCCGGATGAGGGCCCTCGAGCACGCCGAGAGGTGGGTGCTCAACTGCGAAGCCTCGATCCCGGCCGGCATGGGGAAGGGCAGGTCAGGAATCTCGGCCGCAGCAAGAGAGTGGATGGCGGCCCACGCTCCCCCTGGCACGCTCGAGAACCCGCAGCGGGCCGAGGCGCAGCTGGGATCGCTCGGGTCGGGCAACCACTTCATCGAGCTGGCCGCCAATCAGGACGACGGGACGTGGATCCTTCTGCATTCGGGATCCAGGGGACCGGGCAACCAGCTGGCGACGCTGCACACCAAGGTGGCGATGGACCTGCACGAGCGGCTCGGAACCGCGCTCGACGATCCGGAGTTGTCCTGGCTGCAGAGCAACACGCCAGAATTCGACGCCTACATCCATGACCTGCGGTGGGCTCAGGCGTTCGCGCTGGAGAACCGGCGGCTCCTGCTCGACGCCGCTCACGATCAGTTGATCGAGGCCAGCGGTGAGAGCGTTCGGACGCTGGACGAGGTCAACTGCCATCACAACTACACGGAACTCGAGGAACACGACGGCAAGTGGCTGTGGGTGACGAGGAAGGGTGCGATCAGGGCCGGGGTGGGGGACCGGGGGCTCATCCCCGGCGCGATGGGGCAGAAGTCGTTCGTCGTTCGGGGCCTCGGGAACCCACTGTCGTACGCATCGTGTTCCCACGGCGCCGGCCGAGTTCTGTCGAGGACGAAGGCCAGGAAGACGCTGTCCGTCGAGGACCTCGAGTCGCAGATGGCGGGCAGGTCCTGGCAGGCCTCGGACGCCAAGTCGCTTCTGGATGAAGCCCCACAGGCCTACAAGCCGATCGACGTGGTGATGCGGGACCAGGCCGATCTCGTGGAGATCGAGGTCGAGCTGAGTTCGATCGCCAACTACAAGGGCGTCGAACGGAGGTGAGGCTGGCTGATCGCCGTGCGCAACAGCGACATCGCGCCGCCGACCATGCTGTCCTCGCGCCAAGACGGTCCGTGCGCTCGAGTTGCGGAATACTGGAGTCGTGAGCGAGCCGGCACCGAGGGACAAGTGGGCGGAGTGGGTGCTCGCGCGACGCCATGCCGACGATGCCGAACAGAAACGGAGGGCGTTCGAGTTCCTCGGACCGATCCGGGACCGCGTGCTGGAGAACACCCGAGTCCGCCCTGGGGAGGTGGTCCTCGACGTCGGCGCGGGCGACGGGCTGATCGCCTTCGGTGCGATGCCGCTCGTCGAGGATTCGGGCCGCGTCGTCTTCTGCGATGTCTCGCAAGACCTCCTCGATCACTGCCGAAACGCCGCGAAGGAGCTGGGAGTGGCGGAACGGACCGAGTTCGTGAGGGCAGCCGCCGAGGATCTGTCGCCCATCCCCGACGGGTCCGTCGACGTGGTGACGACGCGCTCGGTGCTCATCTACGTCCAGCACAAGGACGCTGCGTTCCGAGAGTTCCACCGAGTGCTCCGTCCCGGTGGGCGCGTGTCGATCTTCGAGCCGATCAACAACTACTTCCCCGACGACATGGACGACTTCTCGGGGTTCGACGCGCACCCGGTCCGGGACCTCGTGGAGAAGATCTGGGTGTCAGAGGGCCGGGACGCCGCGAACCATCCGAAGGACCCGATGATGAACTTCAACGAGCGAGACCTGCTGCGTCACGCCGAGGCGGCGGGCTTTGCCGAGGTGCACGTCGAACTCGTCATCGACGTCGAGCCGGGAACGTGGGTCGAGGACTGGGATCGGTTGCTGGGGACCTCACCGAACCCGAACGCCCGCACCACAGCAGAGGCGATCGCGGCGGCGCTCACGCGCGAGGAGGCCGAGCGGTTCGAGGCCCATCTCCGACCTCTGGTCGACGCCGGTCGGGGCCTGATGCGGTCCGCGTTCGCCTACCTCTGGGCGCTCAAGTCGACCGGCGACACGCGTCGGGGCTCGTGAGGGGTCCCCTCGTGGCCCAGCACCTTGCTGAGGGGGTCGCGACTTCGAATCCCGTCGTCCCGCAGGAGGGCCCGTTTCGGGGCCCCGTTCATGCCCGGGTAGACTGAGCGTTCGCACCTGCAACTCGGGTGGTCCGGCGGGGTGGCCGAGTGGTTAGGCAAGGGTCTGCAAAACCCTCTACACCGGTTCAATTCCGGTCCCCGCCTCG
>Ga0222623_10000311_pt1 | contig 14929 bp, 13 predicted proteins | sample PLMtaG_FD_177336 | JGI IMG/M metagenome (GOLD analysis project Ga0222623, IMG submission 177336) | Groundwater sediment microbial communities from an aquifer in East River, Colorado, USA - PLM2_30_coex | ecosystem: Environmental > Terrestrial > Soil > Riparian zone | place: USA: East River...
CGACACGCCGAGCTCCTCGGCGATGAACGCGCGCAGGCGCGCCGAGTCGAGCACGCCCGCCATCCCCATCACCCGTTCCTTGGGGAAGCCCGACACGTCGGACGCGAGGAAGGTCATTTCGTCCAGCGGGTTCGTCACGACGATGATGATCGCGTCCGGGGAGCCGGGCACGAAGCGTTCGACCACGTCCCGGACGATCCCGGCGTTCTTGCCGAGCAGATCCATCCGGCTCATGCCCGGCTGCCTCGGGAACCCGGCGGTGATCACGACGACGTCGGAGCCGGCGGTGTCCGCGTAGTCGTTGGTTCCGATCACGTTGGGCTCGAACCCGACGACCGGGGCGGACTGTCGCATGTCGAGCGCGAGGCCCTGCGGCAGGCCCTCCACGATGTCGATCAGGACGACCTCGGCCAACCCGCGCTCGACCAACCGCATCGCGGTGGTCTGTCCGACGAACCCACTTCCGACGACGGTGACGCGCATGGATGGACTCCTCGTCTCGGGAAGCCCAATCCTATCGACGAGGCTCCCAGCCCCACGGGGCCGTTCCGCCCACAGGGGGCGGTTTCATCTGGCTCCTAGGTCTTGGCGGATGTGGTGTGACCGGCTACTCGCGACGGCTGGTGAGGTACGCGCCCGCGAGCACGAGGCCGGTGCCGACGAGCGAGATCGCCGCGATCGTCTCGTCGCGGAAGATCACGCCGAGCGCGATCGCCACCACCGGCAGGAAATAGAGTGCGACGGACCCTCGAGTCGCTCCGACCCTCCCCACCAGCGTGGTCATCGCGACGAATGCCCACCCCGTCCCGAAGAACCCGAGCGCCACCACGGCCAGGGCGCTCGACCAGGCGAACTCCGAGCTCGGCAACGAGACGAGCGCGGCCGGCGCGAGCAGCACGAGCGCGACCAGCTGCGCTCGCAGGAGCACCGGGAGCGCCCCGTAGCGCTGCTGGAGCGGCACGGCGATGTTCACCGCGACCCCGTAACACATGACCGCGAGGAGGACGAGCGAGGCCCCGAGCGCGGTCGCGTCCGCGTCGCGCGTGGCCGGCCAGAGCACGCCGACGACGCCGAGGAAGCCGACGGCGATCCCGATCAGCTGCCGGCTCGCCGGCGGCCGGCGCAGCAGGATCGCGGCCGTGACCGCCGCGAAGATCGGAACCGCCCCGTTGAGCATGCCCGCGAGCGACGAGTCGATCCACTGCTGCCCGATCGGAAACAGCAGCAGCGGTGCGGCCATCCAGACCGCCCCGAGCAGCGCCACCCGCGGCAGGTCGCCGCGTTCGACGGGCCGATGCGACCCCCGCAGCAGCGAGAGCGTGAGCGCGCCGACCGCCACCCGCCCGAAGGCCACCACGCCCGGCCCGAAGTGCTCCAGGCCGATCTCGATGAACAGGAACGACGAGCCCCACATCGCCGCGATCGCGGCAAGGAGCCCCCACTCCCGCGGCCCGAACGCCTCCCGCCTGGTCCCCTGGGCGGTCTCGATCAGCGGGCGTCTGCTGCTCATGTCGGCCTTCCGCCTGCCCCTCTGGCTGCCCCTCTGGCCGCCCCCCGGCAGCCTCCTGATCGTCCGAACCCTCCGGGGCCCGTCACCCTTCCCAACGCGCCAGCGGTCCTCATCGTGAGAGCAGGTTCTCCACGACCGCGTCCCGGACCTCGGTGGTGCTCGCGGCGTCGGGGTCGTCCCGGGTCGGCCGCAGGTCGTACGTGACGGTCCGGCCCTCTGCGATGACCGCCGCGACCGCCGCCTCGAGCCGATCCCCCGCGTCGGTCTCGCCGATGTGTCGCAGCAGCATCGCTCCACATAGCATCAGGGCCATCGGGTTGGCGCGGTGCAACCCGCGGTAGCGCGAGACGGTCCCGTGGGTCGCCTCGAAGACCGCGAACCCGTCGCCCAGGTTCGCGCCCGGCGCCACGCCGAGCCCGCCGACGATCCCCGCGCACAGGTCCGAGATGATGTCGCCGTACAGGTTCGGCAGGACCAGCACGTCGTGGTCCTCGGGACGCTGCACGAGCTGCATCGCGAGGTTGTCGATGATCCGGTCCTCGAACGTCACGTCCGGGTACGCACCTGCCACCTCGCGGGCGGCCTCCAAGAACAGCCCGTCGGAGAACTTCATGATGTTGGCCTTGTGCCCCGCGGTGACCTTCCGGCGGCCGTTCGCCCTCGCGTGCTCGAACGCGAACCGCGCGATCCTGCGGCTCGCGGTGCCGCTGATGGCCTTGATCGACAGGCCCGAGTCCTCCCGGACGCGCTTGCCGGTCGTCCGCTCGATGAAGGCGATCAGCTCCGCCGACTGCGGTGCCCCCTGCTCGAACTCGATCCCGGTGTACGAGCCCTCCGTGAGCTCCCGCACGACCACGACGTCCGCACGTTCGTACCGTGATCGCACGCCCGGATACAGCCTGCATGGGCGCACCGCCGCGTACAGGCCCAGGGCGACCCGGAGCCCGACGTTGACGTTCCGGAAGCCGGTCGGCGTCCCGAGCGGCCCCTTCAGCGCGACGCGGTTGCTCCGGATCGACTCGATCACCCGGGGAGGAAGCGGGGTCCCCTCGGCCTCGATGACCGAGAGCCCCGCGGGTTGGACGTCCCACTCGACCTCGACGCCGGTGGCCTCGACCACCACCCGGGCGGCGTCGACCAGCTCGGGTCCCGCCCCGTCGCCGGGGATCAGCGTGATCCGGTGCACCGTCACGCCGGAGATTGTGATGGGATGATGGGTGGAGCGACCATCATGACCCTTGGCCCGAAGGCGGGGAGCGTCCGGTGACCGACAGAGGCCTTCGCGAGATCGTGGCAGCCGAGACCCGGCTGTCCGACATCGACGGGCAAGCGGGCCGCCTGTGGTACGTGGGCTACGACATCCACGACCTGGCCGGTCGAACCTCCTACGAGGAGGTCGTGCACCTGCTCCACGAGCTCCGCCTGCCGAACCAGACGGAGCTGGACACGCTCCACGACTTCATGGTCGAGGAGCGCGAGGTCTCGAAGTTCCTGCGGGACGACCTCATGCCCACTCTGGCCCAACAGACCTCGCCGATGTCGATGCTCCGCACGAGCGTGTCCGCCGCCTCGGCCTACGACCCCGACGGGTGGGATGACTCGGCGGACGCGGATCGGCGCAAGGCGCTGCGTCTGATCGCGAAGACCCCGACCCTGCTCGCGATGTACCACCGGATGCGGACTGGTCAGGAGATCGTCCCGCCGAACACCAAGCTCCCCCACGCCGCGAACTTCCTCCACATGCTGCTCGGCATCGAGCCGTCCGAGGAGGACGGCGAGGTGATCGACACGACGTTCGTGCTGTACGCCGATCACACGATGAACGCGTCGACGTTCACGGCCCGGATCGTCGCCTCGACGCTGGCGGACATGTTCTCGGCGATCACCGCTGCGATCGCCGCGCTCAAGGGACCGCTGCACGGGGGCGCCAACGAGGAGTCGATGAAGATGCTCGAGGAGGTCGGGTCGCCGGACCGCGCCGAGGCGTACGTCCGCGACCGGCTCGAGCGCCACCAGAAGGTGATGGGGTTCGGCCACGCCGTCTACAAGACGATGGACCCGAGGGCGGTGGTGCTCAAGCGCCTGTCGAAGGAGACCGGCGAGCGGCACGGCGACACCTCCTGGTACGAGATCTCCGAGGCGATCGAGCACACGGTCGCCGAGCAGAAGGGTCTGTTCCCGAACGTCGACTTCTACGCCGCGAGCGTGTACCACACGCTCGGCATCCCGACCGACCTGATGACGCCGATCTTCGCGATCGCGCGGATGGCCGGGTGGACGGCTCACGTGCGCGAACAGTACGCGGACAACCGCGTGATCCGGCCGGGATCGGAGTACATCGGACCCCGCGACCAGTCGTGGGTTCCGATCGACGAGCGGTAGGGCCGCTCAGGCCGGAACCGGAGGCGGCGGAGCCGCGGGCTGCGCGCCACCCGTCGCGGCCGCGTCCCAGACGCGGTTCAGGTGCTCCTGCACGTAGGCCGCCATCCCGATCCAGATCACGAGGGCCAGGATGACGACGAGCGCGGGTGAGATCTGCGATTGGATCCCCCGCTGCTCCTGCATCTGGACGACGTGGTTCGACGTGTTGTAGTAGGCGATGAACGGCGGAACGATCAGCAGGAAGCCGGGGATCACGGCGAGGAGCGAGCGAGAGGGGCTGATCGTCTGGTCGCCGGTGTAGAGCAGGATCTCCTCGTTCACCTTGTAGTACCAATACAGGCCGTAGATGCCGAGCGTGATGAGGCTCAGCCCCAGCACGCCGAGCGGGTTGCGTTTCAGGTAGCTCTGCCCCTGGATCGTCACCGTCTCGGCCACGTTGCCTCCTCCGTCGGTTGCTCGGCGAGTCTACGCCGGGCCGGGGACGGGGCGTGGAAGCAGCCCGGCTCCCTCGATCACGTGCCGGACGGACTCCTCTCGGCCGAGCCCCATCACGTGCACGCCCGAGATGCCCGGCATCGCCCGGAGTCCCGAGACGATCTCGACGCACTGTGCGGTCCCGAGCGCCTCCGCCTCGGGCCCGGCATCCTCGAGCGCACGGAGCAGGCTGTCCGGAACCTGGACGCCGGGCAGGTGCTCGTTCATGTACCGGGCCTGCTTCGCGCTCCGCAGCGGCGCCACGCCGACGAACACGGCCGTCCGCTCCAAGACGCCGCGGGCGCGGACGACCTCGGCCCACGCCGCGAGCCGGTCCAGGTCGTAGGCGATCTGGGTCATGACGAACCCGGCGCCGGCATCCAGCTTGACCTCGAGGCGGGCCGGGTCGTAATGCGCGACGAGCGGGCTGTCCGCCACGCCGACGAAGTAACGGGGCGCCGGAGCGATCTTGGTCCCCGACGGGAGCTTCGAGTGCTCACGCAGCGTCGAGGCGAGCGCGATGAGGTCGAGCAACCCCAGGTCGTTGACCGGAGCGGCGTCGGGCTCGTCCCCGACCGACAGCGGGTCGCCGGTGAGGCACAGCAGGTTGCGGGCGCCGAGCCCCCAGGCCCCCAGGAGATCGGCGGCGATCGCAAGCCGGTTCCGATCGCGGACCGTGAGCTGGAGCGTGGGTTCGAGCCCCGCCCTGGCGACGATCGCAGCACCGGCGACCGGCGACATGTGCGAGCTCGCAGTCGGGTTATCGGTGACGTTGACGGCGTCCGCGTAGCCGACGAGCTCGCGCGCCTGGCGTTCGACCGGTTCGGGATCGCTCGACCTCGGCGGGACGACCTCGGAGGTCACGCAGAAGCGGCGCGAACGGGCGAGCTCCTCGAGCCGGCTGCCCGGTTCGCTCAACGTTGCTCGGAGAGCTTCTCGGCCGCGGAGACGGTGTTGAGCAGCAGCATGGCGGTGGTCATCGGACCCACGCCGCCGGGGACCGGCGTGATCATCCCGGCGACCTCCTTCACCTCGTCGAACGCCACGTCGCCGACCAGGCCGTGCTCGGTCCGGTGCACGCCCACGTCGACCACGACCGCGCCCGGCTTGATCATGTCGGCGGTCACGAGCTGCGGTCGTCCGGTCGCGGCGACGAGGATGTCGGCCCGCCGCGTGTGCTCCGCCAGGTCGCGCGTCTTGACGTGACAGACCGTCACGGTCGCGTTGCCACGGATCCAGTCCTGCGCGAGCAGGATCGACAGCGGCGCCCCGACCAGATCGCCGTATCCCGCGACCACGATCTCGGCACCCTCGAGCTCGACCCCCGAGCGGAGCAGGAGCTCGACGATCCCGTAGGGGGTCGCCGGGGGGAACGACGGCTCGCCGCGGACCATCAGCCCGACGTTGAACGGATGCAGGCCGTCGACGTCCTTGCGCGGATCGATCGTGGTCTGCACCGCGAGCTCGCTGATGTGCTTCGGCAACGGGAGCTGCACGATGATCCCGTGGATCTCGGGGTCGCGGTTCAGCCGCCGGATCGTCGCGAGGAGTTCGCCCTCGGTGATGAAGCCGGGCATGTCCACCTGCTCCGAACGCATCCCGACCTCGGAGCACGCCTTGTGCTTGGCGCCCACGTAGATCCGTGACGCCTCGTCGGCGCCCACGAGCACGGCGGCGAGCCCCGGCTGGATCCCGCGGTCGACGAGCGCCATCGCTCGTTCGGCCACCTGCGCCTTGATCTGCGCGGCGATCGCCCTGCCGTCCAGGATCGTTGCGGTCACGAGCCGAATCCTACCGACGGGCCGGGTGCGGGGCCCGCAGGAGCCGACCGGCCCGCGGACCGACGGTCACGCCCTCGCGACCACCCAGAGAGGGGTCTCACCCTCATCCTCGATCTCGTCGGCCTGCAGGACGTCGAAGCCTGCCTCCCGGAGCAGGCGCCGGTTGTTCTCGGCGTCGAAATGGCTCCAGTACATCGGGGCGCCGTGGAAGTCCGGCACGTGGTCGGCGGGGTTGTCGCCGCTGCCGAGCGTCCCCGCGAACAGGCCGCCCGATCTGAGCCACGTGTGGACGCCCTCGAGCACGGACGCGTGGAACACGCGCGGGACGTGGATCAGCGTCCAGAACGCCAGGACCGCGTCGAACGATCCCGGCGCGAACGCGAGATCCACCATGTCCGCGCGCACGAACCTCGCGGCCGGCGCGTTCCGGCGCGCGAGCTCGAGCTGCGCGAGCGAGATGTCGACCCCCACGACGCGAGCACGGGTCGTGAGGTTCGCGGTGACGAGCCCTGCGCCACAGCCCAGGTCGAGGACCGTGCCGCCCTCGGGGATCAGATCGAGGACGCGGGCGAGGAAGCTCCGGAAATAGGTCTCGGGGCCTCGACCTGCGCGGATCGCCTCCGCGTACCGATCGGCGATCGCATCGTAGCCCGACTCGACGATGTCACGGGGATCGTCGGGCATGCGCTCAGTGCCGGAAGTGCCGCCGCCCGGTCACGACGACGGCCACGCCCCGAGCCTCCGCCACCGCGAGCACCTCCTCGTCGCGGATCGAACCCCCGGGGTGGATCACGGCCGTCACGCCGGCGTCCGCCGCGACCTCGACCGCGTCGGGGAACGGGAAGAACGCGTCGCTCGCCATGACCGAGCCCTTCGCGCGGTCGCCCGCCTTCCGCACGGCGAGCACCGATGCGTCCACCCGCGACATCTGGCCGGCCCCCACGCCGACCGTCGCGAGCTCCCGGGCGAACACGATCGCGTTCGACTTCACGCGCATCGAGACGATCCACGCGAACCGAAGGTCGCGCCATTCGTCCTCGGTGGGTCGCCGCGTCGACACGACCTGCAGGTCGGCCGCGCTCTCGGGTGCGGAGTCGGCGTCCTGCACGAGCGCGCCCCCGGGCAGGACGCGCACGTCGAGACCCCCCGGTTCCGGCAACGGTGCTCGGATCACGCGCAGGCTCTTGCGTTCGGCGAACGCCGCCAGCGCGGCCCCGGTGAAGGACGGCGCGACCACGACCTCGGTGAACACCTCGGCCATCGCCCGCGCCGCGTCCTCGTCCGCCTCACGCCCGAACGCCACGATCCCGCCGAACGCGCTCACGGTGTCGGACTCGAACGCCGACGCGTACGACGAGGCGAGCGTGTCCCGGACGGCCGCGCCGCACGGATTGTTGTGCTTCACGATCACGGCCGCTGCACCGAGAGGCTCGAGGTCCGCCGCGAGCGTGAGCGCCGCATCCACGTCCAACCAGTTGTTGAACGACATCTCCTTGCCCTCGACGAGCACCTCCGCGCCTCTCAGCACGCCCGGGCCGCCCGACCCTCGGTACAACGCCCCGCGCTGAAGCGGGTTCTCGCCGTACCGGAGGTCCGTCACCTTGTCGAACGCGAGCCCGACGAACGCCGGCATCGCGGCATCGTCCGAGGCGAACCACCCCGCGACCGCGGCGTCGTAGGCCGCCGTGTGGGCGAACGCCTCGGCGGCCAACGCCCGCCGCGTCTCGAGCGACAGACCTCCCTCGGTCCCGATGGCGTCGAGGACCTCGCCGTAGCGCGACGGGCTCACGACGACGCCGACCGAGACGAAGTTCTTCGCGGCCGCGCGGACCATCGCCGGGCCGCCGATGTCGATCTTCTCGATCACGTCGTCCTCGGCGGCCCCGCTCGCCACGGTCTCGCGGAACGGGTACAGGTTCACGACCACGAGATCGATCGGATCGATGCCGTGCTCGGCGAGCTGTGATCCGTGCTCGGGTCTGCGACGGTCGGCCAGGATGCCCGCATGGATCTTCGGGTGCAGGGTCTTCACGCGACCGTCGAGCATCTCGGGGAACCCGGTCACCGCTTCCACCGGCGTCACGTCGATGCCGGCCGCCGCGATCGTTGCCGCCGTCCCGCCGGAGGAGACGAGTTCGACGCCGAGCGCCGAGAGCCCCCGCGCGAGGTCGACCACGCCCTCCTTGTCGAACACCGCGAGCAGCGCTCGCCGGACCGGGCGGACGTCGGTCATCTCGGCGCCGCCTGCACGACGCGGACGCCGCGGCCCTCGACGACCAATCGGCCCTCGCCGAGCGCCCGGACCGCCGCGGGCAGGAGCCGATGCTCGACCTCGTGGATGCGTTCCTCGAGCGCATCCGCGTCCTCGTCCGGGCGGACCTCGATCGCCTCCTGGAGCACGACGGGTCCGTGATCGACCTCCTCGTCGACCAGGTGCACGGTCACCCCGGTCACCTTCACGCCCCACGCGAGGGCGTCGGCGACCGCCCTCGTGCCCGGGAATGCGGGGAGCAGCGCCGGATGCACGTTCAGGATCCGATCGGGGAACGCCCGGACGAGCTCGGGCCCCACGATCCGCATGTAGCCGGCGAGCGCGACGAGGTCGATCGCACGGTCGCGCAGGATCTCGACCAGCGCGTGGTCGAACGCGGCTCGATCACCGAAGGCCGCGGGGTCGAGGTGCACCGCCTCGACGGATCGAGCCCGCGCCCGCTCGAGGGCTCCCGCACCCGCGCGGTCGCTGATCGCGAGGACCACCCACGGGCCGACGACGGGGTCGTCGAGGAGGGCCTGCAGGTTCGTCCCCGCTCCCGAGGCGAGGACGGCCACCCGAGCGGTCACGTCGCGCACGCTAGGGAGGGTCCGCCGAACCGTCAACCGCGACCGGGGGTGGGTCCCCCTCGCGCGTCCCCGCGCCGTGGGGCTCGGGGGTGGGGGTGCAGTAGTGCTCCGGCTACTGGGCCCGCTGGTACTTCCGAAGTGGTTTCGGCGTATCCCTGTCTGGGTAGTACCGGCTTTTCCGTTCACGGGCCACGCCGAACGCCTGGCGGCCGAGATCCATCACTCAAGGGCCGTGCTGAAGCTTGCGGCCGAGAAGGGGGTGGGAGCCATGGCCGCGATGTCACGGCTCTGCGACATCGACCACGTGAGGCCGGCCGTCGGGTCGATCCAGGTCATCCGGCCGGGTCAGCCGCCCGAGACCCTGTACCTGTGCCAGGAACATCTGGCCGAGCGCAGACGGATGGGGTCCGGTCTGGGCTCCGGTTTCGGCGGGCTGGGGATGTTCGACGACTTCTTCTCCCGCTTCTTCTCCGACACGGCCGCCGGCGCCGGACCTCGAGAGGGTGCCGGCGCCGGCGCTCCGACCCGACGCGGCGTCGAACAGATCGACGTCACCGAACGCTTCAGCGACGCGACGAGGGAGCTCCTCCAGCGGGCCGCGCAGACGGCAGCGACCTGGGGGAGCCTCGATCTCGACACCGATCACCTCCTGATCGGCGCGCTCGGCGACGACGTCGTCATGCAGGTGCTCGACCAGGCGGGGGCGGATCCGAAGTCGATCGCCGCACAGATCGAGGACGAGGCCGAGAAAGGTCAGCCGCTCGACGTGGCGCCCTCCCTCGCGCCGGATGCCAAGCGCGCGATCCTCGGGGCCTACGAGGAGGCGATGGAGCTCGGCGCCTCGTACATCGGACCGGAGCACGTCCTGCTGTCGCTCGCGCGGGACGAGGACACCGAGGCCGGCCAGACCCTGCGGAAGTTCGGCCTCTCGCACACGAAGCTTCGTGGTCTGGTGGTTCGCGGCATCGATCGCGAAGGACAGGCGAAGGAACGGAGCACCACGAAGACGATCGACGAGTACAGCCGTGACCTGACCGAGCTCGCTCGTGAAGGCAAGCTCGACCCGGTGATCGGACGGGCCGACGAGATCGAGCAGACCGTCGAGATCCTCTCGCGGCGCACGAAGAACAACCCGGTGCTCATCGGCGACCCCGGCGTCGGCAAGACCGCGATCGTCGAGGGCATCGCGCAGCGGATCGTCAACGACGAGGTACCCGAGACCCTCGCCGGGCGCCGTCTCGTCGCGCTCGACCTGGCGGGGATGATCGCGGGCACGAAGTACCGAGGGGAGTTCGAGGATCGACTGAAGGCCGTGATCGACGAGATCCGCGACAACAGCGACCAGATGATCGTCTTCATCGACGAGATGCACACGGTGGTCGGGGCCGGCGCGGCCGAAGGCGCGATGGACGCGTCGAACATGCTGAAGCCCGCGCTCGCCCGCGGCGAGCTCCACGTGATCGGCGCGACGACGATCGACGAGTACCGCAAGAACGTGGAGAAGGACCCGGCGCTCGAACGCCGTTTCCAGCCGGTGCTGGTCCGCGAGCCGACCGTGGACGAGACGGTCATGGTGCTGCGGGGCCTGAAGGACCGGTACGAGGCCTTCCACCGTGTGCGGATCCCCGACGAGGCGATCGTCGCGGCCGCCGAGCTCTCCGACCGCTACATCGGCGATCGGTTTCTGCCGGACAAGGCCATCGACCTCATCGACCAGGCATCGGCGCGCGTCCGCCTGCGGGCCAAGACCAAGCCCGTGGACACGAAGGCGATGGAGGAAGAGATCGGCCGCCTCGAGCGTGAACGCGATCAAGCGGTCGGTGCGGAGGACTACACGAAGGCGAACGAGCTGAAGCACACCCTGCAAGAGAAGGTGGACGCGCTGTCCGGACAGAAGCACCCGCGCCAGCGGGCGCCGGAGGTCACCGTCGAGGACATCGCGGAGGTGGTCTCACGAGCCACCGGCATCCCCGTCTCGCAGCTCACGCAGGAGGAGCGCGACCGGCTCCTCAAGCTGGAGGAGCGGCTCCACGAGCGGGTGGTCGGTCAGGACGAGGCCGTGGGGGCCGTCGCCGAGGCCGTTCGCCGCGGGAGGGCGGGACTCGGGGATCCGAAGCGTCCGGTCGGGAGCTTCCTGTTCCTCGGGCCGACGGGCGTCGGGAAGACCGAGCTCGCGAGGACGCTCGCCGAGGTGCTGTTCGGCGACGACGACCTGATGATCCGGTTCGACATGAGCGAGTTCCAGGAGCGGCACACCGTGAGCCGCCTCGTCGGGGCGCCGCCGGGGTACGTGGGCTACGAAGAGGCCGGACAGCTCACCGAGGCCGTCCGGCGTAAGCCGTACTCGGTGGTGTTGCTCGACGAGATCGAGAAGGCGCACCCCGACGTCTTCAACCTGCTCCTGCAGATCCTGGACGACGGACGCCTCACCGACGCCCAGGGACGCACGGTGGACTTCAAGAACACCGTCGTGATCATGACGAGCAACCTCGGTGCCGAACGGATCCAGGCGCACGCCCGTCGGACGGAGGACTTCGAGGAGCTGAAGGAGGACCTGATGCAGCTCCTGCGGTCCCATTTCCGGCCCGAGTTCCTCAACCGGATCGACGAGATCATCGTGTTCCGAGCGCTCACCAAGGAGCAGGTCATCCAGATCACGGAGCTGCTCCTGGACCGGGTCCGGCGGCGCCTGCGCGCGCAGCGGATCGAGCTGACGTTCACGCCGGAGGCCGAGGCCTTCATCGCCGATCGCGGGTACGACCCCGAGTTCGGCGCCCGCCCACTGCAGCGGACGATCCAGCGGCTCGTGGAGAACCCGCTGTCCCGGATGCTGCTGGACGGGGCCATCGCGGAGGGCGACGCCGTGACGATCGGCGTGGTCGACGGCGGGCTCGACTTCGACGTTCGGAGGCCCGCCGGGTCGGGCGGGAAGGACACCGAGACGGAGGAAGCCGAGACGACGTCCTAGGGATCCCCACCGCTTCGCTGCGCTCCGGGGATCGTATTGACGGAGATAGGTCAAGGTGGGCGTCAACTTCGGTGACCACACGAACTCGACCACCGCCACGACAACCGACACGACGGGATAGGCTGCGGGACCTGACGGCTGTCCGCCCGACAGTTCCGCGCAAACGTGGGAGGTCGGAGTGATCGGCGCAATCTCGTCATCGTCCTCTCCACCCTCCCCGTCAACCGCGACCACCGCCAGGGTGGCGGTACCCTTCGGTCGTGCCCGCGGACGAACGCTCGTCGAAGGTCCTCGATCGATGCGACAGGCATCCGGGAAGCCCGGCGGTCGCACGATGCTCCGGGTGCGGCCGCCCGATGTGCCTCGCGTGCTCGACGCCGGTGCGCGGGGAGAACTTCGGCAGCGAGTGCCTCGCCGACGTCTTGGGCCCCGATGCCGCGGATACGACCGACCCGAGCACACCGCGCCCCGACCGCGCCGTCAGGTGGCTCGCGTTGGCGGCGTTCGGGCTCGCCGTCCTCGCGACGGCGCTCCCGTGGAGTCGGTTCGGACCGGGCTCGGGCGCGTTCGGCGCGTGGACGCGGAGCGGCCACTGGTCCCTGGTCGCCGCGCTCGCCGCGATCGGGGGGCTCGTCATCACCGCCGCGCGGCTGCGCTCCCGATTACGGGATCCTGCATGGGACGTCGCGATCGCGGGCCTCGGCGGGCTGGTGGTCGTCGCCGCCCTCCTCTCGGTGTTGTTCCCACCGGCTTTCTCGCGGCCCTGGCTCGGACCGTGGTTCGCCGTCGTCTTCGGCGCGATGGCGTGTGGGACGTCGATCTTGACCGCCAGGAGCGCCCGAAAGACAAGTGCCGTAGGCATTTGACTCCGTACTAGGCTCGGTGTTCGATAGCCCCGGCTCGAGGAGCCGCGAGCGGCGCGGGGAGCCCAGAAAGGAGCATGCATGTCGCAATCGGGTGGATTCGACATGTCGAAGATGTCCACGGCTGACAAGATCTTGCTTGGAGCGGGCATCCTCTACATCATCGATGTACTCCTGCCGTGGCAACGCGCCTGTGTCGAGATCGCTGGACTAAGTGGGTGCGATTCGGCGAGCGGGGCGTCAGGCATCGGGATCCTGAACCTTCTGCTCGCGATCGCGCTCGTAGCCTGGGAGGGCATGAGCCTCGCAAACGTGGAGATCAATGCGCCTCGCGCGCTCATCAGCGCGGGTCTCGCGGGAGGGATCGTGCTCTTCACGATCCTGAAGATCCTGGTGGACTCCGAGTCTATGTACCTGTTCGCGTGGATCGGGCTCATCCTGGCGCTCGTGATCGGGTACGGCGGCTGGATGCGCTGGCAGGAACACCAGGCCTCGGGCGGCGGCATGGGTGGGAGCAGCACCGGCGGCACCGCTCCCCCTCCGATGCCCGGCGGCCCACCGGCTTGACGTACTGAGCTCCCACCGATCGTGGCGAATGGCCCGGCGATCCGCCGGGCCATTCGCGTTCCCGCGACCTCGATCTTTCGGCCTCGCCCGGACGTACGATGCTGTGGACCGTGAAGCGATGCCCGTTCTGCGCGGAGGGAATCCAGGACGAAGCGATCAAGTGCCGCTTCTGCGGCAGCATGCTCGACCAGCCGCTCCCGGGCCCCCCGCCGGATCAGCGGAACGCGTCCGCCGACGAGGCACTCCAGTTCACCCACTCGGGCTCGAGGTACCTCCTCGGGTACGGACATGACTTCTTCGGGATCTGGGACCGCCAGGGCGGTCACGGTCCGGTCTCGCGTTACCCCAGGACCGACGACGGGTGGCGGTCGGCCTGGCTCTCGTTCTCCGCCTGGGAGCCGCAGAGCGCGGAGGTGGGCATCGGTGCCGCGTCGAGCGCAAGCTTGCCAGTCAGATCTTCAGTTGAGGCGCAAGCGCAGCATCCCTCGAACGGCATGGCAATCGCGAGCCTCGTGCTAGGAGTCCTCGGGTTGGTGATCGGTCTGCTCTCGATCCTGGCAATAGTGTTCGGTTATACGGCACGCCGAAACATCGAGCGGGCCCACGGCGGACAGAGCGGCTCCGGGCTCGCGGTTGCCGGCATCGCGCTCGGATGGATCGGGTTGGCTCTCTGGGTCATCGGGATCGTGCTGATCACGAGTGGGCGCATCGAGAGTCCCTTCGCGTCATGATCTGACTCACCCAGCAGCTGCTATTTCGAGGACCTCTTCATCGCCCCTCCGAGCGCGCCGCCCACCACGCCCCATGTGAGCGCGACCAGGGTCCCCGTGACCGGATCGGGACCGATCCACAGGTGGCCACTGCGGCCGACGGCCTCCGAGGCGGTGCCGTACGACAGAGTGATCGACGAGACCACGATCGCCCCGAGCATCACGACGGCGAAGACCACCCCTGCCGCTGCGCCCAGCGCCGCCGAACCCGACCCGGAGCGGTCCAACGCGGATCCCGCCCATCGGCCGCCCACGATCGTCGCGATCGCGGGGACGAGCAGGAACGCCAGGTACCCCGGCGGCGCGCTCCCGAACGCCACCTCGCCGCTCGACATGGCGAACGAGGGAAAGCGCGCGTAGCACAAGACGTCCGAGCGCTCGCTCCCCCGGATCACGTCACACGCGCCCGCGGCCGGCACGAAGGTCCAGATGGCCTCGTTCGGCGAGAGCGCGAGGTGATGGGCGAGGAGGGCCGACCCCGTTCCAGGTCGCTCGAACACGGTATCGAGGTACCGAGCCGTCGACGGCGTTGCGAGGGCGACGGCTTCGTCCGGTTGCGCGATCCCGGCCAGGAACAGACCGGCGTACGAGAGGGCGAGCGCGAGCAGGAACATCCGCCACCCGCCGCCGAGTACCGCCCTGGCGCGTACGGCCGAGGGGTCGAGCGCCGAGGACGCCCAGGACCACAAACCGCCCGACGCCCCGGCAAGCGCCGCGATCGCGAAGGGGAGCACGAACGCCTGCCACGCGGACAGGGAGATCCGAACGCGACC
>Ga0222623_10000312_pt1 | contig 14915 bp, 11 predicted proteins | sample PLMtaG_FD_177336 | JGI IMG/M metagenome (GOLD analysis project Ga0222623, IMG submission 177336) | Groundwater sediment microbial communities from an aquifer in East River, Colorado, USA - PLM2_30_coex | ecosystem: Environmental > Terrestrial > Soil > Riparian zone | place: USA: East River...
GAGTACTACGCCCTTGAAGGACTTACCCAGCTGATTGCCACCGTGAATCTCGTTCGCGACAACCTGAACCCGAATCTCGAGATAAAGGGCGTCGTCCTGACGATGTTTGACGGCCGGACGAACCTCTCTGCCGATGTTGCGGCCGAAGTCCGCCGTCATCTCGGAGCCGCGGTCTTCGACACGATCGTGCCACGCAGCATCCGACTCTCCGAGGCGCCCAGTTTCGGCCTGCCGATCGCGCTGCATCGGCCTGATTCGAAGGGTGCGGAGGCTTACGCGGCGCTGGCCGTCGAGCTTCTCGCCAGGAACGGCTCGAAACGCGTCGGCCAGCCGTCGAGGGCGCCCGCAACGTCGCCCGAGGCGCGAGCAGATGCCGAACCTGTTCCAGTTGGGAGCGCCCGCGCATGACCGTCCGGCCCGAACGCCAGCAGGGGCTCGGTCGCGGCCTCGCGGCCCTCATCCCGCAGCGCGCCGCCCACGCGACCGGAAGCACGGAAATCTCGATCGCGCGGGTCCGACCCAACCCGCGTCAGCCTCGCCAGAGCATGGACCAGGGTGAGTTGGAGGCGCTCGCCGCCAGCATCCGCGAACACGGCGTGCTGCAGCCGATCCTCGTGACCGAGACGCTCGACGGCTACCAGCTCGTCGCAGGCGAACGGCGCTTCCGGGCCAGCCAGATCGCCGGCCTTGAGCGAATCCCCGCGATCGTGCGCCAACTCGCCGATCGCGAGCAGCTCGAGATCGCCCTGGTCGAGAACCTTCAACGCGAGGATCTCGGGCCGATGGAGGAGGCGCACGCGTTCCGCTCCCTGCTCGACGATTTCGGCATGTCGCAGGACGACATCGCGACCCGCGTCGGTCGGGCTCGGTCGACTGTGGCGAACACGCTCCGACTCCTGGACCTCGATCCGAGGGTCCAGGCTGCGGTTGCCGACCGGACGATCAGCGAGGGCCACGCGAGAGCAATCGGCGGCTTGCCGATCGATCAGCAACCGCGCGTTCTCAGCACGATCGCCGAGCAGCAGTTCTCGGTTCGCCAGACCGAGGAGCTCGTCCGCCGCCTCCGGACACCGCGGCCCGTGCCCGCGCAAGCGGAGCCTCGCTCCCCCGACCCCGATCTCGAGCGTGTCGAGGAGGAGCTGCGTCGCTCACTTGGCACGAAAGTTACCGTCGCTCGTTCGCGGCGAGGCGGCCGAATCATCATCGAGTACTACAGCGACGAGGAGCTGGGACAGCTCTACGACCGCCTGATCGGAGGACCCGCGTGACCGAGGAAGCGACCCGGACGAGAGCTGCCGGAGGCAACGGCACGCGTGCCCGGAAGTCGAAGTCGAGCGGCGGGTCCGACTACACGGCGGCCAGCATCCAGGTCCTCGAGGGGCTGGAGGCCGTCCGACGCCGACCCGGCATGTACATCGGCTCGACGGATGAGCGCGGGCTCCACCACCTCGTGTGGGAAGTCGTCGATAACTCGATCGACGAGGCGATGGCCGGCCACGCGAAGAAAATCTTCGTCACGATCGAGGCCGACGGGACGGTCATCGTCCAGGACGACGGCCGAGGCGTGCCTGTCGGCAAGCACTCGACCGGCAAGGACGCCCTGGAAGTCGTACACACGGTTCTCCACGCCGGCGGAAAGTTCGGCGGCGATGCCGCGGGCTACAAGGTGTCGGGCGGCCTCCACGGGGTCGGGGTAAGCGTCGTCAACGCACTGTCCGAATGGATGCGGGTCGAATCGTCCCGCGACGGCGCGATCTATGCCCAGGAATACGCGCTCGGCAAGCCGACCACGCCGGTCAAGAAGATCGGTCCGGCGGGCGATCGGCGCGGCACGACGACACGCTTCCGGGCCGATCGGGATATGTTCGAATCGACCGAGTTCTCATTCGATCTGATCTCCCAGCGGCTGCGCGAGTCGGCCTACCTGACGAAGGGCGTCTGGATCACCCTTCGGGACGAGCGAGTGGACCGCGAGCGCTCGTTCTACTTCGAGGGCGGGGTCGTCTCGTTCGTGCGGCACTTGAACCGGAACAAGGAAGCGCTTCACCAGCGCCCGATCTACTGCGAGAAGCGCGACGGCACCACGGTCGTCGAGGTCGCCCTCCAGTACAACGACACGTACACGGAGAACGTCCTCGCCTTCGCCAACAACATCAATACGGTCGACGGCGGTAGCCACGTGACCGGGTTCCGAGCCGCCCTCACGAGCTCGCTGAACGATTGGGCGCGGCGCTCGGCCATCCTCAAGGACTCGGATCCCAACCTGTCGGGCGACGACGTGCGGGAGGGCCTGACGGCCGTCATCAGTGTCAAGCTTACCGAGCCGCAATTCGAAGGCCAGACGAAGGCCAAGCTCGGCAATGCCGAGGTCAAGGGCCAGGTCCAGACCGCTGTCGTCGAGAGCCTCTCGCAATACCTCGACGAGAATCCCGGCGACGGCCGCCGGATCATCGAGAAGTGCCTCACATCCGCGCGGGCTCGCGAAGCCGCGCGCAAGGCGCGCGACCTCGTGATTCGCAAGGGCGCCCTCGACGGCCTGTCACTCCCCGGCAAGCTCGCCGACTGCCAGGAGCGCGATCCGGCCCGCAGCGAGCTCTACATCGTCGAGGGCGACTCGGCTGGTGGATCGGCCAAGCAGGGCCGCGATCGCCGCTTCCAGGCCATCCTGCCGCTGCGCGGCAAGCTGCTGAACGTCGAGAAGGCGCGTCTCGACAAGATCGTGGCGAGCGAGAACGTCCGGCCGCTGATCATCGCTCTCGGAGCGGGGATCGAGGGGATCGGCGACAGCTTCGACATCTCGAAGCTGCGCTACCACCGGATCATCATCATGACCGACGCCGACGTCGACGGAGCGCACATCCGAACCCTGCTTCTGACCTTCTTCTATCGGCACATGCCCCAGGTCATCGACATGGGCTACCTCTACATCGCCCAGCCACCGCTGTACCGGGTCAGCACCGGGAAGGTCACGCGCTACGCGCAGAGCGAGAAGGAGCGCGATCGGATCGTCAAGGAATTCAACGTGAAGAACCTGTCGGTTCAGCGATTCAAGGGCCTTGGCGAGATGAATGCCGATCAGCTCTGGGACACGACGATGAACCCCGAGACGAGGACGCTTCTTCGGGTCAATGGCGAGAACGCCGCCCTCGCGGACGAGATGTTCACGACGCTGATGGGCGAAAAGGTCGCGCCGCGCAAGGAGTTCATCAAGACGGAAGCCCGCAAGGTTCGGAACCTTGACGTCTGAGGCGACCGTCGTGCGTTCGGCGACCTCTCGAACGCCCCAGCGCGTGGACGAGCGATTCGCGTTCGAACCCCACAACTGCTTCGCTTGCGGGACGCTCAACGCCCACGGCCTGCACCTCGAGCTGCACGTCGACGGCGAGCGGTGCTGGACCGACCTGGCTATCCCGACCCGGTTCCAGGGCTGGGATGAGATCGCCCACGGCGGCATCCTGGCGACGATCCTCGACGAGGTCATGGCCTGGTCGCTCGTCGACCACGACAACTGGGGCCTGACCGCCCGGATGACGGTCGATTTCAAGCGGCCCGTCGCGCTCGGGCGGCCTGTCCACGCCGAGGGCTGGGTAACGGAGGTGCGCCGGCGCCTCATCACGACCGCCGGCCGGATCGTCGATCAGGCGACAGGCGAGCTGCTGGCGACGGCGGAGGCCACGTATGTCGCCGCGCCCGAGGACCGCAAGCGCGAGCTGAAGCGGCGCTACGGCTATCGCGAGCTCGAGGGGTCGGTTTGACGCCCGTCCTCGCCGCGCCCGAGACGAATCCCGGCCGGAGCCCTGCGACCGCCCACGCCGTCGCCTTCGTCGCCGAGAAGAAGCCCCTCGCCGAAGAGATCGGGCGCGACCTCGCGGAGCTGACCGCAGATCCCGAGGCCTTCGCGGCCGCCCTCCGGACCGGGCTGCTCAGTTTGTCCGACGCGGAGTATCTCGAGGGCCAGCGGCGCGTGGCGCCCGGCATCGGGGCGGTTCTCGGCGTGCGCTGGCCGCTCATCGAAGCCATCAAGCGTGGTTTTCGCGAATCGACGCGTCGGGAGCGGACGAGCACCTGGCTCTTCGTGGCCGATCGACTCTTGCGCGAACCGGAGCTCGAGTCGAACTGGTTCGCGTTCGGGCTGCTGGAGAGGCTGATCCAGGACGAGCCGGAGCGGACGTGGCAGCTCACCCGTCGCGCGGCTCGCGAGGCCGCCGACTGGATCACCGTCGACTCCCTGGCCCACGTCGTTGGCAAGGGGATCCTCGCGGAGCCCTACCGCTGGGCGGAGCTGGAGCAACTCGTCTACTCGCCCTCGCGCTGGGAGCGGCGCCTCGTCGGTAGCACGATCGCGACAACTCCGTTCATCGATCGTCGGCGCGGACGGGAGCCGCTCGTGGCCCAGCACGGCCTTGGGCTGATCGCCCAACTGATCGGTGACGCCGAGCCGGACGTCCAGAAGGCCCTCGCCTGGGCTCTCCGCAGTCTCACCGTGGTCGATCGGGAAGCCGTCACGACGTTCTGCGAAACGGAGGCCGGGCGAGCGGCCAAAACAGCCGACGGCCACCGGGCCTGGGTCATCCGCGACGTCCTGCCCAAGCTCGACCAGGTTCGGACGGCCGCTATTCGGGCCACGCTCGATGGCATCCGCCGCCGGCCGGGGTCACCCTCGACATCCAGCGCCGCAGAAGCCGCCGACCGATTCGGCCAGGGCATGCTCGGCGCGCCGCAGCCCGAGCCACCGTTGACGTGACCCGAACGAACGTTCGTTAGGAGAGCCTGACCCGTGACCGACGACCTGGGCGATTTCAGATCCATCCGCATCGAGGACGAGATGCGGGTGAGCTACCTCGATTACGCGATGAGCGTGATCGTGTCGCGCGCCCTGCCGGACGTCCGTGACGGCCTGAAGCCCGTCCACCGCCGGATCCTCTACACGATGGGCGAGATGGGCTTGTCGGCGACGAGCTCGTTCCGGAAGTGCGCCGCGATCGTCGGCGAGGTGATGGGCAAGTACCACCCCCACGGCGACGTCGCGCTCTACGACGCGCTCGTTCGGCTGGCCCAGGACTTCTCGATGCGCTATCCGCTCGTCGACGGCCAGGGCAACTTCGGCAGCGTCGACGGCGACAGCGCGGCCGCGATGCGCTACACCGAGGCCCGCCTGACGGCGATCGCCGCCGAGATGCTCGCCGACATCGACAAGGAGACCGTCGATTTCGAGGACAACTACGACGGTACCCAGAAACAGCCGTCCGTCCTGCCCGCCAAGCTGCCGAACCTCCTGATCAACGGCAGTTCCGGCATCGCCGTCGGGATGGCAACGAATATCCCGCCCCACCATCTCGGCGAGATCGTCGACGCGACGATCGCGATCATCGACGACCCGGAGATCACCACTGACGATCTCTGCCAGTACGTCACCGGCCCCGATTTCCCGACCGGCGGGACGATCTACCGCTTCGAGACGCAGCGGAACCCGCTCACCGGGGAGCAGGAGACCGTCGACGCGATTCGCCAGATGTACGCCCACGGCCGCGGCCGGGTGGTGATGCGGGCCCAGGTCGCGTTCGAGGAGGTCCGCGGCGAGCGGATGGCAATCATCGTCAGCGAGCTGCCCTACCAGGTGAACAAGGCGTCGCTCCTCGAGAAGATCGCCGAGCTCGTCAAGGACAAGCGAATCGACGGCATCAACGACCTGCGTGACGAGTCCGATCGCGACGGGATGCGGATCTACATCGAGATCAAGCGGGACGCGAACCCGCACAAGGTGCTGAACAACCTCTTCAAGCACACCCCGATGCAGCTCGCATTCAACATGAACATGCTGGCGCTCGTCGACGGCCAGCCGCAGACGCTGCCGCTGAAGTCGGTCCTCGTCCATTACGTGGATCACCGCAGGGAGGTCGTCCGGCGACGGACCGAATACGACCTCGGCAAGGCGCGCGCCCGGGCCCACATCCTCGAAGGGCTCAAGGTCGCCCTCGACAACCTCGATGCCGTCATCAAGACGATCCGCGAGTCGGCCGACGTCGATCTGGCGCGCACCAACCTCATGTCGCGCTTCAACCTGTCCGAGCTCCAGGCCCAGGCGATCCTCGACATGCGGCTCGCCCGCCTCGCCGCGCTCGAGCGCAAGAAGATCGAGGACGAATACCTGAGCGTCATCCAGCTGATCGCCGAGCTCGAGGACATCCTCGCCAACCCGCAGCGGGTCTTGTCGATCATCAAGGACGAGCTCACCGAGCTGAAGAAGAAGTACGCCGGCGAGCGCCGGACCCGGGTCGCGGACGACACGAGCCGGGAGATGACCGACGAGGACCTCATCGCCGACGAGGACGTCGTCGTGACGATCTCGGGCCGCGGCTACATCAAGCGCCAGCCGGTCGCGACCTACCGACGCCAGCACCGTGGCGGGAAGGGGATTATCGGTCACGTCACTCGCGAGGAGGACGCGGTCGAGCACCTCATCGTCGCGAATACCCACGACTGGGCGCTCTTCTTCACGAATCGCGGCCGCGTGTTCAGCGCGAAGGTCCACTCGATCGTCGATGCCAGCCGCCAGGCGAAGGGCACCCCGATCATCAACCTGCCGGGCGTCCAGGTCGAGGCCGGCGAGGTGCCGGTCGCGACGATCGTGCTGCCGAACTTCGAGCCCGGCCACTTCCTCGTGATGGCCACCCGGCGCGGCCACATCAAGAAGACGCCGCTCGAGCAGTTCGAACGGGTCCGCTCAACGGGGATCCGGGCGATCACCATCAACGACAACGACGAGCTCGCCTGGGTAGACGTCTCGAGCGGCGAGGACGACATCATCATCGCCACCGCCCAGGGAATGCTGGCCCGGTTCGCCGAGGGTGAGGTCCGGCCGATGGGCCGCGACGCCGCCGGCGTCATCGGTATTCGACTCCTCAAGCGCGAGGGCGACAACGTCGTTGCGATGCGGGTCGTCGAACCCGAGTCCGATCTCCTCGTCCTGAGCGAGACCGGCTATGGCAAGCGTGTAGCGCTCTCGGAGTTCCGGCGCAAACATCGCGGCGGGCAGGGCGTCCGCCTGATGGCGCTCGAGGGCGCCAAGACCGGTCTTGTCGCCGCCGTCCAACAGGTGACCGAAACCGACGACGAGCTGTTCCTCATCTCCGCCGGCGGCCAGGTCATCCGGACCGAGACGAACTCGATCAATCGCTACTCGTCGGGCGCGCGTGGTGTCATCGTCATGCGGCTCGCCGAAGGCGACCGAGTCGTCGCGATCGCCGCCTTCCGGGCGGGGTTGGCGGAGCAGGGTGCCATCGGTGACAATGACGACCCCGAACCGGGTGGGGTCGGCCCAGGCGAGGGGAGCGGCGCGTGACCGCGTCGTGGTAAGCCTCGGTCGGGAGGGCGGCGTGTACGCAGACCAGTTCGAGATCTACCACGGGAACTCGAATCCGGATCTCGCCCGCAAGATCTGCCGCTACCTCGGCGTCGAGCCCGGGAAGGCAGAGGTTTTCCAGTTCGCCAACGAGAACATCTTCGTCAAGATCCTGGACAACGTCCGGGAGAAGGACGTGTTCCTCGTCCAGCCGACCTGTCACCCGGTGAACGAGTCGATCATGGAGCTCCTGATCATGATCGACGCCTTCAAGCGAGCGAGCGCGGGGCGGATCACTGCCGTCGTGCCGTTCTACGCCTACGGCCGGTCGGACAAGAAAGACCAGCCGCGCGTCCCGATCACGGCCAGGCTCATCGCCGACATGATCACCGTCGCTGGGGCCGATCGGGTCCTGGCCATGGACCTCCACCAGGGCCAGATCCAGGGCTTCTTCAACATTCCGGTCGACGAGCTGACGGCCGTCCACATGCTCTCGAACTACTTCGTCCACAAACATCTCGAGGACGTCGTCGTCGTCACCGACCTCGGCTTCGCCAAGCGGGCGCGGACCTTCGCCGAGTTGCTCGACGCGCCCTTGGCGGTCATCGAGAAACGGCGGATCGGGAACCTCGATCGAGCGGAGCTGATGAACGTCATCGGCGATGTCCGCGGCAAGCGGGCGATCATCGTCGACGACGAGATCGACACCGGCGGCACGCTCAGCGAAATCGTCCGTGCGCTCGAACGCGAGAACGTCTCGGAGATCTACGCCTGCGCCACCCACGGCGTCCTCAGCGGCCCGGCGGTGGAGAAGCTCCGCGACTCGAGCATCATCGAGGTCGTCCTGACGGACACAGTTCCGCTCCCCGCGATCAAGCGGCTGGGAAAGATCAAGACCCTTTCAGTGGCGCCGCTCATTGGCGAGGCGATCAAGCGGATCCACCGCGGCGAGTCGGTCGGGGCGCTGTTCAGTAGCGAGGTCTCGTTCACCCAGGAGATGCTCCTCTGGGAGGATGGCCAGCAGCGGCGATTCGACACGCGCATCGAGCCGGGCCACGAACCGGGCGAGCCGGACGGCGACGCCGATGACGCGGAGCCTCCAGCGGCCAGCGAGCTCGCGTCCGCAGTTCGGCCGACCGACCGATGAGCCTGCAGCTCCACCAGCCGGACGGCAAGGGCGGCATCGAGCGAAGGTCGGTCCGGCCGCCGGACTGGCGCCGCCAACTGGTGTCGCGCCGCTGGGGCTCCTCGCGAAAGGGCGGCCAGCTGCCGGAGCTCCCCAATACCGAAATGAACCCGACCTCGACCGCCATGGCGGTCGCCTTCTGGCTCGGTCTCGGCTTCCTGACGTTCGTGCTGCTGGTCGTCGGCTACGGGACGGGATTCTGGTAATCGCCCCTCCGAGGTCCGAGGCGGAGCTCACGACGAGCGAAGCGAGGAGTCGCAGCGCCATCGGCCCGAGGATTTCTGGAGCGCACCACCGCCGACGCCCTGAAGAGGCCCGGGCAATTGGCCAGATATTCGTGGGGAGACTATTAGGCGCGAAACGCGGACCGATTCAGCCTCGTCGCCGCCATCCGTGAGCCGCTGGCAGCTAATCACGCCCGATTGGACAGGTTCGGGAGCACCAGACACGGCCTAACAGTCTCTGGGTGGATATTTGGCCGGGTTGGCGGGCGGCGGGCCGCGAGGGCCGCACGGGCTCCCCGCCTATACTTCACCGGCTATGCGATTTCTTTCCCGTTTCGTCGACTCCAATGACCGTGAGATCCGACGCATCCAGCCAATCATCGACGAGGCGAACCGCCTCGAACCCGAGCTCCAGGCGCTTTCCGACGAGGAGATCCGCGAGCGGTTCGCCGAGATCCGCGAGGAGCTCCGCGAGATCGCGGAACCGGACGAGCCCTCCGACGACGAGCTCCACCATCCCGACCTCGAGCGTCGCCGCGAGCTGACCAAGGAGCGTCGCAAGAAGGAAAACGCCCGAATCCAGGCGGCGCTCGACGACGTCGCCGCCGACGTCTTCGCGATGACTCGGGAAGCGATGCAGCGGACGCTCGGGATGCGCCATTTCGACGTCCAGCTCATGGGCGCCGCAGTCCTCCACCAGGGCCGGATCGCGGAGATGAAGACCGGCGAGGGCAAGACGCTCGTGGCGCCCATGGCCGCGATTCTCAACTCCCTAACCGGTCGGGGGGTCCACATCGTCACCCCCAACGACTATCTCGCCCGGCGCGACCCGCAGTGGATGGGTCCCGTCTTCCACTTCCTCGGGGTGAGCCTCGGGATGGTTACCCACGACGAATCGTTCGTCTTCGAGCCCGGCTACCCAACCAGCGATGAGCGCCTCATCAATCTGCGCCCGGTCACTCGCCGCGAGGCATATGCGGCCGAGGTCACCTACGGAACGAACAACGAGTTCGGCTTCGACTATCTCCGCGACAACATGGTCACCGAGCTGGAACAGCGGGTCCAGCGGGAACGCAGCTTCGCGATCGTCGACGAGGTCGACAACATCCTGATCGACGAGGCGCGCACGCCGCTCATCATCAGCGGCCAGGCGGAGGAATCGGGGGATCTCTACTACACGTTCGCCCGGCTCGTCCCGAAGCTGAGCGCCCGTCCGGAGGGCGAGGAGGAGGGCGGCGACTTCTTCGTCGACCTCAAGGATCGCGCCGTCTCGCCGACCGAAGAGGGCGTCGACAAGATGGAGGGGCTCCTCGGCGTACCCAATCTCTACGACGCCGACCCGCGCCTCGCCCGCCACTTCGAGCAGGCCCTCCGGGCCCACGCCCTCTACAAGCGCGACAAGGACTACATCGTCAAGGACGGCGAGATCGTCATCGTCGACGAGTTCACCGGCCGCCAGATGCCGGGACGGCGCTGGTCGGAGGGGCTCCACCAGGCGATCGAGGCGAAGGAGGGCCTGCGGGTCCAGCGTGAGAGCGTCACCTACGCGACGGTCACCTTCCAGAACTACTTCCGGCTCTACGACAAGCTGGCCGGCATGACCGGCACGGCAATGACCGAGGCCGAGGAGTTCCACAAGATCTACGAGCTCGAGGTCGTGTCGGTCCCGACCCACCGCGAGATGATCCGGGAGGACGATTCGGACCTCGTCTTCCGGAACGAGATGTCGAAGTTCAATGCCCTCATCGACGAGATCGTCGAGATGACGGAGCTGGGCCGGCCGGTCCTCGTCGGCACCGTGACCGTCGAGAAGTCCGAGGTCCTCTCGACGATGCTCAAGCGGCGAGGGATCAAGCACGAGACCCTCAACGCGAAGTTCCACGAGAAGGAGTCGGGGATCATCGCCCAGGCCGGGCGGACCGGCGCGGTCACGATCGCCACGAACATGGCCGGTCGCGGAACCGACATCCTGCTCGGCGGCAACCCGGCCGGGCTCGCGTCGGAGATCCTCCACAAGCGGGGCCTGAACCCAGCCGAAGTCGACAAGGCGACGTACGACGCCGCGCTCGCCGAGGCGAAGGGGACCACCGACGAGGACCACGAGCGCGTCGTGGCGGTCGGTGGCCTCCACATCATCGGCACCGAGCGGCACGACAGCCGTCGCATCGACAACCAGCTCCGTGGCCGCGCCGGCCGCCAGGGCGACCCGGGCTCGTCCCGTTTCTACCTGTCGCTCGAAGACGACCTGATGAAGCGCTTCGCGTCGGACCGCGTCGCAGGCCTCATGGAGCGACTCGGTCTCGAGGACGATGTCGCGATCGAGTCGCGCATCGTCAGCAAGACGATCGAGAGCGCCCAGAGCCGTGTCGAGGGCTTCAACTTCGACATGCGCAAGCGCGTCGTCGAATTCGACGATGTCATCAACCGCCAGCGCGAGACGATCTACGCCGAGCGCGACAAGGTCCTTCGCAACGAGGACCTTGGCGAGACGGTCCGAGGGTTCGTCGAGGACGAGATCCACGCGATCGTCGATAGCCACCTGACCGGCGACAACGTCGACGACTGGGGCATGGAGGGCCTCGCGGCCGCTCTCCAGGCGATGGGCCTGACCGGTCCGGGCACGACCGAGGACGAGCTCTGGGAGCTCGGCAACCGAGACGTGATCCTCGAGCACCTGCTCGATCTCGCCGACGCGCGGCTCGATGCCCGTGCGGCGGAGGTAGGCGAAACAGATTGGGCGATGGTCGAGCGGCTCGTCCTCGTTCGGACGATCGATACGCTGTGGGTCGAGCACCTCACCGAGATCGAGGACATGCGGCGGGGCATCGGCCTCCGCGGCTACGCCCAGCAGGATCCGCTCAACGAGTTCCGCCGCGAGGCGTTCCAGCTGTACCAGGAGCTGCGGGCGCTCATTCGCCACCAGCTGGCGACGACGATCTTTCGGGTCAGCCTGACCCGCCACGAGCACCCGAACGCGCCGGTCGCGGTCGGCGCCGGTGGCGATGGAGCGGTCGCAGCCGGTGCCGCGAACGTGTCGTCGGGCTCGTCGACCGCGACCGCGACCCGACCGGCCGGAGCTGCTGCGCCGGGAGGCCGGACCGGGACAGGAATCGGTCCGGCGGGTTCCCTCGGATCGCCGATCGCCGGCGGCCTGCCGGCAGACCCGATGGCTCGCGCCCTTCGCGCGTCGAACGCCGGCGGACCGCCGCTCGGCGAGGCGAAGCCCGGCTTCACGCCGACAGGCGAGCGGATCGGACGGAACGACGCCTGCTGGTGTGGATCCGGCAAAAAGTACAAGAAGTGCCACGGCGGCTGATCGAGGACAACCGGGGGTAGCCGTGAGGCTCAACGTGACGAGACTCCTGGTCGCGGCGGTCGCCGGGACGATCGTCGTCGCCGGCTACACGAGCGTCCGGATCTGGGAACAAGGCCTGCGCGACGACGCCCGCCCGACCGATGCGATCGTCGTCCTCGGAGCGGCCCAATACAACGGCGCGCCGTCGCCGCTCTTCCAGGCCCGGCTCGACCACGCGATCGAGCTCTACCACGAGGGAATCGCCCCGATCCTCGTCGTCACCGGCGGCAAGGGCCGCGAGGGCGACACGACCACGGAAGGGGACGCCGCGATGGCGTACGCCGTCGCCCACGACGTGCCCTCGTCCGCGATCCTCGTCGAAGACCGCGGTCGGAATACCCTCGAATCGCTGCGGACGGTCGGCTCGATGCTCCGCGACCGCAGTCTTCATCAGGCGGTCTTCGTCTCCGACCGGAGCCACATGCTCCGGGTGCTGCGGATGGCCCGCGACCAGGGCATCGACGCCTACGGGTCGCCGACGAGGACCAGCCCGACCGAATCGAGCCTATCCGAGCAGGCGAAGGACACGATCCACGAGATCGGCGGGCTCGCGCTCTACTTCCTCACGGGAACGGGACTCTGAACGGGACTCTGACGGATCGCCCTGGCCGATTTCAGCCTCCGTTGCGAGGCGTGATTTCACCCTCTTGGCGCTGGGAGTTTCCCAACGTATACTGCCGAAAACTCCCCGCAGCCGGGATCGGTCAGGATCCACCGGCAGGCCATCCAGCACAGCCCTACGCCCAGCCAGACCTTGCCCGGAACGGAAATGAGGGACTTGTGAAGCAGGCCGAGGAAGAGACGTTCGTCGATCTGATTGCCTGTGAGCGCGATTGCCGCTCCTGCAGCTACGCCGCGGCGCTCGACTGCGATGGCAATTGCGGCGTGTGCCCCCACAACGGCTATTGTCCCTGCGTGAACCCCGTCGTCGCCCGGAGCAAGTCGGCCCTCCGACTCATCGAGCTCCGTCCGATCCTTCTCCAGGATCTCCAGGCCCGCAACTGAGTGGACGCGTCCACGATTCGAGACCTGGCGGAGCGGATCCGGTCGACCTCGGGGCATCTTTGACCTCGGGGCGAAGGAATCGCGCGCCTCACAGCTGGAGGCGCTGACCACCGAGCCCGGCTTCTGGGACGACCAGCGGGGCGCTCAGAAGGTCCTTCGCGAGGCCAGCGGGCTCCGATCCGAGATCGAGCTGTGGCGAGGTCTGGAGAGCCGTTCGGATGACCTCCTGGCAACGCTGGAGCTCGTCGAGGAGTCGGCCGATCCGGAATTGACCGCCGAGCTCGAGCGCGAAGCGGCCTCCCTCGAAGCTGACTTCGCCCGCGAGCGCACGGCTCTGCTCTTCTCGGGCGAGCACGACCACCGGGGTGCGCTGCTTTCGATCAGCGCCGGCGCCGGCGGAACGGAAGCCACCGACTGGGCGGAGATGCTGCTCCGGATGTATCTCCGCTGGGCCGAGCGGCACCGGTTCCACACGGAGGTCGTCGACCAGCAGGAAGGCGAGCAGGCCGGCCTCAAGAGCGTGACCGTCGAGGTCAACGGCCGGGCCGCTTACGGCTGGCTGCGCGTCGAGCGTGGCGTTCATCGCCTCGTCCGGATCAGCCCATTCGACTCCCAGAAGCGGCGCCAGACGACGTTCGCCCTCGTCGAAGTCCTGCCCGAGGCCGACGACGACATCGAGATCGAACTCGATTGGGACGAGATCAGGGTCGACACCTTCCGGGCCCAGGGCGCGGGCGGCCAGCACGTCAACAAGACCGACTCGGCGGTTCGCCTCACCCACATCCCGACCGGGATCGTCGCCCAGAGCCAGAACGAGCGATCCCAGACGCAGAACAAGGAGACCGCGATCAAGGTCCTCAAGTCGCGGATGCTCGAGCGCGCCCTCGAGGAGAAGGAAGCCGAGCTGCGCAAGCTTCGGGGCGAGCATGTCGAGGCCGGCTGGGGCAACCAGATCAGGAGCTACGTCCTGCACCCGTACCAGATGGTGAAGGACCTGCGCACGAACTACGAGACCGGCAACACCGCGGCGGTCCTCGATGGTGACCTCGATGCGTTCATGCAGGCCGAGCTCGAGCGGCTCGCGACCGGCGGCCAGAGCGCCCGAGGCGATGACTCGGGTGGTCCCGACGCCCACGCGACCGACACCGGCAACGACGAGGTCGCCTGAGGTGGCCGTCGGCCAATCATCCGGCGCTCCAGTCGGCGCCGCCACGTTCCGCATCGCGACGAACGAGGACCTCGGCGCCTGTGCCGCGATCTGGCGGACCTCGATCAACGACTACACGAACCGGCTCAACCTGCCGGAGATCCCGGACGACCTCGCGGCCGTTCTCCGCCTCTACGCCCATCTCCATTCGACGGACCCTGAGGGCTTCGTGGTCGCAGAGCACGCCGATGGGAGCGGCGAACCGCGAATCGTCGCGTTCGTCTCGGCGCTGCGTCGCGGTCCGCTCTGGTACCTGTCGATGCTGTTCGTGCTGCCGGAGATGCAGGGCAAGGGTCTTGGCCGGGCCCTGATCGAGAGGGTGTTGCCGGCGGCCGGGACCGCGTCGCTGGCGACGTGCACCGACAGCGTCCAGCCAATCTCGAACGCGCTGTACGCGTCGCTCGGGATGGCGCCGCGGATGCCGCTCCTGCGGCTCGTTGGCCTGCCCGACCGACGGCACGAGCTGCAGCCGCTCCCCGACGGCATCCGGGCGGTGCCGTTCGACGAGATTCGGGACGGAGCGGCCGACGGGCTGCGAGCGAGCGCCCTCGACGACGAGGTGGACACGCTCGATCGCGACGTGGTTAGCTTCGCCC
>Ga0222623_10000313_pt1 | contig 14904 bp, 9 predicted proteins | sample PLMtaG_FD_177336 | JGI IMG/M metagenome (GOLD analysis project Ga0222623, IMG submission 177336) | Groundwater sediment microbial communities from an aquifer in East River, Colorado, USA - PLM2_30_coex | ecosystem: Environmental > Terrestrial > Soil > Riparian zone | place: USA: East River...
ACTGCGAATCGGGGTGCCGGGAGCGGTCGATCCTGGTGGTGGGTGCCGAGGAGTACCTGTACGGTCTGGCAGAGGTCCCCAGCAGCTGGCCGGTCCCGGCCCTCCAGGCCCAGGCCATCGCGGCTCGAACCTATGCGTTCACCAAAGCCGCCACCTCCGGGCAGCACCGTGCCGTATGCAACTGCGCCCTGTTCGCCAGTTCCTTCGACCAGGTGTACGCGGGTTGGGACAAGGAAGCCGGGCTCGACGGCGACCGGTGGGTCGCCGCGGTCGATGCGACCGCCGGACAGGTCGTCACGTACCAGGGACAGAGCATCCAGGCGTTCTACATGTCCTCGAGTGGCGGGTTCACCGAGGACAACGAGAACGTGTGGGGCGGAACGCCGATCCCGTACCTGCGCGGGGTGTGCGATCCCGGTGACTACACGTCCGAGAACCCGAACGCCGTGTGGGACCTCTCGCTTCCGGCGGATCGGGTCACGCGAAGGCTCCGCCTGGGAATCGGGCCTGTTACCGGCTTCACGGACACGGTGCGAGGCGTGTCCGGACGGATCGTCACCACGGTCGTCCAAGGAGCCTCGGGGACGGCCGAAGTGAGCGGGTCCACGCTCCGCTCGGCCCTGGACCTTCCCGACGACCGGGTGTGGGTGAACGCGAACCGGCAGATCACCGGGAGCATCCGCCAGAAGTACGACGCCACCAACTGCCGGGCCGGGCTCGCGACCATGCGGGCGACGCCCGTTGCCGGAGGGGTTCGTCAGCAGTTCCAGCGGGGGGCCATCTACTCCAAATCGGGGATCGGCCCGCACCTGCTGTCGGGCTCGGTCCTCGAGTTCTACCTGAAGAAGGGCGGACCGAAAGGGAGGTTCGGGTTCCCCACGGGCGACGTGGTGAGGCTGAAGAACGACGCCACCCGGGCCACGTTCGAGCGAGGCAGGATCACCTGCTCGGTTTGGGGAGCCTGCCGGGCGAGCTGACCCCGGATCTCAGGCGGCGCGTGGCTCGGGCGCGTTGCTGGTGCCTCGGTAGGCCTCGACGAAGCCCGACGCGATGGTTCGCGCCTGGTCCGCCGTCACCGCCGCCGGGCATTCCCACAGCTTGTTCCACGCGGTCAGTGCGAGCGACGTGCCGCTCGGGAGATCCGGATACGGGGCCATGATCACCTTGTCCTGCGACCGGGCGAGTGAGGCGAGGCGGTCCACCACCGCCTGCGGGAGGGCGTCCGACCCGTTGGCCCGGTAATAGATGAGCACGTACGCGTGCTCGAGGTTGTGGACGGCCCTGGTCTCCGGCACCGGGGAGTCGTAGACGTGCGGATCCCCGGGGAGCGGACTGGGGTCGTGCGGACCCGAGGTCGCGGGGTGCTCCGGATAGGTGTGGCTCTCGCCCGGGGACAGATGGATGCCCCCCGGCGCGGAAGCCGCGGGGGTCTCGACGTCGCCGCACCCCGCGTCGCTCGCGGCCGCCAGGGCCGCTTCGGGGATGGGCTGGGGGCCGCCCACCCGGGTCAGCAGGAGGAAGGCGACGAAGGTGACCGCGCCCAGGCCGCCCATCCACGCGGCGCGTTTGGCGGCCCGACGCCGGCGGATGCGGCGCAGCGCCGTCTCCCTGGCTCGGCGGACCTGGTCTTTGCGCTCGGACCTGGCCGAGCGGCCAGGTTCGGCGGTGCTGGTCGTTGTCGGCCGGTCTCGCCCGGGCCCCGCCGCAGGGTGATGCCGTTGCTTGCGCTTCCTCTTGGCCATCAGATCGGCGTCTGGGGCTCGGGCGCGTCGCCGAGATAGCGCTGGCTCCCGATCGGAGGGATGCCGTAGCGCGCGGTGAACCCCAACGCTGCGGCGAGCGAGGCACGCGAGCACGTCTCGACGTGATGCCAAGCCACGAGGGCCATCGCGGACCCTCCCGGGAGGGTCCCCTCGGCTCCCTGGTCCGGATAGTCGTAGGGGGCCACGATGACCTTCTGCCCATGAGACGGGTCCCGGTAGAAGTCCTCGATCTTGGCCAACTCGTCACTCGAGATATCCGGCGAATACCAGACGACGGCCGCACCGTGTTCCAGCGAATGGATCACCTGATCGATCGGAGGAGGGGTGGAGTACACTCCCCGGCTCCACGGAACGGGGTTGTGCGGTCCGGATGCCGGCGGCACCGATGGATACGTGGAAAGTGGCGGCATCGTCGCCGGGCCGCCCTGGACCCCGATGTGTACTCGGTCGGCGGACTCCGGCTGGTACGGACCGACGTCGCTCACGTCCGTGCACCCCGCGGCCTTGGCCGCCTGAGGGGCGGCCGCCAGCAGCTCCTGGGGGTCCTGAACCTCCGGCCGGGGGCGGAGCACGTAATACGTCGCGCCGGCGGCCACCAGCAGGACCGCGACGGCCACCGCGATCCACCGGGTGCGCCGGGTGCGGGCCATCCGCCGCTGGATCTCCAGGCGCTCCCGCCTGGCCTCCTGCTTCCGCTGGGCCTTGGTCTGCCGCTCGTTCGTGGGGCCCTGCGTGCGCCCGGTCCCTCGTCCCGCCACGTCTTCCCTCACTCGTTCCGATGCGCGATCCGATGCTCGATCAGGACCCCTCAGGATATCGGGAGGTCGGCGAGGCGCCGTTGCGCGTGTTCCCCCGACCTCTCTATGCTTCGGCCGTTCTTCCCAAGTGGACGCCTCGGAGCCCGCCGGGGCCGGTGCGAAGGAGGCGCACGTGGCGACGACGGTGGCCCCGGCAGCGGGGCTGGACCGGTACTTCAAGATCTCGGAACGTGGATCGAGCGTACGCACCGAGATCATCGCGGGACTCGCGACCTGGCTGACGATGGCCTACATCCTGTTCGTCAACCCGGCCATCCTCGGCAGCATCCCGGATCACACGGGCACGACGCTCCCCTTCGACCAGGTCCTCACGGTGACGGCGCTCGCGGCCGGCGTCATGACCATCCTGATGGGCGTGGTCGCCAACTACCCGTTCGCCCTCGCCGCTGGGTTGGGGCTGAACGCCTTCGTCGCGTTCACCCTGGTGGGCACCTTCGGCCTGACCTGGCCGGAGGCCATGGGCGTGATCGTGATCGAGGGATTGGTCATCACGGCCCTGGTCCTCACGGGGTTCCGCGAGGCGGTGCTGAACGCCATCCCCATGGACCTGAAACGTGCCATCGGGATCGGGATCGGCCTGTTCATCGCGTTCATCGGCCTAGTGAACGCCGGCATCGTCGTCCACCCCGAGGCCGGAACCATCGTCACGCTGAACCCCGATCTTTCCACCCTTCGGATTCTCACCTTCGCGCTCGGTCTGGCGATCACGGCGGGACTCGTCGCCAGGAGGATGCGGGGCGCCCTGTTGATCGGGATCCTGTTCACGACCGTCCTGGCGATCGTGATCAACGAGATCTGGGGCCACTCGGCCATCTGGACCGCCGTGGGCCCCGGCGTCGCGCAGGTCCCCGACAAGGTGGTGTCGACACCCAACTTCGCCCTGCTGGGAAACTTCTCGATCACCGGGGTCTTCGACGTCGTGCCGTTCCTGACGGCCGTGGCCTTGATCCTATCGGTCATGCTGTCGGACTTCTTCGACACGATGGGGACCGTGATCGGGATCGGCGGTGAAGCCAGGCTGCTGGACGACCGGGGCCGGCTGCCGGGGATGAACCGGGTGCTCCTTGTCGACTCACTCGCGGCGGCCGCCGGTGGGGCCGCGTCCGCCTCGTCGAACACGACGTACATCGAGAGCGCTGCCGGCGTCTCGGAGGGGGGCCGGACCGGCTTGACGGCGCTCGTCGTGGGGGTGCTGTTCCTGCTGTCCATCTTCCTTTCGCCCCTGGCCGGGGTCATCCCGCCGGAGGCGACCGCACCCGTCCTGGTGATCGTGGGCTACTTCATGATGACGATGGTGCGGGAGATCGACTGGGCGGACGCCTCCATCGGCATCCCGGCGCTCCTCACGATGATCGTCATGCCCTTCACGTTCAGCATCACGAACGGCGTGGGCGCCGGCTTCATCTCGTATGTGGCGATCCAGGTTCTCCGGGGACGGTGGGACAAGGTCCACTGGCTCCTGTACCTGGTCTCCGCCATCTTCGTCTGGTACTTCGTGCGCGGTCTGTTGGCCTGAGACCGGCGTCGAAGCGGGATCGGGGCGGGCCACACCGGGAGCACGGCTCACGGCCGCCCGCCCATGTCCCCGGTGCCGCCTCGCTTAGGAGAAGCGAAGGTGCTCGCCGAGGTCCAGCGATGGGCGGGGCGGCGGGGTGCCGGAGGGCATGGCGCCGGCGGCAACGGCGCCGAGGGCGAACCACTCGTCGCCCATCGACAAGACCGCCCGGGTCTCCTGTTGGCAGAACAGCGTGGATGAGATCCAGCAGGACGCGATCCCCTGGGCGTGGAGGGCGAGCAGGAGGCTCTGGATGGCCGCACCTCCCGACAGCAGGAACATCTCCTGCTCGGCGTGGGCCCGCTCCTCGTCGGGATAACGGTGGGCACCCTGGAATCGGATCCACGGCACGATGAGCACCGGAGCCGTGCCCAGGACCGCATCGCTCCGGTCGATCCGGCGCGTGATCACCCCTTCCGAGACGCCGTCGCGCTGCAAGTCATCCCTCCAGGCCTGCGCCATCGCCGCGAGAAGCGCGCGCTTCGCCGGCTCGCCGTCGAGGGCGGTGAACGCCCAGGGGCGCGTGTGGTGTGGGGCGGGCGCCGTGCACGCGGCCCGCACCGCCTCCTCCACCGCTTCGCGGGGTACCGCTCCGGGGCCGAAGGCCCGGATGGTGCGCCGCGCCGAGATCGACAGGAGCGGCGACTCCCGGAACAGATCCTCCTCCGCGGGGCGGACGAGCTCGGCGGCCGGTGAAGCCGGGGCGTTCGTGTGGACGCCGCGCACGATCGCCGCGGGGATGCGTGAGGCCTTGCCCATGACCAGCCCGCTCGCCGCCGCAACCTCGTCGGCCAGGGCCACGATCGTCGCCTCGAGGGTCGTGCCATGCTGGTCCGGCGTTCCGCGTAAGTCGAGCGCCGCGGGGAGCCCCGCGCATCCGATGGCCACGTTCACCACTCCACGCCGCCATGTGCGGCCGAAGGTATCGGTGACCACCACTCCGACGGAGATCCCCAGGGACTGCTCGAGCCCCTTGCGGATCGATTCCGCCGACCCGTCCGGATCCTCCGGGAGAAGGCTCAGGAATCCCGGTTCGACGTTCGACGCATCGACGCCCGCATTGGCGCACACGAACCCGTGCCGGGTCTCGGCGATCACCAGGTCTCCCCGGCGAGCCACGATGCGGCGGGCCTCTCGTTCGGCCCACGCGGTCCGGCTCTCGCCCCCGTCCGGAACGATCCGGCCCTCGGCCTTCGACACGATCTTCTGAGTGACCGCGACGACGTCGCCGTGCCGGAGGCCGAGCTCCGCGAGCTTCGGCCCGAGGAGCCCGGCGACTTCGTCGCCGGGACGGACCTCTCTGAGGCCCTCGACGGGGATGATCTCGATGCCCACACTCACCGCATCAGGTCGAGGGCCGCGCGGGCAACGCTCTCGGCCTTCGCGTCATCGGCCATGACCGTGTCCGTGACCGCGACCCGGACGCCGAGCTCGTGCTCGATGCGGGACGCCAGCTCCCGGTCGGCATGATCGATCACCCACCCTGCGAGCAGCCCCCGGTAACACTCAGCGGCTCCAAGCGCAGTCACCGCGTACCCGGCCACCGGCATCAGCTTGTCGGCCATGCCGGCGAGCGGCGCGCCTCCGACGATCGGCGAGATGCCGACCGCTGCATCGCGACGGTGGGCCACGGCCTTCCCGATGCCCGGCACGGACAGGATGGGCCGGAGCGACGCGATCGGGTTCGATGGGCAGAGCACCACGAGGTCGGCGGCCTCGATCGACTCGAGCACCCTCGGCCCGGGGACGGCAGCCTCGACGCCGTCGTACCGGATCGCTTTGACCTCGTCCCGGGCCCGGCGTTTGACCCAATACTCCTGGAAGTGCAGGTCCGTTTCCTCTCCGTCCGTCATCACCGAGACGCGGGTGGCCACCGGGTCGTCGCTCATCGGCAGGATCCGGGGGGCCACGCCGAACCGACGGGCAACGAGCGCCGTGGCTTCCGACAACGTGGCGCCCGCTCGAAGCAGGTTCGTCCGGTACAAGTGGGTGGCAAGGTCGAGGTCACCGAGGTTGAACCAAGCATGGTCGGGGTCGAACCGGCCGAGCTCCTCGGTGGTCCGGAAGGTCTCGTCGCGGCGGCCCCATCCGCGCTCGCGGTCCATGACCCCCGCCAACCAGTAGGTCACCGAGTCGAGATCCGGCGAGACGTGGAGCCCATGCATCTGGACGTCGTCTCCGGTGTTGACGATCACGGTGACGTCCTCGGGCTGGACGATGCGGATCAGTCCCCGCAGGAACTTCCCCGCGCCGATCCCTCCCGCCAGTGCCGTCAATCGCATCGCGGATAGCGTAGTAGGCTCGCTCGCGATGGCGGAGGTGACCCCCCGGCGGACCCGGCCCGAGCGTTCGTCCCCCCCGCCCGGAGCGCTCATCCGCCGAGCACTGACACGGGCGGAAGCCGGGAAGACGCTGTCGCTAGATGAGGCCGAGGGCCTGGTCGCGGCCAGAGGACGGGACCTGGACCGGTTGATGCGGGTGGCATCGGGGCTCCGCGAGCTCGGTCACGGTTCCACGATCACGTACTCGCGCAAGGTGTTCATCCCGCTCACGATGCTCTGCCGGGACCACTGCCATTACTGCACCTTCGCCAAGCCGCCCGCGAAGCTGGAGCGACCGTTCCTCTCCATCGAGGAGGTGGTGGCCGTCGCCGAGGCCGGCCGGATGCGCGGCTGCAAGGAAGCGCTGTTCACCCTGGGCGACCGACCGGAGGAACGGTACCCGGTGGCGCGGGAGTGGCTCGCCGCGCGGGGGTACCACTCCACGCTCGACTACGTGCGGGCGGCGGCGATCCGGGTCATCGAGGAGACGGGCCTCCTGCCGCACCTGAACCCCGGCGTGATGAGCTGGGAGGAGATGGCCCGCCTGAAGCACGTGAGCGCATCGATGGGCCTGATGCTGGAGACGTCGTCGGATCGTCTTTCGGAGAAGGGCGGGCCGCATGTCGGCTCACCGGACAAGGTTCCCGCCGTGCGGATGCGGACCATCGAGGACGCCGGCCGCCTGGCCATCCCGTTCACCACCGGCATCCTGGTGGGGATCGGGGAGACGCTCCGAGAGCGCGCCCAGTCGCTGCTCGCCATCCGTGATCTCCATCGCCGGTACCGGCACGTGCAGGAGGTCATCGTTCAGAACTTCCGGGCCAAACCGGGGACGGCCATGCATCGGGCCCCGGAGCCGGAGGCGGAGGAGTTCCTAGCGGTGGTGGCGACGGCCCGGGTGCTGCTCGGGCCGCAGATGAATGTGCAGGCGCCGCCGAACCTCTCGGACGGAGGGATGCAGCTCCGTCTGCTGGATGCCGGGGTCAACGACTGGGGCGGGGTGTCTCCCTTGACGCCCGACCACGTGAACCCCGAGAAGCCGTGGCCGGCCATCGGGGTCCTGGCGGCCCGGACGGCCGACCGGGGCCTGGAGCTCAAGGAGCGCCTAACCATCTACCCCCAGTTCGCTCTCCGTCCCGACCCCTACCTTGCAGCGAAGATGCGCCAGCCGGTCGAGGAGCTCATAGGGGCTGACGGTCTGGCCGCCCCGGACACCGTGCCGCATCCCATCCCCTGGCAGGACCCGGACGTCCAGTGGAAGCCCCGGTCGATCGAGCTGGCCTTCGCCAAAGGTCCGGGCGCGGGCCTCCGACAGGACGCCGCCGCCGTGTACGGGGACTTCGAGGTGCTCGACAACGAGGTGACGAGGTCGTGGGCGGGCCGGGAGGTGGTCCCCGCCCGCATCGATGCCGACGTCAAGGCGGCGTTGCGAAGGGCAGAGGGGCACCGGCCGATCACCGACGCCCAGGCGCTCGCGCTGTTCCAGGCGGACGGGCCGGCGCTGGAATCGATGTGCCGGGTGGCCGACGGGTTGCGCGAAGAGGCCGTCGGCGACGAGATCACCTATGTCGTGAACCGCAACCTCAACTTCACCAACGTCTGCTACGTGGGATGCCGGTTCTGCGCCTTCGCGCAACGGGAGATGGATCCGGAGTCCTACACGCTGACCCTCGAGGAGGTGGCGGACCGGACCCGCGAGGCGCGAGATCAGGGGGCCACCGAGGTGTGCATGCAGGGCGGGATCCACCCCGACCTCCCCGGGACGTTCTACTTCGATCTCCTCGACGCGGTGAAGGCGGCAGCGCCGGATATCCACATCCACGCGTTCAGCCCCATGGAGGTGCTGAACGGCAGCACGAAGTTGGGGATAACCTTCCGTGAGTTCCTCCAGGAGTGCCGGAACCGCGGACTGGGGACCATCCCAGGGACGGCCGCCGAGATCCTTGACGACGACGTTCGCTGGGTGTTGACCAAGGGCAAACTCCCCGCCGACACGTGGGAGGAGATCGTCAGAACCGCGCACGAACTCGGCCTCCGATCCTCATCGACGATCATGTTCGGGCACGTGGACGCGCCGCCCCACTGGGTTTTCCACATTCGACGTATCCGCAGGATCCAGGACGACACCGGGGGGTTCACGGAGTTCGTGCCGCTCTCGTTCGTGCATCAGAACGCGCCGATCTATCTCGCAGGTCGTGCGAGACCCGGGCCCACGATTGTGGAAAACCGTCGGATGCATGCGGTGGCCCGGATCCTGCTCGACGGAGCGATCCCAAATATTCAGGTCTCGTGGGTCAAGATGGGCGTGGAGGCGTGCCAGATGATCCTTCAGGGAGGGGCGAACGATTTCGGCGGGACGTTGATGGAGGAGACGATAAGTCGGATGGCCGGAGCGGAATGGGGAATCCGCATGGAGCCATCGCAGTTCCAGCAAGCGATCCGGGCCATCGGCCGCGTCCCCGCAGAACGCACGACCACGTACGGACGTGTGCAGCGCAATGATCTCACCACGTCGCGCATCGTGGATGCGACCGAGCGCGCAGCGTTCGTCCGGGCCTGAAAACGCTTCGAAACGGCTCATTCCGTCAATCACCTTGACCTACTTGGTCAATGGGGTTGACTGGCAAATTTCTCCCCGAAATGTCTTGAAACCTGTGGATTCACTGTCGAACATTCATTCGGGAGACGTGATGTGGAGGTGCACCAACAAATGAGGAATTCCCTCTTGTCAACGAGGGGAGGAATCCCTCAGAATCACAGGCGTGTGATTTGCGGGGGGAGAGAGCGGTGCATCACTACATCCCATGGCAAGAGCGGGCCCGCTGCCGAGAGCACGATCCCGAGATCTTCTTCCCCGAGAAGGGAGGGTCATCGAGGGAGGCCAAGCGGATCTGCGCTGAATGTCCCGTTCGTATCGAGTGCCTCAACTACGCCCTGCGCCGCGACGAGCGGTACGGGGTGTGGGGAGGGATGAGCGAGCGGGAACGGCGACGCCTGAAGCGTATGGCGTCATGAGCATCGAAAGGGGGTGACCGATGTCTCCCGCAAAGAAGAGATCCACCGCGAAGAGGAAGACGGCCGCGAAGAAGACGGCCAAGAAGCGGACCGTGAAGAGGAAGACCGCGAAGAGGAAGACCGCGAAGAGAAAGACCGCGGCGCGTAAGCCGGCGGCGAAGAAGCGGACCGCGAAGCGGCGGAGCACAGCGAAGAAGACCACGACGGCGAGGAAGCGGACCTCGAAGAGGCGGACCGCGAAGCCGAAGACAGCGAAGAAGCGGACCGCCGCGAAGAAGTAGCCTGCGGCTTCATCCGTTTTCTCCGGGAAGGGGGGCGCATCGTCGCCCCCCTTCCTCGGTTTTCGGAGCCCGCCGCGTGCTAGGCTGCGCGCCGCGCACGCGCATCCGATGGTTACCACGACAGCCGATCGCTCTCCGGTAGCCGACGCCGTCCGCACCCCGAGCGTCCTGGTGGTGCTGGTGGTGAGCAACGGAGCTCGCTGGCTGAGGGAGAGCCTCCGCTCCCTGGCTCGTCAGACGCATCCCCGGCTCGGCGTGGTGGCCGTCGACGGTGGTTCGACGGACGGTTCTCGCGAGATCCTCCAGCAAGCCCTGGGGCCAAAACGACTCATCGCCCTCGCAGAGGACCGAGGGTTGTCCGGGGCGATGCGTGCAGTCCTGGACCTCCCCGTGGCCAGGGCCGCCGACTATCTCCTCGTCCTCCACGACGACGCGGCCCTGGCGTCCGACGCGGTGACCTGCATGGTCGAGGCCGCCGAGGGCCTGCGGGGGGTGGAGCGGGTCGGCATCGTCGGGCCCAAGGTCGTGGACTGGGACGAGCCGGCGGTGCTCCGCGAGGTGGGCCGGTCCACCGACCGGTTCGGCCATCCGCATACGCCCTTGCAGGATGGCGAGTTGGACCAGGGCCAGTACGACCGGATCCTCGAGGTCCTGTACGTCTCGTCCTGCGCCATGCTCATCTCGCGGGAGGCCTGGCAGCGCACGGGCCCCTTCGACGAGCGCTTGGGCGGGCACCACGACGACCTCGATTTCTGCTGGAGGGCCCGCCTGGCCGGCTTCAGGGTCCTGATGACGCCGCTCGCCCAAGCCCGGCACCGCGGAGAGGGCCGAGGCCGGGCCGCGGCTCACGAACGCGGCCCCCAGTACCACGGGGAGCGGGTGGCGGTGGCCTCCATGTTGAAGAACTACGGGACCCTCTCGCTCCTGTGGCTCCTTCCACTCCATCTCGTGATCGAGGCGGCGCGCCTGACCTACCTCGCGGTGGTCCGCCGGCTGGAGGAGGCCTACGAGCTGCTCGCGGCGTGGGCGTGGAACCTGACCCACCTTCCCTCGACGGTCCGCCGGCGAGTGAGGGCCCAATCGGTACGGAAGGTCCCGGATCGGCGCATCCGCCGGTTCATGGAGTCGGAGTTCTTCCGTCCTCCGAGGTGGTTCGTGGAGGCCGAACGCATCCTCGGGGAGCAGATCGAGCTGGAGGAGGAGCCGGAGAGGGCGCCGGTCCGGACTCGCTTCGCGTCGCTCGCGGGCCGGCACCCGGTCCTCGTGGCCTGGACACTGGGCCTCGGCATCATGGCACTGGCCTTCCGATTCCTCGTGGGACCGGAAGTCCTTCAGGGCGGCGCCCTCGCCACGTTTCCCGCCGAGCCCATGGGCTTCTTCCACGAGCTCGTGTCGGGGTTCCGGACGACCGTGCTCGGAGGATCCCAGGCGGCGAGCCCCGCATTGGGCGCGCTGGGTGGGCTGTCGGGGGTCTCCTTCGCCAGCACCGGCATCGCCCAGAAGCTCCTGTTGGCCAGCCTGCCGCCGGTCGCCGGCCTCGTCCTGTATCGCTCGATGCTTCGCCAAACCGGGCAACGGGTGGCCGCCGTGGTCGCCGCGGGCGCCTACGCGCTGTCCGCCATGGTCTTCTGGGCGTTCTCCGAGGGCCGGATCGAGGTGCTGGTGGTCCTGGCGGTGTTGCCGGCACTGGCGGACCGGCTCGACGCAGCCTTCGGGCCGGGCTCGCCGGGTCCTGCCTTCCGGTTCGTCGTGGGTATGGGAGCTGCGCTGGCCATCGGCGTCGCGTTCTTCCCCGGCATCCTCCTGCCCGTCGCCGCCCTGGCGGCGATCCAGTTCGTTACTGGGCGGTCGCGGAGCCGAGGGTTGGCTCTGGCGGCCACGGCCGCAGCGGTGGCGGGCGTCCTGGTGGCGCCCATGGTCCCGGACATCGCGACGTCTCCGGGCCCGGAGCTCTCCTCGCTGGTGGGCGAGCCGAGCTTCTCCCTCCTGGCCCGTCTGGCGCCGGGAACGGGTCCGGGCACCTGGCCGGTGGCTTGGTTCCTGCCCGCCGCCGCCCTGATCGCCTTCAGCCTGGTGGGGCCGGGGTATCGGGCACGGGCCTGGCGCGCGACGGTTGCAGCCATCGGCGGGTTGTTCCTGGCGTGGGCCTCGGCCGCCGGATACATGCCGGCACCCTTCAGCAACCCCCCCGGCTATCTGGCGCTCGCGGCTGTGGCCGAGGCGGCCGTCGTCGGCTACGGGCTGGCCTCGATCGGGTCGAGCATCGAGCGCGAGGCGTTCGGGTACCGGCAGGTGGCCGTGGGCATCGTCGCGCTGCTCCTTGCCGGCGGCCTCGTGGGCCAGACCTTCCAGGCGGCCCTGGGGAACTGGAGGATCGGTCCGAACGCGCTGCCGTCGGCGTGGCCGCTCTTATCGAACGAGCCGGGCGATTTCCGGATCCTGTGGCTCGGTCGTCCGAGCGGCGACCCCTTCCCGGCTCCGGGTGGCGATCCTTCGGGAGTGGTGGAGGCTGGATCGGCCACCGTCCGCTTCGCCATCACCGACCGCGACGGGATCACGGCACTGGACATCGGAAGGCGCCAGGAAGGAGCCGGCTACGACTACCTCCGGCGGACGCTCACCGAGCTCATCGCGGGCCAGACGAGCCACGGCGGCGCGCTCCTTTCCCTCCTCGGCGTCCGGTTCATCCTGGCCGGGGAGGGTGATCTCCCCGCTGCGGCCGCGGCCCGCCTCGACGCCCAGCTCGACCTGAACCTGACCCCGGCAGGAGGACTCGTCATCTACGACAACGCGCGTGCCCTTCCGCTCGGGTTCGTGACCTCCTCGCCCCCCTTCGTCGATGCAGCCGGCGGCACGGACCTCGAGCGGATCGCTTCCCTTCCCCCGCCCGACTCGACGGCGATCGCGCCGCTCCCGGGAGGCTTCGGGGGCACGTCCACCGGCGGGTTCGGGTTCGTCTCGAACCAGGACGAAGGCGGCTGGCGGGTGCAGACGGGGGGGCGAACACTCGGGACGGAGCGGGCGTTCGGCTGGGGGATCGGGTTCGAGGCGGCCCCGGGCTCCGTTCGTCTGACCTATGCCAATCAGTGGATCCGGACCTGGGAGATGATCGCGCTCGCGCTGCTGTGGCTCGCGGTGCTGTGGATCACTCGGCGGCCGGTGGTCCGATGAGGTTCCGCGGCCAGGCCGGGTGGGCGCTTCTCCTGCTTGCCGTGGTCGTCGTGGGAGGGGTCTATCTCCAGCGAGAGGTGGGCCCGAAGGCCTCGGCGGCCGCCTCGTCGGAGGCGGCTCCGTCTGGTGCGTGGTTCTGTCCACATGGGGGAGGCGCCGAGTGGGCGGTCACGCTGGAGCTGGCTAATCCGGGAACCACGCCCGTCCAGGTCCGGGTGACCGGACTGTCGGGAAGCAAGCCCTCGAAGCCCCAATCCCTCACCGTGCCCCCCGAGGCGGAGATCATGGTCCATGAGGCGGCCGAGGAACGGGACAGCGCGTCGTTCATCGAGTACTTCGGCGGATGGGTCGCGGCCGGATGGGTGATCCATGCCGGTGGAGGAGAGAAGGGAGTGGCCGCCGAGCCGTGCCTTCCCCAGGCCGCGGAGCAGTGGTTCGTGCCGGATGGGCTGACGACCGAACGCCAAGATGCCTACGTGGTGATCATGAACCCCTTTGCCACCCATGCGATCTTCACGCTGACCTTGTACACGCAGAAGCGCGCGCCGATCACCGCGGGGGCCTGGACGAACGTGGTACTCGGGCCGCACCGGAGCCGGGCCTTCCGGTTGAACGCCACCGCCCTGGGGGAGGGAGCCGTGTCGACCCTCGTCGACGTCAAGGTGGGCCGAGTGGCCGCCGCCTCGCTCGGCCTCTCGGAGCTCGGCGGGATCAGGAGCAGCATCGGTGTGGCCGGTTCCCCACCGCAACGAACGATCCTTCCGGCCGGCTTCGCTCAGGGGGCCTCCACCTTAGTGGCGATGAACACTGGAGACGTCCGTCCCGAGCTCGAGGTCACGCTGCTCTCCAAGAAGACGTCGCAGCCGCTGGGAAGCCTGGTGCAGAACGCACCGAACGCGGGCTCCTCCCAGCCCTACCCCGTGACCATGGAAGGACCCTCCGCCATCGACGTTCGGTCGACGCCGGGAACGGTCGTGGCCCTTCGGACCCTGGGCGTCTCCGCCGACCAGGGGTCGACGGGCGGTGCATCTGCCCCCGCGGGCGCCTGGGTTGTCCTGCCTTCGATCGCCGGCACGCCGGCCCACCCCGGGCTCATCCTCACCAACCCGGGCGACGCTCCCGCCGTCGTGAAGCTGTCGCTCCTCCCTTCGGCACCCGGGGTCGTTCCGCCACCGGTGACGGTCACCATCCAGCCGGGGCGCGTCGTCGCCGGACCCAAGCTGTTCGTCACGGACAAGCCGTTCGCCGCGATCCTGGCAACGGCGGAGTCGGGAACCCTGGTCCCCGCCGCGGCGTCGTACTCGCTCGGGCAGGATGGGAACGCCACCTACGCGGTCTCAGTGGGGGTGCCGATCCCAGACATATGGGTGCCGTCGTGACCTCTCGGGTATGCACCCGTATCATGATGAGTCTCAGGCGAGGGTCTCGGCCGGTGCGGTCGCTACGTAAGGGAGCACCACCGGCCGATACTGGAGATCGGGAATAGCCATGGCGCAGGGCAGACACTCGAGGACGATGCTCGGCCGAGCCTGGTGGATTGGGCTCCTCGCCGTCGTGGTCGCGGTGCTGCTCGGCGCGGGCACGGCCTTCGCCGCGTACGGCTACGACCGGTCGAGCAGCACGAGGATCCTGCCGGGAGTCAGGGTCGGGGGCATCGCGGTTGGCGGGATGACTCGCGACCAGGCCATCCGCGCTGTCACCGCCCGAGCCGACACGTCGCTTGCCGGGGACCTCCTCGTGACGGCTGCCGGATACTCCTGGCACGTCACGCCGGCCGCGCTCGGGACCCGGGCAGACGTGAACGGCGCGGTGGACCAGGGCTTCGCGGCGGCGGACCGACTTTCCCTCCTCTCGCGAGTCTTCCACCGGGTGGCCGGCAAGCCCGTGCACGCCGACATCCCTGTGAGATACGCCCACGATCAGGCCAAGGTCCGGGCCTTCGTCCAGCAGGCGTACGACGAGGTGACGGAGCCAGCGGTC
>Ga0222623_10000314_pt1 | contig 14875 bp, 15 predicted proteins | sample PLMtaG_FD_177336 | JGI IMG/M metagenome (GOLD analysis project Ga0222623, IMG submission 177336) | Groundwater sediment microbial communities from an aquifer in East River, Colorado, USA - PLM2_30_coex | ecosystem: Environmental > Terrestrial > Soil > Riparian zone | place: USA: East River...
GAGGTACTCGAGATCGGCTCGCCCCACTTCGCCGAGCGACCATCCCGCGTAGCGCCCGAAGTTGAGGACGCTGCCCGACGGGTTGCCGGGCGGCGGGCCCGCAGCGGCAAACCCCTCAGGAGCGTGCATCGTCTTCGCGTCGTACCCGCCGCCGATCGTCGAGCGACCCGGCGACCAGTCCCTCGACACGGTTTCGGGGGGTCGCGACTCGGCGGGTCGAGGCTTCCACGGATCCGGAGGCCGCGCCGGGACCGGGCCTGTCTGCCCACCCGCCGGTGACGACGGCCGACCGACGCCGGCACCCGGCGCGCCTGACGTCGGGCTAGCCGGAGTTTCTTGCGCGGCCGCCGCCGCACTTCGAGCAAGGTCGAAACTCGCCCGCCGCTTCGGATCGCCGATCGTCTCCCAGGCTGCGTTGATGGCCACCATCCGGTCGATCGCCTCCTGGCCGGTTGATCGGTCGGGGTGATATTTCTGGGCGAGGCGGCGATAGGCGGCCTGGATGACCTCGTCCTCGGCCTCCGGATCCACCTGCAGGATCTTGTAAGGGTCGGGCGCGTCGGTCACGGCTCGACGGTCTTGGCGGGTGCCGCGTCCACGGATCCGGCGGGCTCATCCGCGACGACCATCGGCCGGGCGCGGATCATCGCGATGGCCTCCCCGGGCGTCGCCGGCGGCTCGTCGAGCCGATGGAAGAGATACCGGAACACATCGCGCCCAGCCGCCGCGACCGGCAGGGCCAGGATGGCCCCGAGCAGCCCCGCGATGGCGCCTCCGATGACCAGTGCGAGCATCACCGCGCTCGGATGGAGCTCCACGGCGTCACCCTGGATCTTCGGCACGAGCAGGTTGTTCTCGAGCTGCTGGATGACCGTGTAGAGGACGACCGCGGCGACCGCCGCATCGATTCCGCCGGTCAGGGCGAGGAGCACCGCGGGAATCGCCGCAATGATCGGGCCGATGATCGGCAGCAGTTCCAGGACGCCCGCGATGATCGACAGCAGGATCGCGAAGCGACCGAACACAGGGTCAACGGTCACGCTCAGCAGCAAGAGGCCGACGAACGTTGCCGCGCCGACGGTCAGCCCCAGAAAGAGCTGCCCGCGAAGCCATTGGCCGAACACCCGCAGGCCGAGGAAGCTGATCGCCCTGGCGTCGGGCCGCCATTCCCCCGGCATCGATCGCTCGGCGGCCGCCGTCAGGGCAGGTCGGTCCTTGATCAGATAGAAGATCCAGACCGGAATGATGATGTAGCCCACGATCGAGCTGACGATGCCGGCGATGCCGGTCACGACGGGCAGGAGGTCGGTCGGGTTGAGGCCGCCGACGCCTTGGCCGAGGTCGGTCAGCCAGGTGTCGACCGCGTTCCGAAGAGCCGGCGGAAGGTCGAGATGGGCGTACATGTCGGCGACCTGGGCCGTGAACGACGGAAACTCGCGGATGAAGGTGGCGAGCTCCGTGCCGAGTGGGCGCAGCACGATCAGCAGGGCCTGGATGACGACAACTACAACGACGGCGTAGACGATCAGCACCGACACCCAGCGCGGCAGACCAAGCCGGGCCATCCGCTCGACCGGGATATCGAGGAGATACGCGAGGACGAGGCCGACGACGAACGGGCCCAGCGCGGAGCGGCCGAGATAGAGGATGGCGAACAGGACGACTGCCCCGGCAATGACAAGGCCCGCGCGAGGGCTCGGCGGACCGATGTGGCGCCTGTGGATGCGATTGGTCGCGGGCGGGGCCGATGCGGCAGTCGTCGCCCGCGGCGCGGCGGCGGGTTCGACGGCGGGTTCTGGGGGGTTGGTCGAGGCCTCGGGATCGGGCCGATCCGGCTCGGCGGGTGTCGGTGCCGGGTCGGGCCCGACGGGCTCGTCCATCGTTGCCGCAGACTACCAGACGTGGACCCGCCGACCGAGACTCCCGCCGCGCCCGCCGATGCCGCGCCGGCACCTCTCGAGGCGCGCCAGCGCTGGCGGCTGACCTTCAGTCGCGTGCCTGCGGCGGAGAACGAGACACCGACCGGCCGCGACTACATCGCCCTCTGGGAGGCGGCACTTGCCGGATGCGGGCTCCCGGTCGCGGTGACCGATGCAGGTCGCTTCAGGTTCGCCCTGGCCGCGCCATTGCCGGCCCGGACGTCGGGGCGGGCGGAGCTGGCCGACCTCTGGCTCACGGAACGCGCGCCGGCCTGGTGGGTGCGGGAAGCGCTCGAAGGAGTCCTGCCAGCCGGACACGCACTCGTGGCTCTCGAGGATGTCTGGCCGGGTGCACCGGCGCTGGCGGGGCGCGTCGCGGCCGCCGACTACCGCGTCTCGCTCCGTGGGGCACTCGACGAAGGCGCGATCGCCGCGGCGGCGAACCGGCTGCTGGCCGCGGACCGGCTCCCGCGCGAGCGAGCGAAGGGCGGCGGCGTGAGGTCATACGACCTGCGGCCCCTGCTCATCTCGATCGCGACAGCGGTTCAGGCCGGCGAGGCTGATGAGTCGCGCGACGAGCAGGTCGTAATCCGAGTACGGACACGGATTCATCCGGAGCTCGGATCCGGCCGGCCAGAGGAGGTTGTTGCTGCGCTCGCGGACGCGTTGGGTGCGCCGCTCGAGGCAACAGAGACGATCCGCGAACGGCTCGTCCTGACTGACGACCTCGAGGACGGCTGAATCCGCGATGCTCGATCCCGGCACCCTCCGAATCCTCCTCATCGCGATCGCCGTCGGCGCGATCGTCCTGCGCGTGGTCGCATTCGGGAGCCCGGCACGCGGTGCCTCGGCGGTCATCGCCACCGTGGCCCTGTTTGCGGTCCTCGCCCTCGTTCTCGGCCTGTTCGTGTGGTCGATGGTCGGCGCGTACATCGGCGCTCTTCGCTAGCGGGATTCGGTAGCGGCCATCGCTGTCACCGGGTCAGCTCTGAGGCTAGCAATGCGACTGCCACCAGTAAGAGGAAGCCGCACACCATGCCCAGGAGCATGGACAGCCGTCTGTTGCGGGTTCGGTGTTCCATCTACCTAAGCATGAGTCCATGCTGTTTCCGTGGAAATCATCGTCGCTCCAGTGTTGATCGGCTTCTGGGTTGTGGTCATTTGGTTCGTCGTACGTTCGGTAAGGCGGCATGGCTAAACAACAGAAGATGCCCGCCGAAGGCTCGTTTAGTCATCGGCCCACCCGTCCAACCGAAGCTCTGCCGTGATTCTGGCACGGCATGGGAGAGGTCGGAGAGATCCGGCCTCTCGTGATTCCGCCAGTCAAACTGAGACACTCCCGTGGCCACGCACGATTGACGCTCAGCGCGGGTTCGACATACACTCCGCATTCGCGTCTCGGGCCTGCCGAGCGCCTTTCCCTGTCCGCCGTCGCGGTCGCCGCGCGCGAACGAACTTGAAGTCCTGAGGATCCATGTACGCAGTCATCGAGACCGGCGGAAAGCAGTACCGCGTCGAGGTCGGAACCGAACTCGAGGTGGAGCTGCTCGACGTCGAGCCCGGTCAGGCGATCACGCTCGATCGCGTACTGCTCGTCGCCGACGGCGATGAGTCGTCGATCGGCCGGCCGCTCGTCGCCGACGCTGCCGTTAGCGCAGAAGTGCTCCGTCAGGCGCGTGGCGAGAAGCTCATCTCCTTCAAATACCGCCCGAAGGCCCGAAGCCGGGTCAAGAAGGGCCATCGCCAGGAGCTGACTGTCCTCCGGATCACCGATGTCCGGCTCGGAAAGAAGAGCGCGGCCGAGGCCGTCCGCAAGGCCGAGGCCGACGCCAAGACGGAACGTGAGCGTCTCGAGGAGGCCGCCGCCAAGCAGGCCGCCGCCGATGCCGCCCTCGCCGCCAAGCTCGCCAAGAGCAGCGCGGCGGAGGACAAGGCGAAGAAGGCCACGACGGCGAAGTCGGGCGCCAAGACCGAAAGCAAGACCGCGACGAAGTCGGCCGTCAAGAAGCCGGCTGCCAAGGCGTCGGCCGCCGACGAGAAGGCCAAGAAGCCCGCGTCGAAGGCCGATGCGCCCAAGAAGACCACCCGCGCGAAGAAGGACGAGTAACCGAGATGGCCCACAAGAAAGCAGGCGGCAGCGTCAAGAACGGCCGCGACAGCGTCGGCCAGCGGCTCGGCGTGAAGGCCGGCGATGGCCAGCTGGTCCCGGCCGGCTCGATCATCGTCCGCCAGCGCGGCATGACCTTCCTGTCGGGGACGGGAACCGGACTCGGGCGGGATTACACCGTGTTCGCGACCGTGACCGGCCGCGTCAAGTTCGAGAATGCGCGCAAGGACAAGAAGCGGATCCGCGTTGTCAGCGCCGATGAGATCGCCGCAACGGCTGCCCGAGCCGCCGCGGCCGAGTCCGCGGACGCCGCGAAGAAGGCGGGCAAGGCCGATCGAGCCGAGAAATCACCGGCAGCAACCCCGCGACGTCGCACAACCAAATCCGCAACCGAGGCGGCACCGGCCGCCGAAGCCTAGAGCAACCAGTAGCCGGCGACCACCGGCGGGGCGATGGCCCTGCACGGACGGCGTCGAGGAGAGAAACGCACCGTGAAGCCCGATATCCATCCCAAGTATTACGAAGCCAAGGTCCACTGCGGCTCATGCGGCACCGAGTGGACAGTCGGATCGACCCGCCCGGAGTTGCGCGTCGACGTCTGCGCCAGCTGCCACCCGTTCTTCACGGGGACGCAGAACATCATCGACACAGCCGGCCAGGTCGAGCGGTTCCAGAAGCGCCTGGAGCGCACGGCCAAGGCCTGACCGGAAGCCGAACCTGAGATTGGCGGGCCTTCGGGCCCGCCCTTTGATTCTCGTCGTGAACCGCCGGGCCTGATCCGTACTCTGATGTGGTGAGGGCGGCGATCGGACAGGGAGGCGCGGTGACGGATCTGCTCGTCGAGCGGGCCCGCCGCGGCGACCCCGACGCGTTTGTCGCCCTGATCGAGGAGCGGCAGGTGGCGATGACACGAGTGGCGACGGCGATTCTGAGCAACGAGGCGGATGTCGCCGACGTGCTCCAGGAGACGTTGGTCGCCATGTGGCGCGAGTTGCCGCGGCTTCGGAGTGTCGAGCGCTTCCCGGCTTGGGCCGACACGATCCTCGTCAACGCCTGCCGCCTCGTTCTGCGTCGACGGTCCAGGGCGCGCGTGCGACTGGTCCAGCTGACCGACGATCCGATAGGACCGGGCGCCAGGGCCCTGATCGCCGACGACCAGGACGCCGAGGTTGCCGATCGCGACGTCTTCGATCGGGCGTTTGGGTCCTTGTCGGTCGATGCCCGCGCGATCCTCGTCCTCCACCACCTCGAAGGGCGCCCCGTCGGCGCGATCGCACAGACGCTTCGCATCCCCGCCGGGACCGTGAAGTCGCGCCTGTTCGCGGCCCGGCGCGATCTCGAACGCGCGCTGGAACGAGAGCGACGATGACGCTGTCCGACGACGAGCTTCGCGCCAGTCTGGAACGGGTCGCCGCCAGCGCGCCGACCCTGGATCTCGCGGCCGCGGCACGAATCGTCGCCTCCACCCCGCAGCCGCGAGTGATCACCCGCCGAACCCGTCTCATTGGGTTGGCGTCGGCGGCGGCGTCCGTAGCCGTCGCACTGGCAGTCTTCGGGTCCCTTGCGCTCCGCGACGATGTCCCCGGATCGCAATCGCCTGGCGCGAGTTCGGCGGCCATCAGCACTGCTTCGCCCTCTGTCCCGCCGTCTTCCTCGCCAATCGCGGAACGCTGGACGGACCTCGTTTGGGAGGCGACGGACCCGGCCCCATTCGCGCTCGCTGGCACCACCCTGATCACGGCTGGCGTGGCCGACGGCAACGGCTTCCTGGCCGTCGGCAACACGCGCGACGCCGAGGACAAATCGCACCAGCTCTGGCGGTCTCCTGATGGTCGTGCCTGGACCCAGGTCGACGGCGACTGGCCCGCGACCGCGCAGCTTGACCGCGTCCTCAACTTCGGGACCGGCTTCGTCATCATCTCGCGGCAAGAGGTGCCCAACCCAACGACGGCCCAGGGCTCGACCCAAGACCGAGTGTGGTGGTCGGAGGACGGCGCGAAATGGGTTGAGCGAACGCCGGAGGCGAGCGAAGGGCTCGTCTTCGGGAGCGCGGCCGCTGGTCCTTCAGGAGTGCTGATCCGCGCTCGCGACGTGAACGACAACGAGTACTGGCTTCGAAGTGACGCCCAGCTCAACTGGACGCGCATCGACGCCGGCTGGCCAGACGACACGGCAGTGTTCGGGGTCGCCTCGAGCGGTGTTGGATGGCTCGCGTACGGCGCGACAGGCGTCGGCAGCGAGACGACTGCTGGAGCGATCTGGACGTCCGCGGATGCCGCCACCTGGGCGCCAGCGAAGCTCGACGACCCGGGCGGGTCGATCAACGACCTCCGCGTGATCGGGAACCGGCTCATCGCGCTCGGCAGTCAGCGCGGCCTGCAATGTGAGGGTTGCCTCGGCGGCCCGATCCTTCTCGGCCTCGATCTCGTGACGTGGGTCTCGTCGGATGGCCGATCGTGGCAGCGGGCCTCGGAGCACGAGATCGGATCACTTCGCGCCGGCGACGTCATCATGACGCAGGGGCTGGTGGCCGCCGGAAACGACCGCATCCTCGCTTTCGAGTCCACAAGCGACGGCCGGCTCGGCGTCGGGCAGACCGTTGACGGGTTCGGGTGGTCGGAGGTCCGCGTCCTCAACGGCCAATCGTCCACGGTCGCCGGCCTCACGTTCGCCCCTGAATTCGATGCCCCAGTCATCATCGGCCCGCGCGGCTTGGTTGCATTCGGCCATGACGCCACGTTTCGATCGCTGGTACCGAGGTACGCAGAAGGCCTGTCGTCGGCGCGCAACGATCTCTCAACCTTCGCGCCGCGGCCACAGCCCAGCGTGAACGATTTCGCGTGCCCCGGCACAGAACCCTGCGGACCCTGACGCGCGCCTCAGTCGCGGCCTAAGATTCTCGGGTGCTCGATGACGTTGCGATCTGGCAGGGCGACAGCCGCGAGCTGCTCGCCCGCATCCCGGACCACTCCGTCGACCTCATCTGCACCGACCCGCCGTACAACCTCGGCGGCTACTCGACTGGCAACATCAAGATGGCGTGGCGGTCCGACTTCAACAACGATGTAGCCGCCTGGGACCAGGTCGCCTTCGAGCCGTCGGAGTGGCTCGCGGAGTTCCGGCGAGTTCTGAAGCCGACCGGCACGATCTTCGCGTTCACGAGCTACAACATGCTCGGGCGCTGGCACGAGGTCTTCGATCCGGCGTTCGACACGTTCCAGTTCATCGTCTGGCACAAGACGAACCCACCGCCGAAGCTGCGGCGGGTCGGCTTCCTCAACAGCTGCGAGCTGATCGTCTGCTGCTGGGACAAGGGCCACACGTGGAACTTCACTCGCCAGCGCGACATGCACAACTTCATCGAGGCACCGATCTGCAGCGGCAACGAGCGCGTCAAGAACCCGGTCCACCCCACCCAGAAACCGCTTCGCGTGCTGCGGCGCCTCGTCGAGCTGGCCTCCGCACCCGGCGATCTCATCCTCGACCCGTTCATGGGCGTCGGGTCGACCGGGGTTGCCGCGGTTGAGCTGGGTCGAAGGTTCGTCGGAATCGAGATCGACGAGGGCTACATAAACGCGGCCCGGAACCGCCTCGAGGCAGCCGCGCTCAAGGTCGCCGCCGCGGGCTGACGGGGCGTGATCGACGGCAGCCGGTAGACTTCCCGCCATGCCTCGCTTCAACTACGGCGGCCAGGCGCTGATCGAGGGCGTCTTGATGCGCGGTCGCGACGCGATCGCCGTAGCGCTCCGACACCCCGACGGACGCATCCTCTACGCCACGGAGCGCCTCGATTCCGGCATCCACAGCACGCGCGGCTCGAAGCTGCCATTCCTCCGCGGCCTCGTCGTGCTCTACGAGACGGCTGATCGTCGGTACTCGCTGGCTCGTTCGCAGCGCCGGCGTCCAGGCGGAAGACGACGGCATCGAGCTTGGCAAGGGCTCGATCGCGCTCATGCTCCTAATCACGCTCTTCGCCGGGATCGGGATCTTCTTCCTGCTGCCGCTGTTCATCGCCAGCGTCACCACCGCCAACGTCCAGAACGGCCTCGTTCAGCATCTCGTCGAGGGGCTGATCCGCGTCGCGATCTTCCTCGGCTACCTCGCGGTCATCGGCCAGTCGGCCGATATCAGGCGGGTCTTCCAGTACCACGGCGCCGAGCACATGACGATCCACGCCCTCGAGGCCGGTGATCCGCTCACTCCCTCCGCGATCCGCAAGTTCCCGACGGCCCATCCCCGCTGCGGGACTGAGTTCCTCGTCGTCGTCATCGCCCTGTCGATCGTCGCGTTCAGCCTCGTCGGGCGGCAGGAGCCGCTGGTGATGATCGGCAGCCGGATCCTGCTCATCCCGGTGATTGCCGCGGTCGGCTACGAGATCCTTCGCTGGGGCGCCCGCCACCGCGGCAACCCCATCGTCCGGGCAATCATGTGGCCAGGGATCCTCGTCCAGATGATCACGACGCGCCAGCCGACCGACGACATGATCGAGGTCGCGATTGTCTCGATGGAGCAAGCCCTCATGGCCGACGGTGAGCCGCTCCCGGAGGGCGGTCTGGATCTCGAGCGCTTCCCGCTGCCGCCGCCCGGTCTGGCCAAGGGCGCGGGCGCCGGTGCCGGAGTCGGTGCGAGCACGCTGACCACCCAGGAAGCGGAGACGGTCGCCCCCGTCACGATCGACCCGCCGCTCCCGGGGGTGTGAGCGTCGCGATGGCCGCGTCGGACCTCGACGCCCGTCTCGCCGACGTCGCGCGCCAGTACGACGACCTCCAGGCCGAGCTGGCGCTCCCGCAGAACAGCTCGGATCCGGATTCGATCAAGCGTCTCGGCAAGGAGATGGCTCGCCTCGAGCCCGTCGTGGCGGCGTTCCGGCGCCTGGAGGCGACGCGGGACGAGCTAGCTGGTGCGCGCGAGCTGCGCGACGGCAGCGACGGCGACGACGAGCTGCGGTCGATGGCCGAGGACGAGATGACCCGGCTCGGCTCCGACGAGTCGCGGCTCATCGAGGAGCTCAAGGTCCTGCTGCTGCCCCGCGACCCGAACGACGACCGCGACGTGATCATGGAGATCCGGGCCGGCGCCGGCGGTGACGAGGCCGCGCTGTTCGCCGCGGAGCTCTATCGGATGTATGTTCGCTACGCCGAGCGGCACAAGTACAAGCCGGAGCTGCTGAGCCTTAACGAGACCGGGATCGGCGGGGTCAAGGAGGCGATCCTCCAGATCCACGGCGACGGGGCCTACAGCCGGTTCAAGTTCGAGGGCGGCGTCCACCGCGTCCAGCGAATCCCCGCCACGGAGTCGTCCGGCAGGATTCACACCTCGACCGTGACGGTCGTCGTCATGCCCCAGGTCGACGAGGTCGAGATCGAGATCGACGAGGACAAGGATCTCCGGATCGACGTCAAACGATCCTCGGGACCCGGCGGGCAGTCGGTCAACACGACCGATTCGGCCGTGCGCATCACCCACCTGCCAACGGGCCTCGTCGTCGAGATCCAGGACGAAAAGAGCCAGCACAAGAACAAGGCCAAGGCAATGTCAGTGCTGCGGTCGCGGTTGTACGACCGCCAGCTGGCGCAGCAGCGCGAGGCCGACTCCGCCGCCCGTCGCCTGATGGTCGGCGCCGGCGACCGATCCGACAAGATCCGGACCTACAACTTTCCCCAGGACCGGCTGACTGATCATCGGATCGGGATGGACCTTTCGGCGCTGCCGCGGGTCATGGACGGCGAGATCGATCGGCTGATCGACGCACTGATCATGGAAGACGAGGCCGAGCGGCTGGCGACGCTTACCGGAGGCGACGATGGCGAATGAGATGAAGGCGGCCCGAACCGCCACCGACGACGGGGTGAACGGGGCCAGCAAGGGCGGCGCGGTCGCGGCGTCCGACGGGGTGAGGCTGATCGAACCGCGACTAATCCCGATCGAGAAGGCGACCGACCTCGGCAGCGTCCAGGTCCTGAAGCACGGCAATCTCTTCCTGTTGACCGATCAGTTCGGCGACATCCACTCCGACTCGCGCGGACTCGGGCTGTACCGCGACGACACGCGGCTCCTGTCGTGTTCAGTGCTCCGTGTCGGCGGCGCGCGGCCGGTCGTCCTCCAGGGCTCGACCGGGGCGAACTACCGCGGCGTCATCCAGCTCACGAATCCGACCCTCGATCGGAACCCGAACGACAAGATTCGGCCGGGACAGAGCCTGCTGGGCAGGAAGCTCGGCATCACCAGGGAGCGACTGATCAACGGCGACGCGCTCGAGGAACGGGTCCGGATCGTCAACTTCGCCGAGCACGACGAGAACGTCGAGATCTTCATCGAGCTGGCGGATGACGCAGCCGACATCTTCGAGGTCCGCGGCTTCCCTCGAGAGCGAGGCACGCTGCTGTCGATCGTGGCGACGGACTCGAGAGTCGCGTTCCGCTACGACGGGCTCGATGGGCGTCAGCGCCGCACGCATCTCGTGTTCTCCGAGGCCGGGGCGCTCGAGCCGGTCAAGCCCGACGACGTCCCGATGCTGGGAGGGAGCGTCCGGTATCGGTGGAAGTGGGATCTTGCGGCGGGCGCAGAGCACGAGCTGTCGTGGGTCGTCTGGGCGACGGAGGCGCCGACTCCCGCGTCACCGGCGTCCCCCGCCCCTTCCGCCTCGCCGGCCGTTTCCGCGGCGGAGCTCCGCGAGCTCTTCCCGGAGCCGCCACGGATCGCCGCCGACGAAGGCGCGGCCGCGTACCACGCCTGGGCTCGCAGCACGACCGCGGTCTCGACCGATCACGAGCTGTTCAACCTCACGATCGGCCGGAGCGTCGCCGATCTCCGGCTCCTCGTGAACGATGGGCCGAAGGAGGGCCAGCGTTACGTTTCGGCCGGCGTGCCCTGGTTCACGACGCTGTTCGGGCGCGACTCGATCATCACCGCGCTCCAGACGCTCGCGTTCAGGCCGCAGCTGGCCGTCGAGACGCTCGACGTCCTCGCCTCGCTCCAGGCGACCGAGGTCGACGACTGGCGGGACGCCGAGCCCGGCAAGATCCTCCACGAGCTGCGCGTCGGTGAGACTGCCCGGGCAGGCGAGCTGCCGCATTCGCCGTACTACGGCAGCATCGACTCCACGCCCCTCTGGCTCGTCCTCCTCGGCGCGACCTACGAGTGGACCGGCGACAAGGGCATGGTCGATCGGCTCTGGCCGAACGCGCTCGCCGCCCTCCGCTGGATCGACGAGTTCGGGGATCGCGACGGCGACGGCTTCGTCGAATACGAGCGACGGTCGCCGCGCGGCCTGCTCAACCAGGGCTGGAAGGATTCGGGCGACGCGATCCGCGACCGGACCGGCCTCGAGGCGAAGGCCCCGATCGCCCTCGCCGAGGTCCAGGGCTACGTGTTCGATGCGAAGACCAGGATGGCGGCTCTCGCCCGGATGCGCGGCGACGTCGACCTCGCCGATCGGCTCGTACGCGACGCCGAGGCCCTCCGGGCACGCTTCGAGGAAGCGTTCTGGGTCGAGGACCAGCGCTACTACGCGATGGCCCTGGACGCCGACAAGCGCCAGGCCGATGCGATCGGGTCGAACGCCGGTCAATGCCTGTGGAGCGGCATCGTCTCGGAGGGCCGGGCCCGCGACGTGGCCGACCGGCTGCTCAGCCCCGCGATGTTCTCGGGCTGGGGAATCCGGACGTACGCGCAAGGGCAGCCCGGGTTCAACCCGTTCGGCTACCACACTGGCACCGTGTGGCCACATGACACGTCGCTGGCCGCCGCCGGGTTGAAACGCTATGGCTTCCAGGATGAGGCGAACCGACTCGTCGGCCAGGTCTTCGAGGCAGCCCAGCACTTCGGCGAGTTCCGGCTGCCGGAGCTGTTCTGCGGGTTCGACCGCGAGAAGGCGCCGATGCCCGTTCCGTATCCGGTCGCATGTTCGCCGCAAGCGTGGTCCGCGGGTGCGGCGTTCATGTTCCTCCAGACGATGCTCGGGCTGCGCGGCCACGCCGAGGCGAACGAGCTGGAGCTCCTCCGACCGAACCTGCCCGACTGGCTCGGCAAGGTCACGGTCACGAACCTCCGGATCGGCGAGGCGTCGGTCGACCTGCTGTTCCATCGCTGGCGCGGAACCACGAGCGCGGAGGTCCTCCGCAAGGTCGGCGACCTGTCCGTCACGATCAGGCTCTGAGCCTCACCGTGGCCACCGTCGGGGACCTGCTGTCGGGCGCGGTCGCGCGCCTGCGCGAGGCGGGTTCGGAGTCGCCGCGGCTCGATGCGGAGGTGCTCCTGGCCCATGCGATCGGCGCGGAACGGACGATCCTCCTTGCTCATCCGGAGTTGACCGTTGGGGATGGCGCGGCGGCGATGTTCGACGAGGCCATCTCGCGGCGCTCCAAGGGCGAGCCCGTGGCCTACATCCGGGGCATCAAGGAGTTCTTCGGGCTCGCCCTCGCGACCGACGGCCGGGCGCTCATTCCGCGGCCCGAGACGGAGCGTCTCGTGGAAGCCGGCCGGGCCGCGGTCATGACCCGACTGAGCGCCCCGGGACGGGGCCGCAACCCCGCTCCTGTCCACGTCGCCGATGTGGGCACGGGCGGCGGAGCGATCATCGTCTCGCTCGCCGTCGAGCTGCGGCGCCGGAAGGTCGACCTCGCGACGGACGTGTCGCTCCTGGCGACGGACGCCTCGTCCGCCGCGCTCGAGCTCGCCCGCGAGAATGCCGTCGGCCATGCCGTCGCCGACGTCATCGAGTTCCTCGAGGCCGACCTGCTGCCGCCGGCGCCCGATCACGGCGGCCCCATCGACGTCGTCCTCGCAAACCTGCCGTACGTCAGGAGCGACGCGATTGCCGGCCTGCCGGTCGCAGCTTCGTTCGAGCCGTCGATCGCCCTCGACGGCGGCCCGGACGGCCTCGACGTCGCTCGGCGCCTCCTCAGCCTGCTGCCGCGCGCCCTCGCGGACGATGGTGTCGCGCTCCTCGAGATCGGGGCCGACCAGGGCTCGGCGGCTCCGGCTGCCGTCGAAGAGATCCTGCCGGGCTGGGCGGCTTCGGTCGAGACCGACCTCGCGGGGCTTCCCCGGGTCCTCCGCGTCGCCCGAGGGCCGGGACGATGACGGGACGGCGCGACGCCGGGGACCCCGGCCCGGGGTTCCCGATCGGCCTGATCGCGCTCGACCTCGACGGGACCCTGATTGGCGACAATCTCCAGCTTCGCGATCGGACCACGGCGGCGATCAGGGCCGCCATCGCGCGCGGCGTCGCCGTCTCGATCGTCACCGGCCGGATGGCCACGAGCGCCCTCCGCTTCGCCCGCGAGCTCGGCATCCGCGACCCGATCGTGGCTTACCAGGGCGCCCTGATCCGCGCGATTCCGGAGCCGGGTGACGACCACCTCGGACGCCTGCTCCTCCACCGTCCGCTCGCCGCGGCTGCGACGCGCGAGGTGATCGAGTGGACCCGCTCGATCGGCCTCGACCCGCACGTCAACCACCTGGAGAAGTTCATCATCCGCGCCGACGACCCGCGAGCCGAGGACTACTCATCGTTCCTCGGTGGCCGCGCAGTCGTCGTCGACGATCTCATCGCCTGGGTGAAACGGCCGGTTTCCAAGGTCATCGCCGTCGCGGAGGAGCCGATGGACCACGCGGTCCTCGACATCGCCCGGGAACGGTTCGCCGGGCGAGCCGAGGTCACGATCAGCCACCCCCGCTTCCTGGAGTTCCTCCGGCCCGGCGTCTCCAAGGGAGCGGCGGTCGGCTGGCTCGCCCGTCGGGCGGGGGTCCCGCTCGCGAACGTGCTCGCGATCGGTGACCAGTTCAACGACCTCGAGATGATCGCCGCCGCGGGCCACGGAGCGGCCATGCCCCATGCGCCTCAGCCGGTTCGCGCGGCTGCCCGCTACATCGCACCGCCGCTCGCGGACGAGGGCGTCGCCGAGCTCATCGAGCGGCTCGTCCTCGCCGGGCCGGACGTTGCGGCCCGGGCCTCGGTGCGCCTGGCAGCGGAGGCCCGAGCGGCGGCCGAGCTCGCCGCGACGGCGTGACCTCTCTGCCGCGGATCGTGCCGGACGCCGGCCCCGGCCAGGCCGAGGCGATCCGGGTCCTGAAGGCGGGCGGGATCGTGGCCCTGCCGACTGACACGGTCTACGGCCTCGCAGTAGACCTTGCCTCGCCCGGCGGCATCGATCGACTCTTCGCGGCCAAGCGCCGCCCGACCGACCGGGCCGTCATGCTGCTCCTCGCCGACGCCGACCAGGCTCGCGCCCTCGTCGACTGGCCGCCCGCAGCCGCGGCCCTCGCGCCGGCGTTCTGGCCCGGCGGCCTGACGATCGTCGTGAGCCAGCGTCCAGACGCGGCCTTGCCGCCAGAGCTCACTGGCGGGCGGTCGACGGTCGGTCTTCGCCTGCCAGACCATCCAACGCCGCGTGCGCTCGCGGCTGCGCTGGGGCCGCTTCCGGTCACGTCCGCCAACGTCTCGGGGCTCCCTGAGGCGTCCGATGCTGCCGAAATCCGCGATCAGCTCGGCGACGCGATCGACCTGATCCTCGATGGGGGACCGGCTCGCGGCGGCCCGCCATCCACCGTTGTGGACTGCTCCACGATCCCACCCCGGATCTTGCGGGAGGGCGCGATCCCGGCCGAGGCGATCGCCCGGACGCTCAGGCAGGCGGGTCTCGCGGAGCCGGCCGGCTAGGCGGGTCGGCGCCCTTCGCGCCCGTCGTCGGCGGCCGCCAGGGCGGCCCGCACCTCGCCCAGCCGGCCGACGGTCTCGAGGTCGAACGGCGCGTAGAACCCGAACATGACCTGACTGACGCCGGCCGCGAGGTAAGGGAGCAGGCCGTCCGCAAGGGCGCCCGCGTCGCCGACGAGCGGCGCATCG
>Ga0222623_10000316_pt1 | contig 14840 bp, 17 predicted proteins | sample PLMtaG_FD_177336 | JGI IMG/M metagenome (GOLD analysis project Ga0222623, IMG submission 177336) | Groundwater sediment microbial communities from an aquifer in East River, Colorado, USA - PLM2_30_coex | ecosystem: Environmental > Terrestrial > Soil > Riparian zone | place: USA: East River...
AAACAGCGATTCAATTTATTATAGTTTACGATAAATCAGTATTTGGGGATACTTTCAATTTTTTTGTGTGTTTTGATAGCACAGATATTAACACTTACTCTATAGTTGAGAGTGAGGGAGTCCACTTTTGTGAGATATATTGGACTCACTTATGCATCAAATTATTTTCAAAGATAGAGGCTGGTAGTTTGATATATTATAGGCATAATATACAGATATCCTAGCTGTGTTATGCATGTATTAGCCTCCTGTAAGAAGCCATAAGTACAAGTTAATTGACAAATTGCGAATGAAGCTTGCTACTCGACAACAAAATTTGACGAATCTAGCATCCGGAACCTGTGCTAAGTAATTAACTGTAGATTCACGGATTAGACTTCGGCAAGTCTGAACTCATCATGCAGGGCTTTAACGGCCCGATCACAATCATTATCATCTACTACAAATGCCAAATTTAACTCTGATGATCCCTGTGTGATCATAATTACATTGATATTCTGTTTGGCTACCGATCTGAATACTTTGGCGGCTATTCCTTTTATTCCACGCATACCAGAGCCTACCACTGCGATAACCGCAACATCAGCACTAATATTCACTTTTCGTATTACCTTACCCAACAAATTCAATTCTAGTGTCATTGCAGCTTTATCGAGATCAACCTTTCTCACAATCATTGATATGCTAGATTCCGATGGACTCTGAGAAATCATCATAATGTTGACTTTGTTCTTTGCAAGGACGTCGAATATCTTTGCAGCTGTTCCTGGTGCGCCTGCCATCGCTACCCCACTCACATCGATGAGGGCGGTATGCCGAATTGCACTAATGGATTTCACGATCTTTTGAGATGATCCGCTGGGAGTTTGTATAATAAGGGTACCTCTGTGATTAACATTCAAGGTATTCCGAATTCGGATTGGAATCTTTGCTTCTAGTATGGGTTCAAGAGCGCGTGGATGCATATACTTGGCTCCAAACAGAGCCATTTCCATCGCTTCTGAAAAGGATACTTCTTTAAGCACTTTGGCGTCTTTTACAATTTTTGGATCTGCGGTCATCAATCCATCTACATCACTCCAAAGCCAAACTTCGTGTGCACCAAGGCTAGCTGCTATTATCGTGGCAGTATAATCTGAACCGCCCCTACCTATTGTCGTAGTGTTACCGTTTTGATCTGCTCCTATGAAGCCTGTTACAACTGGAACAATATCATTTTTTAGCAAAGGTTCAATCTTGTGTAGAAGACGATGCTGTGTAGTATCCATCAAGGGGCGGGCCTCGCCATAATTAGAATCGGTCACGATTCCTGCTTCTTTACCGGTTAAATAATCTGACGTCACCCCAGAGTTGCGTAAAGCGAACGAAACAATCGGAGTGGATAACCTTTCACCGAATGATAACAAGTAGTCTAACGACTTTGGTGTAACTTCAGATAAGAGTGCTATTCCGTCAAGAATATTCTCTAATTCATGAATAAGTTTGGATATTACCGATCTTGCTTCAGCTTTGAGCTTTTCATCAACTAGAGCTCTTTCAACAATCGTAGTATGAATGTCCCTAGTCCTTTTTATGAAACTATCGATGGAGACTTTGTCGCCTCGCTTTATGCTATTAGATATAGCTAATATTGCATCTGTCATACCGCGGACCGCGGAAACTACGCTTATTATTTCGTTGTCTCCATTCCGCTTGTACATTTTTATTAGATTGGCTACGTGATTGACTTTGTCGGGGGAATCTATCGCAGTTCCTCCGAACTTCATTACAATTCGCATAAACAGCTTTTATCCGTCTTCAGTCCTGCACTCTTGGTGCTAGGTAAAAATGAATCCTGCCTACATTTGCGACCCTAAATTGAAGTCTCAAGGGCATCTTACTTGAATATTCTGCTGTTACTGATCCGCCTACGGTACTCACCGCCTTTGAAATTTTAGAAAGATAATCTAGGCTATATGTTGCTTTGCTATCTTCTTTAATACTTAGTTCCTCTAGCCCCTCGTTTCCTGATTCAAGAATTATTTCTGCCTCGCCTGAGTCACTTTTACCTAAGAAGACTACCTTCTTTGGATCTGATTCTATAGAAATATATTCAGAAACTACTTGAACGTCTGAAAGAGCTTTATCAAATGCCGTAGCGGTTAATACAACCCTGGAATTAAAATTTAGTTTTGGGAGTGGAGTAGCACTAGGAGAACTGTCTATGAGTCTCATCTTGTATTCTCTTCTGTATCCATCATAAATCCTGATAAGTAACATGCTATCGTCTCCGATAGAAATGTCCACTGAATCCTTTTTGTCTGCTCTTTTTATGAGTTTTGAGAATTCATCAACTCGTACCCCGAATTTTACTGACGCATCACATTCGTATCCATCGAATGCAGAGTTCGGCCAATGGATATCAATAAGTGCTACATGAGATGGGTCCATACCTCTAAACGAGATACCTTCAACAGTTGCTTCGAAGGTCGCCTCATCCACTAGAGTGGAAATTGCTGAGGATACAGCTTTCCACTCATCTGGCGTTTTTGTCTTTGCCTTGAATACCAAATTGATTCAATAATGTGGCTGTCGTTTACAGATTTTAAACATTGCTATAATACGGAGAAGTATAGATAATATCTTGCGTAAGCATAAGCTATCAAGCTCTTTTTATAACTGCTGTAACTGAAAGTTGAAAATTCACATTTTGTTCAGCATTCCACGAAAAGAGTTTCTTCCCAGTTCGGAATATGGAAGAGACTTAACATTAGCCTGTTCTATGGCTGACATAGATTTAGTAGCTCTTAAATCAAGCTATAGGCACATTCAGCTAGACGGTCGTCTTAATTAATATGTATTTCAAAATAGGCCCTTGGGGATTAATGATTAGCGATATACGGTAAAAAATTAGCACGTTAAGAATAATTTCTCCAAGTATGATCACATTTCGTGCATCGATAAAATTGGGTCGTGGCTTCGTCAGCAGATCTAGTTTGCAACATCCACCAAAATGCTATGTTATTTCCGCACCTAGGACAATCAATGCTAATTGTTGGCAAGGTATCAGGGCCTTTTTCGCCATCTAAAATCTTAAGAGAACTTCCAGGATTGCCTTGTCGTGTTGACGGCAGCTTGTTTTCATTAAGTAGTTCGCTCTCCTCTTCAACCGAGCTAAAACCACATTTGGGACACAAAAGAACTCTCTCCTCAATCTTTACCTTAAGGCGGGTCTCGCATTTAGGACAGAACTTCGAAGAAACACACCTCTAGTTATTTCTTCTTCAGGCTGGCTTTCAGGGTACCCGTCAGCTCTTTAATATATTCTGATGCAGATAGAGATGCATCTTGGATAGCGTCGATCGGATCCTTTCTCTTGGTTATGACTCTGGCAATATAGTCTTTTATAAGCGGATGCTTGAGCATTACACCTGCAAATTCAACGCTCTTTTCTTTCAATAGTTCATGTTGGATAATATACATTATCGAGATATCTTCTTCTTGAAGTTTTAATTCTAATTCATTTTCTTTAATATCAATTATCTCTGCAAGCATTATACAGACAACTACTTATTGAGGATATAAATGATACCATGCTTGCACTGCCTTGGCTAATACCAGAAGTATTATCGACGATCCTTTCTTAAGTAAATCGAAGGGTAGAGTAAGACTAGGGGACTCAGTTACTTTAAGTTTAACCTTTAAAATAAAGGGAAGTATAAGGGAAAGTTTTACTCCTAAAAACTGGGAAAGGGCGTACAATAAACATGACAATATATTGAGAATGACTATATGGGTTACTTTAAAATCAGGCAGAAATACAATTGTTGCTCTCAAATTTGTTAGAAAGGCTGTGCTCTTCTGGACCCGAAATCCAAAAATACCATACAGAATTTGGGCTTCGGTGATTAAGGATGACATGCCCTTCCATACTCTTAGCGTAGAGGAAATCCAGTCGATGCTATTTGATGTGAATAAAATCATCGAATTAAAAGGTGACGAGATCAAGTTGGGCAATCGGAAATTATTTGCAGAAATCAAGGTTTCATGGGGGACACATCAGTACACTCAATCAACCATAATATCTAACAAATCGAATAGTGTAGAGATCGAATTTACTGAATAGATAATTTGCAGTCTACGACATGATATTATTTAACATAGTAACCCAAGAAATGAAAAAAAAATGAAGCAGATTTCATCTCTAGCCTAATCGTCCAGGACTACATCAAGATAAAGTAACAAAGGAATAAAATCGCCTTCCCGTATATACTACGCATCGGAATACCTGTTCTGTTATCTGAAGTGAAATTGATGAATCTCTAAGGGAAGAGATTACTCGCCCGTGAACTCTGTATACGCTCATTGCCGCTTACATAACGTTGTATCTCATCGAAACCTCGTGTTGCTTAAACCCCAGTTTGGTATAAAACGGGACATTTTGGATAGAGCATTCTAGAATAACCTTATAACACCCTATCTGCTTTGCAAATTGCAAGGATCTATTAATTAAACTGGATCCAATACCAAAGCCCTCGTACCCCTTTCTTGTAACCACATCTTCAATGTGCCCAACTTTTCCCCCATCATGAATGAATTTTTGTTCAATTAGCAAAGTGGTTGAACCGATTATCTCAGAATCATCGCTAACTGCAACAAATAGTTTATAAAATGAGTTCGATTTAATTTCATTTATAACTTTCCTAGTTTTTTCCTTATCTTGAGAAATTTTTTTAACATCACTTAGATTGGAAAGAGTTTCGAAAAATCCATTCAATAGATCTGTTTCCTCTATCTCCCTGATGATAAAGTTCATACCTTCCGACCTTCCCCTGTACATAATATATACTTGTTACCAGGTTAATTAGTAATACATACTCATAATACTTTTATTAGGTATGAGAACATAAATATTGTTTGGCAAGTTATTGTCCTGAGTGTGGAGGCGAACTGAAATTTGATTCAGTTAGCAAGAATTTGCTCTGTAAGAGTTGTGGACTTTTCGCTTCTAGAGAAAAAATAGATGAGCTGCGAGACAAAGCTGATAATGAATTCACAGACAAGAGAAGAGGTCTACATGATGATTACCTTGATTGGTGGCAGACTTCAAAGAAGGACAAGCAAAAGCAATAAGATGGTATTCACAGTTTTCGTTTTTGACATATTATTATATTATTGTGGATTCCATTGGGTCGGCAATATCATTCTTTAGAGAAACTATCTGCTCTTCTTTCCTAGATTTTAGAACAGTCATTAATTCTGTTTCTATAATGTTGGGTAACTTACGGATCTTGTTTACAACAATCTCCCTCATCTGGTTCAAATCTTTAGCACGAATTTTTAATAGTAGATCAAATCTTCCATGCATCTCATGAATTTCTAAAACTTCATCGATATTTGTTAAGTTAACAGTCACCTCTTCTGCAGAACCAGGCTCAACATTGATACCCATAAATGCAAGATGATCATAACCCAGAAGATTATTATTTACAGAAATTGTAAACTTGCTAATAATTCCTGCTGCAGTCAAGCGCCGCACTCTGATATGTACAGTCGCATCAGATATCCCAATCTGTTTGGCTATTTCTACAAAAGGTGTTGATGAATCTCTACTTAATATATCTAAAATCTTGAGATTAACATCATCTAGGTGATCGTAGTTAAATTGCATGGTACTCTTATTTTTGTTTAGATTTATATATTTTTTATAGTTGTCATCTCTTATTTGAGATAATTTAGGACAGAATTCTCCAATAAGTGTAATATTCCTTGCAGAGAATGATCGGGTATAGACAATATTACTTAGTGGGTATCTAAATGGCCTTTAATTAGATACGCATAAGGGTCGTTAACTTAGCTTATTGAGACAGGGTTTCCTATATGCGCTACAATAACTTTAGGATCGAATAGTATAGATTCTCCCCCTTTGCAGCCTTCCTAACCCTATGTTCTTATATAATGATAAATAGCAATGACACTCTACAACGTAGTTGAGTATCCTGTCCTTTAAGAACTCTCAGTACTACAACTCAATTAACAAGGTAAGAGACTTTATGTTCGAAGATCTAGACAAAACAATCGATCTTGTCAATTGCCTCAGGGGAGCCCCTAATTTTCTCCTAGCACTGGTCCTCTGCTGTTACACAGAATATTGGGGGAGGCTTGTAAAAGGTAGTCCTCATGGTATGAGTGAAGACTGTTTCAATGAGTTTTTCGATAGGCTAGGTAATTGCTATCAGAAACGCAAACAACAAAACTTCGATGTATACCATGATATTAGATGTGGACTTGTCCATTCAAATAAAATAGATGAAAATGCAGAAATCAAAATTGAAGGGCGGTAACTGCGGTATTGTATTTGACCCAGTGAAAAGTGAATATAAATTTCATGTTAGACGTTATTTTGAGGATTTCAAGAAAGCAGTTAATGATTACATTAGCGGACTCCATTCTGGTTCTGAAAGTGTGATTCTGATGGAAAGAGCATTAAGAGGTAAACCTGAATTAATCTAGACACCGGGAAATACTAACTTGTCGAATAAAAGGGCAAAGTCGCTTTTCACAATTTATGGATTGATTATGCGTTGACAATCCAATAATTGTCACTGAAATAATTCTTGTAGGAAAATTAATTGTATATAGACTATGGACAGTTAAAGGTGGCCACATCTGTTTATTCCTTAATTTTTCGAAAGGTTTGGACTGTTGTTGGCTCTGTAAACCAATTCGTTTCTTGAGGTTACTGAAGGTAACCATAATTTTATTAGATTATATTTATTGAATCTCTATTTGATTTTGGTGAGCAGTAAACAGTTATTTTGTAAGTAAAAGATTAAACTACACGAAATAACAATAATCGATATAATTGAGATAATAGCTATTTTCTCTCTCCAGATAAATTAGGGATATTTTTTAGAAATGCGATGGGGATATGACACCATATTGCATGATAGCTTGATCTATAATATGATTATCAATATATCTCTGCCCTTTATCCTGGTAAGGAGTTAGTTTAACTAACATTGTCGCTAGAAGGGGAAAGAATTTTGTCAGCCATGAATAAGTTAGTTACGGTAACATTGCTAAAAGTCCAATAGCGTACATACAAAGTTATCCATCTGACGCAATCGGTTTTGTCGTGAACGAATCTTAGCAAGATTAGATTTACGTCTAACTTGCTATGAAGGTTGATCGATGGATAATATCTCATGTTTAAGGGTTTTATTACGGAGTGTTCTGAAAATGAAGGAACAGTATTCTTAAGCGTTACAACTAAGCTGTTATTCTCATGAAGTTATTGATCGTGATGCAATTGTTATTCAGGAAAAACTCCATCAAAGGTTAACAATAACTGAAAATAAAAAGAATTTTTGAACCATGGAAGCAACACTAATAATCAGGTATCTACAGTATTCTTGTAATTCAGTTATATGACTAGTAGACTACCTCCACCAGCAGAGATTGAAAATTGTAGAGAAATCACTCGCAAAATTTTGAGTTTTTCACCGAACGTCCGTTACGTGGGTGTAATGAATAAGTTCGGACGAACTATAGTTGGGCAGTTGCGTAAAGATGTGATACCATTATTTAAGCCAGAAGAAGCTAGAAATGAGAACTTTATTGAAGCGACTAGAAATCAGTTAAGGAAAAACTTCGAAGGGTCCATTGGCAAAACTGTGTATACATTTACAGAAAATGAGAAAGTGAAAATACTTTCATTTCCAAAAGAGACTTACTTTTATTATATTACATTAGATAAAGATACAAATTCTCAAGAAATTGAAAAAATAATTGAGATAGTTAAGAATTTACAATAGAAAAAACAAATGAGCAAATATCAATAGAATAATTGGTGCTACCTATCGTATTGATAAATCTATGGATTGCGAGGTGTACTTGCATGTTTTTCCTGTTCTGTGCTAAGATTTCTGTAATAAATTAGAGAAACAAATAGGTCATTTTGCAAATGCTTTGAGTTTTCTACGCATTTCTTTATCTTTAGAAATAGATGGATGACTCGGGTCTGCAAGGATAACTTCGTACCACTTGTACATGCCATCTTTGTGTAAATAATAAGAACCCAAGACTTCCATGTTAGGAAATTTTTCATTAACTCTCCTTTCTGCAACTTTCTGCATACTTATTCCTTGTTTTATATGAACTACACCTAGGTGCTTTGGTCTTCTACCTGCTACGGGCCTCTGCTTTCTCATACCACCTCTGCCTACTCTAGCACGTACTATTACGATGCCTTGTTTAGCCTTGTATCCCAATCTCCTAGCTCGGTCTAACCTACTTGGCCTGCGAACCTTATGAATAGTTGGTTCTGTTCGCCAGCCAATCGTCTTGTTTTTTAGTTCAACATTATTAGCTTTCCATAATTGCATCCACGTCGCAGCCATGTAACTGCTCATATAAAATTTGTTCTAGTGTCCCCTTAATATCTGTATTTTAATTTTGATGTATAGTACAAGACAACATCGCGCTAGCAATCAACAGTTGGGCCTTTTTTAATGATTAGCTCTTTTAATAGCAGATTTGTAGTGTACGAGTGCTCATCTTTCTAGATGACTCCACGGACTATCTGAATAATCTTTTCAGCAATTACCATAGCTGCAAGCTCTTGTGCTTCCTTTGTTTGTGCTCCAATATGGGGTGTACATATTAAATTTGGCAGTTCCATTAACAATTTATTGGTTGGCGGTTCGACCTCAAAGACATCTAATGCTGCTCCTGCAATCTTACTAGTCTTTAGCGCGTTATATAATGCATTTTCATCAATAACTCCACCTCTCGAAGTATTTACAATATAAGATGTTGGCTTCATCTTTAAAAAGCGTTCATCATCGAACATGTGCCTCGTCTCCGATGTGAGGGGGACATGGCATGTTACGAAATCTGCGCTCTCAATGAGGGTATCAAGATCCGTTTTTATTAGCTGGACTTCCTTGACAAAATCTTGGTTTATTGGATAAATATCGTATCCTATTAAATTCATCCTCAATGCTTTTGCTATACGTCCTACGTTTCTACCTATGTTACCAACTCCGACAATTCCTAAATATTTTCCTCGGAGTTCTGTGCCCACCAAATTTTTCTTTATCCAATTTCCTTTCTTCATTTCAGTATTGGCATATGGAATATTACGTGCTAGAGATATCATGTTTCCAATAGCTAATTCTGAGACAGCATTGATCGCTGCTTCTGGAGCATTGATAACACGAATATTTTTGGCTTCGGCTGCGCTGACATCTATATTATCGAGTCCTACTCCTACTCTAGCAATGATTTTTGCACTATTTGCAGCGTCAATGATATCTGCTGTAATTTTCGTTCTGCTTCTAACGATAATAATCTGATAATCCTTTATAGACGAAATCAATTCGTTCATTTTTATGTCTGGCTTGTAGTCAACCGTCATTCCAGCCCTGATCAGACTATCGATACCAATTTGATCAATAGAATCGCAAATGAGGACTTTTCCAGTAGCTAGCATAGTGGTGGAGGGGACAGATTTACTTATATATATATTATCGACGAAGATTGATTAATACAGTTAATCATAACAAGTCAAACCTTGGCTCTTTCTGTCTATCAGGAAAGTCAAAGAGGTTCTCTGTTCTCACATCTGATACTTGTTTATATAAAGCCATTGGTATTTTAATAAATACTCATGCAGGTGATAAACATTTGAAAATACCATCTAATAATTATACATTAGAAAGCTTCATGCAATATATCGTAGACAATATGGAAGAAGTCTTTGGGGGCAGACAGGAACGCAAGTGGTTGAAAGCATACTTGATATATGTAAGAAAAGATTGGAAAACGATCTTTAATGGGTTAGATTCTGAGACCTTCGGAGATATCACACGAATTAGTTTTGCCTCTGCAAGAAATATTGAAAGCCATGACTTTTCTGCAGATTACTATATTTATCAAGAGTCAATCTTATCTCTCAGTTGTCTCTTTCAGCTTCCACATCTTTTGTTCTTTCTTCTCTCAATTCGTCCCACCATTCTTTTGTTTGTTGCTTCTAACCCCTCTGTTCTCAGATTTTCTGTAAACATTGGCATCAAATCCAAAATACTCCAACACTGTTTCAGCAGCGACAAGCAATAGGTCACAATATTTTTGTTTATCATATGATGTAACTATACCTTCTTTTTCATGTTTTAGTACTGGAACTACTCTACATAGCGGGTCTTGTGTTTTGAATTAGTATAGATATACGGGATATTCTCTCCTCCCATTAGAGATTTACCTTGGCTGCTTAGTTGAATATCTGCCGCAACATGCGGGAATATACCCCATATCACGATATAGACATAGGTCCAAGGAAGTTCAGGTTAAAGGTAAAACTACCAAAGACGATTAGAAAAAACAATGAAGCTTTATCAAAAGAAGATATAATTGAAATTCTAAATGCATGTTCTGACATTCGACTGAAGACGTATGTTATGTTTTTGGCAGCAGGTGGATTCAGGGCTGTTGAAGCATTATCCATTCGCATTAAAGATCTGGACGTTGAATCAAGCCCTGTTAAAGTTTTCGTAAGAGGGGAATATACCAAAACTAAAACAGACAGAATTGTATTTTTAACTGATGAAGTAGCCCAGCAATCAAGGTCTTGGTTGGATTATAAATATTGAACCAGAAGGGTTTGCTACAAAGATGAAGGTTTCCAAATGTCGTATAGCAGTAAGCACCATCAGATTTCGTGATCAGTCCAGCATCAATAAGCTGCTTTAATCTCGTATAATACGTCTTCTTTGTTAGTCCTAGCATGTGAGAGGTATCTGATTCTGCTTTTAGTCCTTGACTTGAAGCCATAAAGATACTTAGACTGTCCCTCTTTGATAAGGTAGAGAGCAATTTTGCAGAACTCCTTACCGACTGTAGGTTGACCATGATATTCCTTGCCATTTGGAGATACTACACTGCCTCGTATCTTTCTTATATTACTTGTGTTCATTACGATTTTGGGAACCACTACCATCGGTGTTTAGGATTATAGTAGTTCTTATGTTAATGAACAAAAGAAGGGAGAAGACTACAAGATAAAATTCTTTTTAACTAAAGATCAGACATATTGAATATTTTATATCTAGAAAATTAGTAGATTTGAATGAATATGCCAAAACTTATGAGTACGCTCTAACTAACATAATTCCTATGTTATTTATGGCATTATTTACAGTCGTTTTACTTCTCTCTATCCTAGTCAGCATTTCCGGACAGTTTGCGTTTGCACAATCAAATTCGTCATCTCTGACTAATGATTCTAATCGAGTCCTTGCAAATATTGTTTCCAATTTAGCAAGTAATAACCCTGATAGAGTAGTCGGTGGCTTTCATGCCCCATCTTTTAACACTTCCAAATCAAAGCCTGATATTCCAGCAGCACGAGAGAAGGGTTTCTCGGTCACTCAGGAAAAAGACTTCACGATCTTTTATCCCTCTAGTTGGATAAAGAATACTGCTCCTACAGGTCAATTTACAGGACTTTATTCCACCCCAATTGTTACATTTTCATCTGCTGATAATAATAGCATTAGGAACAGTGATGGCAGTAGTAGTAATAGTATTATCGCAGTAGCAAAAACAGATCTTATTGGTAATAAATCATCTCATTTATCATTATTTGACTATGTAAAAGAAGAGATTAATGCTTTAGAAAGTAATGTAAGTTTTCAACTTAACGAATCATCACCAACTAAGATCGGAGGAAATAATAGCGCATACAAAATAGTGTATACTACAAGCAAAGTTGACAGTAACACACCAGCGAAGGGAAAAGAAAAGACTCTGGAGATCATTACGACAAAGAATGGTGCAGCTTATTTTCTTGCATATAGCGCGAATGTAGATGATTATCATACTTATTTACCAATTATAAATAAAATGATTGATTCTTTCAAAATTCAAATAACCTGAAAGAAAAAATAATAGTGACTAATTAAGATATTTTTGATATTGCCGTGTGCTTCAAGGATGAATCCGAATATTATGAAAATTAGGTGTGTGGATTGTGATTGTTATCCAGAAGAATGTAGTGCTAGTGAATCCTCATATGATTGCCCTAATTGTACCTTAGAACGATGTTGCTGTTGGTGTACTATACATCAATGAGTGCATGTAATAAGGTCATTGCATTGATAAGCGATGGTAGATATTCCTAGTATAATAACGATAGGAGTTGCATCCTTTGCCGCTACTAACATCGATGACATTTTTGTGCTTATCATGCTCTTTTCTTCCTCTTCCTCCTCATCTTCTTCTTCCTCTCTGACTTTTCCAGCTAGGCAAATAGTGTTGGTTCAGTATATAGGGATAGGTTTGCTTGTGGCTACTAGTGCGCTTGGTTCATTTATCTCGTTAGCTGTTCCAGCTACATCATAGGACTACTGGCATAGTACCCATAGGAATAGGAGCAAAGAAGCTAATTGAGTTAAGAAAGAAAGACATAGACAAAGTGCCATCTTTAAAGCATAAAGTACAAGAGAAGAACAAACCATACCTCTCTTTTCTGGCTGTTGCTGCTGTGACTTTTTCAAATGGCGGAGACAATATTGGTGTTTATACCCCGATGTTTGCGAAATATAATTCTGTAAGCCAAATTACTGCACTTGTTGCAGTTTTGATGGCGATGACCGCTGTATGGTGTATAGCAGTATCATCGTTAGAATAAACCCAAATGATATCATGATTGCTGTCAAGCGAACAGATAGATAGAGCTATAGATAATTTGTTGTTATTATTATACAACATTATGAATTCATAATATATTGAACAACAATACGTATAGCAGTTTTTATGCTGACGCCCCTGCTAATTTATACTGACTGCTACTTTAGGCCGGCGATCCTAAGGATTGTAAATTTTGACTAAAAGGTCTTTGAATAATCTGTTTTCTGAAAGAAGCAAAAATTCCAAATGATTAGGCCGACTGATGCGTAATTCAATGCGAAATATACCTAATTGCTGCATCTCCATGGCAGAGTTAGAGTTATAATAACTTATTATAGATCTAGTCTCTATACAATATGCACGTGGAAGCTAAATACGTATACCAAGAACAGCGCAAATTTACATTCTTGCAAGAAAAGTTAATTTCTTGTTTTTTGAATCATTTTATAAATAATGAGAAACCAAGGTCAAAAGAATCTATGTTCCTTCCCACATCGTTTGCAGTCATTCTCTTCTTAGCTATTATCCCATTACTCTTTACATACGTCTTTGCACAAAGCTCTCCAATGAATGGCAATGATTCCAAGTCCTTAGGTCCACAAGGGCTTTTGGGTACCATTCAAAATAAGACTAGCAGTGCTACTACGATTGATACGCAGTTAAATTCTACAAGTTCAAATCTACCAATTCTAACAAAAACCTCAGACAAAGGAATCTATAAGGTACAGTTGAGATGGAGCAGTCCACCTGGAATTCAATCCCCTAATAGTTTACCAAAAAATGGGTTTACGATGGAGATCTTGTTCCTTAACGCAACTGCTTCAGAACCTACAAACCAGACAATTCCTAAAAACGGAACAAACCTTAGAGATGATACAAGTTTACAGAATGGTGCTACTCCCTTTAGTGAGCCATCAAGTAATCAGAATCTTCTTCCCATAGATAGTTTTGATATCACCATTTATTCTGAAGACGGTAAAGTTTTGTGGCACAAATCTAATCCACCAATCATAGCAGGGAAAGCTGCTGAAAAGATCACCTTTGCGAATGGCTATACTGGAGGTATAACTATCTTGATCAACAACATCAAGGCTAGTAGCGGCATCGATAGTACTACTGCTGCTCGTCTGTCCAACACCAATATTACTACTGCTGCTCCTCAGTCTACCAATGCTAATCAAAGTGCGTTTAGTCATAATCCCGATGGCAGTTTGAAAACAGATTCTGTAAAATTTACTGCAAAGGTAACCTAAGAAACAACGCTTACGTAAATTTAGATCAAAACGAATCGGCTTTGGTTACAAATCCTTCTAGAGTGTAGAGTGTAGCGTGGATACCCTAGTTTGGTAAGCTTTGTTATTACGTTCTCCATCTGGCTGCAGTAAGAGAGATTGACGTTAATTCTGTCGGAATTATTGTCATCGTTGTTGTCGTCTATCGTATTCCTCTACGAGTGAATCAATAACAGGCAGTATGACTCTTAGAATCTCTGGGCAAAGGGCTTTTAATTTATCAGTTCTCAAATAGACGGAATGTCTTCCTTCTTCTCTCTCCTCCTTGAAGAGTGCTTGGTTAACAAGCGAATCCAAAACAGACCTCACTAGCAAAGCATAACCAGCATTACTATCGTAAAGGGCACCCTGAAATTCCCCTTCATTTTGTTTGTTGATAACTGTCCTTGCGTTATCCCTGAGTTCTTCGTTCATTAGGATATCTTCTTCGTAAAAGTTATCCCATTCCTTCTGACAAACGTATTTACAAAAGTAGCCTTTAAAGACAGATACATAATTCTTTGTAAAGCCTTTTGGACCGATTGGAGGCGGTATCTGATCATTCATATGACTACACAAGTCTACCAAAACTTATTACGGTTACCTTAAGGAAGGTGTATTCGTAACCTATTGATCCACCATTAGGCCAGTATCCAGACTATCTATTTACCATCTATAACAAACTTAATTGTGATTTTACTTTCTTTATCAAATCAGGCATCGGGATAGGCTTTTTAAGAAAACAATCAACCTCTTCTACAGTTGGAAATGTTTCCTTAAATTCACTGCGAAATTCTTCAAATGCTGTGATGAAGCATACCCGAGGTTTACCATTCTTAACTTTCTTCTCTTCCTCTTCTATATCTTTTATTTTTCTATATAGTTCAAATCCATTCATCC
>Ga0222623_10000318_pt1 | contig 14821 bp, 13 predicted proteins | sample PLMtaG_FD_177336 | JGI IMG/M metagenome (GOLD analysis project Ga0222623, IMG submission 177336) | Groundwater sediment microbial communities from an aquifer in East River, Colorado, USA - PLM2_30_coex | ecosystem: Environmental > Terrestrial > Soil > Riparian zone | place: USA: East River...
GTTGCCAGGATCTCGTGGTTGCGCTGGACGAGGAACTCCCATTCCTTCATCTGGATGATGGCGTCCGGGGCTGCGCCGCGGAAGCCGCCTGACCCCTGGTGGATCATGATCCGGCTGTTTGGCAGGGCGTAGCGCTTGCCCTTCGCCCCTGCGGCCAGCAGCACGGCGGCCATCGACGCCGCCATCCCGATGCAGATCGTGCTTACCGGCGCCCGGAGGTACTGCATCGTGTCGTAGATCGCCAGCCCGCTCGTCACCACCCCGCCCGGTGAGTTGATGTAGAGGCTGATGTCCTTCTCGGGGTCCTCGGACTCGAGGAACAGGAGCTGGGCGATCACGAGATTCGCGAGATGGTCCTCGATCTGGTCGCCGAGAAAGATGATCCGCTCCCGCAGGAGCCGCGAGTAAATGTCATAGGCGCGCTCCCCGCGGCTTGAGGATTCGATCACCATCGGCACGAGCATCTGGGGTCTCCCGGGTTCTTCTGGGCGGATCAATGTGGCAGCTGGTCAGCCGGCGGGCGCCGGTTCGTGGTCATGTTCGTGGTCGTGATCGTGGTGGCGGTGGCCGTCGTCGTCCAGGACCGATCCCGGGTCCGTGGCATCGATCGCCGCCGCCGCCTCGGCCGAGGCGCTGTCGGCCGCGCCGTCAGGACCGTCCTCGACGTGCGGCAGGGCCGGATGGTCGGGATGGGCGGCAAGCCACTGGTCCACGAGATGCTCGACGGTCCGGCTCCGTCGCAGCGTCGAGCGGATGAAGCTCCGGCCGCGCTCCGAGTCGAAGTACTTGGCGAGCTTGGCGTCGCCGGCATAGCGCTGCTTGCCCCGCTCGACCTCCGTGTCGACGTCCGCGTCGGAAATCGTCACGCCCTCGGCCTCGGCCACCTTCGACAGGATCAGGAGGACCTTCACGCGCTTCTCGGCGTCGGGCCGGAAGTCGGCATGAAGATCGGCGTCCGACTTGCCCGTTACCTTGAGGTAGGCCTCCTCGGTGATGCCCTGCCGAAGGATCGAACTCCGGAACTCGTCGTGCATCACCTCGACCTCCTGGTCGAGGAGGATGTCCGGTAGGTCCAGCGTGGCGTTCGCGACGGCGTAGTCGATGATCTTGTCGGCGAACTGGTGGCGTGCCTTGTCGAGGGCGTTCCGCTCGAGGCGTTCCTTGACTCCTGTCCGGAGGGCCGCCATGTCCGCGAACTCGCCCATCGATCGGGCGAAGTCGTCGTCGGCATCGGGCAGCACCTTCTCGCGGAGCTCCCGGAGCTCGACGTCGAAATGGGCCGGCTTTCCCGCCAGCGACTCCTCCAGGTAGTCGTCGGGGAAGGTGATGTCGAACGACTTCTTGTCACCGACCGACAGGCCAACGAGGTTGTCCTCGAACCCCGGAATCAGCCGGTCGTCGCCGATGATCAGGGGCATCCGCTCGGCCGACCCGCCGTCGAACGGGACGCCGTCGCTGCTGCCCTCGAACTTGATGACCGCGTAGTCGCCCTTCTGGGCGCCGCGGTCCTCCACCGGCGCGAGGGTGCCGTTCTGGTCGCGGAGCTCCTCGATGACCTTGTCGACCTTGGGGTCGTCGATGGTCTCGATTTCGGGCCGGAAGTTGAAGTTCTTGTAGTCGCCGAGCTCGACCTCGGGGCGGACCTGGACGGTCGCCTTGAAGATGAGCGGCTTGCCCTCCTCCGCCTGGACGATCTCGACATCGGCGTTGGTCAGCGGCAGCAGCGCTTGCTCGACGAGCGCGTCGCGGTAGGCGCCCTGCACGAGTCGGTCGACGGCTTCGTCAAGGACAGCCCCGGGTCCGAGGACTGCCTCCAGGACGCCGCGAGGCGCCTTGCCCGGCCGGAAGCCGGGGACTCGCGTCCGCTTCGAGAGTGCTCGGACGGCCTCGCCGACTGCGCGACCGAGGCGCTCCGCCGGGACTTCGACCTCGAGGATGACGGAGCTCTTGGGGGCTGGGGTGGCTGTGACGTTCATCGCCGGGGAAGTATAGGGCGGGTCGGTCAGCGGGGCGGCCGCTGCCGGGTGAGGCCGCCCATCGCCGGGAGTGGTAGGCGAGGTCGGGGTCGAACCGACACGCCGCTTACGCGGCACCGGCTCCTAAGGCCGGCGCGTCTGCCATTCCGCCACTCGCCCGCCGCGAGTCTAGCGTGCCACGCGATGGCGACCTAGATCCCGGCGCCGCTGCTGGGGCCGCCCTCGTCGCCGCTGCCTTCGGCCTTGTCACGCCGGCGGTCCCGGAGCCGCCGCATCTGCTCCTCGAACGACGGGCCGTCGGGGTTCAGCATCCGCTCGACGAGCTGGCGGCCCGTCCGCATTGCCACTGGCCGCAGAGCGGTCGTCCCGAGGGCCACCACCGCCGCCAGGACCCCTTCCTTCTTCCGTTCCTTCGCCCGGTCGTCGAGGTACTTCGCGAACTCCTTGTCGAGGGTGACCTGGACCTTCTTGCCGTCGGAGCCCAGCTTCTTCAAGACCTTGTTGACCTCGTCGGGAAGGAGCTCCGATGGCAGCGGGTCCTCCTCGCCACGGATCGCGGTCTTCACCCGGCGGAAGAGTCGCTTCGGGCCGCCGAGGGCGAGGAAGGCCGCGCCGGCGGCAACCCCCGCGGCCTTGACAGGCTCGCGCTTGACCTTGGCGGGGATGTCGACGGCCGCCCGGCCGGCGGCCTCGAGCCGATCGAGCTCGGCGTCGAGGTCCGCCCGGGCCGCTACGACCTGCGCGAGAGCGGCGTCCGTGCGCGTACCCACTCGATCGTCTCCTTTGTGATGTCGATGGTCTTCTGCGGGACGAACCGCTTCATGATCTCTTCGCCGTCGACGCCACGCTGCATGATTTCCACGGCCATCATGCCGCTCCATGTTGCGAGTCCGACGGCGAAGCCGATCGCCGCCCCGACCCGGCCGCCGAAACCGATCGCCGTGAGCACGGCGAGGATGACGCCGAGAAAGGCCCCGAGCGAGAGTCCACTGACGAGTCCGCGGCCCGGCCGCCATCCGCCGACGATCGCCAGCACCGCAACGGCGATGACGAACCCGCCGAGGCCGACCCCGAAGATCCCGAGGTCGGGCCAGGCGATGCGTGCGCTATACGCGTAGACGAACGCCGCCAGCCAGCCGACAACGAGGGCGGCCGGCACAGCGGCAACCCCTCGTTCCGCGGCGCCTGCGGAGCGGGAGTCGCCTTCACGCGATGCTCGGATCAGACCCAGGAGCCCGAGGAGCACCGCAGCGACGCTCGGGAGCACGATCAGCGCCGCGCCCAATGGCCGGACGCCCGCGTCGCTCAGCGGCAAGAGCGAATCGCCCGCGAGACCCCATGCACGGTTCGTCATGTTGAGCCCCAGCGCGAGGCCGACGACGACGCCGGTGACCGCCCCCGTCGCCAGGCTCCGGCCGAGCGCGGCGGTCCCGACGCCCAGCGCAAGGACCACCGCCGCGACCCCGACCCCCAGCAGCAGCAACAGCCCATGGAGGATCCCCCACCCGATCGAGCCGAAGATCCACTCGCCGAGGAACAGCGGCAGTCCGACCGCGAGGAGGAGTCCCGCGGCGATCGCCGCGCCGACGGCAAGCCCGGCATAGATCGCGACCCGCTTGACTTCGTCGACGACCTCACCGAGCTCGGCCTTCGCCAGCTCAACGTGGGCGCCAACTAGCCGCTTGGCCGCATCCCTCGTCGTCCCGAACTGCTCGAAGAGGCCGGGCGGATCCTCGGGCGGAACCGTTGAATCCGGCCCGGCGTCGGGCGCCGGATCCGGCGCGGGCTCGGGCGCCGGTGGCGGCGGGAAGTCGGTTGGGGGTGCGGTCGGCTCGTCCAGTGGGGTGGGCTCCCTGCGTCGACCTGGGGGACCGGCCGATGATACCAGCGCCGGTCAGTCGATCCGGCCGAATGCCCTCAGTCCCAGCCGGTCAGCCGCGTCGAAGAAGCCGTACGCCCGCCGAAACCCGGGATCCACCGGGTCCGGTGGCCTGCCGGTCGCGGTCCGCCACAGCTGTCGCTCGAGCTCGTCGAGCCGTCCGGCGAGCTCGGCCGGGCCGCGGGGAGCGGTGATGTCGGCGTAGGTTCTCCGGCCCGCGGGGTAGCGAACCTCGTCGTCCGGGATCCTCGGCAGGAAGGCGAGGACGACCCTGGCATGGTCCAGAGCGGCGAGGTTCCATGGCTCGGCGCTTCGGAGGGGGCTCGCGGCTCGGCCGCCGCGCGCCGCGAGGGACCGCTCGATCGAGGTTTCGGCGGCCGCGGCTCGCCGCTCGGCGTCGTCGAGTGGCGGCTCAACCCGGGCCGCAGCGACCCGACCGAGAAGGTAGCGAAGCTCGGCGATTCCCGCGGTATCGGCTCTGAGCCAGCCGATGAAGCCGACCTGAACGCCCTCGAGGTGTGGCAGCGTCCGATCGGCCAGGTAGTCGGCCCCGCCGGCCGGCAACCCGCCCTCGTCGACCGCCGCGTCAAGCAGCTCCCGCGTCCGCCGAGCCAGGCCCAGCCAGCGGTCGAATTCGAAGAATCCGCTCTGCTCGATGTCGCTCACGTCGCACCTCGTGCGGACCCGGTCCGCGGTAGCGTGTCGTTTCGGGAGCGTCTGCCGCATGTCGACTGCTCGGCACGATGCAAAGGTCGCATAGCGGTTCGTCCGATGGTACCGCCTCGATCGGGACGCCCTTGGGTAGCGACTGCGTTACGCTCCGCGAATGGCTGGGTTGCGACCGTTGCTGTCGGCGGAGCTGCTCAGCATCGGCAGCGAGCTGACGGTCGGCGAGACGCGCGACACCAATGCTGGCGATCTCGCCCGCAGCCTCTCCGGAATCGGCATCGTCGTTCGCCGGATCCAGGCCTTGCCCGACGATCTCGAGGCGGTCAGCGGCGCCTTCGCGGAGGCCCTGCAGCGAGCCGACCTCGTCGTCTCGACCGGCGGCCTTGGGCCGACGCCCGACGATCTCACCCGGGAGTCGATCGCGGCGGTCGTCGGCGAGACGCCGGTTGTCGACCTCGACCTGGCCTCGTGGCTCCGCGGCCTGTGGACGCGGCGCGGGATGACGATGCCCGACATGAACCTGAAGCAGGCCTGGCTCATTCCGTCCGCAGAAGCCCTGCCGAACGCGAACGGCACCGCTCCCGCGTGGTGGGTCTCCCGCCCGGACGGCCGGCTGATCGTCGCCCTCCCTGGACCTCCCCGCGAGATGCGCCCGATCTGGCAGAACGAGGTCCTTCCGCGACTTCGCGAGCTCGGCGCCGGCGGAGAGGCGGCGACCCGGACGTTCCGTCTGGCGGGGATCGGAGAATCGGCCGTCGCGGAGCTGCTCGGCGAGGAGCTGCTGCGGGCGGGCAATCCCCTCGTGGCCACCTATGCCCGCTCGGATGCCGTCGACGTCCGGATCTCCGCGCGGCCGGAGCCCGGCGCGCCACGCGACGCCGGCGACGGCTCGGGCGCCGACGTCTCCGGGCAGCGTTCTGCGCAGGCGATCGTCGACGCGACGGCGGCCCGGATCCAGGACCTGCTTGGGGATCACATCTGGGCCGAGGGCGACACCTCGTGGTCGGACGCCCTGGGGGCGGAGCTGGAGGCGCTCGGCATGTCGCTCGCCTGCGTCGAAGTCGGGACGGGTGGCTCGTTTGCCGCCCTCGTTGGCGACCGCGCGTGGCTGACGTTCGCGGAAACGCTCGCAGCCGACGCGCCCGCGGCGACCCACCACGCCGATCCGGACGACGCCGGGGGCACGACCGAGCCAGGACCGACCGACGGGCTCGAGGCGCTGACCCGCAACGGCCAGCAGGTGGGCGGCAGCAACGTCGGGATCGGGATCAGGGTCCGGGCGCGTGGCGACGACATGGCGGTGACCGTCGTCGTCGTGCTGCCCGGCCGCGCCCACCGGGAGCGCCGCCTCGCGTTCCTTGGCGGCGCCCAGGGCCGGCTTCGCGCGGCGCTCGTGGCGGCGCACATCCTTCTCGTGGAGCTTCGTGCGGAGCGGTCCGCGCCGGAGACGGCCGGCTCGATGTCGGCCCAGGCGCGTCGGCGCTGAGGGTCGCGGGCGACGCTAGCGGCGCGCCGCCCGGAGCAGGCGGTCGAGGTCCACGACAACGATGCTGTCGCGCTCGAGCCGGATGAGGCCGTCGTCGGTGAACATGCCGAGAAGCTTGTTCACGCTCTGGCGGGTGCAGCCGATCATCGCCGCGAGGTCGCCCTGCGTGAGCGGCGCCCGAAGCCTGATCGATCCATCGGCGGCCTTCTTGCCCGATTCGGCGGCCAGCCGGGCAAGGCGCGAGGCCAGTCGGCCGGTGATGTCGAGGAAGTGAAGCTCCTCGACATGATTGGTCAGGCGGCGCAGCTCCGACGCGACCGATGAGAGCAGTGCGTCCACGATCGCGGGCTCCGTGGCGAGCAGTTCGCGGAACTGGGGACGCGCCAGGATCAGCGTCTCTGTCGGCTCGAGCGCGGTGGCCGTCGCGGATCGCGGCGCACCGTCAAGCAGGGCCAGCTCACCGAAGACGTCGCCGGGACGGAGCGTTGCGAGAATGGCCTCGTCCCCGGTGTCGGAAGGGAGCATGATCTTGATCGCACCCGACATGACGATGAAGAGGGCGTCACCTGGGTCACCGAGATGGAAGATCACTTCGCCACGACGGAAGCGCCGGGTCCGTAAACCGCGTCCGACCCGCTCGAGGCTTGCCGAATCCAGGCCGGAGAAGAATGGGACGCCGGCCAATGTCTCGGCTAATGGGCGAGCCTCGATCATGAGAGCCATCGTACAGCGCTCGTGGTCGCCTGGACCCTCGAATTGTCGGATATCCGACACGAGCGCGCGGGTAGCGGCGTGCGACGATTTCGGGATGGCAGACCCGGGGGGTTCGCGGTGACCCGCGTCACCGTCATCGGATCGGGAACTTCGGAGCCGCACCCCGCCACGCCTGCATCCGGGATTCTCGTCGAAACGCCATCGACCGGGGTCCTGTTCGATTGCGGTCAGGGCGTGATCCGGGCGCTCACGCCGATCCGCGACCCGCGCGACCTCGATGCGGTCGTCATCGGACACCTCCACGCCGACCACTTCATCGATCTCGTCTCGCTCCGCTACCTCATCCCGTGGTCCAATTACAGCGGCCGACGCATCCCGATCCTGCTCCCGCCCGATGGACGCCAGAGAATGACTGAGCTGGCCGCGGCGATCAGCGAACGCGAAGGCTTCTTCGATGACGCGTTCGAGCTGCTCGAATACGAGGCCACGTCGAGCGTGGCGATCGGTGACCTGACCATCCAGTTCGTGCCCGGGCTCCATTACGTGCCGGCCTGGGGTTGTGCGATAACCGACGGAGCGGGCCGTCGGGTCGTCGTCTCCGGCGACACCGGTCCGAACCAGGCACTCGTTCATGTCGCCCGAGGCGCGGACTTGTTCGTCGTCGAAGCCACGCTCCTGACCGCCGACCAGGACGATCTAGTGCGCGGGCATCTGACTGTCGAAGAAGCGCTCGACATGGGCCGGCGCGCAGAAGTTGGTCAAACAGTGCTCGTCCACTACCGGCCCGAGGATCTCGAGGCGATCACCGCCGCATGCCTCGCCCAGACCGGGTCGGTGGCCGGGCGGTCGGGCATGGTCATCGAGCTCGGCCCGGCCGTCCCGAGTCGGACCGATGGTCAGGCGAACGGCGAAAGCCCGGCCGGCATCCCTTCGAGTACAGCCCGCGCCCGCTGACGGTACGCGTCGGCCATCTCACCCGCTCCGAGCAGATCCGCGGCGGTCGTCCAGAAGGAGGCCGCCTCGGCCTGCGCCCCGACGGCGAGCGCCTCCTCGGCTGCCACGGCGAGCATTGGCACGGCCCGGGCGCCATCGCCGGCCGCCGCCCGGTGGCGAGCGACCGCGCCGATCGCGCCCCGACCCGACCGCGCGTCGAGCAGGTCCGCCACCCGCGCGTGGAGCCGCCGCCGGCTGCTCCCGAGCAAACCGGAGTAGGCCGCGTCGTGGATGAGTGGATGGGAGAACCGCCAGCCGCCGGCCCCGTCGACCGCGACGATGAGCGAGGCTTCGCCAAGTCGTTCGTAGACCTCGCGCTCGACCCGTTCGCCGAACACGTCGGCCACGATCGGTTCGCGGAAGGTGACGCCGATGACCGACGCCACCCGCAAGACGGTCCGCGCCTCCTCCGACAGGGCGTCGATGCGAGCACCGAGCAAGGCGCGGAGGGTCATTGGCATCCCCCTGCCGGAGCTCCCATCGCCGAGACCGAGACGGCCCTCGGGCGCCGTGGTCGAGGGGTCCTCGAGCAGGGCCCTCACGGTCTCCGTGATGAACAGCGGATTGCCGGCCGTCCGCTCGTGGAGCCGCCGGGCATCGGACTCGTGGATTTCGGTGCCTGCGACGGTGGCGGCCAGCTCCCGCGTCTCGCCCTCGTCGAGGCCCTCGAGGCGAATGTGCTCCAGCGCCTCGAGCGAGGCGGGAGCAGCCGATGGGCCGGGCCGCGTCCCGATGACGATCATCAGGGGCGCGGATCGCGTCATCCGGACGATCTCGTCGATCAGCCCGGCACTCGAGGGATCGAGCCAATGGAGATCGTCGATGAAGATGATCCGCGGCCCCGACACCTCCAGGAGACGTGCCATGTACCGCGTCGCCATGTCCCGGATCGCCGCCGCGACCGCGACGGGCTCGACCGGAACGAGGGGCGCCTCCTCTTCCCAGCCTGAGAACGCGGCGTCGCGCGCGATTGCCGCGACGGCGCCGGCCCACAGTCGCGCTTGCTCCGCGGGCGTGTCGTCCGTGAAGAGCAGGCGACGAGCCATCGATCCGGAGTCGGTGCCGTGCTCGTCGGCGACCGCCTGGGCCAGGGCCCGCCCGAACCGATACGGCTCTCGGGTTCCGTACGAGACGTTGTCGACCCAGGTGCTGACGAAGCCGGCCGTCGGCGCCTGCGCCGCGAGATCGGCCAGAAGCCGCGACTTGCCCATCCCTGCCTCGCCCTCGACGACGATCGCCGCGCCGCGCTTCGACGTCACGGCGTCGAGCAGCTTTCGCAAGCGCGCCCGCTCCTTCTCGCGACCGACGAGCTGCCCGACCGGCGGCCGCCACGGCTGGAACCCGGCCTCGCCGATCAGGCGCGCCACTCGGATCGGTTTGGTCTGACCGCGAAGCAGCTGCGGCCCGCGATCCTCGATTTCGAACGCCTTGCGAGCGGCGCGGAGCGTCGCCTCGTCGAGAAGGATCTCGCCAGGCTGGGCGATGGTCTGAATTCGGGCGGCGGTCGTCACCGCCGGACCGGTCAGCGACCAGTCGCCGGTCGTATTGCCGCGGGGCGCCGCGACGACCTCGCCGGTCGCAATGCCGATCCGGACCTGGAGCGGCTCGTCCCCGGTCGAGTCGGCGACACGGGCCAGCGCTTCGCGAATGGCCAAGGCGCAATGGGCAGCCCGTAGGGCATCGTCGTCGTGGCCGTTGGGCCAGCCGAAGACCGCGAACACGGCATCGCCGATGAACTTCTCGCGGGTGCCATCGTAGGTTTCGATCGCCTCAACCATCGCGAGGAGTGCCTGATCGACCTGGCGGCGTACCTCTTCGGGATCCTGTTCTGCGACGAGCCGGACGTAGTCGACGAGATCGGCGAAGAGCGCGGTGACGATGCGGCGATCGCCGGGCTCGACCTCGGTCGCGCCGGGACCTGAGCGGCGACGTGCCACCTCGAGGGCAGGCAACTGCGACCCGCACTGGTCACAGAATTTGGCCCCACGTCGAGTAGCGGCGCCACACGTCTGGCAGCGCACCCGGCGATCTCCTCCTCCCCCGAGACCTCGCCCCCGTCGGAGAGTCTATCCCGGATTGTTCAGCTGATCGAGAGGACCGGCTGCTGTTCTGCAGCGGCCGCCCGGACGCTGACCCGCGCTGCGACGGCTCCGGCGACGGCCGTCAGCGCCCGCGCGGCCGGCCCCGGCTCGCGTTGGGCGACGGCCGGTACGCCGACGTCGCCGCCCTGGCGGACCGTGATGTCGAGCGGCACGCCGCCGAGGAAGTCGATGCCGTGCTGGGCCGCGAATCGCTCGCCGCCGCCCCGCCCGAAGATCTCCGTCGCCTCGCCGCAGTGGGGGCAGATGAACGCGGTCATGTTCTCGACGATGCCGAGGATCGGGACCGAGAGGCGCTTGAACATCGCCAGCGCCTTGGTGACGTCCGACAGCGACACCTCCTGCGGCGTCGTCACGAGAACAGCGCCCCCAAGCGGCACCGCCTGGGCGAGGGTCAGCTGGGCGTCGGACGTCCCGGGCGGCAGGTCGATGACGAGGTAGTCGAGATCGCCCCACTCGACGTCGCGCAGGAACTGCTGGATCGCGCCACCGACGAGCGGCCCTCGCCACACGATCGGCTGGCCCTCGGGAACGAAAAACTGGATCGAGATGCACTTCACGCCATGCCGCTCGAGCGGCGTGATCTTGTTGTTCGCGCTGGCCACCGGCTGGCCCTCGACGCCGAGCATCATCGGGATGTTCGGGCCGGTGATGTCGGCGTCCAGCAGGCCGACGGATGCACCCGACTGGGCGAGCGAGACGGCGAGGTTGACACTGATCGTGCTCTTGCCGACACCGCCCTTGCCGGATGCGACCGCGATGACGTTCTTGACGCCCGGCAGCAGCTGCTGCGGCTGCTGCGGAGCCGCCCGACGGACCATCGCCCCCCACGTGACCGCGATCTTGTCGACCCCGATCTCGCGAAGCGCAACTTTGACGTTGCGCTCGATCTCGTCCTTCAGCGGACAGGCCGGCGTCGTCAACTCGATCGTGAAGGCGACGTCCGCGCCGTCGATCGCGATCTCCTTGACCATGTTCAGGGTGACGATGTCGCGCCCGAGCTCGGGCTCCTGGACATTGCGGAGAGCGTCGAAGATGGCGCCTTCGGTGAGGGCGGGCATTGGCAGTTGGACCTCGGCGATCACGGACGGGATATCGACGGAACCCGCGTCGATATCGTCATCGTACTCCGAGATCGCGCGGAAGGGCGCCGCCTGCCCATGCGCGGGCCGCGGCCGAGCGACGTGTTGGCGAGGACGTGCGATCTACGGAGCGATTCCGTCATTGCCCTGCGAATATCGCGCAGCAATCGGCGTTGTCGTCCCGCACCTCGGATTGTTGACACCCTTGACCGGGGACACCTATCCTCGGCTGTCTGAAGGTGATCAGGGGGTCCCCGCCCGACCGTGCCGTCCGAGGCATGCGCGGGCCGCACCCGTCGTCGGTGTCCAGGGCATGTCGGGAGAGCCGTGAGTGTCTGAGGTCGGCGTCCGCCTCGTCGATGTCGTCAAGACGTTCGGCGACATGGTCGCGGTCGATCACATCGACCTCGAGGTGCGCGACGGCGAGTTCTTCAGCCTGCTCGGGCCGTCCGGCTGCGGCAAGACGACTACCCTGCGGATGATCGGCGGTTTCGAGCAGCCGACCTCGGGTCTGATCGAGCTCCAGGGCAAGGACGTTACCTGGCTGCCGCCCTACCACCGGAACGTCAACACCGTCTTCCAGAGCTATGCGCTCTTCCCCCACCTGACGATCTACGAGAACGTCGCGTTCGGCCTCCGCCGCACGGGCGTGAAGGACAGCGAGATCAAGAGCCGCGTGACAGACATGCTCCGGCTGGTCGAGCTGCCGGGGTACGAGAAGCGCAAGCCGAGCCAGATCTCGGGTGGCCAGGCCCAGCGCGTGGCCCTTGCCCGCGCCCTGATCAATCGGCCGGCGGTTCTCCTTCTGGACGAGCCCCTCGGGGCGCTCGATCTCAAGCTCCGCAAGCAGATGCAGGTCGAGCTGAAGCGAATCCAGCAAGAGGTCGGGATCACGTTCATTTACGTGACCCACGATCAGGAAGAGGCCATGACGATGTCCGATCGGATCGCCGTCATGCATGCCGGCCGGTACGAGCAGCTCGGCGACCCAGAGGGGCTCTACGAACGGCCGACGACCCGGTTCGTCGCCGGATTCCTCGGGATCAGCAACTTGCTGCCGGCGACCCTCGCCGGGACAGCCGACGACTACGCGATCGCCTCGCTCGGCGATGACGCACGTGTCCGCGTTCCAAAGGCGCTGGTGAACGGTCACCGCGATATCGAGGTCGGTGTCCGCCCGGAAAAGATCCGGATGCACAAGGAGGGTGCCGAGACGCCGGCCGGTTCCAACGCGATCGAAGGCACGGTCATCGACGCGTCGTACCTGGGGGTGTCAACGTCGTATGTCGTCGAGGCCCGCTCGGGGGCGCGCCTGACGGTCTACGAGCAGAACGTGGAGCGGACCGTGCATGGCTCGCTCCATAAGCCGGGGGAGACGGTTCGACTGTCCTGGTCGCCTGATCACAGCTTCGTGGTCCAGGCGGACCCCGCGGTAACCAGCCCCGGTCCGGAGTGACCGGTTCGGCCGACCCCCAAGATTCAGGAGGAGAAATGAACGAGCGCAGCCCCCGAACGATCCCGGATATCACCAGGCGGCGATTCCTCCAGGGTTCGAGCCTGGTCGGATTCAGCGCCTTCCTCGCCGCCTGCTCGACGCCCGGAACCGGAAGCGCCGCGCCGTCGACCGCGGCAAGCGCGTCCGCACCGGCGTCGGTCGAACCGGTCGCGTCCCCGTCCTCGGTGCCGCAATCGCCGTCGGCCGAGCTAAATTTCGCCAACTGGCCGCTCTACATCGACACCGATGCGGACGACGAGACCAAGCACAAGACCCTCGAGGACTTCAAGGCGAAGTACGGCACGACCGTGAAGTACTCCGAGGTCATCAACGACAACGACGAGTTCTTCGGGACGATCCAGCCCGCCCTCCAGGCCGGCCAGGACACCGGCTGGGACCTCATCGTCCTGACCGACTGGATGGCCAGCCGGTTGATCCGGTTGGGCTGGGTCGAGCAGCTCGACCTCGCGAACATGCCGAACAAGGTCGCCAACATGCAGGACGTCTACAAGGGCGTCGATTTCGACCCGACCGATGACCACCACGCGCCGTGGCAGTCGGGCATGACAGGTCTCGGCTTCGACACCGTCGTAACCGGCGAGCTGACGAGCCTCGCCTCGCTCTGGGAAGCCAATCCCAAGTGGAAGGGCAAGGTCACGTTCCTGACGGAGATGCGCGACACGATCGGGCTGACGCTGCTCAAGCTTGGCAAGGACCCGACTCAGGCGGCCCAGGCCGATGCCGATACTGCGATCGCTGAGATCCAGAAGGCGATCGACGCCGGAATCATCCGAGCCTTCACGGGCAATGAGTACGCCGAGGACCTCGTCTCGGGCAATGTCGTCCTGGCGATGGCCTGGTCGGGTGACATCCTTGTCAAGCAGGCCGAAAAGGAGACCCTCGCCTGGCACCTCCCCGACGAGGGCGGCATGCTCTGGACCGACAACATGCTGATCCCGAAGGGTGCCCAGCACAAGTACACGGCCGAGCTCTTCATCGACTTCGTCTACGACCCGCCGATTGCCGCTCAGATCGCCGCGTACGTCAACTACGTCACGCCGGTCAAGGGCGCCAAGGAGGCCATCGCGAAGGACGCCGATCCAGATGTGGCCGCACTCGCCGAGAGCCCCCTCATCTTCCCGGCGGACGACGTCCTGGCGAAAGTCAAGATCTTCAAGACGCTGGCCGAAGCGGACGAGAGCTACTTCAACGACAAGTTCTCGGCCGTCACCGGCAACTAGCCGACCGTCGGAGCTCATCCCGCATCGATGAACGTGCGCAAGAGGCTGATCGCACTCACGCCCTATTTGCTGCTTGCGCCCGGCATTCTCTGGCTGCTCGTCTTCTTCGTCTATCCCAGCATCCAGATGTTCATCAGCTCGTTCTGGTCGGGGACGCTTGAGAGCGGCTTCACGGCGTCGCCGGATAACTGGACGACCTATACGAAGGCCCTCGACCGATATTCCCCGCAGTTCCTGCGCTCGCTCGTCTACGGCGGCGCGGCGACGATCATCTGCTTCCTGATCGCGTATCCCCTCGCCTACACGATCGCCTTCCGCGGCGGTCGGTACAAGAACCTGCTGCTGTTCCTCGTCATTGCCCCGTTCTTCACGAGCTTCCTCCTCAGAACGCAGAGCTGGAAGATCATCCTGGGCGACGACGGGATCCTCTTCGGGCCGCTGAAGGACATCGGCCTGCTGCCGCCGGAGTTCCGGGTGCTCGCCACGCCGGCGGCAGTCATCGCGGGGATCGCCTATAACTTCCTGCCGTTCATGACGCTGCCGATCTATGTCTCGCTCGAGAAGATCGACGGCCGGCTCGTCGAGGCGGCCAAGGACCTTTACGCCGGGCCATGGCGGCCGGGAGGGACGATCGCGGGTGGCGTGCTGGGCGCGCTCGTCGGCGCGGGGCTCGCGGCGGCGCTCTCGTACGACCTCATCATCTTTGCGGTGCTGGGCACCCTCGTCGGCATCGTCGTCGGCACGTTCTTCATCTCGCAGTCATTCCTGCGGATCGTGCTGCCGCTTTCGCTGCCGGGCGTCTTCGCCGGCTCGCTGCTCACGTTCATCCCGGCGATGGGCGACTTCGTCAACGCCGAGATCCTGGGCAACACGCAGACGCGGATGATCGGCAACGTCATCCAGAGCCGATTCCTCGAAAACAACGACTACCCGACCGCGGCCGCGCTGAGCTTCATCCTCATGGCGGCGATCCTGGCGATGGTCGCGATCTACGCCCGCGTCCTGGGCACCGAAGAGCTGACGAGCGCCCGATGAGCCAGGCCGTTTCTTCCGGTGCGCCAGTAGTCCCGTCGTTCGCCCTCCGGGCCGGACGGTACATCCACCGGAACGTCCTTTATGTCTATCTCCTGTTCGCGATCCTCTATCTGATGCTGCCGGTCGCGGTCATGGCCCTGTTCAGCTTCAAC
>Ga0222623_10000319_pt1 | contig 14818 bp, 19 predicted proteins | sample PLMtaG_FD_177336 | JGI IMG/M metagenome (GOLD analysis project Ga0222623, IMG submission 177336) | Groundwater sediment microbial communities from an aquifer in East River, Colorado, USA - PLM2_30_coex | ecosystem: Environmental > Terrestrial > Soil > Riparian zone | place: USA: East River...
ACGGCCGCGCCTTCGTTCTGACCATCAGCGCCGGCATCCTGTTCGTCGCGGCCTTCGCTGCTCTCGCACTCGGCCGTTCCATCAGCTCGTCGCTGAGCGGCCACACAGCATCCACCGTGTGGAACGTGGTGCGGTGGCCCTTGGCGCTCGGTCTGTTGATCGCGGCGATCGCGTTGCTGTTCAAATGGTCGCCTCGGAGGCGCCAGCCCGGATGGACATGGCTGGCCTTCGGCGCGATCGTCTCGGTCATCCTCTTGACGATCGTGACGGTGGGCCTCGATGCCATGTTCCAGATCAGCTCCACGTTCGGGAAGACGTACGGACCGCTCGCGGGGATCGTGGCGCTGCTGCTGTGGGCGTTGCTAGCCTCGATATCGCTGCTCTTCGGCGGAGCGATCGGCGCGCAGCTCGAAGCGGTGCGAGCGGGCCGTCCCGCTCCGCAAAGTGCTCAGAAGGTGACGGAGTCCGAACCCGACGTAGCTCACCGGGTGGCCGACGGCGATCAGAACCGGTGAGACCGCCGGAGGTTGGCCGGGCGGCCGTCGGGGTCAACGATCGTTCGATACAGCGGCCAGGCCCATGCGCGCTGCCAGGCGGGCACCGGTCGAGGACGGTGACGCCGGATCCGGCCGGAGGGTCGATCGCCACGCTCCCCCCCGTCGTGCCAGGCGTCGAGCGCGTCTGCTGTAGCGCGCCAGCGTTCGAAACCTTCGCGGGGATCCAACAGACCGTCGTCGGAGGTCGCGCCCAGGTGCTCGCGCCAAAGTCGTAACCGGAGGTCCCGGGCGAAGCGCCGCGCGCCGTCGCCGAGCCCGGCCGGGTCGCCTGGCCCACGCTCGTCTCGCTGCTCGTCGAGGATGGCGATCGACAGTTCCGAATCGTGCGTCCACGATCGTCGGTTCATGTTGTCCGAGCCGATCATCGCCAACACGTCGTCGATCACCACGACCTTCGCATGGACGTAGATCGCAGTTCCTTGTTCGTTCTCGAGGTCGTACACGGCGAAGCGATCGCCGCCGGCCTCGGAGAGGCTCTTCATCATGGTCAGTTGCCCGAGCCTGTTCGTCGGTCCCGAGATCCTGCCGTTGCGGTCCGGGTGCCGAGGCACCACGACGATGATCCGCAGATCGGGCGCGCGTTTCAGTGCCGCTTCGTAGAGCGCGGCGATCTCCTCGGACCAGAAATACTGATCCTCGACGTAGATGGACGAGCGAGCCCGCTCCAGCGCCTTGGAGTACATGCGGGCGATGCTCCTCTCACCGTCGGGAGCGAATGGATACGGGGGGCGCTTGGCCGGATACGTGCGAAGCACCTGCACCGCATGAGTTCCCGCTGCCGGCGGCGAGGCGCCGTACGGCGGCAGGGGGTCGGGAAGCCCCTGCTCGCGGGTGGCTCGTCCGGTGATCCCGCCGAGCCGGAGGTGGGCCCGCTCGAGCGGGGTCTGATCGTTCCACCGTTCGCGGAACGTCTCCACGAGATCGGCGACGGCCGGACCGTGAACCTCGGCCTGTATGTCGTGCCAGGGTGGTCGCGGGCCGAACGTCGGGTCGAGCACTTCGGCCTGCGGGTCGCCTTCATGACGCTCGTCGTCGCGGCGCCCGTGGCAGAGGTCGATGCCACCGACGAAGGCCAGATCTTCATGGCGGCGGGCGGGGTGCAGGAGCAACACCAGCTTCTGGTGGTGCGACCCGCCGCGCCGGATACGGGCGTCCAGGAGCAGGACCCCGCCGGCATCATTCACGACGCGGGCGAGAGCGCTGGCCTCCCCCTCGTTGAATCCGAACATCTTCGGGTGGGAGCGCCACAGGAGCCCTCGGATCTCGACGCCTCGGCGCGCGAGACCGGAGAGCAACTCGTCGAGGCGCGGACCGCTCGGGCCGAGGAGCTCATCGTCGTCCCCCCGCCAATCGACGAGCAACACCTGGTCCCCAGCGCCGAGCATCGAGAGACAACCGACGAGCCGAGAGAAGTACGTGGCCCCGTGGATCAGCGGTTCGACACGGTTGCCGACGGTCCAGGCGCGATCCGGCTCCCCATCATGGTTGACGGTGGTCGCTGGATTGCCGCGCTCCTCCGCCGAGAGGAACCATTCCGACGCCCCCTGCATCCGGCTAGCCTAGTCATGGACGACGACCTTCGCCCCGATGCGCACGACTCGCTCCCAAGGGATGACGGGGTGGCCGTGCACCTTCGCCTGTCCGGGTCCGCCGCTCCCGTGGAGTGCCCACGCCGTAACGCTCGAGGATGCCGAGCTTGCCGGCTGCCAGGCCGATCACCCGCAGGTGTCCTTCCACGAGCTCTCCGCGGGGACGTCGTGGACATGGCCCAGCTGGTGACCGGACTCGCTGATGACCTTCCATCAGACGATCATCAACTCGCCGCCCTCGGGGGCCTGACGTGGGTTACGTGGTTAGAACCCCAAGGGAGCGGGTCGCCAACTGGAGTTACCTGTGACTGAGACCGATTCTGCGAACGAGCGGCCTCCGGTACAGGAAGACAGCCAGTCCAAGGAATGCGATGCCAATCACGATCCCGAGCACGGTTGCGTGCGCGAAGATCAGGATCGCGATACCGATCAACGCTGCGACTATCCAGAGCGCTCTCATGGAGCCTTCTCTCATCGGCTAACGCCGTTGAGCGTGAGTGTACTTCTTCTGGGTTGGTCCACGACCGCCGGTAGACGTGATGGACAACGTGTCGGTCCTAAGCGCTGGTCGATCGTCAGAAGTGAGAGAATGGAAACGAAGCACCCATTCATCGGGACCGTTTGCGAAGAGGCCGTGGGCAGCCCCTCGAAGTGAGGAGGCACGATGACCACCCTCATGGATGCGGTCCGCATCGAAGCCCCGAAGAGATCGCCGGTCATGCCGGTGTCCCCGTTGGATCCCTCGTGGGACGACGCTTCCGAGCCACGATCCCGCGAGCGCTCGTTCGAGGTCGCGTCGCGTGGCGGATTCGCTCGGACCGTCGTGGGCCGGCTCGCCTACTTCGACGACGAGGCGCAAACGTACATGGTGCTCACGCGCGACGAAGTGCTCGTCAGGGTTCCGCTGCGAGACATCACGAGCTCAACCGGAGTTCCGCGGAGGGGTCCGCCCTCAGCGGCCCAACACAATCGGACCAGGGAGGCACGATGAGCACACAGACAGATTCCGTTCGCGTCGAAAGGCCAGCGAAAGCGCCGGTTCAACCGGCAGCTCCACCGCAGCATATGGACAGGAGCGGTTGGGACAGGATCGTCAGTTCGGCGGGGGCCGTTCTCGCGGTCATCCTGCTCGTGCTCGGCGGAGCCGCGATCTACGGTGGCAACTTCGGGCAGGACAACGTGCGTGACCGACTCGCGCCGCAGAACATCTCATTCCCGCCGGCCGAGGCGATGACCCCAGAGGAGCGGGCCGAGATCGGCGAGTTCGCCGGCGCCAAGGTTGACACGGGCGTCGAGGCCGAGGCGTTCGCGCGTTACATCGGCGGGCACCTCGAGGCCGTCAACGGGGGAGCGACGTACTCGGAAACGAGCGCAGCGGCACGTGAGGAGGGCCTCGACCCGGATGTCGCAGTCGAGCTCCAGGCGAAGGCGGACACCCTGTTCAAGGGTGAGTCCCTCAGGGCGATGCTGTTGAACGCGTACGGCTGGTGGACCGTCTCGACGATCGCCGTCTACGTGGGTTACGCGATGGTGATCGCCGGGTTGCTCATGGGACTCCTTGCTTTCCTGGGCTTCCGGCACGCAAGGCGCGCCACACCGATCAACGCGACCGCATAGGACAGAGAACGGCCGCTAGGAGCCGCAAGGGGGTTGGCCGTCGGAAGGCGGCTGACCCCTTCCGAGCGGTGGAACCGGGCGCTGGGGCCGCTTCGGGTGTCCCTACGCTCCCGCTGCGAACACCTTCTCTCCCTTGGAGGCGATGGATCGCAGCAACAACTTTCGCCACGAGCGTGCCGTACTGTCGGTAGTGGGCCAATCGGGACAACCCCCGGTTCGTCCAGTGAGCTCCTAGACTTCGATCGATGGCTGACGCAGGGATCGTGCTCGAGATCACCGACCGACTTCGCGCGTTCCAGCAGGCGCGGCGGCGACTCCGGGTTCTCGTGCACCGAGGGTTCCTCCAGGGTGGGCCAGTCCCGTTCTACTTCGTGAAGGTGACGAATCTGTCGTCCGCACGAGATGTCGTGATCACGCACGTATGGTTCGAAGCCGCCCCACCCGTGCACCTTCTGCTGGAAGAGCGCCCGCTCCCGAAGCGGCTACGGCCCGATGAGACTCTCAGCCTGATCGCGAGCACCATGGCCTGGGTCTATGCGGACGAGATGGCTGGGATTGGCGAGGTTGATCACAGGGGATCACTCGAGGACGTTCTTCAGGTCGTGTTCCGGATCCTCGCCGAATACGAGGGGAAGAGCCTCTGAGGCTAGGTCCGTCCCTCGAGTTCGTCATCAAATGCGTCGATCGCCAGCTCGTCGAGGATGGGTCGAGGATGGAGAGGCGCAGCCATTCCCCCAATCATCTCTCGAGCAGCCGAGTGGCATCAGGAGTGGCATCAGTCCGAACGGTGACGGAGACGCGACGCCGGAAGATGCAGGCCCGGTAGGAGAGCGTGAACCGCAGGAACAGGCTGTAGGCCACGAGCAGGGCGATCACGGTCCATGACGGATACACCCGGATCCCTGCGATTCGACCGATGCGCCACGCGTGATTCCACTATGCTCCTCCTCCTCTTTCCTGCGTGACGGGCGAGCTCAGTTGAGTACGGGGGGCGGGATGAGGACGGTCCCGATGACGCGCCCCTCACCGTCGACGACCTGCATCCCGCAATCGATGCAGCCGTAGGGAACTTCGTCGACGACCGCCTCGAGCGGCTCATACCTCGAGACGAGGCGGCGAGCGATGCCGAGGATGCCGAGGAAGACGGCCCGTTCGAGCTCGAGGTCCTCGACCACCCGTTCCAGCCTCTTGGCCCCTCGGCGAGCAGCGACGCTCGCGACGACCAGTCCACCGACGACCACCGCTTGCAGCACCCACATCACCGGGATCACCACCCCTCTGTCCACGGGCCTCACGCCGGAGGGCGCTGGCCGAGGCGAACGTCGACGGTTCGCCGACCGGACATCGTGACGAACTCGATAGTGACGTCCTGACCGGGCGCGAGCGCGGCGAGCGCCTCGGTGAGAGCGGGCGCCGAAGCGATCGACGTGTCGTCCAGCGACACGATCACGTCACCAGCCCGGATCCCGACGGCGGCGGCCGGGCTCGATGGCAGCACGCCGACGACTGCGGCGCCGCGAATAGACGGGTCGAGTCCGAGCGCGGCCGCGCTCGCCGCGGTGTTCACCGAAAGGGCCTCTACTCCGAGCCACGCCTGCTGCGCCGTCGGTTGTGTCAGGATCTGCTTGATCACGGGAAGGGCGTCGTCGATCGAGATCGAGAATCCGACATTGTCGGCCGACGCCGCGGACGCGCCTGCGGTGTCGATGCCAACGACCTGCCCGGACGCGTCGACGAGCGGACCGCCCGAGTTCCCCGGGTTGATCGCCGCGTCGGTCTGCAGCAGGCCGACGAGGTGCTCGACAGTCGATTCGCCCTGAACCGACACGCTTCGGTCCAGGCCGGAGACGATGCCGCGCGTCACGGTCACACCGAGGTCTAGGGGGAATCCGATCGCGTAGACGGTGTCGGCGAGCGCGAGCTCGCTCGATCGCCCCAGCGTCGCGGGGTTGAGCCCGGAGGCGTCGACCTTGATGACGGCGATATCGTGCTGTGGGTCCGTTCCGACGACGGTTCCGGGCATTGTCGGATGACCGTCCGTAAACACGACGCGGACCTGAACGGCACCCTGAACGACGTGATCGTTGGTCACGATCACGCCGTTCGGCGCGATGACGACGCCGCTCCCCTCGGCCTTGGCTTCCCCGACCTGGCCGCTCGCCGACGCGCCGACCTTCACGACGCGCACGTTGACGACGGAGGGCAGGACCGAGGCGATCGTCTTCGTGGCGGGCGATCGTCGCGCCGCCTCCTGGCTTTGCACGAGCGATCGAGCGGTGGCCGCGAACGCATCGGTCGAGTTCGTCTGCGAACGCTGCTGATCCCCCGACCCGAACGAGACCAGCATCGCCACGAAGACGATCGCGAGCACGGCGGCGAGCCATATGACGAGCCCACGGACGTGTCGTCTGGGGGGCGACGCTTGGTTCGACGCGGTGTGCATCTCGGGTCGCAGGGGGACACCGACGTCGGGGCGATCGGCGTCTGATCGGCTGCTCATCGACCCCTCCTCTCTCGCGTGACCGGCACGAGGGCTTCGCCGAATCGCGCCGTCAGGGTCCCTCCGTTCTTGACGCGCACGACGTCTTCGTCGCGCGGATCGAGACGGAGAATCTCGGTCCTCAGGTCTCGGTCTCGGTACAACGGTGCCTGCCGGCGGACCTGGATCCGTTGCATGTCGGCCTCCCTTGCCTCGCATCGACCGTCTGTCCTCCGCTGATGCTGCTCCTCGGGGGCCGAGCCGTCGCCAGGGGCAGCACCAAACCAACCTGTCGGCAGGCAGCAAGACCGACTATCCCGGTAGCAGGGGTCCGAGACGCCGTGACCTCCGGGCGTGTTGTGCCGCTCGCCTCGGCGCCAGCGGCCCTGCTTTGGCCTCCGAAGACAGGCTGTCTTCGGGTCCGCGCTAGCTGGAATTTCCATCAGGGTTGCTGACAGGCGAGCGCCTCCCTGCACGGTTGGGCCTTGTCCGAGTCCCTAGCCGGAAGAAGGCTCTCAGGACGGCTGGGGATGGAGGAGGCTGAGGAGCGGGGACTCTCCACTGACTTCTCCGAGCGCGAGGAGGAACCCGGGAGGGACTCGTAGTCGGGGCGCGAGTCGCCTCGATGAAACGGCGAGCATGCCGGACGCGAGGAACGTCCGCTCCTGAATTCCGCCGCGCACGTCGGCGGGCTCCCCGGCACCTCCTCAGAGCGATGCTGCGATCCCCCGCTCCGAGCGGGTCGAGACACCGGCTGGCGGGGAGGCGAGACGGCGGCTCGCCTCGATGCCGGAGAGTCAGCCTCGCGACATCCTCGGGTAGGGAAGGAGGTGAGTCGCGATGAGGATCGAGCATCGAGGGATGCAGGCGCAGGAGCGCTGAGGTCGCAGGGCGAGAGACCAACCACGAGACCCATTCACATCAAGAGGAGGAGTGGCTAGATGAATGCAATGAACGTGTCGAACATCGTTCTCTGGGGCGTCCAAGGTTTCCTTGCCCTCTTCTTCCTCGCGGCCGGCACCCCGAAGCTCTTGGGCCGCGGCATTGAGAAGTGGACCGGGTTTTCCGACCTGCCCCGTTCTCAGGTGGTCTTCATTGGCTTCGCGGAGGTCCTCGGCGCTGCTGGCCTGGTCCTGCCCATGGCGACCGGCGTCCTGCCGTGGCTGACCCCGCTGGCTGCCGTCGGCCTCGCCATCATCGTCCTCATGGCCACTGGGTTCCACCTGCGAGCCGGCGAACGCCTCAACGCCGTCGAGACGGGACTCTGGGCCGGCATCGCCGCTGCGGTCGCGATCGGCCGTTGGGATCTCGTTGCCTCTCGCGCCGATGTTTCGCCGTGGGTTCTGGTTGCGGCTCTAGGCCTGCTGGTACCTGCGGCCATCATCAATGTCATCGTCCTCTGGAGGCGTCCTGTAGACGGCGGCACGCAAGCTGACGATCGTGGTGATCGCCAAAGGAATGGGGACCTAGTTCCAGATGAACGACGACCCTGGGCAGATCGCCGTGTGGACTCGCCAGCGGCACGCGACGGCGGTAGTCGGCGGCGCTCCTCAAACACTTCCGCAGGCTCATTCGCGGATCGGAGCTGAGTATGGAAGCGCCCTCGGCTCCTTCTTGAACCGAGGGATGCTCGCTTGTCCTTGCCGGCGATAGCAACTATTGCTCCCACCGGTTTGAACAACCGTCAGCGGAATGGTCGCAGACCTGCCAGCGTCACCGACAGGAGGCGACGTACGGCGGCCTTCGAACGCTGGGTGCCCGCTCCGGCCAGGGCGTGAACGCAGTTGCTCGCCAGTTCGTCGGGAGATACGTCGTCCCGGACCTCACGTCGCATCTGCTGCTGGATTCCTGTTTGGCGAGGTTACGTATGGCCAGATCAGTCTCATTTGCTAGCCGCGGCTGACGCGAGCCACGTCTCTACGGTCGTCCCAACGGTTCGGAGATGGCGACCAACGCGATGCGCACGAGGCCCTTCCCCTGCGTCACGACCAACTCGAAGCTGCCGCGGGACCACCGCGGGACACATTCGTTCGGAGCGTGAGCCCGTCCGCCAGAAACCGCCTTCTACCTGCGGCTTTGCAGCTCCGGGTCTGGAACTGACGGACATCGTGTACACAATGGAGTAGCTCTCGTCCAGGAGTTTCTGCAGCGCACGGGCAAGCTGGCCCAGCGCTCGGTCGGTCTCGCTTGGCCGCGTTCGTCTGCCGGATCGGTCGCTATCGTTCATTGACCAGGCAGTTGCGCGAGAAGGCGCCCAAGCGGGGAAGCCCTGCCCGCCAATGGGCAAGGCCTGCCCAAAGGGGCAGTCAAACGGGCCGATCTTTAACCGCCTGCTTCCCCATCGTGCGACCAGATGACCCTTATCCACAGCCGCTACGTCGAATAGCGTAAACCGTCCGGAGCTTGAGTCTCCCGTATATCGAAGCTCTGAAAGCGAGGTGACGGATAGGGGGACCACGGGGGTCCGTCGGGAGGCATCGAACGGAATCCGACGAAAGGAGTGAGCCCATGTTTCGCAGCCACAAGCATGTGCGTCGCGTCACGCTTCTCTTGGCGACGCTCGCGATCCTCGTTCTCACGGCGCAGGCGGCTATGGCTGCCAGTCCGCACTTCATCAGCGCCAGTGCCGCGAGGAGCGGAGACAACCTCGTCGTGAAATGGAAGGAAGCGGGACTCGGGGACAACCTGAACATCGACTACGAGGCCTCCGCTACCGCGACGCGGGAAGACTCGTGCGTGAACGGGGGGAACAAAGTCCCCTCAGACCCGAAGAAGACTACGACCGTGGCCCAGACGAACGCCGCGGGCACGTTCAGCGTGAAGAACGGGTCGGTGAACGGGAGCTTGACGCTCACGCCGCCGCCGACCACGCTCACCTGCCCGCCGGGCCAGAAGGCGACGTTGATCAGCCTGTCGTACTCGGACGTCTCGATCACCGATCTGACGAACGGGATCACGGAGCCCATCCCGGGCACGTTCTGAGTTTGCGATAGGGGGAAGGACAGGGGGGCGGTGCATGCCGCCCCCCTGTCTCATGCCCTAGGCGCATCGACGCGCCGGGCGGCTAGTCTCCGACCGTGCGTCCGGATGAACTCGAACGGCGGCTCCAAGCCCATCTCGACGCCCTCGGCCCCGCTCCCCGCGCCGAGCTGCTCCAGGTCCTCATGCTCCCGGACTTCGAGCGGGTCGCGGATCGGCAGCCACTGGGGGAACCCCCAAGACGCGAACCTTCGGCGAGCTGCTGATCGACTGCGAGGAGGACCGGACGCTCCGGACGGTGCTCGTCGGCATGCTGCGGGAGGCCGACCGCCCGCCCTAAGCGCCCCATCGGGAGTCTTAACGCGAGCGTCGGGTTTCCCCAAAACCGCTGGAGCCGCCCCTTAATGCGTAGATATCCTACGGCCTCGGGAGTACGGTGGGGCTGCCCCAAGATCGGAGGCCGAGACAATGGGGCTCTTGAGGGTGGGGGTCGCCGAGGAGGACGAGATCTTCCGGCGCGGGCTCATCGCGATTCTGCTGGACGAAGATTGGGACTGCATCGTTCTCCCGACCGATGGAGTGGCCAACGGGGAGGTTGCCGACTCCGCAGCGAACCTCGACATCGCCGTGGTGTGTGCAAAGGTGCTCGGGCGAATACGGCTGCCGTGTCCCATCGTGTGCCTGGATCCGCAGCTCTACGGCGCGGGGAATTGCCATTCCTCGGCCAACGTCAAGGCGATCCTGCCTCATGATCACCTCAGTGCGGACGAGCTTGTGGTGAGTGTCCGGGCGGCCGTAGCCGGCCTTCAGGTCGAATCTGCAGGCCTTTCTCGTCAGGGCGACGCCGTGTTGGATGCTCGTAGGATCCGGGTCCTGAGGCTGCTGGCCGAGGGGGCCGACACGCGGGCGATCGCTCTCAAGCTCCGGCTCTCCGATCGAACCGTCAAGACGCTCGTTCGTGAGATCCAACTGAGCCTCGGGACCACCACGCGAGCGCAGGCGGTCGCGGAGGGGTTCCGCCTGGGCCTCATCTGAAAGCCTTCGGGCACGCTGAGGTAGCGGATTGTCCGGGGGGACGGCGTCGGCGGCACCCTCCATTGACCCCCCCCGGCCCAGGGACCGTGAAGGGTTCAACAATGCGAATCACGCCGCCCAGCGATACTCGTGAATCAGACCACCGAGCACGTCCCTTCGTTCGACAAGCCGGGTAGTCCCCGGACCTGCGGTGTTCGGTTACCGGCGGGTACGGCCAAGCTCAGTCCCCGATGTGGTCTCTCCTGTATGTAGTGAGCGACGTAGGCCTGGAGCACTCGCTCGATGTGCTGACGGCCGTAGATCAGGACGTGGTCGAGGCACTCTCGGCGCACGGTCCTCACGAACCGCTCCGCGAAGGCGTTGGCTTGAGGTGCCCGGATGGGCGTGCGGATCACCCTGGCGCCCTCAGTCTCGAACACCTCGTCGAACGGGCCTGAGAACTTCGCGTCTCGATCGCGGAGCAGGAACCTGACGTCCCCGAGCTGTTCCTCGATCGCGAGGTTCCTCGCCTGCTGGGTGACCCACGAGGAGTCGGGGTGCGCGGTGACCCCACCACGTGCACTCGCCGGGTCTGAAGCTCGATGAAGAACAGGACGAACATCGTCTTCAGCCTGATCGTCTCGACAGTCAAGAAGTCGGTCGCGAGGATCCCCGCCGCCTGTGATCGGAGGAACCTCGGTCCAAGTTGGGCCGTCCCGCCGGGGAGCAGGGTGAAGGCCGTGGCGCAGCAGGATCGTCCGGACCGTCGTCGCGGAGATCATGATCTCGAGCTTCATCAGCTCCCCGCGGATCCGCTGGTAATCCCACCTTGGGTTCTCCTTGCCGAGGCGGACGATGAGGTCCCGGACTTCGGGCTCGATTGGCGGCCGGCCCGGGTGACCTCTCCTCCTATATGTCCACTTCTTCCTGACGAGCTCCCGATGCCAGCGGAGCAGGGTCTCCGGCCTTACCACGAACGAGGACCAGATGCTCCTCGTCATCGCCCTGCTGGCCGCCGTCAACAGGACCCTGTCGAGACGGCGCAGTCGAGGCGCTTCACCTGTCGCTGCAGCACCTTCACCTGGTGCCGGAGCACCAGCAGCTCGATGTCCTTCTCATCCTCTAGGCGACTTCCGGCCCCGAGGAGACGGCGGACGAGGAAGTACAGGAGCGAGAACAGCATGGAGGTCCTTCCCGTAGAGGAGAGCGCACGCTACAGGTGACGCAGACCACGAATCGGGGAAATTGAACCCTTCAGGCGAGTAGACTGACCTTTCTCTTCTTCGATCTGGTCAGCGAGCTTACGAAGCGCGTCTGCAACGGCTTTGGATCGAGGCTGCTCGACGGCGGCTACTACGGCATGGTCACGTTCGACCAGTACCTGCTGAACCTCGTGCGCGTGGACAAGATCACGATCGAGTCGGCGATGACGGCGGCCTCGTCTAGCACAACTTCACGCTCGCGATGCAGCAGGCCGGACTCAGTCTTCCCGTCCAGGTCTAAACGCCCGCCTCGACTACGGCCGGTTGGGATCGCCGCCTCCGCCCGAAGGCGATGCCCAGCGCGATCCCCAGCGCGCCGGCGAGCAGAGTCGGCCATATCCAGGACGAGCCTTTCGACGACGCGGGGGCGGTCGTCGCTGCGGCGGCGGGTGGGCCCGCTGAGGCTGGAACGACCGCCGCCGGGTTCAGGCCCGCGTCGCCGCTGCCGTCACCCACGACCACCGCACCCACCATGCCCAGGTGGATGAGGCACGAGTAGAGGTACACACCGTTCGCATCGAACCGGTACGACACGGACTCGCCCTTCGCGATCTCGGTGAAGTCGCCCCAGCTCCCGCCGACCCCGGTGACCGTGTGGGCGTACGGGTCGTGGTTCACCCACGTGATCTCCGATCCCGGCTCCACGTGCAGGACCGTGGCTTGGAAGCAGTTCGCGGTCATCTCGACGGTGTCGCCCGTCCCGTCTGAGGGCGGCACGCCGCACCCACCGTTAGCCGAAGCGGGAGCGCCTCCGAGCGAGAGGGCTGCGACTACCAGTGCGGACACGAGGGTGGTGCGAGGGAGCCACATGGCGAACCTCCTGTGGGGATCGACTCACTGCGACTACACCGGCCGGGCGCAACCGGTTCCAATAACGGCCGATCGATTGCGCGAGCTTCACGCATACAACGTCTTCACCGGTACCTGAAGGTAAGCCGCCACTTCGATCGGCGTGGCCAGACGTCGCACCCGGGACGTCGACCTGCCCGCTTCGTCCTCTACAGGTCCCTGGATCGTGTCGACGAGGATATTCCTCCGAGCTGACACTCCATCTGATCGAGGTGTCCATCACGCATGTGGAAGAAATGGGAACTTCCGTTGTCGGGAAGTTGTCGCAAGAACTGACAACTCGAGAGGCGCGAACAGGCGCCGTGATCTGGCGTCGTCACGACGAACTCGAAACCGCCGCGGGACCACCGCGGGACACATTTGGTCGGAGCGTGTGCCCGTCCGCCAGAACCCCGCATCTACCTGCGCGTTTGCAGCTCCGGGGGTGGGACTCGAACCCACAACCTACGGATTAACAGTCCGCCGCTCTGCCAATTGAGCTACCCCGGAGTGAGCCGGGGCAGTCTACCAACGGCCTCGGATTGGACTAGGCTCAGGTTATGCGGTTCAGGACCGGTCTCGTGGTGGGAGGGGTGCTCGGCTACCTCGTCGCCCGCGAGCTCACCAAACAGGACCCGGACGACGAGCGGCCACCCGGCGTCCGAGCGGCGATGGCAAGGCATCCGTCCAATCGCATCGCCGTGCACGGACGGCGCATCGCCGAGAAGGCGGGCTGGAAGAGCGTCGAGGCGATCCAGCGGGCTCGGGCGAACATCCAGCGGCGGCTCGACCCGGACGTCGACGATATCTCGCTGAACTGACGTTCGTGTCCCGCGGCCCGAACGCTACTCGAGGTAGTCGCGCAGCTTCTGCGACCGTGACGGGTGGCGGAGCTTCGACAGGGTCTTCGACTCGATCTGCCGGATCCGCTCCCGGGTGACGCCGAACTCGCGTCCGACCTCCTCCAGCGTGCGCGGATGGCCGTCGAGGAGCCCGAACCGGAGCTGGATGACCTTCTTCTCCCGTTCGGACAGGGTGTGGAGCACGGACTCGAGCTGCTCCTGCAGCAGGATGAAGCTGGCCGCGTCGACGGGGACCACGGCGTCCGAGTCCTCGATGAAGTCGCCGAGGTGCGAGTCCTCCTCCTCCCCGATCGGGGTCTCGAGGGAGACGGGCTCCTGGCTCACCTTCAAGATCTCGCGCACCTTGTCGGCGGGGATGCCCATCTGCCGCCCGATCTCCTCCGGGAGCGGCTCGCGGCCGAGATCCTGCAGGAGCTGTCGTTGGATGCGGACGAGCTTGTTGATCGTCTCGACCATGTGCACCGGGATGCGGATCGTCCGGGCCTGGTCGGCGATCGCGCGGGTGATCGCCTGGCGGATCCACCACGTCGCGTACGTCGAGAACTTATAGCCCTTGGAGTAGTCGAACTTCTCGACCGCGCGGATCAGCCCCAGGTTGCCCTCCTGGATCAGATCGAGGAACAACATCCCGCGGCCGACGTACCGCTTCGCGATCGAGACCACCAGGCGCAGGTTCGCCTCGATCAGCTTGCGCTTCGCGAGCTGTCCGTCGCGTTCGACGCGGCGCAGGAAGTCGTCGAGCGCCTCGCGGGTCTTCGGCTTGTAGGTCTTGCCTATCCGGTCCCGCCCGATCCCCTCGACCTTGCCGAACTTCTCCACCTGGTGATCGCGGATCGCGACGACCGACTCGGTCACCAAGCGAAGGCGCTTCTGGTCGACCCGGTCCTCCTCCTCCGTGAGCTCGCGGAGCACGGTCGCGAACTCCCCCGCCTCGATGCGCCGGGCGAGATCGACCTCCTGGGCGGCCGTGAGGAGGGGGACCTTGCCGATCTCCTTCAGGTACATCCGGACGGGGTCGTTCGTGGGTGCCTTCAGGAGATCCACGTCGAGCTGGCGCTGGGCGGACCCGTCGACCTCGTCGCCGGGGACCTCGATGACCTCGATCCCCTCGCCGCGAAGATGCTCCTCGACCTGGGTCAGGAACTCCTCGACCTGTTCGGGCGTGAAGTCGTCGACGGGAACCGATTCGAGCAGGTCGTCCGAGGTCACGAAGCCGCGCTCACGCCCGCGGGCGGTGATCTGTTCCTTCGCTTCCTCCAGACCCAGGTCGCGGGTGACTTCGGTCAATGCTCTCGCTCCCATACGCTCCAAGTGGGAAACGTCGGAAGTGTACGAAACGTGAACGCCCGTGACCCGCGTGGCTAGGAGCGCGGCGCCAGGTCGTTCGTCCAGGCCGCGTCGTGTCCTCGCTCTCGTAGACGACGCAGCTCGCCGTCGGCCGCGATCAGCCGCTGGAACATCTCGTCGTACCGCGGGTCGGTCACCGGGTTCATCTTCTGCAGCTCCCGACGGAGCGCGGCGCTGCGGCGTCGCAGGAGGAATTCCTGGAGCCTCACCCAGACCTCCTCCGCATAGCCGGGGAGCAGATCGCCGTCGAGCGGCTCGAGCGCCAACGCCGTGAGCGCCTGGA
>Ga0222623_10000321_pt1 | contig 14778 bp, 13 predicted proteins | sample PLMtaG_FD_177336 | JGI IMG/M metagenome (GOLD analysis project Ga0222623, IMG submission 177336) | Groundwater sediment microbial communities from an aquifer in East River, Colorado, USA - PLM2_30_coex | ecosystem: Environmental > Terrestrial > Soil > Riparian zone | place: USA: East River...
CCTGCTCCTGGGCCGTGTCGATCGGTGCGCCGGCGGGGCCTCGGCCCAGGATCGGCGCGGCAAGGAACAGCTGGGCGACCAGCATGGCCGCCGCGAAGGCCGCCGCTCCATGTCGTTTCGCTCGTGCCGCGGCGCGCGGCGCCTCGGGATTCGAGGGGCGGCCGGGCGGTCGTGGCGCGGGTCGACGGAAGGTCACGTGGTCCTCGAAAGGGCTCGCGGTGAGCGGCGAGACGGACACCCTACGCCTCGGTGGCCGTGTGGACAACGGTGACGATGGTCCCGGTCGGGAGGGGTACGGTGGCGTGCGGTGCGGTCCCGGCCCCGGGACCGAGGGCTATCGAGGCAGCCTGAGGGTCCGGCTCGTGATCGGCGTCGTGCTGCGCGTCCGGGGCAACGTCACCGCCGCAGTCCCGACGGTCGCGTGATCGGGGACGATCGTCACACCAGGCGCTCCACGCACACCCGGCGGCAACTTCACGCCGAGAACCTCCTTGGAGATCACGTTGAGGTTGCCGACGATCGAGCGGTAATAGCCCGACGGGGTTCCGCCGCCGCTATCGGGGTCGAGGACCGCCGTCCCCGTGCTCCGGGTCGGCGTGAACGTGATGTCGTGGCCGTGATAGTTCGGGGCCGCTCGCCACAGCTGGGAGAGCGTCTGGGTCGTCGTGAACAGCGCCCGAAGGTAGTAGCCGGTGTGGCTATGGCCATCCGCGATGACAGCGGATGCGCCCGCGGCGAGGAAGGCCGCGCCGTAGTTGTCGACGCGCTGTCGGGCGACGCTCAACGCTGGGTTGTTGCTCGAGGACTCCGAGTTGCCGGAGGCGTAGCAGAGGTGGTGCAGGAACACGATCGCATTCGGGGCGAGGTCGAGGGAACGGATCGAGGGCTCGCCGTAATACTTGTTGTTGTAGTCGCCCTGGCCGGCCGTCGCGTTTAGCCCGAACCCGTCCTTCGTCGCATAGAGGGGATCGTACGTGTACGGGCTGGGCCAGCCGTTCCCGTGGCCGAGGTAGATGACGATGTTGGCGCCGGTGGTCGCGGCCTTGACGGCTGCCCACGTGGCGTTCGGGCTGTAGACCCGGGTGACGTTTGGCGTGTGCTGGATCGCTTCCGCGTAGAGCTCGTCGGCGTTCGATCGGTATTTCGCAGTCTCGCCGTGCGTCGCCCCGACGATGATCACGACCTTGGCCGTGCTGGTCTGGGCGGCAGCAACCGGGCCATAGGCGCCAAGCATGGCGACCAAGGCAAGGACGACGGCGAAGACTGATTTGCGCAACGTAAGCTCCCGAGCGTATCGACCTGGGGGTCGGATGAGTGCATCGGAAGCGTCGTCCCTGGCGCGGCCCGGAACAATCGCGGGATGGTCCCGGCGGGTATGGCCCCATCGGGCTGCACATCGGTACGGTGGCGGGAGGACGGGTGCGGAGGGGTGCGGACGCGGGCTTAGGAGCGGAGAGTCGCTACCAGCTGCGCGAGCGGAGGATTCGTCTTGTCGCGCTCGGACAGGATCGGGCGGCCGTCCGGCGTTCCCGCGAAGGCCGGCCACGGAACCCCGACCGCCGGATCGTCCCAGGCGAACCCGAGTTCATCCGCTCCATCGAACTCGTTCGTGACGAGATAGAGCATGTCGAGTGGCTCGAGCGCTAGGAAGCCGTGGGCCACCCCAGCCGGGATGATCACCCAGTCGTCCGTCGGGAGCTCGTGCGTCTCGACGATAGGCCGGTCACCGAGCCCGGCGAGCACCGGCCGGACGTCCACGAGCGCGACGAGTGCCCGGCCCGACGCGACGACCCAGTAGTCGAGCTGGTGGCGGTGGTAGTGGAGCCCCCGCAAGACGCCCCGGGCCGATGTCGACAGGTTGGCCTGGACGAACCGAGGCTCGGACCCCTCCGGTGCACCCGTTTCGGCCGAGGTAAGCGTTGGGAACGCGGACGCGCGCCACAACTCGCGGAACGAACCTCGAGCGTCCGCGTGACGCGCAACCGCGCCGAACCGCACGCCTTCGATCGACGACGGACGATCGGTCACGAGCGGCTCTCGCTTGCGGCTGGGCCGGCTGCCGAGCCGGCTGCCCGCTGGCGGAGGAGCGTCGGCAGGTAATCGGCGAGGGCGTCGGGCCACGCGCGGAGCGGCTCCCCGCCGGGAAGCGGCGTCGCCTCGAGGACGCCCCAGGCCGGCGGCGTCGATGCCCGGGCCCATGTCGAGGCCGGAATCTCCTCGATCTCGACGTCCAGCCCCGCCTGGTTGAACAGCTCACGCGCCCACGTCGCCCTCGACGCGATCCCACCGTTCACGACGTGGTGAAAGCCACCGACGTCGCCGGAGCCGAGGAGCTCGACGATCGCCTCGGCGACGTCCTGCGTGAACGTCGGCGACCCAAACTCGTCCGCGACCACCCGAAGCGGCTCCCCCGCCGTCCGAGCGCGCTCCGCCGCGGCGAGGACCTTCGACGGGAAGTCGTTGCCGGGTGGCCCGTACAGCCAGGCGGTCCGGACGATCCCGAGACGGGCCTTCCGTCCGCGATAGGCCGCCGTAGCGAGAATCTCGCCCTCGAGCTTCGAGGAGCCGTACGGATTGATCGGGTTCGTCCGGTCGTCGGCTTCATAACCCCGTCCATCCGTTCGACGGCCATCGAAGACTTCGTTCGTGCTCAGGTGGACCAGGTCGATGTCGCGGGCGGCCGTCGCCTCGGCGAGCACGTGGACGGCCTCGGCGTTGCGCCGACGGGCCGTCTCCGGCTCCCGGGCGCAGCCATCGACATCGGTCCACGCTGCCGAATGAATCACCGCCTCCGGTCGGTCGCGATCAAGGAGCGCGTGGATCGTTGTGGGAGCGTCGAGGTCAAAGGCCGTACGATCCCAGGCGATCGGACCGGCAAGGCCGGTGAACGGCGCGTCCTGAAGCGCGGCGACGACGGCGCGGCCGAGCCGACCACGGGCTCCCGTGACCGCGACCCGCATCCGTCAGCCCTCGGATTCGGGGCCGGCGCCCGAGGCCGCCGGGACCCCATCGGCCAGGCGTGTTCCGTACTGGCGCTCGTAGTAGGCGTCCCAGTCGCCCGACTTCGCGGCGCGCCACCACGCCTCGTTGGCCAGGAACCAGTCGATCGTCGTGGCGAGACCGTCGGCGAAGGCCGTCCGGTTCCGCCAGCCGAGCGCCGCCAGCTTCGAGCCGTCGAGGGCGTAGCGCCGGTCGTGGCCGGGACGGTCAGGAACGCTCCGGACCAGCGACCACGGCTTGCCGAGCCGTTCGAGAAGCGCCGCCACGACGTCGCGGTTCGTCATCTCGGCCGAGCCCGGGATGTTGTACGTCTCGCCGCGGCGCCCGTGGCGCAGGACGTGCTCGATCGCGCCCGCGTGGTCGGCGACGTAGAGCCAATCGCGCTGCTGGAGACCGTCGCCGTAGAGCGGCAGCGCCTGGTCGTCGATCGCATTCGTCACGAACAGCGGGATGAGCTTCTCCGGGTGGTGGTAGGGCCCGTACGTGTTCGACCCGCGGGTGACGACCGCGTCGACGCCGTGGGTGGTCACGTAGCTCCCGACGAGCAGCTCGCCGGCCGCCTTGGCCGCGGAATAGGGCGAACGAGGCTCGAGCCGGTCGGTCTCGCGGGAGCGACCACTCTCGACGGAGCCGTAGACCTCGTCCGTCGATACCTGGAGGAAGCGAACGGGCAGCGAGCGCGCAGCCGATGCCGCCACAACTGCCTCGAGCAGGACGTGGACGCCGATTACGCCCGTTCGGAGGAACGCCTCGGGATCGAGAATGCTCCGATCGACGTGCGACTCCGCCGCAAAGTTGACGACCGCGTCGGCTTCGCGGACGAGCGGACCGACGAGATCCGCATCGGCGATGTCGCCTTCGACGAAGTGGAGGCGGGCGGCCTGTTCTTGGTCCGCGTCGACCGGGGCGAGATTGGCCCGGTTGCCGGCGTACGTCAGCTTGTCGATGACCGTGATCCGGGTGCCGTCGCGCCGACCGAGCACGTCCCGCACGAAGCACGAGCCGATGAAGCCGGCACCACCAGTGACAACGAGGCTGGCCCCCGCACCGAACGCCGCCGCCTCGTCCGCGCGCCGCTCGGTCGCGTCGCTCACCCGACCGGTCGCTCGATGGGTGGCTGGAGCCGGCCCGCCTGGTCGTCATCGCTGGCAAGCTCGGCGGCGCGCAGCAGCGACGGGACCGTCCCGGCGTCGGCCCAGTGACCCTCGTAGACGCGGCTGAAGAGCCGGCCGCTCGGGATGAAGTGGTTCAGCACGTCGGTGATCTCGAACTCGCCGCGCCCCGACGGCGCGAGATGGTCGATGACGTCGAACGCCTCCGGTCGGAGGAAGTAGACCCCGATCGGGATCAGGTCGCTCTTCGGCGTCTCGGGCTTTTCCTCGAACCCGACGACGTTGCCGGCCGCGTCAAGCTCGGCGACCCCGAAACGCTCCGGATCTGGCACCCGATAGAGCAGGGTTCCGCCGCCCCACGATCCCTCCTCGAATTCCCGGGCCGTCGCCGTGAGATCCGGTCCCCGGAGGATGTTGTCGCCGAGAATGCAGCAGAACGCGTCGTCGCCGACGAAGTCCCGGGCGAGCCCGATCGCGTGGGCGATGCCGAGCGCTCCGCGTTGGTAGCGGTATGTCAGGTCGAGCCCGAAATGGGCGCCGTCGGCGAGGAGCTCGACGACGTCGCCGACGCTCTTGCCGCCGACGATGACCATGACCTCGCGGATCCCCATCGCGGCCAGCGTCTCGATGGGGTAGTAGATCATCGGACGGTCGTAAATTGGGAGAAGGTGCTTGTTCGTCACGATCGTGAGCGGAAAGAGCCGGGTGGCTGTGCCGCCGGCGAGGACGATGCCCTTCATTCGCAGGTCAGGGTAGCAGGGGCGACGGCCGCAGCTACGGCGCCGGTACCGACGGCGCGACCGACGGCGACGGCTCGATGCACGGCTGCTCGCCGCCCGGCAGGGCGCCACCTGGGCCGGTGATCGAGCAGTCGATCGGCTGTTCGTCGGCTGGCGGCAAGCCTCCGACATAGTCGAGGACGACGAGCAGGTATTCGACCTTCTCGAGGTTGGCCGTCGGCTGGAGGTAGGCCGTCTGGACGACGCTGTTGGCGTCTCGCCGGATGTCGACGATCTGGCCCAGGAGGAGGCCCTTCGGATAGGGCGAGCGGATGCCGCTCGCGAGCTCGATGCCGGCGGTGACAACCTCGTCCCCGAGCTCGATGGTGTCGGTCGAATCGATGTCGGCCATGATCAGCGTGCCGCCAAGCTGCCCGATCACCTTGCCGATCGCGCCACTTGACTGGACGAGGCCGATAACGGTCGAAGACTGGTCGGTGATGAGGACGACGTTGGCGTAGTTCGGCCCGATCTCGACGACGCGGCCGGCGAGAGCGCCGCCTTCGGCGATGACGACGTCGCCAAGCTCGATCCCGTCGTCGCTGCCCTTGTTGATGGTCACGAGGCGGCGGAACTCCGAGGACTCGCGGGCGATCACCTCGGCCGCGGCCGTCTTGTACCCGAAGCCGTTTTGGAGCTGGAGGACGCCGGTCAGGAGCTCGTTTTCGCGCTGCGCTTCGAGCAGCCTGAGATTCACGGCCTTGAGGCGCTCGTTCTCGCGACGCAGCGCGGTGTTGTCGGAGTTCAGCCGCTCGATGTCCGATACGGACTGGAAGATGCCCGAAATCCCCGCGGCCACGCCATCGACCGCTCCCTGGATCGGACGGATGGCGTAGCTGACGGCGCCCTGGAACTCGCGGACGAGCGGGTTCGACGAGAACGCCATCATGACCAACGTGGTCGCGATCAGGGCAATGAACACGATGGACCGACGACGAGCGGTCCGAGAAGCGAGTAGCGAACTCATTGCATGGTTCCCTGCGATCGAGCTCGCCTACCCTACCGCGGCGCTCGCGCGTAGGTGTCGGTGACGAGGACCCGGTCCATCGACGAGTTGCCCAGCTCCTGCAAAACGATCCCGGTGCCCCGAACCACGCAGGTGAGCGGATCGTCGGCGATATGGACCGGCATCTGAGTCGCGTCGGCCGTCCGCCGATCCAGGCCGGCGAGGAGCGCCCCGCCCCCGGCCAGGACGATGCCCTGGTCCATGATGTCGGCGACGAGTTCCGGCGGCGTCTCCTCGATCGTGTCCTTGATCGTATCGACGATCTGCTGGACCGACGGCTCGATGGCCTCGCGAATCTGGTCGGCACCGACCTCGACGCTGCGCGGCAGCCCGGTCAGAAGGTCCCGACCCCGAAGGCTGATGCGCTGCTGGTCCCAATCGCCCGGGTAGGCCGACCCGATCGCGATCTTGATGTCCTCGGCGGTGCGCTCGCCGAGGAAGAGGTTGTACTCGCGACGGGCGAACGCGACGATGTCCTGGTCCATCTCGTCGCCGCCGATCCGGATCGATCTGCTGACCACGATCCCGCCGAGGCTGATGACAGCGACCTCCGTCGTGCCGCCGCCGATGTCGACGATTAGGCTGCCCGACGGTTCGCTGACCGGCAGCCCTGCGCCAATCGCGGCGGCCATCGGCTCCTCGATGAGCCGCGCCCAGCGGGCCCCCGCGTTCAGTGCGGCGTCACGGACGGCTCGCTTCTCGACCTCGGTCACGCCGGACGGAATGCCGAGGAGCATCCGCGGTCGCGGAATCAGCCCGACGCGGTCGTGGACCCGGCGCACGAAGTACTTGATCATTTCCTCGGTCACGTCGAAGTCGCTGATGACGCCGTCGCGGAGCGGCCGGATCGCGATGATGCTGGCCGGCGTCCGGCCGACCATTCGCTTCGCTTCAGCGCCAACCGCGAGCACCCGCTTCGTCTTGGCGTCGATCGCGACGACCGACGGCTCGCTCATCACGATTCCGCGATCCCGGACGTGGACGAGCGTATTGGCGGTCCCGAGGTCGATCCCGATGTCGCGGGAGAAGAGGCCGAGGAAGCGGTCGAGCATGTGGCGGGAGGGTCCTTCGTGCGGGTCGGGTCGCGTCCGGTGTTCGCAGCGGCTCCCACTGGCCCGGGTGGGCACTGGGGGATCGCGCGCTCGGGATCAAAGCGGGGAAGCCCGTGCAGTATACCCGGCTCGTCCGGCCGCGCCGGAAGCCACGCCCGCGCTCGCTACTCGGCGACGCCGCGCCTCGGGTCCGGGCGGTCGAACGAGACTCCCCGGTCGCGGAGCGACACCCATGCATCGTGGCCGACGACGAGGTGGTCGAGCACATCGATGTCGAGAAGCCGCCCGGCGGCCAAGGCCTCCGCGGTCAGGTGGAGATCGTCAGGCGACGGAGTCGGGTCCCCGCTCGGGTGGTTATGAACGAGGATCAGGCCCGCCGCGTTTAGCCTGACGGCGTCCCGAAAGAGCTCCCCGATCCGGACGAGCGACGACGAAACGTTGCCCTGGTAGACGGTGACAACACGTAGAACGACGTTCTTCGTGTTCAGGAGCACAACTCGCAGCTCTTCACGTTCGAGGCGACCCATCTGGAGGACGAGGCGGTCGGCGACGTCCCGAGCCGATCGGATCGTCCATCGCCCCGCCGGCCAGTCCGCGAGCAGCCGCCGGCCGAGCTCGAACGCCGCGGTGAGCTGGGCTGACTTCGCAGCGCCGATCCCCGGCACCGATTCGAGCTCGATGTCCGTCGCCCGGGCGAGCCCGGTCAGGCCGTCATGCCGATTGAGCGCATCCTCCGCGAGATCGACGGCCGACCGGCCGCGCGACCCGGATCCCCAGAGGAGCCCGATGAGCTCCGCGGAGCTGAGCCCAGCGGCACCCCGTGCCGCCAGCCGCTCGCGCGGTCGCTCCATGGCCGGCATCTCCCGGATCGCCCGACCTCGAGGCCGCGCTTCGACGACCGGCTCGCGAAGAACTGGCTCTGCCATCGCTCATCTCCTGGCGCGACGGCGGGGCCGGAGTCCCCGGGCCCGTACGACGGAAGCCCGCCGATTCCTCCCGCCATCCGAACCCGGGAACGGCCCAAACACTACCGAGGGACCCTTATCGGCGGCTCACCGGGCGCTTCATCGCGAGTTGCCGGCTCAGCCGGCGACGGATCGATTTGCGAGCGTGGCCAGGTGGGCGAGGATCAGGAGCACGGCGTTGAACGCCGCATGCAGCCCGATCGAGGCCCAGAGCGACCCGCGTCTGACGAAGACCCAGCCCAGGACCCACGCGACGGGCAGCCGCGTTCCGGCCCCGACTGCCATGAGCCTCAGGGCGTGGCCGAAGTCATCGGTCGGTGCGACGCCGATGACATGGGCGAGAGCGAAGAGGAGCGTCGCGCGGAAGATCGCCCGGCTCGGGCCGATCGAGCGCCGCCAGGCCGTCACCGCGAAGCCGCGGAACAGGAACTCCTCGGCGATCGGGGCGATGATTGCGCCGGCGACCAGCTGGAGGAGAAGGCCCGACAGCTCCCCGGTCGGCGGCAGCGGGCTGGGACTCGTGACGCCGAAGATCGACACCAGAACGGCGCCGACGACGAGCGTGACGCCGATCACGGGCACGGCCAGCGATGCCCCCGCGGCGAGGTCCCTGATCGCCTGTCCGTCGAAGGGGCGCAGACCCATCTCCGACCACGACAGGGCGCCGGTCCCCACGACTGTGAGCCGAATGAGGCCGATGAACACGAGGGCGGTGATCGCCCCGGCGATGAGCTGGCCGACGGGCGGCCAGACCGTGGCCCCGGTCGACGTGAGGACCGCGTCGAGCAGCAGTCCGAGGATCGCCCCGACGAAGTACGTGACCGCGATCGTCGCCGCGAAGACGAGGATCGGCGAGGGACCTGCGTAGGGCTCGCCGCGCGACCGGCGCTCGAAGGCCTGATTGCCCGCAGCAGCGATCAGCCCCAGCGACAACAGTCCCGGCCCGACGAAGTAGACCAGCACGGTCGAGGGAGCGATGGCGCCGGCGAGGACGACCGCGAGTCCGAGCAACGAGGCCAGCCAACCGACGACGAAGAGTCCCGGCGCCGCGCGCCCCTCGATCGTGAACGTGGACGCCCCAGGCCGGGCAGGTGGTGGTGGGATCTGATCGGGATCGTCGTCCTCTGTGGTCACTTAAGAGTCAGCACCCGTTCTAGCGGTCGCCCTCCGAGGTCCGAGGCGGAGCTCCGCGACGCCATCGGCCCGAGGATTCGGGGAGTTGCGCGTTAGCTCTCGGGCAGAACGTCCGGTGACCCGTGGGGCGGGGGCACGGAGCGCGGTCCGGATGACCTGGCGCGCGACGTCCGGCCGTCGGCGGCGATCCTGCCCGTTTCGTCGATGGCTCCCGGGAGCGGCGTGATCGCGGCGGAACGTGGACCGGCGATGGCGGCGGCAGGCACGTCGCGCCGCTCGAAGTCCTTGCCGCACCAGGCGCACAGCGACCAGTCGAGCCCGACGAGGCGGCTGCAGTTCGGGCAGACGCGGTTCAGGCGCGTCCGACAGGTCGGGCAGATGATCCACTCATCGTTCACGCGGCGAGCGCACGTCGGGCAGCTGTGGATCGCCTCGACCTCGGCGAGCAGCGCCTCCTCCGCCAGATTGCGCTCGTACACCTCACCGATCTTCTCGTGCGGCCGGATGATCTTGTAGACGAAGATCGCGAGCGGAAAGAAGATCGGGGTGAAGATGATGATGAAGCTCGCGGCGACGTACGGCAGGATCGGATTCTCGGTTCGCTGCTGCATATCGCGGAAGGCCCAGTAGGCGCCCGCCAGCCAGAGGATGATCAGGTAGATCGCGATCGCCTGGAGGGCCAGCTGAACCGGAGCGCTGCCGAAGAACCCGCCAACAGCTTTTCCGATCTCGCCGAAGATCTCGTCCATGCGGGTTGGTGGATGCCTCCGAATGTCTCGGGCCGGTCGGATCGCTGCGTTCTGGCCTTCCGCCGCGGCGTCCGGCGCAGTGTAACAGGGGCCACCGACGCCGCCCCGGGTGCCCTAGACGCTTGCGGCAGGCTCCACGTGACGCGACATGATCCGATCGAGCAGGCCGCCGGCGATCATCAAGATCGCTCCCACGGCAACCACGTACACGCCGACCGACGCGTCGAACGGGCCGACGAGGTAGGGCCAGGCGAGGCCGATGAGGAGGCCGGCCAGACCGATCGACGGCAGGCTGAGACGGGCCCAGCGTGGCAGCCGATCGGCGATGAGGGCCAGCCCGAACAGGCTGGCGACGAGGATGAGGATCATCGGATGGCCGGGACCGGCGAGGCCCCACTTCGCAACGTAGCCGTCCATCAGGCCACTGCCAATGACGATGTCGGCCCATGGCATCAGGAAGCCAAGCAGGGCGAGACCCGCCCCAAGCATGACGACGCGGGTGGGCAGGTCGGCGGGAAGGCCGAGCGAGCCAGCATCCTCGCCGAGACGGCGACGCCAGCTCGACGATACGCTCGCCCAGCCGTCGCCTTTGCCGCTGGCTGCGGCGTCGGTGCGCGCCGTTCCGGGCAGCGGCAGCGCCTCGGCCGGCGGCAGCACGGCTGACGGCGGGAGGTACGCACCGGCAGGGACGCGAGGTGCGGCAGGTTCGACCGGCGCGGCGACGGCGTCGATCGTGCGGACCGGCGGCCAGACCGGACGGTCGGGCCACGTCGGGACCGCGGGGGCCGCGGCGACTGCTGGGACCGCGGCGAGGACCGCTGGCACCGGTGAGTGATTGGGTGAAACCTGGGGCGGCACATCGCCTGCGAGCTCGACTCGGGAAGGCTCGGGTCGGGGGGGCTCGGGTCGGACGGGCTCGGCGAGCACCCACGACATCGGTTCCGGCGGTGCGACAGGCATCGCGGGTGGCCCGGCTGGGGCGCTGCCGTTGCTCCCGTTGGTCCCATCTGCGGCGGGCGTCGCCTTTGGCCGGCGCGCAGGAGCCGATGGGAGTCTCGGCTTGCGGACCGCCGAAGGCGCCGTTGCGACAGGAGCAGCCACTGTCGGGACCGGTGGTGCCGGCTCCGCGGGCGGCGGCGCGGCTTCAGCCGCGACTGAGTGGGCGACCTGTTCGGCGACCGGCGCGAAGGAACGCGACACCGTCGCGACGGAGGCAACGAGCGCGCCGCAGACCGAACACGAGAAGCGGCCGGGAGCCAGCGGCGAGTCGCATTCCGGGCAGACGACTGTCTTCGTCGCCATCGATCACCTCAAGTGGAAGCCAGACCCTCCAGGGCCGGGTCTATAGGCTGCCACCCCGGTCCGGGAGGGACCTATCCCCCGGACGGTGGTGCACCGATGCCCCGAACGTCCCGGTTCGTGCCCGGACCCGGACATGCTCGAACGTGAGGACAGAGCCGCGAACGGCCGCAAACAGGCCCCCGAGGATGAGCGCCGCCAGCCAGATCGCCACAAAGGTCAGAAGACTGATCACAACAGTTGTCGGGTCGGTTGGCCTGTTCGACAGGGCCACGATGATGCGGGACCACGCCACGCTGGCCGCCCCGACGGTGCCGCCGAGGATCGTGAACAACAAGGTGGTCGTCACGAGCCACGGCACGAGCGTCGAACCCGGTCGCCGGACGACGTCGCCGACGGCTGCCAGAAGCGCCCGGCCGGCTGGAGCACCGTCGAGGACGATCCGCCGGCTCGCCAGGCCACCGACGAGCTCCCCCAGCAGCCATGCCACGGAAATGACCGCCAGCTCGCCGGCCGCGCCCAGCGCCACGCGCAGGGCCAGCGCGCTCTCGACCTCGACCGGACGAGTCAGTTCGACATACGTGACCGCGACGATCCTGACAAGGCCGATGGCGAGCGCGGCCGCGAACGGGAGCCAGGCCACCAGCCGGGCCGCGAGGATCGTGGCGACCAGGACGCGATCGTGCCGCTCAGCGTCGATCGCTGCCGGCGCGTCAGGGGAAGGTGAAGCGACGGAAGGTGAAGCGACGCCCTCGTCCACGGCGGCGGCCGCGGCATCGCGCACCAGCACCAGGTCCGTCGCCGCCGCGATCGCGCCGCCGATGAGCAGCCACGCCAAGAGGCCCGTCACCGCCCCGGCGCCGAGGGCGAACGTCTCCGGCCCGATCCGGCCGAGTGCCATCGGGACGATGAATGGCGCGACCAAGTTGGAGATCGCGAGGGGCGACGGCAGCACGACGATGGGGAGTAAGAAGACGAGGAAGCCGCCCCGGACAAGAAACCCCGCAAGGGCGAGCAGCCACCACCCAGGCCGGCCGAGGGTGGCGAGGAGCGAGGCGAGAATCGCCCCGCCCCGACTCACGGCGAGGCGCTGGGCGCCGCCGATGGGCCAGGCGACGACCCGCCGACGAGTTCCTCGAGCTGCCCCAGCGCCTCCTGGACGAGGGCGATCTCCTCGCCGTAGCGGGCGAAGTCACCGTCCCGAAGCGCCTGTTGAGCCAGCTCGAAGTGGAGGTTGGCGTACTCGACGAGGGCCGCCACGTCACCAGACGGCGGTGTGGGTCCCGGGCCTGGCGTCCCGCTCGGGCCGGGTGTCGGCGTCGGGGTGGGCGGCGTCGGCGTGGGTGTCGGGGTGGGACCGCCACCCTGATCGCGTAGGAGCTGATCGAGCGCCTGGCGGAGCGTGTCGCCCCAGACGACCGTCGTCGGGGAGGCGACGATGATCTTCTGGAACGCGGGGAACTTCGAGCTCGTCGCCTGCAGATAGACCGGCTGCAGGTAGACGAGCGAGTCACCGACCGGGACGACGATCAGGTTGCCCCGGATGACGTCGCTGCCGGACTGGCTCCACAGCGTGAACTGAGCGCTGATTTCCGGGTCGGCGTCGATCGAGGCCTCGATCTGGGCGGGCCCGAAGACGGACGTCTCGGTCGGGAAGCGGTAAACGAGCGTCTGGCCGTATTCATCGCCGTCGTTTCGGGCCGCGACCCAGGCGATCATGTTCGGCCGAGCGCTCGGGATCATCGGCTGGAGGAGCAGGAACTCGGGATTGACGGCCTCCGGCAAGGACATGATCACGTAGTACGCCTCGCTCGGCAGGCTGGACTCCGACGTCTGCGCGAGCGGCACGGTCCAGAGGTCCTCACTGCCGTAGAACGTGTCCGCGTTCTGGACGTGGTAACGGCCGTACACCCGCGTCTGGACGTTGAAGAGCTCCTCCGGCACGCGCAGGTGGGGGCGGAGGTCGGCCGGGAAGTCCGTCATCGGCTTGAAGAGCGTGGGGAAGACGCCTTGCCAGGCGCGGATGAGCGGGTCGTCCGGGTCGTTGGCGTAGTAGGTCATCGTGCCGTCGTAGGCGTCGACAACGATCTTCACGCTGTTGCGAAGGTAGTTGAACGACGACTCGCCGAGACCGGTCGGCGCCACACCCGGCGCGCTGAGTTCGCGCGGATCGAATCCCTGGCCGTGCGGGAAGCGTTCGGATGCCGTGTAGGCGTCCTGGATGTAGACGAGCCGGCCGTCGTCGCCGATGACGACATACGGATCCTTGTCGTACATGAGGAACGGGGCGATCCGCGGCAGGCGATCGGCCAGCGAGCGATGGAACAGCAGCTGGCTGTCGTTGGTGACCTGGGGGCTGATCAGCAGGTCGAAGTCGTGGAAGCGGAGGGCAAAGAGCAACCGTGACAGGGTCGTGTCGAGACGGATTCCCGTCGTACCCGTCCAGCGCGTCGTCTGCTTGATGTCGTCAGTCCCGCCGACGGGATAGTCGAACTCATCCTGCTGCGCGCCGACAACGATGTAGGAGCTCTCACGCTCACCGAAGTAGACCCGCGGCTCGGTGATGGGTGGCGCGCCCTGGCTCGAGACCGGCGGCAGGTCGCGGATGATGAGGCGAGGCTGGCCCTGGGTCGCAACCTCGTTGACCGGCACCATCGCGACGCCGATGCCGTGGGTGAACGTCACCCGCCGATTGACCCAGCCCGTTGCGTTCGGATTTTTCGCGAGGTCGAGCTCGCGAACGGAGAGCATCACCTGGCGGGTGCTCTCACCGAGCATGTAGCGGTCGGTGTCGACGTCGGTGAAGTCGTAGTACTGGCGGACCACCTGGAGCTGATCCAGCGTGTCGCCAAGGGGACGGTAATCCCACAGCCGGGCATTGAGGAACGTCGCCTGATGCTCCTTGATCGCCGCCTCCGTCAGGGGCGCCTCGCCGCGGTAGTCGCGCGTCTCCCAGCCGTCGAGATCGAAGGCGAGCCGGGTCATCTTGATGTTGTTGCTGATGAACGGCGACTCGAGGACCCGCGCGTTCGGGATGACGGTGACCCGCTGGACGACCTCCGGGTAGATCCGACCGATGGCGATCGAGGCGATGAACCAGACGGCGACCGTCAACCCGAGTGGCCACAGAACGCGGGAGAACGCGCCGCCGACGAGGAAGGCCGCGGCGATCGCCGACAGGCCGGTCAGGACGTCGTACGCGAGGAACTGGGCGTTCGCATCGGTGTAGGAAACGCCGGTCGCGATGCCCCGCGAGCTGTGGACGAGCTCGAACTTGTCGAGCTGGTAGCCGACCGCGATTGCCATGAGGTACAGGCCGGCCAGCACGCCGAGGTGGATCCGGACGGGGGTGCTGAACACCGCGCTGCCGTCGAGCGCCGCCACCATGTAGCGAGCGCCGGCAACGATCAGCGACGCGATGACCAGACCGATCGCGGTCACTTGGACGAATCGCAGGAATCCGAGGTCGAAGAGGAAGAACGAGATGTCCCTGCCGAAGACCGGGTCGGTGACGACGCCCGCCCCGCGCGGATCGAACGGGACGCGGTTTACCCACAGCAGCACGGTCGCCCAGTTCGAGGCCAGCGCGCCGGCGACCGTCAGCGCGACGAACACGGCGACCACGGCGATCACCACACGGCCGATCGGCGTCGCGTCCGGCATGTCGTAGGGAGTGATGTCC
>Ga0222623_10000324_pt1 | contig 14713 bp, 11 predicted proteins | sample PLMtaG_FD_177336 | JGI IMG/M metagenome (GOLD analysis project Ga0222623, IMG submission 177336) | Groundwater sediment microbial communities from an aquifer in East River, Colorado, USA - PLM2_30_coex | ecosystem: Environmental > Terrestrial > Soil > Riparian zone | place: USA: East River...
GGAATCCAGCTCGGCGAGGGCCTCGTCGCGGTAGCGGCGAGCCTCGTTGCGCGTGAAGTCGTGGGCGCCGCTGCGATCGAGGATCTCGATGATCTCGTTCACGTCCGCGCCGGTCGTGTCGGATTTTCCGTAAAGCGCCACGAGGCGGTCACGATCATCCGGCCCGGCATGCTCGAAGGCGTAGATCACCGGCAGCGTCTTCTTGTGCCGGGCGATGTCAGTCGGCTCCTTGCCGGTCGCGCGCTCGGCGCCCCAGATCCCGAGTAGGTCGTCGTTGAGTTGGAAGGCCAGCCCGAGAGCCCAGCCGAACGCACGGTATCGGGCGATCACCTCGTCGTCTTCGGTTGCCAGGAGCGCACCAGCCTCGACCGAGGCCGCGATCAGGGCCGCCGTCTTGCGCCCGATCATGTCGAAGTAGAGCTCGACCGACATGATCGCGTCTGACTCGCTCGTGGCGATGTCGATGTACTGGCCCTCGCAGAGGGCGACGCAGGTCTGGTCATACAGCCGCATGAGGCGCAGGACCTTCGCATCGCTGAAGCCAAGGTCCGACAAGCGGTGGAGCGCGACTCGACTCAGGCTGAACAGCATGTCGCCGGCGTTGATCGCCTGGGGGACGCCGTGGAGCGCCCACAGCGTCGGGCGGTGGCGGCGCTCGCGATCGCCGTCCTCGATGTCGTCGTGGACGAGGCTGAAGTTGTGACCGAGCTCGACCGCAGCGGCACCGGGCAGCGCGGCGGCGTGGTCGCCGGCGATCGAGGCGTAGGCGAGGAGCCCGAGAAGGGGTCGCACTCGCTTGCCGGCCGGAGCGCCGTCATGATCCAGCCCGAGGTGGTAGCGGATCATCTCGTAGGCGCCGGCGGTCGAGGCGTCGTGATCGCCGACGAGCCGGAGGATCTCCGCCTCGGTATCCGCGATCAGGGTGTCGAGGTCGAATTCGCGCGACACGGTTGCCATGGTGGCGCCAGTGTAGACGGATTCGGACAAACATGCGAGCCGCCGGTAGCCTGTTCGCGGATACTCCGCATGGCGGGCGGCAACCAGTCGGCGGAGGCGTGGTGGGCGCCGGCCCGGGGGACGCGACCGCACCGGCGCCTATACGGCTATTCGACTGAATCGGTGGATCGGATCACTTCCGCCGCGGTGCGGTTGTTCACGTGTCGGCGCGGGCCAGTCGTGGGTGCTACCGTGCGATCGTGCCGATCCCGCGCCGCTACACGACCGAGGCCATCGTCCTCTCCAGGTTTGACTTCGGCGAGGCCGATCGGATCCTGACCGTGATCACGCCCGACTGGGGCAAGATCAAGGTCATCGCCAAGGGGATTCGGCGGCCGACGTCGCGGATCGGGGGCAGCCTCGAGCCGTTCGCCGAGCTCCAGGTCGCGCTGGCCCGGGGTCGGACGTTCGAGGTCGTCACGCAGGTCGTCGTCGAACACGCCTGGCTCAACCTCCGCGATTCGCTCGAGAGCGCCGCCACTGCCTGGTATCTCGCTGAGCTAGCCGATCGGTCGCTGGAGGAGCGCACGGCCGCCGAGCCGCTCTACACGCTGCTCAAACGCGCTTATGGACTCCTCGACGCGGGCATGGCGCCCGGGCGCGTTGCCCGCTGGTACGAGATGCACCTCGCCGACGAGCTCGGTGTGCGGCCGGAGGTCGACCGCTGCGCCGAATGCGATCGGATGCTCGAGGCGGAGGAGCGCCACCGCTGGGTTCCGTCCGTCGGCGGCGTGCTCTGCGACCGTTGTCCGGGTCCCTCGCACGACCGGGCAGGGCTCTCGCTCGAGGGCCTCAAGCTCCTCAAGGCGTACCAGCGGCTCGACATCGAGGCGATCGCGGCCCTCCGCGTGGCTCCGTCGGCCGAGCGCGAGGTCGAGGCCGCGATGCGCGAGTTTATTAGTCACGCCCTCGACCGCCAGGCGCGGTCGCTCGCGTTCCTCGACGAGGTGCGGGCGACCGTCTGAGCTACGTCGGCCAGCCTCCCGTCAGATGGTGATCGTGATCACCGAGACCGGAAGGTCGACGATCGCCGGCATCACTCCGCCGGTGAAGTTGCAGACCTTCAAGGTGACGTGGCCATTCGAGGGAACGCGGACGCCGTAGAACAGGACCCCTGCGGGCGCCGCACCGTTGATCGAGAAGATCACCGCATCCCCGGCGACCGCGCCGGTGATCGACGTGTCGACTTCTGCGCACCGGCCATTCGCGATCGACCCGGCGGTGATGTTGATCGCGCCGTTCGCCGCGCCACCCGCAAGATCGGCGCTCGACACGGTGTTGTTGGCGATTTCCAAGGTGCCAACCGCACCCGTGGCAATCTCGAGGCTGCCAACCGAATTGGTCCCGAGATCCCCGGCGATGAGGGAGTTGTCCTTGATCTCGCCGGTGTCGATCGAGTCGTTGGCGATCTCCGCGTCGCCGACCGCATCGGTCGCGATCTCGCTCGCTGTCACGGAATCCGGCGCCAGGTCGATCGCCTGGAGGCTGTTGTCCTGGACGCGGAGCGTCCCGATCGTGCCGATCTGGATGTCGGCGGCGGTCAGGGACTGGTCGACGATGTTCTCGCCCGTCCACTCGTTCGCGGCGTAGGCGGTCCCTGTCCCGAGCGCCAGGAACAAGGCAAGGGTGGAGGCGACATTGGCGTAGCTGAGACGCGCCCTGATCCATCGCACCATCGGAGTCCTCCTATACGTGGTCGGTGTGGGACCGATCCGCATTGATCCTACGACCGGCCGCACGGCAGGTTCTGCTAGCATCGCTCGGCGCCGAGGTGACCGACCCACCCGCGTCCGTCCCTGCCACGGCCGGCCGCCCCACTGGAGCCCATTCGTGACCGACACCCCCATCGCCACCGATCCGGATGCCGTCGCGCCCGCCGTGGGCAACCTCGATACGATCGTCTCCCTCTCGAAGCGCCGAGGATTTGTCTTCCCATCCTCGGAGATCTACGGCGGCATCAACGCGGTCTGGGACTACGGGCCGCTCGGCGTCGAGTTGAAGAACAACGTCAAGCGTGCCTGGTGGCGGTCGATGGTCCAGGAGCGCGAGGACATCGTCGGCCTCGACGCGGGGATCCTCATGCACCCCCAGGTCTGGGTGACGTCGGGCCACGTCGGCTCGTTCAGCGACCCGCTGGTGGAATGCGGAAACTGCGGCCGGCGCTACCGCCTCGACGAGCTGCCGGGGGCGGAGGGCCTGTCGGCTACGGAGCTCATGGACCCCGAGGTCGTTGCTCGCCTCAACCTTGCCTGTCCGTTCGACGGGCTCCGCCAACTCGGCCCACCGCGTCGGTTCAATCTGATGTTCACATCGCACATGGGCCCGGTCGAGGATGACGCGTCGGTGGTCTATTTCCGGCCCGAGACGGCCCAGGGGTCGTACGTCAACTTCAAGAACGTCCAGCAGAGCTCGCGGAAGAAGATCCCGTTCGGGATTGCCCAGATCGGCAAGTCGTTCCGGAACGAGATCAGCCCCGGCAACTTCGTCTTCCGGATGCGCGAGTTCGAGCAGATGGAGATGCAGTACTTCGTCCGCCCGGATGCCGCGGCGGCGGCCTTCGAGGAGTGGCTCCCCAAACGGCGCGAGTGGTACGAGCAGTACGGCGTCATTCCGGAACGGCTCCGTTTCCGCGAGCACGCCCCGGACGAGCTGGCGCACTACGCCAAGAAGGCTATCGACGTCGAGTACCGGTTCCCGTTCGGCTGGAAGGAGCTCGAGGGCGTCCACAACCGCGGCGACTTCGACCTCGGGTCGCACGCCCGGGCGTCCGGGGAGAATCTCGAGTACTTCGATCCCGCGACCGAGGAGCACTTCATCCCGTGGGTCGTCGAGACGGCCGCAGGGGCGGACCGGGCCGCGTTCACGTTCCTCATCGATGCCTACCGCGAGGAGGAGGTCCGCGGCGAGAAGCGGGTGGTCCTGGGGTTCCATCCCGAGATGGCGCCGTACAAAGTGGCCGTCCTGCCGCTGCTGAAGAAGCGGCCCGAGATCGTCGAGATCTCTCGCCGCCTTCGAGCCGACCTGGCGAAGGACGTGATGGCGGTCTATGACGACACGGCGGCGATCGGCAAGCTCTACCGGCGGCAGGACGAGATCGGAACGCCATGGTGCGTCACCGTCGACGTCGAGTCGCTCGAGGACGGGGCGGTGACGGTGCGCGATCGCGACTCGATGACCCAGGAGCGGGTGCCGCTCGAGGGCGTCAAGCAGCTGATCCTCGACCGGCTGGCGGCCTCAAGGGGCGGCTGACCGGCGTCATCGAGACGGCGGCCCGGGATTAGGATGCCGCCGATGGAAACGTTCGACGCGATCGTGGTCGGGCTGGGCGCGCACGGCTCGGCCGCCGCGGCGGCGTTGGCGCGGCGCGGACAGCGCGTCCTGGGGCTGGAACGGTTCGGACGCGGCGATGGGCGAGGATCGTCAGGCGGCTGGACGCGGATGATCCGCATCGTCCACTTTGAGCACCCGTGGCTCGTCCCGATGGCCACCGCCGCGTGGGACGGTTGGCGAGCGCTCGAGACCGAGACCGGCAGCGCCATCCTGACCCAGACGGGCGGGCTGTACGCGGGGCCGGCCACGAGCACCATCGTCACGGGAGCTGCCGACGGCGCTGCCACGCACGGGCTCGAGCACGAGGTCCTCGATGCCCGCGAGATCCACGCGAGGTGGCCGATCCTCGAGCCGGCCGAGGACGTCGTCGGGGTTCTCGAGGCAAAGGCCGGTGCCCTCCGGGCCGATCGGGCGAACGCGGGCCATCTGGCGGTCGCGGAGCGTGGCGGCGCGGAGCTCCGCTACCGGGCGCAAGTCGTCGACTGGCGACCGGCGGCGGGCGGTGGCGTCGAGGTCGAGACGGCCGACGGCACCGTCGCCGGCGCCGACCATCTCGTCCTGACGACCGGCCCGTGGATCGCCGAGTTCGTGCCCGAGCTCCGCCTCCCACTCAAGATCGAGCGCGAAGTGCCGATGTGGTTCCGCCCCACGGTCGACCCATCGACGGTCGGGGCCGATCGCATGCCGATCTGGGTGCTGCGCGAGTCCGACACGATGTACTACGGCATCCCGAACGACCCCGAGCTCGGGCTCAAGATCTCGATCCATCACTGGGGCACGTTCGTCGAGCCCGACGCGGTCGATCGCTCCGTCCCCGAAAGCGACATCGAACGGGTCCGCCAGTTCATCCGTCGCCGGATGCCGGCCGCGAACGGCCCCCTCGTCCATGCCGAGGTGTGCCTGTATACGAACGCCCCGGACGAGACCTTCATCATCGATCGCCATCCCGCGGCAGCGGGCATTGCCTTTGCCTCGGCTTGCTCCGGCCACGGGTTCAAGTTCGCGCCGGTGATCGGCGACATCCTCGCCGACCTCGTGACGACGGGGCAGACCGGCTGGCCGATCGCTCCTTTCAGTGCGGCGCGATTCGCGACTCGGTCGTCCTAGGAGACCATGCAACGGTCAATGCGTGGACCGTGTTCTGAATGACATGAAGACCGATTGGCTGATTGCCCGATTCGACACTGAGCTCGGCGTCTGCGCAGTGCGCTGGAGCGCGATCGGGATCATCGGTGTAGAGCTGCCGAGCCGGCTGACGCGCGAATTGCGGCCGCTCGGAGAGGGGATCGCGGTGCCGGACTTCGTCCGCGTCGCCACCGACGGGATGGCCGCCGTTCTGGCCGGCGAGCGCCGTGATCTGGGCGACATTCCCCTCGATGATGGCCGGATCGATCCGTTCCGGCGCCAGGTCTACGCTGCGACCCGGTCGATCCCGCCGGGAACGACTGCCACTTATGGTGAGATCGCGCGGACGATCGGACGCCCCGACGGCGCCCGTGACGTCGGCGCGGCACTGAGCCGGAACCCGTTCCCGATCGTCGTCCCGTGTCATCGGGTCATCGCCGCGAACGGCGCACTGACCGGCTTCTCGGCTGCCGGCGGGCTCGCGACGAAGCGCAAGATGCTGGAGCTCGAGGGCGCGCCGGGCTTCGGCCAGCAGCTGCTGTTCGGCTAGGCCGGACGTCGAGCGGGCCGCCGGGACAGCCGGCCGGCCTACTGGTCGGCGTTTGCTTCGGCGGCGTCGATTGCGGCGGCCAGGTCGCCGGCGGCAACCCCTCGCGGCTCCTTGCCCTTCGGCCAGTACAGCTCCTTGTGGACCTGCTCCTCCGGGTAGCCGCGCGCAAGAAGCGTCTCCTCGGCCGACAGGATCATGTCCGGGTTGCCGCAGATGTAGGCGATCGAATCGGCCGGCGTGAGCCCCAGCTCGTCGAGGACCGGCCCGAGAATCGTCTCCACGCGCCCGGTCCGGCCCAGCCATGACACGTTGACCGGGTCGTTCGGGCGCGAGACCGTCGGGATGTATGTGACCGGATACTCGCCGGACCGCTCCCAATCCTCGACGATGTCGCGGTAGCCGAGTTCGTGGGCGTGCGACACGCCGTTGAGGAAGACGGCCGGGCGTGGCGCGCCGTCGACCAGCAGCTGCCGCATCATCGAGACGAAGGGCGCGTTGCCGGTCCCTGACGAGATGAAGACATGCATTCGATCGTCGCCCGGCTCGAGGAGGAACTTGCCCTTCGGCCCGATCATCCGCATCCCCTGGCCGATCGGCATCCGCCACAGCAGCGGCGTGAACGTCCCGCCCTGGACGAGGCGAACGTAGAACTCGTAGCCGTCGGTCCCCGCAGCGACCGGCGGCGAGGCCACGGAGTAGGGTCGCTGGACGATCTTGCCGTCGACCATGACCCCGATCGTCATGTACTGGCCGGGCTCGAACGGGGTCGGGTCGCCGTCGAAGCGGACCCAGAAATAGGCCAGCGAGTCGGTCTCATCCTCGCGTCGCACGAGTCGGGCGTTGTAGACGGGGGAATCTGCGTCAATGACGCGTGGATCGGCGGCAAGGTCGGTCATCAGGCCGATGTTAGCAACCTCAGGCGCGTGGCCTCACGGGGCTCAGGCAGAAGGTGCCTGTCCTACAATCGGACGTGACCGAATGAAATTCCGCGGCCCATGGGCTGCGCCGCCCCAAGGAGCTTGCCCCGATGGCTACCACGTCCCCGGCGACCGACCGCGCGCACAAGGCCGGCAAGCGCTACATCTACGCCTGGGGTGAGGGCGCCGCCGAGGGCGACGGCGGGATGAAGGATCTGCTCGGCGGCAAGGGCGCAGGGCTCGCCGAGATGACGAAGGCCGGGCTGCCGACGCCGCCCGGCTTCACGATCACGACGGAAGCGTGCAACGACTACTTCGCCGCCGGCGAGAAGCTGCCCGACGGGCTCTGGGAGGACGTCCTCCAAGCGATGCGGGAGGTCGAGGAGCAGTCCGGCAAGGGCTTCGGCGACCCCAAGAACCCGCTTCTCGTGAGTGTCCGCTCCGGCGCCAAGTTCTCGATGCCCGGCATGATGGACACCGTCCTCAATCTCGGGCTCAACGAGGAGACGCTCCAGGGCCTGATCCGCCTCACCGGCAACGAGCGATTCGGCTGGGATGCTTATCGGCGATTCGTCGCGATGTTCGGGCGGATCGTCATGGGCGTCGACGCCAAGCGCTTCGACGAGCCACTCGAATCGAAGAAGAAGGCCCGCGGCGCTGCGGCCGACACCGACCTGACCGCGACCGACCTGCGCGAACTCGTTGCCGACTACCAGAAGGTCGTCAAGGCCGACACCGGCCGCGACTTCCCGACCGATCCTCACGAGCAGCTCGACCTCGCGATCAAGGCCGTATTTGCCTCGTGGTTCGGCCGACGTGCCCGCGATTACCGCGAAAGCCAGAAGATCGCCCACGACCTTGGAACCGCGGTGAATATCGTCACGATGGTCTTCGGGAACATGGGCGACGATTCGGGAACGGGCGTCGCCTTCACCCGCGACCCGAATACGGGCGAGGCGACGCTCTACGGCGAGTACCTGACGAACGCCCAGGGCGAGGATGTTGTCGCCGGTGTGCGGACCGCGCCGAAGATCGCCCAGATGGAAACCGAGATGCCGGAGGTCTACGCCGAGTTCAGGCGGATCGGCCAGCAGCTTGAAAAGCATTACCGGGATGTCCAAGACCTCGAATTCACGATCGAGCGCGGCAAGCTGTACATGCTCCAGACCCGGTCGGCGAAGCGGACGGCCGCGGCCGCCGTGAAGATCGCGATCGACATGGTCAACGAGGGGACCATCACGAAGCAGGAGGCGGTCGGGCGGATTGAGCCAGCCCAGGTCGACCAGCTCCTCCGTGCCCAGTTCGAGCCGAAGGCACGCCAGGCCGCGACGCGGATCGCGAAGGGCCTCAATGCCTCACCGGGCGCGGCCGTCGGGCAAGCGGTCTTCACCGCCGACGAGGCCGTCGCGTGGGTCGGGCGGGGCGAGAAGGTCGTCCTCATCCGCGAGGAGACGGCACCGGACGACTTCCACGGGATGGCCGTGGCCCAGGGCATCCTCACGGCCCGTGGCGGCGCGACGTCGCACGCTGCGGTGGTCGCCCGCCAGATCGGCAAGCCGTGCGTCGCGGGTTCCGCGGAGCTGCACGTCGATGAGGAAGCCAAGGTTGCCCGTTCGAACGTGTCGGGGCTCGAGATCAAAGAAGGCGACTGGGTGAGCCTCGACGGCTCGACCGGCGAGATCTTCGTCGGCGCGCTGCCGACGGTCGAGGCCCGGTTCGAAGATCAGCCGGAGCTCCAGACGATCCTCGGTTGGGCTGACGAATTCCGCCGGATGGGCGTCTGGACGAACGCCGACAAGCCCGAGGAGGCGGCCCAGGCGCGGAGCTACGGCGCCCAGGGCATCGGCCTCTGCCGGACCGAGCACATGTTCCGCGAGGGTGAGCGGCTTGACATCGTTCGCGGCGCGATCCTGATCGCCAACCAGGCGACGCGGCTCAAGACGCGCCGCGACCTCGGCGAGAAGCTCAACGCCGAGGAGACGGCAACCGTTGCCCAGTTCGACGCCGCCATGGGCAAGCTCGAGGCGCTCCAGCAAGGCGACTTCGAGGGGATCTTCCGGGCGATGGACAGCCTCCCTGTCGTCATCCGGCTCATCGATCCGCCGCTCCACGAGTTCCTGCCGAACCTCGAAGAGCAGCTCGTCAAGGTCACCCGTGCCGGCGATGCCGCCACCGCCGAGGACAGGGAGCTCCTCGCCACGATCCAGTCGATGCACGAGCAAAACCCGATGCTGGGCCTGCGCGGCTGTCGGCTCGGCCTGATGATCCCGGACTTCGTCAAGGTCCAGACCCGGGCGATCCTTAATGCCCAGATTGCGGTCAAAAAGGCCGGCGGCAACCCGAAGGCCAAGATCATGATTCCGCTCGTCGGCCACGTGAACGAGCTGGCCGCGACCAAGGCGATCCTCGAGGGCGAAGCGAAAGCCGTCGAAGCGAAGGCCGGTGTCAGCGTCGAATATGTCTTCGGGACGATGATCGAGGTGCCCCGGGGCGCCCTGACCGCGGATCAGATCGCCAAACACGCAGCGTTCTTCAGCTTTGGCACGAACGATCTGACCCAGATGACGTTCGGCTACAGCCGCGACGACGCGGAGGGCGGATTTCTCCTCCGCTACGTCGAGGGCGTCATGTTGCCGGGCCAGAAGGAGCCGTTCCAGATTCTCCCTGTCAATCCGTTCCAGACGCTCGACGACGCGGTCGCCGGGCTCATGCGGACGGCCGTGGAGAAGGGTCGGGCGACGCGCCCGGACATCGAGCTCGGGATCTGCGGCGAGCACGGCGGCGACCCGGAGTCGATCTGGAAGTGCGAAGCAATCGGGCTCGACTACGTGTCCTGCTCGCCCTTCCGCGTCCCCGTCGCCCGTCTTGCGGCCGCGCAGGCCGCCCTCGCCTCGGCCGACCGGGACAAGTAGCGTGCCCGGACCATAGGGCATCGACCGGCGAGTGGTGCGGTACCATCGCGCCGTTAGGACTGCGGAACCGGGGACCCGACGTCCTGAGAGGCAATCATCGATGTCCGTAGATCCGAGCGGACTCTTCGAGGCCGTGATGAGCGGTCTCGCTCAGGTCCCATCCGCTGTCATTGCGGCCGCGCTTATCGCTGGGCCAACCGCGATCTGGCTCATCGCTCGTTTCCTAAACCCACCTGATCTCGCCAAGCGTGACGATGGGGGGTTGGACGAGCTTCTTTGGGTCTGCCCGGCGTGCCGATCGATCAACGAACTTCGGATCGCGAGCTGCTATCGCTGTCACCATCTGCGCGCCGGCGAGCGCGGCGCCCACGTCGCGCCCGTCGCCGAGCCGGCACCGACTTGGGCCCCGCCGGGTGTCGGCATCGCCGTGGGGCCCGGGGTGCCGGTGCTGGAACCCGGCGAGTCGTGGATCGAACGGGAAGTGGCCCGAGCGTCCAGGGAGGTCGACGACGACGGCGTCGGGCCGGAGGAGGAGGTGCTGGCGGCCGAGGTGGCGTCGCTGGCCTACGAGCCGATGATCCTCGAACCGCGTGTCACGGCCTCTAGTCGATCCAATGGGTCCAAGCCCGCGGCACCGCGAGCGCGGCGAAAGCCACCCGCGGCCACCGACACGGGCCCCGCGAAGCCAAAGCGCACGAGGAAAGCCGGGTCAGGATGAGGCCCGGGATTCACCGTCGGAGATCGGGTGCTGCGGCCAGATGAGCGGTCGGGAAGCCAATGTCGAACCACACCGCGTCGTGATCATCGGCGGCGGTTTCGGGGGCCTGTACGCGGCCCGCCAGCTCGGCAAGGATCGGCGCGTCGACGTAACGCTCGTCGACCGCCGCAACTTCCACCTCTTCCAGCCGCTCCTCTACCAGGTTGCAACCGGCGCGCTTAGCCCAGGCGAGATCGCCCAGCCGCTCCGCTCGATCCTGCGGAAGCGGAAGAACACCACCGTGCTGTTGGGCGAGGCTGTAGCCCTCGATCCCGTGAAGTGCGAGGTCGTCCTGTCGGACGGCGGTCCGATCACCTACGACTCGCTAATCGTGGCGACCGGCGCCCACTTCTCGTACTTCGGCCACGACGACTGGGCGCGCCATGCCCAGGGTCTCAAGTCCATCGACGACGCCCTCGAGATCCGGCGCCGGATCCTCATCGCCTTCGAGGCTGCCGAACGCGAGGCCGACCCGGCCCGGCGCGAGGCCTGGATGACGTTCGTGGTCGTCGGTGGCGGGCCGACTGGCGTCGAGCTTGCCGGAGCCCTCGGCGAGATCGCCAACGACACGCTCAAACGAGACTTCCGATCGATCGACCCGAGTCACGCCCGGATCATCCTCGTCGAGGCGATGGATCGGGTTCTGCCGCCGTATCCGCCGGACCGTTCCGCATCGGCGAAGCGCCAGCTCCAGCGGCTCGGTGTCGACGTCCGGACATCCACGAAGGTGATCGATCTCGATGACCGCTCGGTCCGGGTCGAAGCGGGCGGCGTCGAGGAGACCATTCCAACCCGCACGGCGCTCTGGGCTGCCGGCGTGCTCGTCACGAGCTTCGTGAAGGTCGTCGCGGAAGCGACGGGCGCCGAGACCGACCGGGCGGGGCGGATCCTCGTCGGGCCCGACCTGACCGCCCCCGGCCACCCCGAGATCTTCGTCGTCGGTGACGCAGCCGTGCAGCCGTGGAAGGAGGACCGCCCGACGCCCGGCGTCGCCCAGGGCGGCATCCAGGGCGGCTCATACGCAGGGAAGACGATCCGGCGCAGGCTATCCAGGCAGCCGACGCCACCGTTCCGCTACAGCAACCACGGCGATGTCGCCGTCATCGGGCGGGCGGCGGGCGTCACCGACATCCCGTGGATGGGCCCGTTCGGGCGGCAGGGCGGGTTCTTCGCGTGGGCGCTGTGGCTCCTGATCCACATCACCTACCTGATTGGGTTCGCGAACCGGATCGTCGTCGTCACCCGCTGGTCGTGGTCGTTCTTCACGCACGGCCGCGGATCGCGGCTGATCACCGGGGACCCGCTTCTCCCTCCCATCGAGGAACCCGAACCGCCCGCCTGAGGACTATCCTCGTCGGGATGCCAGACGACGGCCGCCACGCGGGGCGGGAGTACCTCGACTACGCCACCTACCTCGGGCTCGAAGACCTCCTGGCAACGCAGCGGCCGCTCAGCGACCCGCCGCACCACGATGAAATGCTGTTCATCGTGCAGCACCAGACGACGGAGCTCTGGTTCAAGCTCATGCTCCACGAGTTGCGTGCAGCGATCGAGTTCGTCCGTCGAGACGACCTCGAGAGCTCGTTCAAGATCCTCGCCCGGGTCAAGCACATCCAGACGCAGCTCCTCAACCAGTGGAGCGTCCTGGAGACCCTCACCCCGACGGAGTACGCGCAGTTCCGCTACGCACTGGGGCCGGCCAGCGGGTTCCAATCGCACCAGAATCGCCTGATCGAAATGGCGCTCGGCAAACGCGACGCGAGCGTCGTCGACGTCTTCCGGCATGTGCCCGCGATCAGGGACGAGCTCGAAGCAGCCCTCCGCCGTCCGAGCCTCTACGACGAGTTCCTGCGCTGGCTCGCCCGGCGGGGGATGGCGGTGCCGTCCGATGTGCTCGAACGCGACGTGTCGAAGGCGTATGTGCCCAACCCCGGCGTGACCGACGTCATCGTCGGGGTCTACGAGCGACCGGCCGAGTCGTGGGACGCTTACGAGATGGCCGAGAAGCTCGTCGACGTCGACGAGACCTACTCGCTCTGGCGGTATCGCCATCTCAAGGTCGTCCTCCGGGTCATCGGCATGAAGCCGGGGACCGGCGGGACGGCCGGGGCGAGCTACCTTCGCCAGATGGTCGACGAGGTGTTCTTCCCCGAGCTGTGGGAAGCGCGGACCCTGCTCCGAGAGCGGGCTGCGACGGCCGACACCGGCCGCTAGAAGGTCACGACCGACCGGACGCCCTCGCCGCGGCGCATCCGGTCGAACGCAGCCTCGACGTCGTCCAGTCCGATCCGGTCCGTGACGAGGCGCTCGACCGGCAGGCGCCCCTCCAGGTGGAGCCGCGCATAGCGCGCAAAATCGACGGCCGGCACGGAGGACCCGTAGTTCGAGCCGACGATCCGCCGCCCGCCGTCGACGAAGGGGAAGACCTCGAACGACGCCCGGGCACCGAACGGCGTCATCCCGACGAGCAAGGCAGTGCCGCCGTTCGGGAGGCAGCCGATCGCGATCTCGATCGTCGATGGCAGCCCGATCGCCTCCACGCAAACGTCCGGTCCACCATCGCTCGCGTCGCGAATGGCGGCGACCGTCGACGAAGCGTCATCCCCGGCCATGACGGTGTCGGTCGCCCCCACCGCGCGAGCAAGGTCGAGCTTCGCTGCGACACGATCCACCGCGATGATCCGCCCGGCTCCGACGAGAGTCGCGCCCATCACGGCCGACAGGCCAACGCCGCCGAGCCCGATGACCGCGACGGTGGCGTCGGGGGCGATGTCCACGGTCTTCGCCACGGCCCCGACGCCGGTCGCAACGCAGCAGCCGATCAACGCTGCGACCTCCGGCGGCGTCCCGTCAGGCATCGGGATCGCGGCCGCGACCGGGACGACCTGGGCCTCCGCCATCGTCCCGATCGCGCAGTAGCTGAAGACGTCTCCGCCACGGCCGGCCCGCTCCAATCGCGAGGTACCGTCAGGCATCAAGTGGCTGTAGGACGGCGAGTCCGGACACTCCCACGTCCGACCGGCCAGGCAGGAGCGGCACCGACCGCAAGGTGTCGTCCACGCCAGCGCGACGAGGCACCCGACATCGAGGCCGGTCGTAGCCGGGTCGATGCCAGGCCCAAGTGCCTCGACGATGCCCGCCCCTTCGTGACCCATCACGATCGGGCCCGGCCGATCCCACTCGCCATCGCGGACATGCAGGTCCGAGTGGCAGACGCCCGACGCCAGCATCCGGACGCGAACCTCGCCGGAGCGCGGCTCGTCCAGGTCCAGCTCCTCGACACGGCTCGCGATGCCCGGCCGGTCGAGGACGGCGGCGCGAATCCTGATCGCTGACATCGTCCGGCGAGCATAGCGACCCGGTGACCCCGGCCACGCGCGCCGGCCAATCAGCGTCGGCCCTGACCCGGTGCGCCGACGCACCAGGTCCCGCAGCGAAAGCATTGCGGGACAGAGACAAAACAGCGACGCTCGCGCAGTAGCATTCGAGGCCGAGCTAGATACGCCCGCGTAACGCGTTGTCTGGAGCGCCCGTCTCGAGGGGTCGGGGGCAAGCCAGTCTGGTCTTGAGGGAGGTCCCTGGGGATGGCTAGTCGTCTGGTCGCGGTGGCGGCCGCGTTCATTCTCGTGCTCGGACAGGCTGGAGCGGCACTGGCCGCGGCAGCCGCCACCAACGGCGGTCAAGCCGGGGCCGCATCGGCCCCAGTCGATCCGAAGCTGGTGACCGCTCTCGATTCGGGCAGCACCGATCGCTTCATCGTCAACTTCACGGCGAAGCCAGACCTTCGCGCTGCCGTCAAGATCAAGGAGCACGGCAAGCGCGGGGCGTTCGTCCTGGCGACCCTCACCGGCAACGCCCAGAAGTCACAGGCCGCAGCCATCGCCCTTGCGAAGAAGTCCGGCGCAAAGGCGAAGAGCTACTGGCTGACCAACTCCCTCGTCGTCATCGGCAACTCCAAACTCGCCAAGGAATTCGCCAAGCTCCCCGGCGTCAAGGCCGTTCGGGCGCTCAAGGTCTATCCCCTCGTCAAGCCCGTCTCGTCAAAGGTCGCGGTCCTCGCGGCCGCCGGCGATCCGGAGTGGGGCGTCGACAAGATCCGTGCCCCCGAGGCCTGGGCGGAAGGCAT
>Ga0222623_10000331_pt1 | contig 14558 bp, 13 predicted proteins | sample PLMtaG_FD_177336 | JGI IMG/M metagenome (GOLD analysis project Ga0222623, IMG submission 177336) | Groundwater sediment microbial communities from an aquifer in East River, Colorado, USA - PLM2_30_coex | ecosystem: Environmental > Terrestrial > Soil > Riparian zone | place: USA: East River...
GGAACCGGTTCCCCGGCACGGTGACCGAGATCAAGCGAGACAAGTTGGCGGCGACGGTCGAGATCCTCGCGGGCCCGCACCGGATCCTCGCGTTCGTCACGAGGGAGGCCGTCGACGAGATGGGCCTCCAACCTGGGATGAAGGCCGTCGCGACCGTGAAGGCCACCAACGTGATGCTGGAGGTGGACGAATGAAGAAGGCGCCGATCCTCGCGATGTCGGCGGCGCTGTTCCTCGCGGCCTGCAGCGATTCGAACGACAACGGCGGCACGACAGGAACGACGGGGGCGAGCGGCGGATCGGGCGGCGCCGAGGCCGAGCTCACCGTGTCGGCCGCGTCCTCGCTCTCGGAGGCCTTCGGCGAGATCGGGGACGCGTTCGAGGCAGCGAACCCGGGCACCACCGTGGCGTTCAACTTCGGGCCGTCGGACGGGCTCGCGGGCCAGATCAACGAGGGCGCGCCGGTCGACGTCTTCGCCTCGGCGAGCCCGACCTGGATGGACTCGGTGCAGGACGATGGGCCGGGCGTGACCGACCGATCGGACTTCGCGCAGAACCGACTCGCGATCATCGTGCCCGCAGACAACCCGGCCGGCATCGAGAACCTGAACGACCTGACCGAGGACGGCGTGCAGCTCGTCCTGGCGGCGGAAGGCGTGCCCGCGGGCGACTACGCGCGCGAGATCTTCCAGAACGCGGGGATCTCCAAGGCAGCGCTCGCGAACGTCGTCTCGAACGAGGAGGACGTGAAGGCCGTGATCACGAAGGTGATGTCGGGTGACGCAGACGCCGGCATCGGGTACGTCACCGACGTGACACCCGACGTGGCGGACCAGATCACGCTCATCCCGATCCCCGACGAGGTGAACGTCATCGCGACCTATCCGATCGCGGTCGTGAACGGATCCCAGGAGGCCGACCTCGCGCAGGGCTTCGTCGAGTACGTCCTTGGCGACGGACAGCAGACGCTCGCCGAGTACGGCTTCCTCCCCCCTCCGTAGGGGGCGGATCCCGGCCGGCTTCGTCGTCCTGGCGGCGCTCGGCGTCGCCCTCGTCGCGCTGCCCCTGCTGGGTCTGGTGCTGCGGACGCCCTGGTCCCGCATCGCCGAGGTCCTGACGAGTGACACGGCACTCGCCGCCCTGCGGCTGTCGCTGATCGTCGCGACCACCGCGGCGGCCATCTCGTTCGTGCTGGGGTTCCCGCTCGCCTGGGTCCTCGTGCGCAGCACCTTCCCCGGGAAGACCTTCGTCCGCGCGGTCGTCATCCTCCCCCTGGTCATGCCGCCGGTGGTCGCCGGCGTCGGACTGCTCGCGGCCTTCGGCCGGCGGAGCGGCCTCATCGGTTCGTGGCTGTACGACTGGTTCGGCATCCAGCTCACGTTCACGACCGCGGCGGCGATCCTGGCGGCGACGTTCGTCTCGTTCCCCCTGGCCGTGCTCGCCCTCGAGGCCGGCCTGCGCGGCCTCGACGAGCGGTTGGAGGACGCGGCGGCGACCCTCGGCGCCTCCCGTTGGTACGTCCTGCGTCGGGTGACGGTCCCCCTGATGGGTCCGCAGATCGCGGCGGCGCTCGTGCTGTCGTGGGCGCGGGCGCTGGGCGAGTTCGGCGCGACGATCACGTTCGCGGGGAACCTGCAGGGACGGACCCAGACGCTGCCGCTCGCCGTCTTCGAGCAGCTGCAGACCGACACCGACGCCGCATTCGCCGTCTCGATGCTGTTGATCCTCCTCGCGTTCGCCGTGATCCTCGCGCTCCGCGGTCGGTTCCTCCGATGACGCTGCTGGTCGACGTCACCGTTTGGCGCGGGGCGTTCGAGGTCCGCGCGGCGTTCGAGGCCGAGGCCGGTCGGACCGTCGCGCTCCTCGGGCCCAACGGCTCCGGGAAGTCCACGCTCGTCTCGACGATCGCCGGCCTGTTGCCTCCGGTCGAGGGCACGATCGCGCTCGACGACGCGGTCCTGGACGACGCCGCGAGCCGCGTGCACGTCCCGCCCGAGCGACGGCCGATCGGCGTGGTCTTCCAGGACCTGCTGCTGTTCCCGCACCTGTCCGCGACCGAGAACGTCGCGTTCCCGCTCCGAGCGCGCGGCGTGCCCAAACCGGAAGCGCGCCAACGGGCGTTCGAGTTCCTCGACCGGCTCGGTCTCGCGAACCGCGCCGACGCGCGACCGCGCGACCTCTCCGGTGGCGAGGCGCAGCGGGTCGCGCTCGCTCGCGCCCTCGTCGTCGAGCCCGGCCTGCTGCTCCTGGACGAACCGCTCTCGGCGCTCGACGTCGGCGCGCGCATGCGCGTTCGGGAGCTCATCCGGGACGAGCTCGCGAGCTTCCCCGGTGTCCGAGTGATCGTGACGCACGACCCGGTCGAAGCATCGGTGCTCGCCGAGCGCCTGGTGCTGCTCGAGGACGGCAATGTGTCGCAGACCGGGACGCCCGACGAGATCCGCGCCGCGCCGCGGTCCCGGTACGCCGCTGACCTCGTCGGCGTCAACTCGTTCCGCGGGATCTTGGAGCCGCTCGAGGTGGGTGCCGGGTTGCTGGTGACGGGGGACGGCGACATCGTGGCCCCCTGGCCCGAAGGGTTCGCGGGCGGCGAGGTGATCGGCCTGCTCCGTCCCGCCGACGTCACGCTCTCCCTCGACCTGCCGGACGGGTCGGCTCGCAACGTCGTGCAGGGGCGCGTGACGTCGATCTCGGTCGAAGGGGATCGGGCCCGCGTGCGCATCGCGAGCGCGCCGCCGCTCGTCGCGGAGGTCACCCTCGCATCGGTAGGGCGGCTCGGGCTGCGTGACGGCGTCGTCACCTGGGCATCGTTCAAGGCCGTGGAGGTGGAGATCCTGCCCACCTGAGGCACGACGGTACGCTCGGGGCCGAGGCAGCCGAGGAAGGAGGCACCGTGCAGATCAGCGCACGCAATCAGCTGAAGGGGACGGTTCGAGCCGTGAAGCTCGGAACCATCATGGCCGAGGTGATCGTGGATGTGGGCGGTCAGGAGATCGTGGCGGCGATCACCCGCGGCAGCGCCGAAGGTCTCGGCCTCCAGGAAGGCTCCGAGGTGACCGTCATCATCAAGGCCACGGAGGTGATGATCGCGACCGGCTCGTGAGACCGGTCGGCGCGGCCGTCCGTCGGGCACGACCTCCCGTCCCATCGGGACCGAACACGTATCCTTGAGCACCCATGCCCGAGATCGAGCCCGCGCACGACGACGCCCGCGACCAGCCCGACGGTGTCGCCCTCCGCAGCTCCGAGCAGACGCCGCCGTTGCACGCGGCAAGCGAGACCGATCTGGAGCCGAGCTCCGACCTGCGCGACCACGACGGCGGGGGGCCGACCGGGAACGAGCCCGCCGAAGAGGGCAAGGACTCGGCGTGGCGACGGTTCCTCGGCTCGACGCCGTTCCTGATCTTCGTCGCGCTCGCCGTCGCGATCCTCGTGAAGACCTTCGTGATCCAGGCGTTCTACATCCCGTCCGAGTCGATGGTCCCCACGCTCGAGGTCGGCGATCGTGTGTTCGTGAGCAAGTTCATGTTCGACGGCGGGGACATCGCGCGCGGCGACGTGATCGTGTTCGAGAACCCGAACGCCGCCGAGCTCCCCGATCGCAGCGGCATCAGCAGCGCACTGCACTGGCTCGGGGAGGGGATCGGGCTCGCGCAACCGGAGAACGAGGACTTCATCAAGCGGGTGATCGCGCTGCCCGGCGAGACGATCGAGATCCGCCACGACGTCGTCTCCATCAACGGGAAGCCGCTCGACGAGCCCTACCTGACCCAGGCGGCCAGGGACAGCACCGGCGACTACCCCCTGCACACCGTTCCGAACGATGCGCTGTTCGTGATGGGCGACAACCGCGCGAACTCGGCGGACAGCCGGTACGGTCTCGGATTCGTTCCGCTCGACAAGGTGATCGGCAAGGCGTTCGTGGTGATCTGGCCCCCGTCGCAGATGGGCGGGCTCGACTAGCCGCACCGAACCGGCGGCGCGGAACACTCAGACGGGCGCCGGCGGCGCGCCGGGACCCACGGGCCGCTCGGGCGGCAGGAACAACCGGGCGAACGACCACACCAACGACGCGATGCCGAACGCCGCCAGCCACACGATCAGCGGCGGGGGGTACAGCGCGAAGAACTCCCGGGCCGCCGGGATCGCCATCGCGAGGGCGAACAGCGCGGGCATCGCCCACACCAGCGCGAGCCGAGAGGGGGTGAGCGGCGCGGCGATGATCGAGAGCACCAGGAACCCGATGTAGAGCAACACCATCGTGGCGGCCGTCCGAGCCTCGGCGAGCGTGACGCCCGGCTCGTGCTTCGCCAGCACGTAGCCGAGGAACGTGGCGATCGCCGCGAGCGCGCCCGCGGGGATCGTGAACCGCAGGACGCGCGGGAGGAACCCGGGCCGTGCGCGCTCGTCGTTCGGCGCGAGCGCGAGGAAGAACGACGGGATCCCGATGGTGAGCGCGCCGATCAGCGTCAGCTGACGCGGCAGGAACGGGAACTCGAGACCCACCACGCCGACGCCCAGCGCGATCAGCATCGCGTAGACGGTCTTCGTCACGTACAGGTTCGAGGTGCGTTCGATGTTGCCGAGCACGCGACGACCCTCGCCCACCACCGAGGGAAGAGCGTCGAACGTCGAGTCCAGCAGCACCAGCTGCGCGACCGCACGCGTCGCGGAGCTCCCCGACCCCATCGCGACCCCGATGTCGGCATCCTTCAGCGCGAGCACGTCGTTCACGCCGTCGCCGGTCATGGCGACGACGTGCCCGCGCGACCGGAGCGCCTCGACCATCGCCCGCTTCTGCTGTGGGGTGACCCGTCCGAAGATCGCGTGCGTCTCGAGCACGTCGGCGAGCTCCCGACCGCCCTCGGGGAGCGCCTTCGCGTCGAATGGGGCCTCGGCCCCCGGCAGACCGACACGCCGGGCCACCGCGGCCACCGTCTGGGGGTGGTCGCCGCTGATGACCTTGACGTTCACGCCCTGCTGGGCGAAGTACGCGAGCGTCGTCGAGGCCGTCTCCCGGACCCGGTCGGTCAGGATCACGTAGGCGACCGGGACGAGCCTGGCCGGCCTTGCGTCGGCCTCGATCGGGGCGTCGGTCCGGCCGAGGAGCACCACGCGCCGTCCCGCCTCGGCGTGCGCGCGCGCCTTCGTGAGCTGGGCGTCGTCGCCCGGCCGGGAGCCGAGCAGCACGTCCGGCGCGCCGAGCACCCACGTCCCCCTGGTCCCGAAGTCGGCGCCGCTCCACTTGCGGGCGGACGAGAACGGTACGCTCCTCGCCGAGAGCCAGCCCTCCCGCGGGTCGGGGAAGCTCTCGCGGATCGCGAGCAGCGTGGCGTTCGGGTGGGGTTCGGCGGCGGCGAGCGCCGCGAGCGCGTCACGGTGCACACCGTCCTCGCCGAGCAGCTCGACCTCCTCGACGACCAGGCGGCCCTCGGTGAGCGTGCCGGTCTTGTCGATGCACAGGACGTCGACCCGCGCCAGCACCTCGACCGCCGGCAGCTCCTGCACGAGCACGCGGCGTTTGGCCAGGCGGACGACGCCGACCGCGAACGCAACGCTGGTGAGCAACACCAGACCCTCGGGCACCATCGCGACCGTCGCGGCGACCGAGCCGCGGAGCGCGTCGCGCACGCTCGCGTCCGAGCGGAGCTGGCTGACCCAGACCAGCGCCGCTGTCGGGATCAGCAACCACGTCACGATCCGCAGGATCTGATCGATCCCGCTCCGAAGCTCGGAATGGGTCAGGCTGAACCGCCGCCCCTGCTCGGCGAGCTGCGCCGCGTAGGCCTGCGCGCCGACGCGCGTCGCTCGGAACCGCCCGCTCCCCGCCGCGACGAACGACCCCGAGAGCACCTCGTCCCCCGGCTCCTTGATCACGGGCTCCGCCTCGCCGGTCAGGAGGGACTCGTCGACCTCGAGCGCGAAGGCCTCGAGCACCTCGCCGTCGACGACGACCTGATCGCCCGGTTGCAGCTCGAGCACGTCGTCCAGGACGACCTCGGTGAGCGGCAACTCGCGGACCCGGCCTTGGCGGACGATCCGCGCGCGTGGCGACGTCAGCACCGCCAGCGAGTCCAGCGTTCGCTTGGCGCGCAGCTCCTGGTAGATCCCGACGCCGGCGTTCGCGACCAGCACGAACCCGAACAGCGCGTCCTGGATCGGGCCGACGATCAGGATCACGACCAGGAGCGAGCCGAGCAGCGCGTTGAAGCGCGTGAAGACGTTGGCCCGGACGATCTGCCCGACCGTCCGTGACGGGACGGCCGGCACATCGTTGACTTGGCCGAGCGCGACGCGCTCCGCGACCTCCTGCGCGGTCAGGCCCTCGGCGGCGGGCACGGTCGGCGCTATCGGTCGCCCGGCTTGTCGCGCCCGGCCGTCCACCACGCGTCGAGCTGGCGGAAGGCCTCGTCCTCGTCGATCGGGCCGCGTTCGAGACGGATCTCCATCAGGTGCTCGAGCGCGCGTCCTACCTCGGGACCGGGTTCGATCCCGAGGTGCTCCATCACCTGCGTGCCGTCGAGGGGCGGACGCATCGCGTCGAGGTTCTCCTCCTCGGCGAGCCGGGCGATCCGTTCCTCGAGATCGTCCTGCAGCGCCTCGAGCTTCTTGGCCTTGAACCGGTTCTGCGTCGTGCAGTCGGCGCGCGTGAGCTGGTTCAGCTCGTCGAGCAGCGGCCCCGCGTCACGCACGTACCGGCGCACGGCGCTGTCGCTCCACTCGGTGTAGCCGTGGAAGCGCAGGTGCATCTCGACGAGACGGGCGACGTCGTCCACGACGTGCGCCGGGTACCGCAGCGCCTGGAGGCGTTCACGCGCCATGCGCGCCCCAACGACCTCGTGGTGGTGAAAGGAGACACCGTCGGGCGTGATCGCGCGGGTCTTCGGCTTGCCGATGTCGTGGAGCAGCGCCGCGAGCCGGAGCGTCGGATCGGCGGTCGCCTCGGTCTTCTCGACGACCGCGAACGTGTGATGCAGCACGTCCTTGTGCTTGTGCACCGGGTCCTGCTCGAGTTGCAGGGCCGCCAGCTCCGGCAGGAACTCCCGGGCCAGGCCGGTCGCGACCACCAGCTCGAGCCCGCGCGAGGGCGCCTCGGCCAGGAGCAGCTTCGTGAGCTCCTCGTTGATCCGCTCCGCGGACACGATCTCGAGGCGGTCGTGCATCTGCTCGATCGCCCGCACCACGCGCGGGGCGGGGACGAGCTCGAGCTGCGCGGCGAACCTCGCGGCGCGGAGCATGCGCAGCGGGTCGTCGGAGAACGCGATCTCGGGATCGAGCGGCGTGTCGAGGCGTTTGGCCGCGAGATCCTTCACGCCGCCGAACGGGTCGAGGAACTCGCCATCGGGCAGACGGATCGCCATCGCGTTCACGGTGAAGTCGCGTCGCGACAGGTCGGTCCGCAGGTCCTTGCCGAACGTGACCGCCGGCTTGCGGTGCTCCTCCGCGTACACCTCCTCGCGGAACGTCGTGATCTCGAGGACCTGATCCGCCTTGCGGGCGCCCACCGTGCCGAACTTCACGCCGACCAGGTACACGCGCTCGGCCCATCCACGCAGGACCTTCGTGGTCTCCCGCGGGAGGGCAGCGGTCGCGAAGTCGAGGTCGCCCCCGAGCTCCCGACCCAGCAGCAGGTCGCGGACCACGCCGCCAACGAGGTAAAGCTCGTGACCCGCCAGGCGGAAGCGCTCGCCGAGCTCGGTGGCGATCGGGGGGATCTCGAGGCGTGCGCCGCCGTTCGGACGCGACCGGTCGGCCATGACGGGCTCAGGATACCCCTGGGTCCTGCGCCGCCTGCGGTACCGTCCGAGGGGTGCGCCCCGCCGAGTGGCTCGGGTTCTTCTGGACCCTGCCGAACACCCTCCTCGGACTCCTGCTCGGCGGGCTCACGTTCCAGGCGCCGAGGGCGCACGGCGGCGCGATCGTGTTCGACCGCATCCCGCGGGGCCTGACTCGGCTCCTGCGCTCGATGCATCGCACCGCGATGACCGTCGGCTTCGTGATCGTCGCGGCGGTCCCGGTCGAGGGACGGCTCCTGGTCCACGAACGCCACCACATCCGCCAGTACATGGCGTGGGGGCCGTTCTTCATCCCGGTCTACCTGCTGCTGGCGATCCCGTTCGGCTACCGCCGGCACCCGATGGAGCGCGCTGCTCGCCGCGCGGCCGGCGAGGACACGTGAAGGAGGAGGAAGCCGGTTAGCTCCGGGTGAGCGTCCCGCGAAGGGCAAGCACGAAGTCGTGCGGGCTCGTCGAGACGAACCGCGCGTCCTCCTCGGTCACCAGACCGCCCTCGACGAGGCTGACGAGCGCCTGGTCGAACGTCTGCATGCCGTAGAAGCCGCCCTCGCCGATGATGTCGCGGATCTCGATCGTCGCCTCCGGGTCGATGATCCGGTCGTAGACACGGCCGGTCGAGACGAGCACCTCGACCACGGGGAGGCGGCCCTTACCGTCGGACCGCTTCACGAGGCGCTGCGACACGATCCCGCGGAGCGCGCCGGCGAACGACGTGCGGACCTCCCGCTGCTGCTGGGCGGGGAACAGGTCGAGCAGTCGGTTGATCGTCTCGGTCGAGTCGATCGTGTGCATCGTCGAGATAACGAGGTGACCGGTCTCCGCGGCCTGGATCGCCGACAGGGCGGACTCGGGGTCGCGGATCTCTCCGACGAAGATCACGTCGGGGTCCTGCCGCACGATGTGCCGCAGGGCCGCCGCGTACGATTCCGTGTCGAGCCCGACCTCGCGCTGCTGGATGATCGCCCGGTCGTCGTGGTGGACAACCTCGATGGGGTCCTCGATCGTCACGATGTGCGCGCGCCGCGTCCGATTGATGTGGCCGATCATCGACGCGATCGTCGTCGTCTTGCCGGTGCCGGTCGGCCCCGTCACCAGCACCAGCCCGCGGCTCGAGTCCGCGAGCTCGGCGATGACGGGGGGGAGCATCAGTTCGGCGACGGTCGGGACCTCCGAGTGCACCCGCCGGATCGCCAGCCCGACCATCGACCGCTGCCGGAAGACGTTGACCCGAAACCGACCGACGCCCGCCAGCGTGTGGCCGAAGTCGGCCTCGCTGGTGGCCTCGAACGAACGCCGCTTGTGCTCGGGCATCAGCGCGAGGGCGGCCGCCTCCGTGTCGGCGGCCGACATCGCCCCGAACGTCGTCGGACTCAGCTCGCCGTCGACGCGCACGAACGGCACGTTGCCGGCCTTCAGATGGAGGTCGCTGGCCCCTATCTCGACCGTGTGCCGGAGCAGCTCGGTGATCTCCACGTCCCTACTCACCCTCCCGCTCGTGCTCCCGTTGATCCGTGGGCCCGGCCTCGACCTCCTCGAGGTCCTCACTCACTTGTCGGCGCGCGGCAAGGATCTTTGAGCCCCCGATCAGAAGAAGCAGGAGCACGAGCACGATGATCCCGATCGGGGTGAGGGAGCGCTCCCAGCGCTGGTAGCTGGCCCCCAGCGCGTAGCCGAGCAGGGAGTGGCCGATCCCCCAGATCGTCGCCCCGGCGACGTCGTAGACGAAGAACCGACGCCACTCCATCTGGGCGACGCCGGCCACGATGAACCCGACGCTGCGTACGACCGGGATGAACCGACCGAGGAACACGGTCTTGCCCCCGTGCCGGCGGTAGTAGCCCTCGGCGGCCTCGAGCCGTTCGGGCGTGACGAACAGCTTGCGCCCGTGGCGCTCGAGGAAGCCCCGGCCATAACGGCGACCGATCCAGTACCCGAGGTTGTCCCCCAGCACCGCGCCGACGATCGCGACGAAGGCCACACCGGGGAACCAGAGTTCGCCGATGCGCGCATAGAATCCGCCGATGATGACCAGGGTCTCGCCGGGGACGATGACGCCGGCGCCGATCGAGTTCTCGAGGAACGTCGCCGCGAACACGACGCTGTATCCCCACGGGGGCTCGAGGTACGGTCGGAGGAAATCGATGATCCGGTCGACCACGGCCCAGTATAGGAAGCGGCCCGCTCCCACCGGGGCCTACCTCTGATGGGATCGCGGAACGAGGTGTCCGCCGGCGGCGTCGTCTATCGGCGCGACGACGACGCGATCGAGATCGCGCTCGCCGCGCGCCGGACGCGGCGCGGCGCCCTCGCGTGGGGACTCGCGAAGGGCGCGATCGAGTCCGGCGAGACCGAGGAGCAGGCCGCGGTGCGCGAGGTCCTCGAGGAGACCGGGCTCGAGGTCGACGTGGAGTCCGACCTGGGCGACATCCGGTACTTCTACGTGTGGGAGGGCGTCCGCGTCCGCAAGCGCGTGCACTTCTTCCTGATGCGGATGACCGGCGGGGACGTCGAGGATCACGACACCGAGATGGAGGACGTCCGGTGGTTCCCGCTGCGCTCGGCCGTCAAGCGAGCCGCGTACAAGGGCGAACGCGAGGTCATCGAGCGCGCCGTCGAACGGCTCGCGTGACGCCGCTGCAGGCCGGGCTCGGCGTCGCCGTGGGGTTCGGCGCCGGGGTGCTGTCGGGTCTGTTCGGCGTCGGCGGCGGGATCGTGACCACCCCGGCCGTCGACACCCTGCTGGGCGGGACCGCGATCCAGGCGATCGCGACACCCCTGCCCGTCATCCTGCCGACCTCGCTCGTGGGCTCGTACACGTACGCGAAGGCGGGCGAGGTGAGCTTCCGAGCCGCCCGATGGGCGGCCGCTCCCGGCATCGTCGGCGCGATCCTCGGCGCGTTGCTGACCGAGGTCGTGAACGCGCACCTGTTGCTCCTGGTCACCGCGGCTCTGATCGCGATCACCGCCGTCCAGGTGATCGTGGGGCGCACCCCGCGAACACCGTGGGTCCTCGGCGAGACGCCCGGTTGGAAGTACTCGGCGATCGGGCTCCTCGCGGGGTTCGTCTCGGGCCTGCTCGGGGTCGGCGGCGGGATCGTCATGGTGCCGGCCCTCACGACCTGGATCGGGATGCCCCTGCGTCGAGCGCTCGGGACCTCGTTGCTCGTGATCGCGATCCTGGTGATCCCGGGCACGATCGTCCACGCGCTGCTCGGCAACATCGACTGGGCGATCTTCCTGGTGCTGACGCTCGGGGTGATCCCCGGGGCCCGGGTCGGGGCCCGCATCGCACTCGGCGTTCGCGAACGGTCCCTGCGCGTCGCCGTCGGCACGTTCCTGCTCTCGGTGGCGCTCGCCTATGCGGCGGTGGAGGTCACCGCCCTGGCCGAAGGGCGAGGGTAGGATGGCGCGACCGATCATGCGACGGCTCCCGCCGCTCGTCCTCGTGTTCCTGGTGGTGCTCGCCCTGCCCCCACCGTCCTCGAGCGGCCAGGAGAGCCCGTCGGTCCACCTCACCCTTCTGTCCCAGACGACGTGGAACTGCCCGACCGCGACCGAGGACGTGGCCCCGGGCAAGGCGACCTGGAGCTGCCCGACCGGGCGGGAGCTGACGGTCCGCTTCCGCGCTCTCAACCTCGCGACGGTTCCGCTCGACGAGCTCGCGGTCGGGGTCACCCTGTTCTCGCGGGTGCTCACGAGGAACGCGTACGAGGCCTCGCTCACTTCCGACCCGTCGCTCGCGATCGAGGCCCAGACCCTTCCGAGGGAAGGCGTGATCGACCCGGGCAGATCGCGGGACTTCGAGGTCTCCGTGTCGCTCGGTCAAGGGATCGACCCCGATCAGTCCGGTCTCTACCCGCTCAAGGTCGACCTGCGGAGCGGGTTCACGTCGGTCGCGGCGCTCCGAACACCGGTGATCTTCCTCGTTCGCGAACCCGAGATCCCGCTGGGGCTGTCGTGGACGTTCGTCCTGTCGCACCCGATCACGTTCGCGCCCGACGGTACCTTCACTGACCCGTCCCTCGAGATCGCCCTGGGCGCGGGGGGCCGGTTGAACGGCGAGATCCGCGCGCTGTCCGAGCTCGCGGTCGACCCGACCGGACCGCCGGTCGACGTGGCGATCTCGCCGGTGCTGCTGACCCAGCTGGGAAGGATGGTGGACGGCTACGAGGTCTCGGATGGGGACGAGACCCGGCGGGTCCAACCCGGCGAGGGCGGGGCGACGCTGGCCAGGCAGGCCCTCGAGGAGCTCCGAGGGATCGTCGCCACCCCGAACGTCGAGGTCACCGCCCTCCCCTTCTCGGCTCCCGAGATCCCCTCGCTCTACGGCGGTGGTCTCGGACGCGACGTGGATGTCCAGCTCCAACACGGGCGCGACGTGACGTCCGCGTTGGTCGGAGCGCAGGTGCCCGAGACCATCCTGCGGCCACCGGGCGCCGCCCTGGACGATGCGACGCTGCGGGGGCTCGCCGCCGATGGGATCCGTACCCTGATCGTCGGGTCGACGACCGTCGACCTGCCCGAGCAGCCGCTCGGCTTCGCCGGCCCGGCCACCACCTCGCTCGGCGACGGTCCGCTGACGGCGATCGTCCCCGAACCGGCGAGCGACGCCCTCCTCGGGTCGGTGGTCGGCGAGGACCCGGTCCGGGCCGCGCAGGTCCTGCTCGGCGAGCTCACGACGATCTGGCAGGAGCAGCCCGGCGAGGCGCGCGGCGTCGCGCTCGTCTTCGGCGAGGACGCGCCGCTGCCAGGTGCGTTCTTCCCGTCGATCGCGCGGAGCATCGCGACGGCGCCCTGGCTCGCACCAACCGTCGCGGGAGGGTTCGTCGCGACGTTCCCGCCGACCGACGCGTCGGTCCTCGCGTCACCGTCCTTCCGGCGGTTCCCCATCTCGTACGTCGCCTCGCTCAAGGAGGCGAGGAGGCGGATCGAAACGCTCCGCTCGATGCTCCCCGACAGCAGCCTCGAACCCGCCCGCCTCGAGACGATGTTGCTGCTGGCGGAGGCGCGCCAGTACCTGACCTCGACGACCGAGGGACTGGCGTTCATCGACGCGGTCCGCCGGAGCGTGCGGGCGACCGTGGACGATCTCGCGCTCGAGACGGTGGACTCGGTGACGCTCACGTCGGACTCCGGGGGGATCCCGGTCACGGTCTCGAACCAGGGACCGCACTCGCTCGAGTTCTCGGTGCAACTCGTCTCGACGAGGATCCGAGAGGAACCGGCGACCTCCGTCCGGCTCGCGCCCGGCGAATCCGAGACGCTCCAGCTGCAGGCCAGCCTGCGTTCGACGGGACGGTTCGAGGTGCACGTGCTGATGGTCTCGCCGAGCGGGCGGCTGATCGGCGAGACACAGATCGTCGTGCGTTCGACCGCGTACAACCGCATCGCGCTGCTGATCACGATCGGTGCGGCGCTCGTGCTCCTGCTCGTGTGGGCGAGGCGGTTCGTGCCGGGCCGGACGCCGCCCGAGAGGACCTGACGACGGGATGGCCGACGACCTGACGGAGGGCCTGACGCCGGGCGGCGAGCCGCCGTCGCCCCCACCACCGACAGCGCGGGCCGAACCGCCCCCCGAGGACTCGACGCCCACGTTCGTCCGCAACACGATCGTGATGTCGACCGGCACGGCGATGTCGCGGCTGACCGGATTCCTCCGCCTGTCGGCGATGGCCTATGCGATCGGCATCACCGAGACGCGCCTGGCCGACGCGTACAACGTCGCGAACATCACGCCGAACATCCTGTACGAGCTCGCGCTCGGCGGGATCCTGACCTCGGTCGTCGTCCCCGTCGTCGTCGAGTGGATGCAGTCACGCGGTCGCGAGTTGGCGTGGGACGTGGTCCGGCGTCTGTTCACGATCGCGGTCGTGGCGCTCTCGGGGATCGCCCTCCTCGGCATCGTGCTGGCGCCGTGGATCGTGGACCTCTACACCGTGGGCTATCCCGACGACCAGCGGGCGGCCGTCCACGGCCTCGCCACGTTCTTCCTGCGTTGGTTCATGCCACAGGTCGTCTTCTACGGGATCGGGGCCGTCGCCGCCGGTCTGTTGAACGCCCACCGGCGGTTCGCCGCGCCGATGTTCGCGCCGATCGCCAACAACGTCATCGTCATCGCGACGTTCCTGATCTTCGTCGCGATCGCCCCCAAGCACTCGACGGAGCTCGCGACGGATGCGCAGCGGCTCGTCCTCGCGATCGGGACGACGCTCGGCGTGGTGGCGATGACGGCGGCGCTCTGGCCCTCGGTCCGCGCGACGGGGTTCCGGTTCCGATGGGTCGGTGGGATCCGCGACGAGGCGATCGGGCGGATCGGTCGGTTGGCGACGTGGGTGGTCGTCTACGTGGTCGCGAACCAGCTCGGGTACCTCGTGATCGTGATCCTCGCCGGCGGCCCGACCGGCGGCTACTCGTCCTACGCGGCCGCGTTCATCCTGTTCCAGCTCCCCCACGCGATCTTCGCGGTGTCGATCCTGACCGCCCTGCTGCCGGCGATGTCCTCGCGGTGGGCGGCCGGGGACCTCGACGGGTACCGCGCCCTCCTCTCGCAGGGGATCAGAGCCACGGCCACGATCCTGATCCCCGCGGCGCTCGGTTACCTGGTGCTCGCGAAACCGATCGTCCGTCTCCTGCTCGAGCACGGCGAGACCACGCCCGTGAGCGCCGAGCTGGTCTCCGAGGTGCTGTTCGCCTTCGCGATCGGGCTGTTCGCGTTCTCGGCGTTCCAGTTCCTGCTCCGGGCCTCGTACGCGATGCAGGACAC
>Ga0222623_10000337_pt1 | contig 14371 bp, 15 predicted proteins | sample PLMtaG_FD_177336 | JGI IMG/M metagenome (GOLD analysis project Ga0222623, IMG submission 177336) | Groundwater sediment microbial communities from an aquifer in East River, Colorado, USA - PLM2_30_coex | ecosystem: Environmental > Terrestrial > Soil > Riparian zone | place: USA: East River...
GGAACACGCAGGTACGCCTCACCGTCGGTCGGGCTGAAGCCATTGCCCTTTTCGCAGAGGACGGCATGGCCCTCGTTGAACCACACGGCCGATCGTCGTCGCGTGTTGAACTGGACCATGTGGCAGAACTCGTGGGCCAGGATCCGGTCCATCTCCGCCGATCCGACACGTGCCCCGAGCGTGTTCAGATAGATCATCTCGCGCTCCGCGGAGAACTCGTTCACCCATGCCGGCTCCTCGTCCGAGCCGCTGAAGTAGCCCGCGGCTGAGCCCGGCAGTCGCGCGAACACGAGGTTGATGCGGGGATCAGCGTCGATCCCGGGCGACCACTCCTCGCCGTAGAGGCGCCGGTCGGTCGGGTAGATCTTGGTCTCAAAGCTGTTGGCGGTCGTGCGCAGGTTGTTCAGGTCGACGCTCGCGTCGTTCGCGACCCACCACTTCGCGTGATCGGTGAGGAGGCGGAGAGTCGCGGTCGTCCTCACGTTCTTCTTCGCAGCGAAGTCGTAGGTCCAGAAATCGTGCGTGCTGCCGACGCTCTCCACCGGCGCCGTCGTCCGCACTGGCTCGAAGCCGTTCGCCGGCTGTCCCGACCGGCCGCGCACCGTTCGCGTGAGCTCGAACCCGTTCGCATACGGCAGCGTCTTGGCGAGCAGGGCGGCCGTCATGTCGAGCGACGTCAGCGCCGACGACGCGAGCGGCGTCGGCGTGCTGGGGACCGCCGTGGTCGAGCCCGTTGGCGAAGCGCTTGGCGCGACCTCCGGCGGGATGCATCCAGCGAGGAGGATGACGAGCGCGAAGAGTGCGACCGATCGACGCATCACCGGCCGTGATATCCCTCGGCGAGCGTTCGCGTCGCGACTACCTGGCCGCCTCTGAAATAACGTCTCGGCACTCGCCGGCGGATCCCGGTGACGATCTCATAGTTGATCGTGCCGCAGGCTTCGGCGAGATCCTCGGCCGTCTGTTTGGCGCCCGCCTGCGCGCCGATGAGGACGATCTCGTCACCCTCGCGCGCATCGGCGATGTCGGTCACGTCGAGCATCACGAGGTCCATGCAGATGCGACCCGCAAACCCGACGCGCCGACCGCGCAGCAGGACCGCGCCGCGTTTCCCGGCGGCACGCGGGAGCCCATCGCCGTACCCAAGGGGCACGGTCGCGATCCGACCGTCGCGGGGAAGGCGGTACTCGTGCCCGTACGACACGCCGGTACCCGCCGGAACGCTCGCGATACGCAGCACGCGCGACCGCCAGCTGAGCGCGGGTCGAAGCGTCATTGCGCTCGCGAGGTGCGGCGCCGGGTGCAGGCCGTAAACCGAAAGCCCCGCGCGCACCGCGTTCATACCCTCGAGGGGACCGAACGCCGCCACGCCGGCGCTCGCCGCCGCGTGCACGAGACGCGGACGGTCGGCGATCGTGCTGAGGACCTCTCGAAATCGCTCGAACTGGACACGGTCGTTCGACGGGTCAGGATCGTCCGCGGTGGCGAAGTGCGTGAAGATCCCATCGATCTCGACATGGGGCAGGGACGCGATCGTGCGATAGCGCGCCGCGGCCTCCTTCATCGGCGCGCCCAGGCGCGTGAGGCCGGAATCGACCTTGAAGTGCACGCGTGCCGTTCGGCGAAGCACCGTCGCCGCCTCGCTGATGGCGCGAGCACGCTCGACGTCCCAGACGACGAGGAGGAGGTCCTGAGCGACCGCGTGAGCGACCTCCGAGGAGTCGGTCGGCCCGAGGAAGACGAGGATCGGCCCGTTGACGCCGCCTTCGCGAAGGGCGAGCCCCTCCTCGACCTCGGCCACGGCGACCATGACCGCTCCGGCTTCGAAGCAGGTCTCCGCGACCGCTTGCGCGCCGTGGCCGTACGCGTCGGCCTTCACGACGGCGATGACGTCGGCCTTCGCCCGAGCGCGTATGGCCTCGACGTTCGAAGCGATCGCGTCCAGGTCGATGTCGGCCACGGTCGAGCGGATGGCCTCTGAGGTGGTCATCGTCCCTCGACTATTTCACGGAGCGCGCGCGGAAGCGCGTCGGCGATCTCCGTGGCGAGCACGCCCGATTCCCCGTACTCGCTCGCAAGGAGGGCGCCCACGCGGCCGTGCACCCAGACGCCGGAGGCCGCCGCGGTCAGCGGCGTGAGTCCCCGAGCCAGCAGTGCGGCGATCGCGCCCCCTAGCACGTCGCCCGAGCCGCCGACACCGAGCGTGGGGTTCGGCTGATCGTGCACGTAGGTCTTCTTCCCGTCGGTCACGACCGTGACCGGCCCCTTGAGCACGACCACGGTTCCCCACTCGCGGGCGTGCCGCTCCGCGAAAGTCACGCGGGCGACCCCGGAAGGCACGACACCGCCGGCGAGGCGCGCGGCCTCGCCGTCGTGCGGCGTGAGGATCGTCTTCGCGGGGAGCGCCTCCCGCCACGCCTCGGTACGAGCGAGCGCGTTCAGCCCGTCGGCGTCGATCACGGTGGCGACCGAGCGCGCATTGCGGAGCGTCGCGATCACGAAGTCATCGGTCCCCGGCGCGTGCGCCAGGCCCGGCCCCATAAGGAGCACGCGCGTCCGCTCACTTGTGATCGTCGAGACCTGGGCCGCCGCTGCCGCCGAGACCACACCGGCCTGCGCTTCGGCGAGCGGAAAGAACGTGACGTTCGGATCCTCGCCGGCGATCGCCTCGACCACCGAGCGGGCCGACGCGATCGTGACGACGCCGGCACCGCACCGCAAGGCGGCCCGCGCCGCGAGAAGGACCGCGCCGGGGTAGCGCAACGATCCGCCAACGATGAGGACACGGCCGCGCGTCTCCTTTCCCGCGTCTTTCGGGAGTGGTTTGAGCGCCGCGCGGACGACACGAGCGTCGAGCGCGGTCGACGCCGACCGCGCTGTCAGCGCAGTCCTACGGCGACCGCGACCGCGAGCTCGCGGATGTGCGAGATCGACACCGACAGGGGGGATTTCAGTCCGATCGCTTCACGCCGGGCCTCCGCACGCCCATGGAGGGTGACGGTCGGCTGACCGGCGCGCGTGCGTCGGATCTCGATCTCACGCCAGCCCACTCCACGGACGCCAAGACCGAGGACCTTTGAGACTGCTTCCTTCGCGGCCCACCGCCCGGAGAGATGCAGGATGTTTGTGCGGCAATACATCTGCTCCCACTCCGTATACACGCGATCGAGAAAGCGCCGCGGATGCTTCTCGAGCACGTTGCGAATCCTCGCGGTTTCAATGATGTCGATGCCCACTTCCGAGCTCACGCTCGCTCCAGTGCCGCACGGCGGGTCCTGTCCCGGGGAGCGGTCCGCCTACGCCACGCGCGGGTGCCCAGGACCCGCCGTGCGCTGTACGCGCGGTTCACTCGACGGTCACGGCCTTCGCTAGGTTGCGAGGCTGATCCACATCGTTGCCGCGCCGATCTGCGATGTGATACGCGAGAAGCTGCAGCGGCACGACCGCGAGCACGGGTGAGAGCAACTCCTCAACTGCTGGGATGCGAATGATCTCGTCTGCCTTGCCCGTGATCTCATCATCGCCGTCTGTCGCGATCGCGATCACGACGCCGGCTCGTGCGCGCACTTCTTCCATATTGGAGCGGATCTTCTTGTAGACCGAGTCCTTGAGTGCGATCGCGACGACGGGCAGATCCTCGTCGATCAGCGCGTTCGTCCCATGCTTCATCTCGCCTGCGGCCGTACCCTCGGCGTGAATGTAGGAGAGCTCCTTCAGCTTGAGCGCGCCCTCGAGTGCGGTCGGGTAGTTCACGCCGCGGCCGAGGAAGAGGAAGTTGCGCGCCGCGTGGTACCGATACGCGAGGGCGCGGACCTTTGGCTCCTCCTGCAGGACCGCATCGACGAGCGTCGGGAGGTGGAATGCCTCGGCGAGCAGCTTGCGCGACCGCTCCTGGTCGATGGTCCCGCGGCGCTGCCCAAGGAAGATCGCGAAGAGGTAGAGGTCGACGAGCATCGCGGCGTACGCCTTCGTCGACGCGACGCTAATCTCCGGCCCCGCATGGAGATAGATGACGTCGTCGGACACGCGGCTGGCCTGGCTTCCGACGACGTTCACGACCGAGAGAAGCCGCGCGCCCTGCTTCTTCGCCTCTTCCATCGCGGCGAGCGTGTCGACCGTCTCGCCGGACTGCGTCACCGCTACGACGAGCTGGCCCTTCGTCACGGCCGGCTGCCGGTAGCGGTACTCGCTCGCGATCTCGACATCGCACGGGATGCGCGCGACGCGCTCGATGAGGTACTTGCCGACGAGGGCTGCGTACGAGGCCGTTCCGCACGCGACGAAGCTGATGCGCGGGATCCCGCGCACGAACGCCTCGTCCATCTTCAGGTTGTCGTCGAAGACGACACGGCCACTCGCTCGCTCGACGCGACCGAGGAGGGTGTCCGAGATCGCGCGCGGCTGCTCGTTGATCTCCTTGAGCAAGAAGTGCTTGTAGCCAGACTTCGCGGCCGCGATCGGATCCCAGGTGACCGTCTCGATCTTCTTGTCGATCTTCTCGCCGGTGATCGTGCGGAAGCTGACCGCGTCCTTCGTGATGATCGCGACCTCTCCGTGATCGAGGAAGCTCACTCTGCGCGTGTGTTCGAGAAGCGCGGGCGCGTCCGAGGCGAGGAAGTTCTCGCCCTCGCCGTACCCGACGATCACGCCGCCGGCATTCGAGATCCGCGCGGCGACGATCTTCCCCGGATCCTTCGCCGAGATGAACGCGAGGGCGGCCGCGCCTTCGAGCCGAGGGAGCACCGCGAGCGCGGCTTCGTCGAGCGTGTGACCCCGCGCGAGCTCATCCTCGAGGAGATGCACCGCGACCTCCGTGTCGGTCTCGCTCGTGAAGCGATGGCCTTTCGCGACGAGCGGCGCCTTCAGTGCCTCGAAGTTCTCGATGATCCCGTTGTGGATCACCGCGGTCACACCGCCGCAGTCGACGTGTGGATGCGCGTTCTGCTCGCTCGGCCGCCCGTGCGTCGCCCAGCGCGTGTGTCCGATCCCGGTGTGGCCCGGGGCCGGATGCGTCATCACGACCGCCGCGAGGTTGTCGAGCTTGCCTTCGGCGCGGAGGATCTCGAGCGTCCCGTTCTGTTGGACGGCGACGCCGGCCGAGTCATATCCGCGGTACTCGAGGCGCCGCAGGCCACCCATGAGGAGCGGCAGGGCCTCGCGCGGCCCGACGTAGCCGACGATCCCACACATCTAGATGAGCTCCTTCTCGGCGACGCGGGCGAGCTTCTCGGCTGTGGACGAGGCGACCGCGAGATCGCGCGCCTCGACCGTAATGCGGAGGACGGGTTCGGTGCCCGAGGGACGGACGAGGAGTCGGCCTGTGGTCCCGAGCTCGACCTCGGCCTTCTTCTTCGCGTCGGCGAACGCGGGGACCTGCTCCCACTCACGTCGGCGCGCGGCTTTCACGTTGCGCGTCACCTGTGGCCAGAACTCCATCTCGTCGGCGAGCTCGGCGATGGAGCGACCTTCAGCGCGAACGAGATGCAGCACCTCGAGCGCGGTGAGGATCCCGTCGCCGGTGGTCGAGTACTCGCGGAAGATCACGTGTCCCGACGATTCGCCACCGACCTGCGCGCCGAGGCGTTCCATCGCCTCCCACACGTAGCGGTCGCCGACCTGGGTCCGCTCGAGCTTGATCCCGTCGCGGGCGAGCGTCGACTCGAGCCCACCGTTCGTCATGACCGTACCCACGACGAGCCTCGGGACAAGCTGGCCGTGACGCGCGAAGTGGCGTGCCGCGAGCGCGAGCACGAAGTCCCCGTTGTGCGCGCGACCGCGTTCGTCGATCACGATCACGCGGTCGCCGTCGCCATCGAACGCGAAACCGGCGTCGGCTTTGTTGTCGACCACGAGGCGCTGCAGCGCCTCCGGGGCCGTCGCCCCGCAGCCCTCGTTGATGTTCTGGCCGTCGGGCTTGTCGAAGTAGGAGAGGACCTCCGCACCCGCTCGCGCGAACACGGCGGGCGCGACGCGATACGTCGCGCCGTTCGCGCAGTCGAGCGCGATGCGCATGCCATTGAGCGGCGGCGCCTTCGAGACGAGGAAGGCCTCGTATTCCTTCACGAGGCCGCGCGAGTCGCCGACGAGGCCGATGCCGCCTTCGGTTGGACGAGGCAGCGTGTCGTCTCCGGTCATGAGCGCCTCGATCCGGTCCTCGACGCTATCGGGCAGCTTCCGGGCGCGGTGGTCGAAGAACTTGATGCCGTTATCGGGCGCGGGGTTGTGCGACGCGCTGATCACGGCTCCGGCGACGAACTCATCGATCTTCGCCAGAAAGGCGAGGCCGGGCGTCGGAACGTGGCCGACCAGGCGCACCTCCATACCGACGGAACACAGCCCGGCGGCGAGCGCGCTCTCCAGCATGCGGCCGCTTCGCCGTGTGTCGCGGCCGATGACGACCGAGTGCCCCGGCCCCCCGAGGACGTGCCCGGCCGCCCGACCGAGCCGAAGCGCGAGCTCCGGCGTGAGGTCGAGATTCGCGACGCCGCGGATGCCATCCGTGCCGAACAGCCTGGTCAAACGGTTCCTAACTACCTCGTTCGTATGGTGAGCGTCACTCGGGTCGGTTGCACGCTTTGGGCCGTCGTGCCGTCAGGCACGTGAGGGACCACGTCAACCGGGTAAGTGCCCGCTCCCTTGCCCGCCGCGTCGACCGTCGCGGTGACCTGTCCAGGTGTGATCCCAGAGAGTGCGGGCACGGAGCCGGCGAGAACGAGGCTGATCGTCGGCGGATCGAACTCCGCGACGAAACCGCTACCGAGACCCGTCGCCTGCACCGCGACGACGGGGAACGGACGAGTCCCGACAAGCGGCGCGACTGAGATCGTCACGGTTGCTTGGGCGGCTTTCACCAGCGACGTGCCCTCCGCGGGCAGCAGGAGTGCGACCTGAAAGGTCCTGTCCGCGCCGAGCCCACTCACGTCTATCGGCGCGGTGGTGACCTGATCGATCGCGGTCAGCGCGGCGCCTTCGCCGCGCACCGTGACGACGGTCGGATCGCTCGTCACGCGCGTGATCCAGTAGCCGGCCGCGACCGCGCCGCGCACCGCCGGGACCACGGGGACCGTCCGCGTCGTCGCGGTCGGAAGGACCGGCACGGTGAGCTGAACGACCGCGGGGTCAACGGTGAGACCGTCGATCGTCGCGCCCGATGCATCGACGGCCCTCGGCTGCACGCTTTGCACGAGATCGGTCACCGCGTCGCCGAAGCCGACCGTCGCATAGAGGGCCGCGATGCGCGCGACCTGACTCGCCGCCCCGCTGACGCGGACCTGGCTCGGTGTGATGGCCGGATCGCCGGCGACCGTCCCGGTCGGGGGATTGTTCGCGAACCGCGCCTGCACCGCGACCTCCCGCGAGGTGATCGGCTCGATCCGTACGGTCACCGTGGCCGGCGCCTTGCTCTCCACCTTCACACCGGCCGTCGCGACGTCGACGCGCACGGGAACGTCCTGCGGGTTGGCGTTGTGGAGGTCGGCGAGCGGCAGGTCGAGCGTCGCGCGAAGATCTGACGCCACGACGTTCGCCAGCGCGCCCGGTGTGCCCCGAAGCCTGACGCCGACGTCGCCGAGCTGGCCCTGGAGCACGTAGCCGGCGGGAACCGAGTCCGGCCGCTCGACCGCGACGCGACCGCCATAGTCCTGAACGATCTCCGACGGCGGAGCGCTCACCACCGAGACGACCCAGAAGATCACCGCGATCAGAACCGCGGTGAGCTTCAGGGGAAAGTCGGCGACCGCAATACGCCGGAGATCGACGCGCCGCCGCTGCGGTAGCGGCCGTGCCGGCGCGGGAACACGCGCCACGGCTAGGAGGCCTTGCTGCGGAAGGGAAGTGGCTGGACCCGGCTCCGTAAGAGGGATGAGAGGACGCGTCGCAGGCGCTCCTCGTCGAGCGCGCCGATGATGCGGCCGCCCGCGGCGATCGAGATGGCCTGCGTCTCCTCCGACACGACGACCACGATGGCGTCGGTCTGCGCGCTGATCGAGAGCGCCGCGCGATGCCGCATCCCGTACCGGTGCGCGCCGCGGTCCGTGTTCTCTTCAAGCGGAAGAAGGCACGCGGCGGCGAGGATCTGTCCACCGCGGACGATCACCGCGCCGTCGTGCAGCGGCGACCTGGTCATGAAGATCGACGCCAGGAGCTCCGCGGTGAGCTTGCCGTTCACCGGGACGCCGGTCTCGCTGTAGTCCTGGAGTCCGGTCGCCCGTTCGAGAACGATGAGAGCTCCGTGCTTGGCCTCGCTGATGAGGAGCGCGGCGCGGACCAGCTCGTCGACGATCCCCTCGAGCTCCTCCTCGCTTCCCGGCGCGAGAAGACGGTTCAGCGGGCCGAGCTGGCCGATCTGGCCGAGGGCGCGCCGCAGCTCAGGCTGAAAAACCACGACGAGCGCGATAAGGGCGACGGCGAAGAGCGCTTGTAGAAGGAGCGTCGTCAGGGTGAGATGCAGCGATGTCGCGACGAAGTAGATGAGCACCAGGACCATGACGCCGATGAGAAGTTGCACCGCTCGCGTTCCGCGAATGAGGAGCAACACGTAATAGACGAACACCGCGACGATGAGGACGTCGAGGACGTTGTTCCATCCGAATGGCTGGCCCCTGGTGATGACGTTCAGGAAATCGCTGATCCACCTCCGGATGTCGTCCATCAGTCAGCCAGCGCCAGGGCCTCGACCTCCGCGGCAAGGTCGTTGCGACCGTCCAGGAGAAGTGCGTGCGCAAGCAGCTGGCACTTCGTCTTCGCGACCTCCCGCTTGCCGAAGGCGCGGACGACGTCGACAAGCAGGCGCTGCGCATCGTGATTGGCGACGCCCGCCGCGATCAGCTGCAGAAGCAAGTCGGACGCGGCGTCTACGTTGCCCTCTTTGATGTAGTACCGAGCGGCCTCGAGGGCCATGCCCGCGGCGCGCGGGTCCCGTGTCGCGAGATAGCCGGCCGCCGCCGCTTCCACCGCCACGGGATCGTCGTCTGCCCTAGGTTCGCCGTTCTCGGGTCCGGAGATCCACGTGTCTGGAACGGGCTCCAACTCGTGCTCGGAAGCGGGAGCGAGAGTCTCCTCGATAGCCGTCTCTGCCTCGGCGGCCTCGGCGGTCTGCGCGGGCTCTTCGAGAGGCTCGACCCTCTCGTCCACCTCGTCCGCCATCTGATGGTCCGCGGTCCAACTCCGGATCGGGGCAGTCGGGATCGTCGCCCACGGATCGTTCTCAAGGGTTATCTCTCGCACCTTTTTCTCGGACGTGCCGCGCGGAGACGTGACCGGCGGCGGTGCCGCCCACGGATCGTCGGACGATGTGGTGCTCGCAGGCTCGGCCGGTGGCGTGAACGTCGGCGCGGGACCTCCACGCGGTGTGGCCCACTCGTCGGATGCCTGCGGTCGAAGTGCCGTGCCGCCTTCGCGCTCCGAGAAGCGCGTCGTCTCTTCGGACGGCTCCTGTGCCTCGGCCGACTTATCCCGTTTCGCCGGGGCGCCATCCGCGATCGCGTCGAGCGTCGACACGCCGGTCACACCGCGGAGCTGACCCTTCGCCCACGCGACCTCGTTCTTCGCGCGCTGGCTCTCGCCGCTATCGCGCAGGTCGCGGATGAAACGCGCGTACTCCTGCACGGACGCATCGGTGTCGCCCGCGAGCGCGAGTGCCGCGGCGAGGCGCCGGTGCGTGGTGAGGTCGGGCGGATCCAGGGCGACGGCTTGGCGCAAGAGACCGATGGCCCCGGAGCGTTCGCCCGACTTGGTCAGCGCGGCCGCGCCTTCGCGTAGGACGCGAAGCGCTCCCGTGCGGTCCTCCTGCTCGAAATGGACCTTCGCAAGCCCGCGATAGCCACCCTCGGCGCCGGGGAACTTATCGACGAGGTATTTGAAGCTCTGCTCGGCCTGACGCAGGCGGCCCTGCTCGAGGCTCTTGAGCCCTTCTTTGAGCGCGACCTGATAGTTGAAGTCCTTCGAAGCCATCGCCTTAGTCTGCGCTCCGGGCGCGCCTTCGGGCTAGCGCTTCGTGAACTGAGGCGCCTTTCGGGCGCGCTTGAGACCAGGTTTCTTCCGCTCCTTGGCGCGCGGGTCGCGCGTCAAAAGACCGGCCTTGCGCAGCAGCGGCAGGTGCTCCCGGTCCACCTGGAGGAGCGCCCGAGAGATGCCGTGCGCGATCGCGCCGATCTGGCCGCTCACGCCGCCGCCTTCCACCTTGATCATCGCGTTGAAACGACGCGCCGTGCTCGTGACCGTGAACGGCAGCAAGGCCTGGTCGGTCGCGCCATCGCGGGCGAAGTAGTCGTCGAGCGGTTTGCCGTTCACAACGACCGCCCCCTCACCGGGAACCAGGCGGACGCGAGCGATCGACGTCTTGCGACGCCCCGTGCCCTGGAAGTACGGCAACGCCTTCATGATTCGGACTCCTTACGCATCGGCTCGGGTTTCTGCGCGGCGTGCGGGTGCTCGGCGCCGGCGTACACGTGAAGCTTGCGGGACATTTGCTCGCCGAGCCGGTTCCGCGGAAGCATGCCGCGCACCGCGCGACGGATGACTTCCTCGGGTCGGCGGGCGAGAAGCTGCTCGAGCGTCTCCGAGCGCAGGCCGCCGGGGTACCCGGAGTGCCGCACGTAGTTCTTCGCCTTGAGCTTGTTGCCCGTGACGCGCACTTTCGCCGCGTTCACGATGATGACCGGATCGCCGGTGTCGAGGTGCGGGGAGAAGATCGTCTTGTGCTTCCCGCGGAGGATCGCGGCCACTTCGGTCGCGAGGCGGCCCAACGTGGCGCCGTCCGCGTCGACGACGCGCCAGCTCCGCGTGACCTCACTCTGCTTCGTTGCGTATGTCTTCATTTCTTATTCATCCGCCTCGTCAAGCTCTCGTCGTTCTCGTGGCTCACCGTATTCGACGCCGATCAGGCACAACCCGTTCGCCGGTGCGCTCGGACCGGCCATCGCCCGATCGTTCGCCGCGACGACCTTCTCGAACGTGAGCGCGTCGATCTTCCCACGTCCGACCCAGAGCAGCGTCCCGACGATCGCCCGGACCATTCCACGAAGGAACGCATCCGCCGTGATCTCGAAACGGAGCCTCGGGCCCTCTTCGCACCACGTCGCGCTCCGCACGGAGCGAACACCGCCCGGCCCCGCGGCAAAGGACGAGAAGTCCTTTCGGCCGACGAGGCGCGCGCTGGCGTCCCGCATGGCCGCGACGTCGAGCGGGCCGGCGATGTGCAGCTCGCGGTGCCGCTCGAGCGGATCCCGCTCGGGCGCGTGCCGGATCCGGTATTCATATGTCCGCCCCGTCGCCGAGAACCTGGCGTGGAAGTCTTCCGCCGCCGGCTCGAGCGCCGAGACCGCGATGTCCTCCGGCAGGAGGGCGTTGACCCCCCGGCCGATCGTCACTCCGTCCAGCGCGCTCGCCGTCCGGAAGCCGATTACTTGTCCGCTCGCGTGCACGCCGGCGTCGGTCCGTCCCGCACCGGTGACCCTCACCGCCTCGTCGCACACCTTGGAGATCGCACGCTCGAGCTCGCCCTGGACGGTGCGCGCATTCGGTTGCACCTGGAACCCGGCGTAGCCCGTGCCGTCGTATGCCACGCGCGCCTTCCAGTGCGGCGTTTTAGGTCGCTGCTCCCTTCGCCGTCTTCTTCTTCTTGGTCGCGGTCGTGCCGGCCGCGGCTTTGGCGTTCGTTTCCGCCTTGGATTCGGTCTTCGCCGCCGCCCGCCGACGCGGAAGCGCAAGCCTGCGGCGTGGCTTCGTCTCAGCAGCCGCGTCCGCCTTCTCGGCCGTCGGCTTCTCCGGCGCGGGGACGAGCTCGAGCAGCATCTGCGGCGCCGAATCGCCGACGCGGCGGCCGAGATGCGTGATCCGAACGTATCCCGACCCGCGATCGGGCCACCGGGCCGCGAGGTCGGTGAAGACCTTCTCGACGATCACCGGCTCGGGAAGCCAGGCGAGCGCGCTACGACGCGCGCCGAGCGACCCGTCCTTGCCGAGGTTGATCATCTTGTCCACGAAGCGACGAATCTCTTTGGCCTTCGCCTCGGTCGTCTTCACGCGCTCGTAGCGAAGCACCGAGAGGGTGAGGTTGCGGAGCATTCCCCGCCTCGCACCGGTGCGTCGCCCGAATTTGCGCTCGTGGACTTGATGCGGCATTAGCCGAGCCGCTCCTCACCGTCGTCGCCGTCGTTCATGCTGGTCTCGTTCGTCTCAGCCTCGTCCTCGACGACGGACTCGTCGGTGCCGATCGACTCGTCGCGGACCGGCGGCTCGATGAGACCGCGTGCCGCGAGCCGCTCCTTGATCTCGTCGAGCGACTTCTTGCCGAAGTTGCGCATGCGCAGGAGCTCGTCGTCGGGGGTCTGCAGGAGCTGGCCGACCTTCGTGATGCCGTGACGCTTCAGAGAGTTGAAAGCGCGCTGCGGCAGGTCGAGGTCCTCGATGGGCATGTCCGCGATCGCGGCCGGCAGCGCCGACCCGTTCGTCCGCTCCGGTTGCGCGAGCGCGGTCTGCGATCGGGTGAGACCGGCGAACAAAGAGAACTGCTGGACGAGGATCTGCGAGCCCTGCGCGACCGCGTCGTCAGGGGTCGTCGTGCCGTCGGTCCACACCTCGAGGATGAGCCGGTCGTAGTTCGTGACCTGACCCACGCGGGTGCTCTCGACGCCGAAGTTGACCTTCTTGACCGGGCTGTACAGGGCGTCGATCGGGATCACGCCGATCGGCAGGCCCTCGCGGCGGTCCGCGGAGTGGAATCCACGTCCGGTCTCGACCGTCAGCTCGAGCCACAGGGATGAGTCGGGCTCGAGGGTCGCGATCTTGGCCTCGGGGTTGACGATCTCGATCTCGCTCGTGGTCATGATGTCCGCGGCCGTCGCCTCGCCGGGTCCGGCCTTCTCGAGCGTGAGCGTCACCGGCTCGCTCGCGAACGAGCGCAGGCGGATCTGCTTCAGATTGAGGACGAGCTGGACGACGTCCTCCTTCACGCCGGGGATCGTGGAGAACTCGTGGGCGACGCCGCGCACGCGCGCAGCGGTGATCGCCGCGCCGGGCAGCGAGCTCAGGAGCACGCGGCGCAGCGAGTTCCCAAGGGTCGTGCCGTATCCCGGCGGGAGCGGCTCGCACGCGAACTTCGCGTAACGCTCGTCGCCTTCGATGCGCTCGATCTTGGGGTACTCAAGCTCTACTAGGGTCATAGCTTCGGTTCCTTCCTGCGGGGCTAGCGCGAGTAATGCTCGACGATGAGCTGGGTGTTGACCTGTGCTTCGATCTGATCGCGGCTGGGCAACGCGAGGACCTTGGCGGTGTAGGCATCGGGGTCGACCTCGAGCCAACCCGGGCGGGTCTGCGTCTTTGCCCAGGCCGTCATCTCCTTGAAGTAGTTCGACGCGCGGCTGCCTTCGGAGATGGCGATCGCGTCGCCCGCTTTCACCGAGTAGCTCGGGGTCTTCGTCTCGCGGCCGTTCACCGTGATGTGGCCGTGCGCAACGAGCTGGCGCGCCTGCGACCGGGACTTCGCGAAGCCCGAGCGATACACGGTGTTGTCGAGGCGCCGCTCGAGGTTGATCAGAAGCGTCTCGCCCGTGGCGCCGGTGACTTCGGCGGCACGATCGAACGTGTTCTTCATCTGGCGCTCGAGGACGCCGTACATGCGACGCGCCTTCTGCTTCTCGCGAAGCTGGAGGGCGAAGTCGCTCACCTTACGGCGGCGCTGCTGATGCATGCCGGGCGGGGACGAGCGCTTCTCGAACGTGCACTTGGTGAAGCACTTCTCGCCCTTGAGGAAGAGCTTCATGCTCTCGCGGCGGCAGATCCGGCAGACCGGACCGGTGTAGCGGGCCATTAGACACGCCTCCGCTTCGGAGGACGGCAGCCGTTGTGCGGGATCGGGGTGACGTCGGTGATCGCGGTCACCTCGAGGCCGGTCGCCTCGAGTGCGCGGATCGCCGCCTCACGTCCCGCGCCCGGGCCGCGAACGAACACTTCGACCACCTTGAGGCCGAGATCGAGCGCTTTGCGCGCAGCGCTCTCCGCGGCGACCTGCGCCGCGTAGGGCGTGCTCTTTCGTGAGCCCTTCCAACCGGCCGCGCCGGCCGAGGACCACGCGATCACGTTTCCTGCGGGGTCGGTGAGGGACACGATCGTGTTGTTGAACGACGCCTTCACGTGCGCGGCGCCGCGGGGAACGACGCGCTTTTCACGACGGCGGCGTGGTTTCGGCTCGGCGGTCGTGGCGGCGGCCTCGCCCTCCGCCTTCTCCGCCTTCTCCGCCTTCTCCGACTTCGCCGCGCCCTTCTCGGGCCGCTCCTGTTTTTCCTGCTTTCGCTCTTGCGCCATTAGGTCTTAGACACCGCCTTCTTTCTTCCGGCTACCGTCTTGCGCGTTCCGCGGCGCGTCCGCGCGT